>Ga0335078_10002996_pt1 | contig 25247 bp, 21 predicted proteins | sample Lox_Sample_32_FD_206711 | JGI IMG/M metagenome (GOLD analysis project Ga0335078, IMG submission 206711) | Soil microbial communities from Loxahatchee National Wildlife Refuge, Florida, United States - Lox_Sample_3.2 | ecosystem: Environmental > Terrestrial > Soil > Wetlands | place: USA... | reverse complement strand
TTTCGGATCTCCACGGCAGTGTTCGGCTTTTCCGAGCTGGCCATGCGGATACCGTCCGTGCTGGCGGGTGCACTCTATTTCTGGGCGGTGTTCGGGTTGTGTCTGCTGCTTTTCGGCGAAGGATGGACATTTCTGGCCGCGACGGCAGTGCTCTCGCTGAACCCCATGGTGCTGGACTTTCTGGTGGCTGCGCGCGGTTACGGCCTGGGGATCGCAATGCTGTTCTGGGGTCTCTACGAAATGACGGCATATCTGAGGGAGGCGGACAAGCGCGACCGACGGCGGCTGTGGAAAGCGGCAGCCGCGCTGGCAATGTCGGCGGGGGCCAATCTCAGCTTCCTGTTCCCGGCCGCGACGCTGGCGCTGGTTTTCAGTATTCTGGTGCTGCGAATGAAGCCCCCGGCCGAGCCTGCGGCGCCGGCTGGAAAGAAGCACAAAAAGCGGAAGCCGGCCACGCGGCCGCAATCCTCGCAGATTCTGCACTTCATCGTGCCCCTGGCTGGACTCGCGCTTCTGTATCTTGTCTCGGCCCCCATACAAACCATGCGCATGGATGCTCTGTCGGGAGCCTCCTCGGCCTGGGAGAGTGCGAAGAACCTGGTGGAGTATTCGTTCACTTACGACATTGCGCAGAGCGGTTCCTGGACCACCGCGATCGCGTGGGTTCTGATCGTCGGGACGTTGGCCTCGCTCACCGGCCTCGTGCTGTTTCGGCGTAGGGCGGGCGCCGGGATTTTGTTGGCGCCCCTCGCGGTCACCGGTGCTGCAGCACTGCACGCCGCGGCACATGCGGCCACAGGGTTGCCGTATCCCACCGATCGGGAAGGCCTCTATTTCGTGCCTCTGGCGACCGTGAGCATCGCCCTGCTGGCCTCGGTTCTGCTCGCACAGCCGGGCGCGATTCGTTGGGCAGGCCGTCTGCTGCTGGTTTTCTGCGCGATCATTGCAGCGGTTTTCATCTCCCGATGGCACACCAGCTATTTTGAGTTCTGGCGTTACGATGCCGACACGAATCGTCTGTTCGATACCCTGGAACGTCAGAAAGGCTCACAGACGAACGTCCGGCTCGGCCTGAGCTGGCAGCTCGAACCGTCTCTCAGTTTTTATCGCGTAACGCGGAATGCGGAATGGCTGCAACCGGTGAAACGGGACGGTCTGGACGGCCCGCGTCAGTTCTATGCCCTGATCCCCGACGACCGCGCGCAGATTCACAAGCGCAAGCTCAGGGTCATCTACCGCGGACCCGCTTCCGGGACGGTTCTGGCCACGGCGCGCTGAAGCACGAGGGATAAAATAGAGATTCGCCATGAAACTCCGCAGTCATACGATCACCCAGGGACGGGACCGCGCGCCCGCGCGCGCCATGTTGAAGGCCATAGGGTATACCGACGAGGATCTGCGTAAGCCGGTCATCGGCATCGCCAACACATGGATCGGCACCATGCCGTGCAATTTCAATCTGCGCGAACTGGCGGCGCGGGTGGCGGAAGGGGTACGCGCGGCCGGGGGTACGCCGATGGAATTCAACACCATCGCCATCAGTGACGGCGTGACCATGGGCACGGAAGGCATGAAGGCATCACTGGTGAGCCGCGAAGTGATTGCCGACTCCATTGAGCTGGTGGCGCGAGGGCACATGTTCGACGGGATTCTGGCGTTGGTGGCCTGCGACAAGACGATTCCGGCGGCGGCAATGGCGCTGCTGCGTCTGAACGTACCCGGCGCGGTGATCTACGGCGGCTCGATTCTGCCCGGACATCATAAGGGCCGAGACCTCACAATACAAGACGTTTTCGAGGCCGTCGGCGCGAATGCCGCCGGCAAGATAGACGACGCCGAACTGCTGGCTATCGAGAACGCGGCTTGTCCGGGCGCGGGAGCATGCGGCGGCCAGTTCACGGCCAACACCATGGCCACGGTGATGGAGATGATCGGGCTTTCGCCGATGGGATCCGCCGCAGTGCCCCAGGTGGATCCTCTTAAAGACGATGTGTGCCGGCGCGCCGGCGAGGTGATCGTCAATGCCGTGAGGAAGGACCTGAAGCCGCGCGACATAGTGACGCGCGCGGCCATCGACAATGCCATCGCCTCGGTTGCGGCGACCGGCGGATCAACGAATGCCGTGCTGCACCTGCTGGCCATCGCCCGCGAGGCCGGCGTACCACTGGAGATCGACGATTTCCAGACAATCAGCGAGCGCACGCCGATGCTGGTCTCACTGAAGCCCGCGGGCAACTTCGTTACCGCCGATGTGCACAAGGCGGGCGGCTGGGGTGTGGTGGCAAAGCGCCTGGTGGAGGGCGGCTATGTGGATGGGTCGTCGCTGACGATCACCGGCCGCACGTTTGCCGAAGAAGCCGCGGCAGCTTTCGAAACCCCCGGGCAGGAAGTGATTCATCCGCTCTCGGATCCGATCAAGAAATCGGGCGGTCTGGTGATTCTGCGCGGATCGCTGGCGCCGGACGGCTGTGTGATCAAGGTCACGGGCCTGGCACGGAAGAGCCATAGCGGTCCCGCCCGGGTATTTGAATGCGAGGAACAGGCGATGGAGGCAGTCACGGCGGGGAAAATCAACGCCGGTGACGTGCTGGTGATTCGCTATGAAGGGCCAGTGGGCGGCCCGGGGATGCGCGAGATGCTGGGCGTAACGAGCGCAATTGTCGGCGCCGGCCTCGGCGATTCCGTGGCGCTGATTACCGACGGACGGTTCAGCGGCGCGACGCGCGGATTTATGGTGGGTCACGTCGCTCCTGAAGCCGCGGTGGGCGGCCCGATTGCCGCCGTGCGCGATGGGGACGTCGTCGAGATGGACATCGACAAGCGGACCATCAACCTCGCCATCCCGGCGGCCGATCTGGCTGCCCGGCTGCGAGGTTGGGCGGCTCCGCCTGCGCATTACACGACCGGCGTTTTCGCCAAATACACAACCATGGTCTCATCGGCCGCCGAGGGCGCAGTCACCTTCCGTCCACGATAGAAATCCTCTAGAATTACCGCAAAACCTCGATAAGTCTATTAGGTACGCTCGAGTGCCCTGGATCGGACTATGACCATTGGACGGAAGATTGCTATCGGTTTTGTGCTCATCATATTGCTGGGACTGGGCGGTGCGGCGGTATCGGTGGTGGTGTCGGAAATCGCCTCGAACTCTTTGGCTCCCATAGAGGCGAAGTTTCTTCCCGCCGGGAAGGCGGCTGCGGCAGTGGAGAGCGGGTTGCTAAACGCGCGAATTCACTTCATTTACTTCGTCACCATTCAGAAGGACGGCGAGCGGGAGCGCGGATGGGAATTCCTTCGCGGCGCGGAAGCTGAGATGCCGGAGCTGGAGCGTCTGATCGGCTCAAACCCCGAGCTGGCGGCCCTCGCCCCGCAGATGGAGGCGCTGCAGAACGGAATGAACGACTATAAGCCGGTGTTGACGCAGATTCTCCAGGCAGTAGACGATCATCAAACCGCGACACCGGAATTCGCCGAACTGAGAACCCGATGGGCCGCGTTGGGCAACCAGATGGTGACGGCCGCGGGCGGCCTCAGCGCCGAATCGAACCACCGCGCGGCTGAAGCCAGCCGGCGGGCGGCAGCATCTCTGGGCACAGCGCGAACGTTCATGTTCTTCGGCGGCGCAGGCATGCTTCTGCTGAGCGGATTCGTCGCTGTGTTCCTGATCCGGCAGATTGGCCGGGCGCTGGGCGATGCTTCGGCGACGCTGGCGGAAAGTTCCGCGAGGATCACGAGCACTGCGGCAACGCTTTCGGAGTCGGCCAGGACCAGCGCGGATCGCGCATCGCAACAAGCCGCCTCCGTGGAAGAGACGTCGGCCGCCGCGCACCAGATCAGCTCCATGGCGACGCAAAACGTGGATCACGCCAATCGCGCGGCCGAGTTCACGCGGGAAGCCGGAGCGGATTCCACCGAGGCAAGCTCCGCGGTTAGTGAACTGGTGCAGGCAATGACCTCGATTGCGGGATCAGCGAGGTCCATCTCCGGTGTCCTTCGCATAATCGATGAGCTCGCCTTTCAAACCAATATTCTGGCGCTGAATGCCGCCGTGGAAGCAGCGCGAGCCGGTGAGGCGGGCGCCGGGTTCGCCGTGGTCGCCGATGAGGTGCGCAACCTCGCTCAGCGCTCCGCCAGCGCCTCGAAAGACACCGCGAAACTGGTCGATGAATCGATGGCGAGTGTTTCGACGGGTCAGGAGCGGCTGCAGCGGGTTGACAGCGCGTTACGCCGAATTGTCGAGCGGATCGGAAAGCTGAGCGAGCACGTGACGGAAGTGGCGCGAAGCTCGGTGGAACAGACGAGCGGCCTTTCTCAGATCTCCTCCGCAATTGCGAGCATCGAGCAGGCTGCTCAGCAGAGCGCCGCCGCGGCCCAGGAACGCGCCGCCGCTTCCGAAGAACTCAGTTCAGATGCCAACACCCTCCGTTCGACGGCCACGGAGCTGGCCAATATGGTCGGATCGGGATCCCGCACGCGATGAGCTATTCGCGCAGCCGCAGATAGCAGTACAGCGGCCATGCGTGGGCGTGGGCGCAGTAGATGGGGTTGCCTGAAAGACCCTGCGTCGGCAGCAGCGAGGAATCGAGACTGTCGGACGCCGACCACTGGCCGGGCCAATAACGTGGGAAACGCCGCGCGAAGTTGGCGAAGCTCATCTGCCTGAGAAGGACCATTGCCGCCTCGTGATCGAACGTGGCCACGCCGAGGATCAAAGGTCCATTCAACGCATACCAGAAGCCACCGTTCTCGCGTGAGCCGCCGGGTGTCCCGGGTTTGCCCACCGGTTTCTCGATCTGTCGCGCACCGAGCGCTTCGGCTTCCAGAAGGCGGCGCCTCAACTCATTGAACAGTTTCTGTTTGCGGTCCGGCGGCACATCGGACATGAGCAGTACAAATCCCTGCGGCTCGAGCCACATTTCGTTCTCCCCGTATGCCTCGCCCGGCCGAATCCACAAGCGGCGTGGAAAAGGCCTTGTCCCCAGATCCTGAAGGAACGCACGGAAGATGCGCGCGCGATGTTCTCGAACCGCGGCGGCAAGAGCGGCGGAGCCGGGCGCGTGCGCGTCAATCATGTCCGCGATGTCGCTCAGGATCACCACGGCCATGGCGGAATTCATGTGCGATTCGGCCGTTTCGAACATCTGGTTGTAGGGCATGACGTTCGGCCAGAAGTAGAACATGTCGTTCCAATCCGAATTCCACAGCCGCATCAGCCCGTGCGCTCCAACCCCAATGCGGTCGCGAATAAACAGGAACGCCTCGCGGATTCGATCAAGTCCCGTGCCTTTGGCGGAGCGTTCGAGCGGATAGTAGCCGATCGCTTCGCTGAGAATCGCCGCGTCTTTGGTAACGCGCAGATACTCCGCCATCAGCATCAGAAACCAGAGCTGCTGATCGCTGGTGAGCATCGCGCCATGCGCCGCCCAGCCGTAACCTTCATCCGCCAGCTTGACTTCACCGTCGGGCAGCATGCGCTTCATGATGAAACGCAGCACCGATCGCGCCAGCGCCGGATTGGTGTGACACAGGGGTAAGGCGTGCTGAGCCAGATCGCGGCTGCTGAGCATCTGGCCCCAGACGTAGTCGTAGACCGTGCCCTGGGGAACCACCGTCTCGTCGTAGTATTCGCGCCAGGTGGCCATCATTTCGAGCACACCCGCATTCCACTGCATCTCACGGCGGAGCTGGGGATCGGGCTCGCGTTCGAACTCCGGGATTACGCTGCGCCACTCGGACGCCGAGGCGTTAACCGCACTGCCGGCGAGCTCAGCCACGTCATTCTGCCTTGTATAGCCGGCCACAAAGCGGAGTTCCTTCTCTTCTCCTGGGCCGAGTTCCACGCCGGCACGAACACCGAGCCAGTCGTTTTCGACCGTGACGCGCAGATCTGGCGTGGCGCTCTTCAGGAACAGCGATGGGGGTTCGCTCTCGAGTCTTGACATTTCGCCCTGGGGAGCGAAGCCGAGCGGCCGGGCCGATTCCGCGCGAAATGACACCCGCAGCGCTTCCGGAGCCGGCTCGCGAACGGGCTGCGCGGTGTACACGGCCAGCCCGCGTACGTCCGACCAGGCGGAGAGGATCGGTTCGTAGTGAGCGTGCACCCGCTCAGAGTATGTGACCTTCAGCGGCCTTCCGCCGCGGTTGTGGATCGACACCTCTACATAAAAAGCCGAAACGCCTTCATTCACCTGCCGCGAAGGCCGAACCCTGATGGTCCGCGTTACCGAAAGCGCCGGCGTTACCTGAACTTCGTAGCGCGCGTAGCCGATGCCAAACACGCGTGATGCCCATGCGTCGCCGATCAGATCGAATCGCTTATCGTCCACTTCCACCGTGGCTTCCACGGCGGCGTTCATCTTCGCCCACGCGCGCTCGCCACTCAGGATCTGGTATCGCCCGCTAACGTGGACAAACAAGGTCAGGCGGTAATTGCCAAGCAGGAACCATGGGTCGTCAGGAAGACTCTGGTGGTGAAACTCCAGCGGCCCTGTATAACGGAAACAAGGCAGTCCATGTTCGTCGTCTTCCCAGCCGCCGAGGGAGGGAGCGGCGCCCGCTGGCGAATTCGCGGCAAGTACGGAAACTCCGGCGGCGCCCAGGAAACCGCGCCGGGTGACGCCGTCCATCACACGCCCCGCGAGAGCATGACCACCGCCTGAGCTTCGGCGGAACGGCCCTCGCCCACCGGCCCCGTCTTCTCGGCGGTCTTGAACTTCACCGACACGCGCTCAACGTCGAGATCTATAACGTCGGCCAGCTTCCGTCGGATCGGCATGCGGTAGTCCTTCAGCTTCGGGCGCTCGAGGATCACCGTGGAATCGATGTTCACGATGGAGAATCCCTGCTCGCTCGCGAGATCATGCGCGTGGCGCAGGAATACCAGCGAATCGCAGCCTTTCCAGCGGGGATCGGTGTCGGGGAAATGCATGCCGATGTCACCGAGAGCGAGCGCGCCGAGAATTGCATCGGTAATGGCATGCGCAAGGACGTCCGCGTCGGAGTGGCCCTCAAGTCCCACATCGGAGGCCACATGGACGCCACCGAGGATGAGCGGCCGGCCGGCGGCGATGCGATGAACATCCCAGCCCTGACCGATGCGGTATTCCGCCATCAGCCCTGGCTCGCCACCTTCGCCATTTCCTCGGCAAGGAACAGCCGCGCCAGCTCCATGTCCGAAGGCCTGGTGATTTTGATATTGCGGTCGCTGCCGGCGATGACATGCACATCGACATCGAGCCGTTCCACAAGGCTGGACTCGTCGGTGCCGATAAACCCGTCTTCCCGGGCTTTGTCAAACGCCTGGCGAAGCAGATCGTAGCGGAAAACCTGGGGGGTCTGCGCCAGCATCAGGCGCTCGCGGGGAATCGTGGCGCGGACTTTGTTCAGATGAACCTGCTTCACGGTGTCCACGGGAACGATGCCGACAATGGCAGCACCATTTGCGGCCGCTTCCGCAATCGTTTTTTCTATGGTCTCAATCTCGATGAACGGCCGCACTGCGTCGTGCACGGCCACCAGGTCGGTGCCCGAAGCGATTGCGGCGAGCGCATTTTCCACGGACTGCTGACGCGAGTCTCCACCCTCCACCAGCCGCACGACCTTGGCAAAGCCCTCCTGATCGAGAAGATCGGCGGCCCATTCGGAATCTTCGGCACGCAAAGCAACCACGATCTCGCTCACCGAGGGTGAGGCAACAAAGCGGCGAATGGTATGCAGAAGGATGGGAGATCCCTCCAGCAGCATGAACTGCTTGCGGCTGGTGCCGAACTTCTCCGGTGATGAGCGGCCCATGCGGGTGCCGAGACCGGCGGCTGGAAGAATGACGGAAACTTTCATAGTTTCAGGTTGTAGTGCTCACGCCCGATCCGGCCGGCGTGCCCGGACCCTGCGGTTCGCGCGGCCGTTCGTGGCGTTCCACCGTCTGCTGTTTGTCGTGAATGGCATGGACGCGTTCGTCGAAGCGGCCGAAGATCATTTTACCCGCAGTGGTTTGCAGAACGCTGGTGACCGAGATATCAATGGTCCGTGAGATCATCTTGCGCGCGTTGTCCACTACCACCATTGTGCCGTCGTCCAGATAGGCGACGCCCTGATTGTATTCCTTGCCTTCTTTCAGAATGAACACGCGCATGATTTCGCCAGGCAACACGATGGGCTTCAGGGCGTTGGCCAGCTCGTTGATATTGAGGACCTCGACGCCGTGGAGCTGCGCCACCTTGTTCAGGTTGAAGTCATTCGTAACGATTTTGCAATTGTAGAGGCGCGCCAGCTCGATCAGCTTCATGTCCACTTCCCGAACGTTGGGGAAGTCGTCCTCTATGATCTGGACGTGGAGGTGCGGTACTTTCTGAACGCGCTGCAGGATGTCCAGACCGCGCCGGCCGCGATTGCGCTTGAGCGAATCGGCGGAGTCAGCCACCAGTTGCAACTCGCGCAGAACGAATTGCGGGATCACCAGCGATCCATCGAGAAAGCCGGTTTCAACAATGTCGGCAATGCGGCCATCGATAATGACACTCGTGTCCAGAATCTTGAAGGAAGCGCGAGAAGTCTCCTCCCCACCAAACAGACCGCCGAGCGCGGCCAGATTCAGCATGTCCCCTTTGCTGGCTCCCACGATCAAGCCGATATAGGACATCCACAAAAGCAGCGAGACCTGGAGGAAGGATACGGTTGGATGTTGTGAGGGGCTCGGGAAGGCGGCTCCGAGGATGAGCGTCGCGAGATAGGCGCCGGCAATCCCCAGAATCGATCCGATGGCGGCCCCGATGAGGCGCTTGAGGCTGACCTTTCTGACCTGCAGCTCAAAGAAAACGATGCCTAAACCGAGGAGAACCCCCGCAGCGGCAGTAGCGTACGGACTGAAACGGTCCAGACCAAACGGTTGCAGGAAGAAGGCTGCGCAGCCCAGCAAAATAATGAAGAGAACACGGAAGAACAATAAGTTATCCACAAAACTGCCCCCCGACGGGCGAATGAAAAACAGGTAGTTGGCATGGAACCTGAAATTCCAGTGCCTGGATTATACCACCGAAAGGCGTTGGGCCTTGGGAAAACGGTGAGAAGTGAAGGGGTTAGGGAAGAGGGTCGGTAACTTGCGCCGGTAAGCCCCGGAATGCGCTCAGAAGATGATCTAGAGGGCTTTGGCCAGTTCTTCGGCGAAGGCGCTATGGCCACCCTGAGTCTGGTTCGGCCGCTTGTGCTTGCGGCCGCCACGTTCCCGGCGCGGGCGCTCGAAGCTGGGGACTCCCCCAGACGGGGCAACACCTGTTGCCGGAGGAGGGGCGGCTGAACCGGAGGCCGCTCGTGGTGCTTCCTTGCCCTTTTGCCGAGGCGGTTGTGCTGGATTGGCGCGCAGAAGGCGGTCCTCAAGGGGCGCCCGATCAAAGCGGCGAATGATGGATTGCATTTCCTCGGAGTTGGGAGCGTCTATGAACGCGAAGCCCTTGGACTCCTGTGTTTCGGGGTTACGGATGACTTTGATTGTGTCGGCTACCAGGTTCTCGGCGGCGAGCCAGGCTCTGATATCGTCGGCCGTTACCCAGACAGGAAGATTACCAAGGAAGACGGTGTAGCTCATTCTGTGGCGTTATTAGCTCCGTGGCGGACTTGGGGGATTCGCTTCCCGGATGAGACCCAAGAAAGCTACTCTGAGAATAACACAGCGTCCACTCCTCGGTAAACGCCTATGTGGCTGTGATCATTGACAAAAAGTTTGGGACCCGCTTGAGGCCTGGGCAGCGATGGTTATTGCATCAGTTGCCGTCTCATGTTTTCGAGGGACACCTGCATTGGAGTCAATTCCCGGGCTTCGTCGGTGCGAACGTCAGCCACGATGTCAAGGAAAAGCGAGACGAGCTCAGGATCGCGCCAGCCGCGCTCGACTTCCCGAATCATCGTGGCCGCCGCCTCTTCATGGCTCAGTGCCGCCTTATAGGAGCGGACCGTGGTGAGTGCGTCGTAGATATCGGCGACCTGCAGGACACGCGCCAACAAAGGCACGTCCTCGCCCATCAGGCCATCCGGATATCCGCTTCCATCCCAACGCTCGTGATGGCTGCGGATGATGGGCAGCACGGGCGCGAGGGTTTTCATCGGACGGCAGATCTCCTCGCCCTTAACGGTGTGCCTGCGCATCACCACCCATTCATCTTCCGTGAGCGCACCACGCTTGAAAAGAATCGCGTCAGGTATGGCGATCTTGCCGATGTCGTGCAGAAACCCTCCCCGATAAAGGGCTCGCAGTTCATTGCGCGTAAGGCCCAGCGCCTCGCCCAGAGCAACGCTGTAAGTTGCGAGTCTCTGGCAGTGCCGTCCGGTGTGTTCGTCGCGTTGCTCCACCGCCTGGGCAAGCGCAAACAGAATGCTCTCCGCTTCCTCCAGCGAATCAATGAGCGCCTTGTTGCGGAGCATCGAGCGGATTCGGGCTCGCAGAACGGCCGGGTGAAGCGGCTTGGTGAGGAACTCGTCGGCCCCCGAGCTGATACCAACAACTTCGTTTTCGAAGCCCTGAACACTGGTCATCATCAGCACGGGGATGAACCTGGTTGTCCGGTCCGATTTCAGGCGCCGGCAGAACTCGGGGCCGCCCAGTTCCGGAAGCATGAGGTCCAGGATTACGAGGTCGATCTTATCGGAGAGGAGAATATCGAGGGCCTGCTCGGCGCGCTGACACTCAACAAGGCGGTAAGGGGTCGTCTTCAGCATGGCCCGGATCAGCCGCCGATTAATCTCGTTGTCGTCGATGATCAGAATGGCTGGCGGGCCGGTAGTGGAGTCCTCCCACTCGGCAGTGCTGGTCTCGACGCCTGTGACGATCTGGTCCTGCATGCTTCGGTCTCGACTGGTACCTGGCCGACACCAGTACTATCGGCCTCGGCACGCGCAAAGGTTTAGGGGCTCTTCTGCCCTCCGTTGGCCGGTGCGGGTGACGCGACCGCCGGTGGTGTGATCGGGTTCCGGGGAGCTGCCGCCTCGCCCGATAATCGATTCATGATGCTGGTGACGTAATCCTGCGTCTCCGGAATTGCCGGTACCCCACCGTCCTGATCCACGCGCTGGCTTCCGGCGTTGTATGCGCTGAGCGCCAGCTTCGTATCGCCGCCGTACTTTTCGAGAAGCGCCTTGAGCAATTTCGCGCCAGCGCTCACGTTCTGAGCAGGGTCGAAGATGTCATCGACATGGTATTCATCAGCGGTAGAAGGCATGAGCTGCATTAATCCCATAGCCCCCTTCGCCGATTCGGCGCAGGGCTTGAAACCCGATTCCTGCTCCATCACCGCGCGTAGCAACTCGGCTTTCACGCCGTGTTCTTTCGAGGCGGCGCTGACCAGATTGTCCACCTGCGTGGCCGGAAGCGGATCGCAATCAGCCGGGGAAGCCGCAAGCAGCGCAAAGCTCGGGGGCTGAGGCCACTCCACTGTGAAGAAAGAGGTATTGGCGGCTGCGCCCGGAGTGGCTGCCGACTGCGACCCGGCAGCGGCGCCCACAACCTGCCGCCGGACCGATTCCTTCTGCTTTTCAATGGAAGCCTGCATGGCATTACGGATGGCTTCCGGATCCTGTGCGCAAAGGCGCGCGAACAGAGGCGCCAGGACGACAGTGGCCGTAAGACAACGCACAGTATTTCATCGGCGTCGCCAGCCGAGGGCTATATACCACCGGATGGGGGTAAATTCCAGGTTCAGGCCTCGCGGATGTTACAGTAAACCAGACAACGCGATGCACCTGGCTCCCGTCTTCCTCGTCTTTGGTCTGGGCCTCGCGGGGGCCGTGGCAGGCATCTGGCTTGAGCACAGACCTCGGATCTCCCGCGGTATCTTATTGCTGAGTGGGGGGTTATTGGTCGGTATTTCGCTGGCGCTGGTGGCGCCCGAACTTGCTGAGCGGTATGGATGGGTCGGCGGCCTGCTGTGGATGGCACTCGGCTTCGCGGCACTCTGGGGGATTGACCATTACGTCTACCCGTTATGCCCTTCCTGTTCCCACAGCCATGACCACCGCGCCTGCGTCCACCCGCTGCACGGTTTCGCGGTACCGCTGATCCTGGCGTCCAGCCTTCACAGTTTCATGGACGGCTGGAGTCTGATGACCAGCCAGGCGGAGGCATCGCGCACGTTCCAGCTCGCATTTCTGGTGGGAATCGCGGTTCACAAGGCGCCGGAGGGACTGGCTCTGGGTGCAATACTTCGAGCTTCCATGGCCTCACTCCGGCGCGTGATGGCGGGCGCCCTGGCCGCGCAGTTCATGACAATTGTCGGCGGGGTTGCGGCTCTCGGAATCTCGCCCTGGGCGGGCGCAAAATGGAGCGGCGTGATGCTCGGATTAGCTGGCGGAACCTTTCTCTATCTTGGCTACCACACGCTTGAAGCGGAACTCAAGCGCGCCCTTTCGCCTTCGCGTAGCGGTGGGCAACAGAGTTGAAAACGCGAGAAATGCAGCTACTTGCGGGCCCGACGCCAGACCGCGAACCCGAGTCCCGCGAGACCGGTGCCGAGGAGCACAAAAGTACCCGGCTCGGGCAGCTCAAGGTCAGGCCGACTCTGGGCCAGCAACATCGGCGTGGCGGCGACCAGCAGCCAGCTCAGCCTGAGTGCAGTCTTCATTACATTCCTCCCGTCAGTCAAAGTACTAAGACTCACCAGCAGTCTTAAGGATTCTAACCGGTACATTGTTTTTAGTAAAGGATCAAAACGCAGGGCCAGTACCAAAGCGAGTTAGGCCTTCACCGGCGGGGCCTGGCCGGTTCTTCCGGCACCTGTCGAAGAGACGGGGTGCTTGCCGACAGAACAGCGTCGGCCACCTGAACGACCGGCTTCATGGCCTGAATGTCGTGAATCCGGACGATGTGCGCGCCACCAAGGATCGCCACCGTCACCGCTGCCGCAGTCGCCATTTCCGTCTGCATTCCGGATGGTTGTGACAGAAACGACTTGCGCGAAGGCCCCACCAGAATCGGCAACTCCAGCGAAGCGAGGCGCGATAACTGGGCGAGGATTTCGGTATTCTGTTCTCGCCGCTTGCCAAAACCGAGACCGGGGTCAACAACGATCCGCCCCCGTTCGACCCCGGAGTGCAGGGCGCGGTGAACGCAGGCTTCGAGGTCAGTCGCGATTGTGCCAAGCGCATCCTTAAGGGGCGGCAACTTCGCCCAGGTTTCCGGTGTGCCCCGCATATGGTTGAGGACGAGCCCGGAATCGCCCTGAGCGGCCACTTTCGCCAGCTCGGGGTCGAAAGTCAGGGCGCTGGGATCGTTGATGATAGCCGCCCCAAGCTCAAGGGCCTTCCGAGCGACACCGGATTTGTAGGTGTCCACCGAGATTGGCACACTTACCCGCTCCCGGAGCCGCTTCAGCACCGGGATGAGGCGGCGGAGTTCCTCGGCTTCGGGGACGCGGGCGGAGCCTGGCCGGGTGGACTCCGCGCCAATGTCGATGATGTCCGCGCCCTCGTCTTCCAACTCCATTGCCCTTACGTAGGCGCGGTCAGGATCGTCGTAGCGGCCGCCGTCGGAAAAGGAGTCGGGCGTCACGTTCAGAATCCCCATCAGGAGCGTTCGCTCGCCAAGGAGAAGGGTGGTGTCGCGAAGTTTCCACTCGAAGCGCTTACGGGACATAAGGTCAGGCCTCGATCCGTTTCCACTTCTTTCCGGCGCGAAGCGTAAACGGCAGTGTCGCGGAAGCGAACTGCAGCCCATTGTGGCGCTCTCCATTGATTTCCACGGCGCCGGCTTTTATTAACCGCTCAGCCTCCGTCCGCGAGGGCGCTATGGCCGCAGCCACCATCAGCTTCGCAAGATTCGTACCAACCTCCGGCGGAACGTGCATGGTTTCAACGTCAAGAGGGACATCGTGCTGCCGGACTTCGCGGTCGAAGTCGGACTGAGCCTGGGCGGCGTCGCCGGCAGAATGGAAATCAGTCACGATATAGCGAGCCAGTTCCATTTTGCAGGCCATGGGCTGGTTGCCGGCTTTCATGGCGGCTATCTCGACGAGGCTCTTGTCGGTCAGCAGCTCCCAATACCGCCACATCAGTTCGTCGGAGATCTGCATAACCTTGCGGAACATGACCTTGGGAGGCTCGGTAATGCCGATGTAATTGCCTTTGGACTTCGACATCTTCTCCACGCCATCGAGCCCTTCGAGCAGCGGGACCGTAGCAACGATTTGCGGCGGCTGGCCGTAATTGCGCTGCAGTTCGCGTCCCACCAGCAGGTTCCATTTCTGATCGGTGCCGCCCATCTCAACGTCGCATTCGAGCATGACGGAATCGTAGCCCTGCGCGAGCGGGTACAACAGCTCGTGAATCAGGATTGGCGTTCCGTCTTTCAGCCGCCTGGCGAAGTAGTCGCGCTCCAGCATCTGCGCCACGGTGTATTTGGAGCAAAGGCCGACGATTTCGGCAAAGTTCAGAGGCGCCAGCCACTCACTGTTGAAACGGACTTCGGTTTTCTCCGGGTCGAGCAACCGGAAGACCTGAGTTTTGTAGGTTTCGGCGTTGGCGGCAATTTCCTGGTGCGTCATGGGCGGCCGGGTGATATTACGGCCGGTGGGATCGCCGATGAACCCGGTCATTGAGCCGATCAGAAAGATCACCTGATGCCCGCAATCCTGGAAGTGCTTCATCTTGCGCAGCAGGACGGTATGGCCGAGATGGAGGTCCGGCGCGGTGGGATCGAAGCCGGCCTTTACACGAAGCGGGCGATTTTCCTTTTCGGCCTGAATCAGACGCTCGCGAAGATCTTCTTCGCGAACCAGCTCGGCGAGACCCTTCTTTAGATACTGTACCTGCTCGTCGACATTCACGCTTTCATGGTAGCGTGAGCATCAAACTACACCTGCGCCGCACGACGCGACGGAATTACGATTTGCTCCAATGCGGGAGGTTCGCGCAACAAAGGAACGGCCGCGCCCAGTTCGGAACAGTTATCGCATATCATTGTTTTCTGACAAATCGTCCGGTGGCACGCGACAGGGCCGGCGAGATCGAAACAAAGCCGCGTGAGGTGATCGGTCAGGCGTCCCCGCAACAGAACCAGATCACCGGGCCGCAATTCGCGCGCCAGGAATTCACCGGCTTGCCACAGCGAGCTAAAACCGTACGCGCCGGAGGGGTTCTGTCCCGCCGCCAGCGCGCCTCGCACACCATGATCGGCCGCGTCGCCAACGAAGACGGCAAGCTCGAAGATGCGTGCTATGTCGCGGCCCATGGCGCGATACCGGTCGCGAGGACTACGGCTGATGTTGGTGACGCCGGAGATCACAAGGATGCGGCGAGCCGCGGAAGCGGTAGCGAAGACGTCGAAGGCTGGCTTCAGGGCGTCGATGGAGCCCTCGATCTCATCGCGAATGACAACCGCCCCTGAGGGCAGGCGAACGGGCTGCATCCTGCCGGGCACCGGCTCGATTTCAGCGGCAGCGGCGACGGCCTCGTCAAGAGAAAGCCCGCAAATATTGGCCGCCGCAATGGCGGCGAGAACCGAGTACTTCCAGTGAACGCCGACAAGACGCGTGCGAACGCTAATGTGCTCCGCGCCGGCGCGAAGCTCAAAGGAGAGACGCCGCGGCCAGTTTGAGGACGGCGCTTCGGCCTGGTAGTCGAACCCGGTGGAACTGCCGAACCAGACCACTCGTTGCGGCAATGACCCGGCCATGGCGGCGACGAGCGCATCGTCGCCATTCAGCAAGGCGATGCCATTTCTTTTTAGTCGGCTTAGCAGTATCGACTTGTCGGCCGCTACGTTGTCCAGCGTCCGGAATTCCCTCATGTGGCATCTGCCCACCAGCAGGACGATGGCGATGTCGGGCCGGACCAGGCGCGCGGACGAGCGCATCAGACCGCGCCCGTCGGCGGCGACTTCGATGACCGCAAACCGGTGCCACGGTCGAACACGGAGCACGGAACGGGGCACTCCCGCATAGCCGTTCTGGTTGGCCAGCGAACTGGCTGTCGGAAAACGCGTGGCGAGAGCTCCAGCCAGAAACTCCTTGGCGGTTGTTTTTCCCATGGAACCGGTAATTGCGATGAAGGTTGTGCGGAACAGAACGGTGCGCCAGAGGTATGCGGCGGCGTACATCAGGGGGATGCGGAGCTGCCAAAACGCCGTCCCAATTCCGCGGAGGAGCCGTTTCGCCATTCTGTCGAGGATAACGCAGGCATGGCTGCGGCAGAGCGGTCCGGTGCCCAAAGACGCTTTCCAGGCGACTGTGACTTCAGCGAATCGTTTCGGCGGGACCTACCGTGGACTCGGTCTGCGTGGCCGCCCCGGTACCCGGCAGCAGTGAATAATAAGGACGGTATTTACCATTCCGGGCTGCTGGGATGCGATCGACGAGCACAACTTCCACGGCAACGCCGGGGCCGAGTTTATCCCGCAGAAGCTGTCCGACCGCGGCGACAGCTTCGGGCGAAGGATTTGCGCCCGGAAGCGGCGCCAACTTTACATGCACCAGGTTCTCCCGGACCTGAACGATCTGATATTGACGGACCCAGGCCCCATGCGCCAGCAGCGGATTGACAAGGGCATAAGGGTGCAAGCTGCGGCCGTCCGGAAGCTGGAACCGGTTCGCAACACGGCCAGTGATGCCGGCAAGAACCGAGTTCTGAGCTCCGCAGGGGCAGGATTCCGGTCCGCGCGTCACGAGATCGCCCAGAGAAAAACGGATGAAGGGCATGGCCCACGACTGCAGCGCGGTGCCGATGAACTCGCCCTCTTCGCCGGGGCGGGCGGGCAGGCCGTGTGACACCACTTCGCCGACCAACGATGCGTCAGAAACGTGGTAAAGGCCGGTCACGGGACACTCGGCTGCGATCAGGTTGAACTCATGACTGTCGTAGAAGTCGATCACCTTCGCTCCAAATCCCGCTTCGATCATCGAGCGCATGGCGGGGGTCAGCGTTTCGGAATCGGTGGTGATGAAGCGGGGCCGAATACGCTCCCGATCGGCACCGGTCATGATGCCGGCGAGAAAAGCCAGCGTGCCTGGGAACCCGCGCAGGACGTCGGGACACGCCTGGCGCAGGCGCGCGAGAATCTCATCGGGCTCCTGAAGGCAGTGGATCTCCTCATAGCGGAGCAGGCCGGCACGCATGTACAGCGGCCATCGGGTGAACTTGCGGGTTACCACCGCGGCACGCCGGTCATCGAGCCGCATACCAAAGCGAAACAGAACAGCCAGGCGATAGGCCTGAAGCAGCCGGTCCTCGAAGGCAGTTCGAAGAATGTTAAAGGGTTCCCCGGTGGAACCGCTGGTGCGGTGAACAACCAGTCGCTCCGGGTTGCAGCCGCGGGCGATCAGATCGCGCGGCGGGACGCTCTGGAAAGCAGCGCGGCTGGAAGGCGGAATTTTTGCCAGGTCCGCAATCGTCCTGATATCTTCGGGTTGTAATCCGGCTTTGTCGAAGAGGCGCCGATAGTAGGGAACGTTCCGATAGGAATGGTGGATCAGAGCACGAACCCGCGCGTCCTGGAATGCTTCCAAACGTGCGCGACGCCAGCGCGGCGCGAACAGCCCGAATAAGGCCGCGTATTGCCACCTCAACCCGCGATTATACAATCGCAGATGTTGTCCTCGGACGTTCTTGCATCCTATCGGAGTCTGTTTCACGACACGTGGATCGGCTGGCTCTGCCGGGCGGGCTATTACTGTCTGGGTCTGTCGCAGGTCTGTCCGATTGGCGCAGTGCTCTGTGTGGACGACAGCCCGGTGGACGACCTCATCCGGCAACGGGAGGGCATTCCGTTCTTTTCGATTGCACGATTCACCGGCCGGCGCAATGAAGGAAACGACTCGGCGGCAGACGAGATCGTGCCGCGGTACCGGGTGCAGATTGAGGAGGAGTTACGCCGCGCAAACGGGAAGCGGCACGTGCTTGCCAGCTCCATTGCCTCGCAAACGCTGGAGGCATTCGCAGCAGAAGGTGGGTACGAGCTCATTGCGAATCCCTCGGATTTGATCGTGTGGCTGAATGACAAACAGGAGTTCCTGAGAGCGATCGGAGAACTGGGACTGCCCAGGCTGGCGGGCCGATGGACGCGGCTAACGGAGGGCCGATACGGCGAGATCGCGTCAGAAATGGGATCGAGCTTCGTGGCTCAGCGCGCCCGGGGCGTCTCCGGATCGGGGACTGCGTTCATCGGATGCGAGGAGGACTACCGGAGGGCCGGATCGCGATTCGGTGATGCGCCGGTTTGGATAGCTCGCGATCTCGGCAGACTGTCGCTCAACATCAATGCACTCGCCTGCGCCTCGGGGACCGTGGTTTCATACCCCAGCGTCCAGCTCGAGGGGCTATCCATCGTCAATGCGAGCCGGGGCATGTATTGCGGGAACGATTACCTCGCGACGGCGGATCTGCCCCGGCAGACGGTTAACGGCGTCATCGAACAGACAAGGCACATTGGCAAGTGGCTGGGGTCGCTGGGTTATCGCGGATTGTTCGGACTCGATTTCGTGCTGGATCAGGCATCCGGGCTGGCATACGCGGTGGATCTTAATCCGCGCTGGCAAGGTTCGACGGTTCCTCTCACGCTGGCCGAATGCAAAGCCGGTCGGCTGCCGCTCGCGGTTGCCGACCTTGCTTGCCGCATGGGGTTGCTCGGCGAAACAGAAATCCTGGGACGCGCCGGCGATTTTCTCGTTCCCGTCCGAGCGTCGCACATCTCACTGAGGTGCCCTGTTTCTTCCTGGTGGCGAGTCACCGGAGCTTTGAAGCCGGGCGTCTATTCGATTGGGCGCGACGGCCGGTTCCTTCGAGAAGGGCTTCGGTTGAGCGATCTCGAGGCCGGTGAGGAGATACTCGTAAACGGTGGGGTTCCGAGGACCGGCGCATTGCTGGCGCCAAAATCGCACGCGATGCGATTCAGCAGCGAGAGGGGGATGGTGGAGGTTTCCCGGGCTCAACCTCTGCCGTGGGTGAGTGTTGCCACCGAGCGGCTGTATGCAGCGATGGCTCTGGCTCCGGTTTCAGTGGAGTAAGTGCTCCCAGCTCCGGACAGAGATCGCACACGATTCTCTTCTCGCATCGCGGCAGGCGGCACTGAATTGGTCCCACGAGAGCGTACGCAAGGCGGGTGAGATGATCCGTGGCACGGCCTTTGAGCAGCACCAGATCGCCGGTGCGCAACTCAGTGCCGAGAAAATCCAGCGCCTGCGCAAAGGAAGCGAAGCCGTGTGCACTCTCCGTTCTCATGCCCGCGGCTATCGCTCCGTTAACACCGTGCGCGGAGTCGCCGCCGATAAAAACAGCGATGCCGAAAATGCGCGCGACGTCGCGGCCCAGTTTGCGATAGCGATCACGCGGACCGAGGGTGGAATCGGTGACGCCAGAAAGCACCAGGATCTTACGATCCGCGGTGGCCGCCTCGAACGCGGCAAATGCCGAGGCGAGAGCCCCGATGGAGCCATCCAGCTCATCTCGGACGACGATTGCCCCGGTGGAAAGACGAATGGGCTGCATTCGCGCCGGTATCGGCTCAATCTCACCAACCGCCCGGATTGCATCGTCCAGCGAAACCCCACATACGTTCGCGGCGGCGACCGAGGCGAGAAGCGGAGACTTCCAGTGCCCTCCGACAAGGCGAGTCTGCACAGTCTTTCGTTCGGCTCCGGCCGACAACTCGAACGACAGCCGCCGCGGCCAGTTCGACGAGACCGCCTCGGCGCGATAGTCCAACGACGGCGCGGTACCGAACCAAACCACCTTGCGTTGAAGCGATTGCGCCATGGCGGCCACTCGCGGATCGTCGCCATTCAGAATGGCCGTCCCGCCAGGTCTCAGCCTGGCGAGCAGCAGTGCTTTCTCGGCTGCTACTTTTTCCAGCGTGCGGAAGTTCTTCATGTGGTTCCTGGCCACGAGCAACACGATAGCGATATCGGGCCGAACGAGCCGGGAAGAGCGGCGCATCAGACCGAGCCCATTGGCGGCGACTTCAATCACCGCGAAACGATGCCATGGGCGCACCCGCAGCAGCGAGCGAGGTACGCCGGAGTAGTCGTTCTGATTGGCCTGCGAACTGACGGTTGGGGCGCGCGCCGATAAAATGGCGGCGAGGCACTCCTTTGCCGTCGTCTTACCCATGGAGCCGGTGATCGCGATGAAGGTAGTGCGAAACAGCAGGCCGCGCCAGACGTAAGCGGCGGCGTACATAGCCGCGATACGGCAATGCCAAAGACCCATTCCCATCGCACGGGTCATCGCGCGCCCGATCCCGCGACCAAACAGGCTCGCCATTCCACGGCATGATAACGCACGCGCCCCGAGGGCGGCGCAGTGCAGCCATTCATGTCCGAAAATGGCGAGTATGGAGGGCGGGCTCCGGCTATAGTCGGAACAGCTAACGTGGAACTCAGTCACAGCATTTATCGCAGTGCGCGGCTCGCTCGGGACCCCAGATTCGATGGGAAATTCTTCATCGGCGTGCGAACGACCGGCATCTACTGCCGGCCGATCTGCCCGGCACCGTCGCCGAAAGAACAGAATGTCAGTTACTTTCCGAGCGCTGCCGCCGCGGCGGAAGCGGGCCTGCGTCCCTGCCTTCGCTGCCGGCCAGAGTGCTCGCCGGGTACACCGGCGTGGCTCGGTTCCTCGGTAACTGTAACGCGGGCACTGCGGCTCATCTCGGAGGGCGCGCTCGAAGAGGGGAGCATCGATGCTCTGGCCGAGCGCCTGGGAATCGGTTCGCGCCATCTGCGGCGGCTTTTTCTGGAGCACCTTGGCGCCACGCCGGTCACCGTGGCCCAGACCCGCAGACTGCTGGCAGCGAAGAAACTCATCGATGAAACCGAGTTGCCTCTGACAGAAATCGCTATCGCTTCCGGCTTCGGCAGCATACGTCGCTTCAATTCGGCGTTCGTGGCCACGTGGGGACGCAGTCCGAGAGAGATGAGGCGCCGGCGCGAACGTACTCCGGCCGGTGGGGAATGTACGCTGGAGCTGCGTTACCGGCCGCCGTTCGATTGGGCGGCGCTGATCGCGTTCATCGCCGGCCGCGCGATTCAGGGCGTGGAGTACGCCACGGATGCGTTTTACAGACGAACCATTACCACTGCCCGTGGGCCCGGCTGGCTGGAGGTGCGGCCGGGCGCAAAAGGAGCGCTGACACTGGTTGTTCACACTCCCGATTCGAGCGAGCTGCTGGCCATTGCCTCGAAAGCACGACGCATGTTCGATCTCGACGCCGATCCGCAGGCGATCTTCGACCACCTGCGTCGGGACAGGCTGCTGCAGCCGCTGATCAAAGCCCGTCCGGGACTACGCGTGCCCGGCGCCTGGGGCGGGTTCGAACTGGGCATACGAACGATCCTGGGACAGCAGGTGAGCGTCGCGGGCGCGAGCACGCTGGCCGGGCGGCTGGTGGAGAAACTCGGCAAACCCACGCCATTTGAAGTGGAGGGGCTCACTCGTGTTTTCCCCGAGCCCGGCGCTCTGGCCGAGGCAGACCTGAGCATCGGCATTCCGGCCGCACGGGCCGAAAGCATACGCCGGTTCGCACGAGCGGTGGCGGCGGGCGAAATCTGTTTCGACGCGGGGGTTGATTCCGGCACCTTTCAGGAGACTTTGCGCGGCTTACCGGGAATCGGACCATGGACAGCGGAATACATCGCCATGCGAGCGCTGTCCGATCCCAACGCGTTTCCGGCGAGCGATCTGGTCCTGAATCGTGTATGCCGGGGACACGAGACAGAAAGCTGGCAACCCTGGCGCGCTTACGCCGCAATGCATATCTGGCAAGGAGTAAAGGATGGAAGAATCGATGTTTTTTACAACGATGGAAAGTCCCGTCGGAAGACTGCTGCTGGCGGGGGATGAGGAACGACTGCACAAGCTGCTGTTCGGCAGCACACCCAAACCTGATTGGCGCGAGGATCCCGCTGCCTTGGCCGAGCCCGTGCGCCAGTTGCGGGCCTACTTCGCTGGGGAGCTGCGCGAATTCAATTTGCCTCTGTCGCCAGAAGGCACGCCGTTCCAGTTGGGCGTTTGGCGCGAGCTCCGGAGGATTCCATACGGCCAGACCATTTCGTATGGCGAACTGGCGCGGCGCGTGGGCTCGCCAAAGGGATCGCGCGCGGTGGGGCTCGCCAATGGCGCCAATCCCATCGCCATCATCGTGCCTTGTCATCGCGTCATAGGCAGCAATGGAAAGCTCACCGGGTACGGCGGCGGCCTGAAGAACAAGGAGTGGCTGCTGGCCCTTGAACGGGCGTTGCCTCTGTATGCCCAACAACCCGCATGACCGATAATGGGTCATGCGCCGTTTTCTCCGGCTGGCTGTGCTGGCCATAAGCGGTTGTGCGTTGTTCGCGCAGCCGGGCTGGACCACCGCCACCGATCTGCCCAACGTCAATTTCACCGGTCTCACCGCCGCGCAAAAAGAACTAGCCCTGAAGATCCTCCGGGGCGAGACTTGCACCTGCGGCTGCAACATGAAGCTGGCCGAATGCCGTATGGTCGATCCGCCTTGCGGCGACAGCCGCGCGCTCGCTTCCATCGTAATTGAGGGCGTTCGCAACAACCGCACCGTGGACCAGATTCACGAAGCGCTGGTCACTTCGGCGATCGCCAAAATGCGCGCCGAGCAGCAACGAATCCTCGGCGATCCGGTGGACATCGCCATCGGCGGCGCGCCCGAGCGGGGGCCGAAGGACGCAAGAATCACGCTGGTTGAGTTCTCCGATTTCGAGTGCCCCTATTGCGCCCAGGCGGTCGGCGAGATTGACGCCATCCTGAAGGCTTTCCCGAAAGACGTGCGGCTGGTATTCAAGCAGTACCCTCTGGAGATGCACAAGCACGCCATTATGGCCGCCGAGGCGGCGCTCGCGGCCAACGATCAGGGCAAGTTCTGGGAGATGCACGACCGGCTCTTTGCAAATGGCCGGGATCTTTCGACGGAGACCATCGGCGCGATTGCGCATAATGTCGGCCTGGACATGACGCGGTTCACACGCGACATGGAGAGTCATCGGTTCCTGAAAGCCGTCCAGGCCGATGTCGCTCAGGGCGACAAACTCGGCATTTTCGGGACGCCGTCGTTGTTCATCGATGGCAAGCCTTATCGCGGGCCGGTGGTGATGACACTGCTGAAGCCGATTCTCGAAGCAGAACTCAAGCCGCAAGCAACTGTTGCAACGGTGAAACACTAATGCCCGGCGAGTGGATCGACGTCAGCGTCCCGCTACAGGACGGGATGACCGGGTGGCCGGGCGACAAACCATTCGAGCGAACCCTTACTCATAGCATCGCCGACGGCGCCAGCAACAACCTCTCGCAGATTGCCTGTTCGGCCCATACGGGCACCCACATGGATGCGCCTCTGCACTTTATTGCGGCAGCGCCATCAATCGACACGCTGCCGATGGATGCCGTAATTGGGCCGGCGAGAGTGATCGGGGTAGCCGATGACGATTCGATTCGTCCCGAACATCTGGAGCCATATGGGTTGCAAGCCGGCGAGAGAGTATTGTTCCGCACCCGGAACTCCGACCGGAGGCTTCTGGAGAAGGAATTCGCCAAAGACTTCGTGGCCGTTTCCCCGGATGCCGCACGATACCTGGCGGCGCGGGGCGTGCGGACGGTAGGAGTGGACTATCTCTCCGTTGGGGCATTTCGCGAAGAGAACGGCCGGGAGACCCATCGCGTGCTGCTCGCAGCGGGTATCTGGATCATTGAAGGATTGAATCTGGTGGAGATTGATCCAGGGGCCTACGAAATGATCTGCCTGCCGCTGCTTCTGGCAGGTTCCGACGGAGCGCCGGCCCGCGCCGTTCTGCGGCGCCTTTGAATCGTTCCGTGATCTGAGATTTTTCGGTTGCCGTTGCACTGTACTGCTTAGGGTGCATCCAGTGCTACACGCGGTTCCTTTCCTGATTACACTGTCCCTTGCGGCCGAAGCAGCCATGCCGCAGTACACGGTCACGACGCTGGCGGGCAGCAATGCGTCCGGCGACGGCAACTCGGGAACTGACGTTCTCCTGCTGCAGCCGGAGGGTGTGGCGTTCGATGCCGGCGGCAATTTGTATATCGCCGACGCCGCCGATCATCGCGTGCGAATGATGACGACTGATGGAATCGTCACAACCATTGCGGGAACTGGCGAGCCTGGGTTCTCCGGTGACGGAGGGGCGGCATCGGCGGCGCAACTGAACCGGCCATACGGCGTAGGCGCAGATGCCGCGGGCAACGTCTACATCGCGGATCTGGGCAATGCACGGGTGCGGCGCGTAGACACGCACGGCCTGATCTCAACGGTGGCCGGCGGGGGAAACGAGACGCCGGGGACCTCAGCGGCAAGCGCCAATGCGCTCGATGCGCAACTTATTTCACCGCGCAATGTTGCGGTGGCACCCGACGGCTCCGTATATTTTTCGGATTTCGATGGCCAGCGCGTGTATCATCTCGATTCGAGCGGCGCACTGACGGTTGTTGCCGGAACCGGAACAAGAGGATTCTACGGAGACGGGGGCTCGCCAACATTGGCTGAGCTGGCTTACCCGGCAGGGCTGACTATCGACGCGAACGGCTCGGTTTACGTGGCCGACAGCGGCAATGGGCGCGTGCGCATGATCTCAAGCGGAACCATCACCACCGTGGCGTCGGCTGGCGGGGTGGTGGATGTCAAACTCGATCGCATCGGAGATCTCTACGTCGCCGCACCCGATATGCTGGGCAATCCGGACATGCCCGTTCCGGGCTTCACGCAGCTCGATCCTCGCGGGCTGGCGCTGAACCCCGCGGGGAACGTCGTGTTCTCGGCCGGCAACCAGGTCCAGGTAACCGATCTGAGCGGTATCCACATGGCGCTTGTGGGACTCACAGGCGCAGCCGCCTGGGGCGATGGCGGGCCCGCCGACTCAGCGCGATTCGCTTCGCCCATCGGGTGCGCTCTCGACCGCGCAGGCAACCTGTATATCGCCGACACAGGCGAAAACAGGATTCGGGAGGTGAGTGCGCAGGGTGTGGTGAACACCATCTACGGGACGGGCGACTCCGGAATGCTGAACGCTCCCCAAAATGTCGCTATAGCCGTGGATGGAAGTCTGCTGATAGCGGATACCGGGAACGGCAGGGTGCTCCACCGCGACTCCAGCGGAACGGTATCCACGCTGCTCGATCAACTCAACGCGCCATCGTATATTTTCCCGGATCCGGATGGCGATCTGTATATCGCCGAAACCGGAGCCGACCGTATTACCCGGCTCTCCCCCGATGGCAGCACGCAGTTTTTGCCGGTCGCGCAACCGATTGCGGTG
>Ga0335078_10002995_pt1 | contig 25249 bp, 16 predicted proteins | sample Lox_Sample_32_FD_206711 | JGI IMG/M metagenome (GOLD analysis project Ga0335078, IMG submission 206711) | Soil microbial communities from Loxahatchee National Wildlife Refuge, Florida, United States - Lox_Sample_3.2 | ecosystem: Environmental > Terrestrial > Soil > Wetlands | place: USA... | reverse complement strand
CCACCGCAATCGACGATTCATGGTAGTCAATTCCCACGAACTTTGAATTCGGAAACGCCTGCGCCATTAGGATCACCGAGGCGCCGTGGCCGCAGCCGAGGTCGGCGACACGCCCACCCTCGGCTAACTGCGCCTGGACACCGTTGAGAGATGGAATCCAGCTTTGCGTCAGGTGCGCCCGGTATCCGTTGCGAAAAAAGGCCTCCGTCGCCGTGAACAGCCGGCAATTGTGTTCGTGCCAGCCCATTCCCTTGCCAGAGCGGAAAGCGCCGAGGATTTGGTCTTCGTCGTGCCACAACGAAGCCGCTACGTCGAAAGCTGGCGGAAGAAATGCGGGACTATCCGGATTCGCCAATACAAAAGCATGTTCCGCTGGCAGTGAGTACTGGCTGGTGTCGGCATCGAACAGCACATATCCGCCAGCGACCTGCCCGTTCAGCCACTCACGCACCGACCGCTCATTGGTGCTCGTGCGCCGTGCCAGTTCCTCCGAACGGATGGGGCCACTTTCTGCCATAGCCCGATAAAGGCCAAGTTTGTGTCCAAGGTTGGTCATAACACCAGCCATAGCGGCTGCGAGATCGGTTACCACCTGACCCGCGAACTGCTCGATTCTCTGCTGCATGTCTTCTCTGGCGGCCGTTGTATTGGGGCTCTGCATTACTGACCTCCTGCCATGACGGCGGCTGCTTCTGAATGTTGCGCGTAGCTACGCGGTAGAGGACCCCGCGTGAGAGCCGATAGGGAACTCTCTGCATCCCATAGCTGGGACTGGGTGGATACCACAGCAGGATTGCTGCGCATGGCCTGGATCACCGGGTGGTTCAGGTAAGCCTTGGCAGCTCCACGGTTGGCAAACAAATATACGCCTCCCATCTCATGCTGCTCCTCCTGCGAGATCCATATCTTCCAGATCAAGCCTTCTACCGAAGAAATGATGGCAGCGCCCTCTTTGCTCTTTGCGAGCAAGGCTTGTGGTGGGACCCGCAACTTGAAGCGCAGGTGCAAGACGGCGTAACTGGTGTTGCTCTTCTCTGACATTTCGTTTCTCCCATCGTGTTTATCTCTGCATCTGTGGCAGACACAGGTGAGTCTAGGGGGCTTGAAACGTTTCGGGATGAGAGCATGATGAGAAGATGATGAGAATTGGGCTCTATGCCATGCAACCGCCCACCGCCAGTGTGCCAGCCTAATTTGTCTCAGCGGGTTCACTCCAAGAAGGTGTGCCGCAGAATGTGCCGTACGCTTCGAGCCCGTGTGCGCCAATACGGGCTTTTTCGCTACTTCGACAAAGTGCTTCCGTGCGGGCTAGGTTGTGGGCAAGTGGTTGATTTCAGATGGTGTTCGTTGTTGTTCAACCTGCGCAGGTGCGACAACTCTTAATCAGTAGGTTGAAGGTTCGATTCCTTCCGCGCTCACCATCTATCTTCAAGCAGGACCGAGATTTGCTTGCACCTCATTTGCATCCCGCGAAGCACCTCTTTTTTGGCGATGACCAGCATCGGTGAATTACCTTTCTGGCAAGAGGAAGTTGGAATCCTCATGAATAACTGTGACGCCGTCGAGTGCTAGCAGGTTCTGCGGGATACGGGTGCTAACGGTGATTCACTTTGGACCACATTTCATTGCTGGCTCCCCTCCGTAACTTCCTTCTCCCTAGGGTGCGCGATGCTGATCGGTCACAAGCAAATCGTTCGTTTCGGTCCTTTTGAACTGGATCTGCACTGCGCAGAAGTACGCCAAGACGGCGTCCGGTGCAAGGCCAGCCCATCCAAATTCTCGAAATGCTTCTGGCGAAGCCAGGACAATTGGTTACACGCGAGGAAATCCAGGCGCGTCTTTGGCCAGCCGATACCTTTGTCGACTTCGACCACAGCTTGAACACTGCGGTCAAGAAACTGCGTCAGGCGTTGAGCGACGAAGTCGATGCGCCGCGGTACATCGAGACGCTGCCCAAGCGAGGGTACCGCTTCATCGGCAAAGTGGAGCCTCCTTCCCAGGAAGATTCCGCGGTCGAATTGGTGGCCCCGCCCGAAAATAAGGCAACCGCTCCCTCCAACAGAACGAGGCGCACTCAGCGCGGCAGTTTTCTGGCCGCTTGCGCTGTTGCTTCCTCGCTGGCGTAGGAGTACTGATCCAACTGCAACTTGCCTGGTTTCATCACACTGACGTTGTATTCTCCCGCAGCGAGGGTAGTGTTCCCTACGACGAACTTGAAAGGCACGTTCACTCGCAAGCCGGCCGATTGCCCGAATACAGGGGTAAGCGTAACCAACAAAGCGAATGCTGCTGCACCGCGAATCTTGTAGTTTTCATAACGCCTCCAGGGGCTGCGCTCCGTAAATTTGCTTGCCGTCCCGACTCTGCGTCGACCACGCAAAACCTTCAATGCACTCGACGTGATTCGTACATGGATTGAGCAAGAGCGGTGTGATTCGCAGGTGAGCCGGGAGTGATTGGTAGAGTAAGCGCTTGAAAATAAAGCTGAATTAGTTCGGGGACCAATCCCGCGCGAAAGCTTCAGAGAATCAAATACGCTTCGTTAAGTTTGCATTCCAGACGCTACTCGTGAACGGTTTCAAAGCCCGGAACGCCCTTCTCTCGAACCTTGCGGACGGCGTTTCGGTCCTGACGGTTGGTGACACATCTCTCTATTTCACTCACTAACCCCAAAAGTGCGAAGAAAAAGCGCACACTTGTGGTAACGCCTGGTTACAGAAACTACCGCCTGTCCGCGTAGGTAACTGCAGGTCGAGCGGTCACCGTGCTTCGCGGAGCACAGGCAGGGGTTTATCTACCCGCGCCACCGTGGTGTTTCGCTCATCAATGCCCGCCAGCCGACGCATCTCACTAATCAGCCATTCGACTTCGTGCTTGTCGCTGAGGCTTCGTCCGAGGGTGAGCGTCTTTCCATCGGTCAGATTCAGTTCGATGTCGTAATACGGAGTGCCCGTGCCGTTCCCCGACTGCGCTCCGATCCTGTCGGTAATGGATGCAATGTCGGATGCCGCGATCTCCCGCACCTTGCCTCCGCCGAGAAGCCCGGACTGGAAGCGCAGAACTGATCCGATGATCACGCGAGTGGTGGCCAGCCACATCTGCAAGGCGAAGTAGCCGATGAGCAGGCCGAAGCCTCCAAAAACGACGGAAAAGAAGATGGGCGCGTGCACGTGCATGAGAAGGTCACCGATGCCACTGAAAATAGCTGCGAAAAGCGTTATGGAAGCGGCTAGGCCCTTGTTGCGGGCGGGAGGGAAATAGAACTCAGTTCCCCCGGCGACCGGTTGCACCCGAACCGTGGGATGTTCCGGGCGAGACATTTCCGGAGCACGGAATTCAGAAGCAGTCGTCTCCGCCTGCTTTTCCTCCGAGAAAGTCGGAGTCTGCGAGGTGCGGAAAACCGGAATCTGGAAGACATCGTGATAGTCCACACCCGGCACTTCCGCAATGGCCTCCAATTGCCAGACAACCTGATCGCGCGGTGTGCGGTTGTCTGTGGACTGCGCATCGAGCGGAATATGAAAAGAGACCGGAATCGTGGTGCCGGCCCGCCCCGGATAGAGCTGGGCGGGATGCAGGTCGGCTTCGTCCCGCCACAGAATGCGTTCATTCGTCGTTGAGTTGTTTCCTGAGCCTGAAACATAACGGTGCACACAGGAAAGCCGCAGGTGGACACCGCGATCTGGGGAGTGCGGGAATCGCGCCTGGATGGAGCCTTTCAGGTCGCGTCCGACAACACCGGGAACGCTGGCCATTTCAAAGCACGTCTTACCGAATTCTGCGAACGCGATCGTCTTCCGGATCGCGTAAATCAGCAAAACAATTCCGGCCGCAGGAAAGATCAATAGAAAGCAGGCAGTCGCAACTTTTTCTCTTAGGGCATTGGGCAGCGCGAAGATCGTTGGGGGCCAGGAGATCAGATTCCAGAAGGTGGCAAGCACCCAAGCAGTCACCATGCTGCCTTTGGTGTTGCTTTTTACCCGGCCTGTGGCCCAGTCATCGCGCCAAAGCCACGGCTCCGCCGGATGTTCGGCCTGGACTCGGAGTTGGCGAGAATACTTGCGGTTTCCGGCGACGGCGAGAAACATGAAGCCAAAGCCGATGCCGCCGAAGATCGTCCCGAACATGAACGGGTACCAGAAGCTCTGGCCTCCCGGAGGCGCGCTAATCAGCCGGATCGACTGCGAGTACGCCCAAAGGCCAAAGCCCGCAAATGGTAGCCCGGACAGGAAAAAGAACACTCCCACCGCTTTGCCGGCGGCGCTTGTGGGCGTGGAATTCATGCCCACTATTTTGCTTCAGGCGCGGCCATTCAAGAAGAGGCGGATAGTGGAGCAACTAAAGTAATGGGGCTTGCGTTGCGCTGACGGTCCGACTGTTCGTGATCTTTCGTCGCGGAGCCTCGCAGCGCCTGAACGTCGGGCCGCCGTTGAGAGCGAAATAGGGAAAGCCTAGGACGGGGCAACTCCGCCGTAGGCACCTAGCCCTCGCCTTCGACGCAACACCCGGGGGTCGACACCGATCACTACAGTATCCTCGGCAATTCGGAACCCGCGATCTGGTCAATTGACGAGAAATCCGCATCACACTCAAAATGGTCCGGCAGGGGAGTGAAATCGCCTTGGTTTCAACAAACTATTTGGGCGGAGTGTACTGAATGAGTTTGGGAAGATAGGTCGAAACGGAATCACGCACGTAATCTGACTCGTCGCTCTCCGCGAGGCGCTTGAACACTTCGGTTACTCGGTCCCGCTTGGGTGAGCCTCGTGCAGCTTCGTACAACGCAAGCGCCGCGTCAGCGCGAACATCCTCATCAGCGTCGTGAGTCAGAATCTCAATCGATGTTTCTATCCCATCCGTCGCACCGACTCCCCCCGCGACGATATCGAGGGCAGAATATTTTGCACGTGGCTCTTTCCCTTCGCAAAGAACGCGGAGAGCGCTACAAGCTTGCTGAGGGATCTCCATGCGTGCGGGCTAGTCGCGCGAAAACCCAGACGGCTGCACCACCGAGCATCACCACTGGAACACAGTTGAACCAGATTAATGTATCAGGGCCGGTCACCCACACGAGAGGGGTCGTATTCGCTGGCGCGAATTTCCAAAGAGCTAAAGAACTCCAAAGCAGCCGCGCTGCTGTGTAGGATCATTGCGGGCACGATGGAGCCACTCAGGTAGGCGAGGAGGCCGTAAAGTGCGCCCGCAAGCGACATCGAAAAGGATTGCAAGCAGGAACGCTTACAGTGCGAGAACATCTTGGGCGTGCCGCCTTGAAGGACCAGATCACCAGTCTGCGAATCGACTATTTACGGCTGACTGACATCAGGCTTAGGCGATCGTCAAGCTCAGACAACTTACGTAAGCGGACGCTGTAGTCCTGCGAAGCACACGCGCAGAGGTTCTCTTCGTCCTGAATGTGATTGCGAGCCAACGCGAGCTGCTCGTGAGCTGCGCCCAGGTACGCAGGGCTCTGAGATCGGTCCAAGTATGCTTTGGAGATTGCGAAGGTCATTCGATAAAGATGTTCCATGGAGTGGACCCGGGCGGTTGCGAGAGTCTCTGCGGAGTCGCGGACACCGGCGGATCTGCCAATTCGCTGCAGTTGACTTGCGGCATAAGAAAGCATGTCGGTTAGGTTCTTCAAGTCTGACTCATCCTGGAGGTCGCAAGTGGGGGCGCTATTTGTATCGGGCTTATCCGCGGGCTGGCAGGTTGTAATGGCGCCAAGGATGCGAGAGGACAAGCGAATCGAGGCGTTCTCAAGAAGCAGGTCTGTTGTTACGGAGCCCGGATTTGTGGTGTCGTGTTTTAGGGCATTGCCGTATGCATCCCCCAAAGTTCGAACGAGATCGGTCAAACTTCTGTCCTCGCTGTCTGAGGTTTTGGCAAAGGATTTATTTTCAACATTTGAGTCCGGCATCATTGAGTTCGGCCCTTCAATGGGATTGAGCGTTCGAGAATGACCAGCCGCCGGTCGGCCTGCGGCGAGAAGTGGCGCCAGAAAGAAGACTGCTGCAAGAAAGAAGACGAATCCTCCGATCCAGCGGACCGGCGTATGCCGAAGCGATGCAATATAACATTGAGCCGAATGTTTCAATCGACATTCTGATGTCAATCATACGAACAGTGTTTATCAGCAGTATCAGTCATAGGTTGCAGACCTTATGATCTCGAAGAGACGGGCCTTGTGGCATACAGCGAATGCCCGAGGCGCTGCACTCCCCGTTCCGTTGTCCTTGATGTGACGCTGCTTCCAGCTAATTGAATCGGTATCCTGGTTTCAGGGCGCAGCGATAGACGCGGGTTTTGTCTTGAACTCCGCCATCGCACGTGGCCCAGCTTAGAAACAGGGAAGGCCCAATCGGAAAGATGATGGTCTGCCCGTCCACGTCTGCCTCGATGCTTACGCTCTCAGCATCTGCCGGCAGAGTGAATGAGAGACGATCACCAAAGACGATGGGATAGGACCAGTGTTCGGTAGGGCCTACCATTTGGCGGGAAACCTCCGCTTCCATCAAGAATGTTGCTGTGTCGGACCAATCGCGGACATTCACTGTGATGATCTGTCCGTCGTTTGAAAATTTTTCGGATTCGATCCGGGTAAACGGGCATGGGCCCGCAATGCACGAGACGCGCGCATCACGAAACTCGCGGCCGGGACCTGCATCCAACGAACCGGAACCGAGTGCGGCCTTCCATTTGCCATCCGGCGAACAGGGATGCTGCCCCTTGCATGGGGCATTTCCCTTGTTTTGAATCTCGAAAGTCTTTGCCGCGCTTCCAACGTTGAGTTCACTCATTGCGTCGACAGTGAACCGGACGCGCATGTTGGTTACGCGAACCGCGGGTTTCCCTTGCGCAGTTACTTCCGCCGTCAATGGAACGAGATAGACGATGTACAGTTTGTCCGCAACGTAGTCTTCGCGATCGAGCGGCCGATACTGTGGATGATGGAAGTGCAAAACGATGAGATGGCCTCGGCGGACTATTTTTCGCAGAGGCAAAACAAAGAGGCCGGAGGAATTCGAGGCGGACGGGTGAGGCGACACATCGCTATCGGCGGAGACCTCAACGTTGGCAATCGGTAGCTGTTTTCGGGGATCCGCGCTCTTCACAAGGACTGCTCCTCGCAAGGAGAGCGGTGTCTGTTTGCGCCAGATGACCAATCCCAGAATCGCGATACAGGAGAGTCCGAGGATGAGCGCGAGCCAGATTCGAGTTTTGCAAGATGGAGACATGGATGGGGGTTCCTGCACACGTATGGATGAGCGTTGAGTCGAAATGTTTGCCAGAAAGGCGGCAACATCACCAGGGTCCCCGGCATCGTTAAGTTTTCGGGGCACTAGGCCGAGCCGGCGAGAGAGCAACGAGCTCTAAGCCAGCTTAGGTTTTTCCGGGCTCCGTCCCGAAAATCAGGCGTGGTCCAACTTATCCAGTTTGAATGAGAGAAGAGGGGGCCAATCTGCTATCGCGGAGACAGGTATTCCGCCAGATCCTGGGAGCGAGCGTGTGTTTGCCCTTTCCTGAGATTTTCACCGCTCTGCAAACGGAATCGAAAGGCCAGGAAAAGCCGATTTCGCCGGAAACCATGCCTGTCCTATCGGAAGAAGACGACCATTTTCTTGACGATCTGGAGCGGGCAAATTTCCAGTATTTTTGGGACCAAGGGAGCCCAAACACTGGAATGGTGAGAGACCGTTGTGACGTCCGCACCGGTCGACAGGAGATGGCAGCAAGTATCGCCGCCACGGGCTTTGGTCTGACGGCACTGTGCATTGGTGAGCACCGGGGCTTCATCTCCAGGACCGACGCCTTGGAGCGGGTGTTCGCCACATTGCGCTTTCTTTGGAGAAAGCTGCCCAATCATCGCGGATTCTTTTTTCACTTTGCCAACGCAGAGAGCGGAGAGAGGATGTTCGATTCGGAAGTTTCGTCAGTGGATACTGCGATTCTTCTTTGTGGCGTCTTAACTTGCCGCGAACACTTCAAGCATCCTGCGGTGGCCCAATTAGCTGCACTGATTTTCAACCGGGTCGACTGGAGTTGGCTCCTGGAGGACACCTCGTTGCTTACGCACGGATGGACTCCAGAAGTGGGCTTCTTGTCGTCGCGATGGAACGACTACTCCGAGCTGATGATGATGTATTTGCTCGGCATGGGGTCGTCGACTCATCCTTTGCGGCAGGAAACGTGGACCGCTTGGAAAAGGATGACATTCGAATACGACGGCATGCGCTATATCGGATCATTTGCGCCGCTCTTCGTACATCAGTATTCACAAGCATGGTTCGACTTTCGTCGCCAGCGGGACAAATTTGCAGACTATTTCTTGAACTCTGTGACAGCGACAGAGGTCCACCGCCGGTGGTGTGTGGAGTTGGGGAAACAGTTTCCCGACTACAGCGAAGATTTGTGGGGCATCACGGCTTCCGACTCGCAACACGGCTACGTTGCGTGGGGAGGTCCTCCTGCCATGGGGCCGATTGACGGGAGTCTGGTTCCAAGCGCAACGGGAGGATCTTTGCCTTTTCTGCCAGGGCCGACGATTCGCGTTTTGAAGAACATCCGAAATCGATTCTCGGCGGCCTGGTGCAAGTACGGGTTTGTGAACGCCTTCAATCCTCTGAAGAACTGGTATGACACCGATGTGATCGGAATCGACACCGGAATCACCATGCTGATGGCCGAAAATCTGCGAACTGGATTTGTGTGGGACACCTTCATGAAGGCGCCAGAAGCTCGTCAAGGAATGCTCCGCGCAGGCTTTGTCAAATACTAGAACGGCGGGTTTCAGGCTGCTCTGCCACACCCAAGGCGATTTGTGAGACCCGCTCACTAGTTCTAATCCGTTAGGCCCTTTACCAGAACAACTGAAAACTGATGTTTTTCATCCAAGGGATGCTTGTCGCCTTAGACGAGGCACTGCTTGATTGGCGGTGCATCTCTTGTCCGGGCACGGAATGTGTTCCTTTCGTTCGCTGATCAGGCTGAGACGTGCCTGAGACCTCATTCGGTACTGCCGGTGCGTCGTCCGGTTACGAGTTGCGCAATCGTTGGAGTCATGATCGTCGGAGTCATGCTCGTTGGAGTCATGGATGAGCGGGAAACCTAAGTCGACCGGATGGAGCGAACGACTCGCGGCGCTGCGAAATGTGCCGGCGGTGCTCGCATTTGTGTGGGAGTCAGGACGCGCGGTGGTTGTCTTGGGAATCGTTGCACGTGCTGTGGCGTCGCTCCTCCCGCCCGCGCTGTTCTGGGTCTCGAAGCTCATTGTCGATTCCATCTTCAACATTTTGACCACCCACCAGCGGCCGGGAACCCGGCTGTGGTGGTTGGTTGCGGCCGAGTTTGCGCTGGCAATCGTGACCGGGTTGGTCGGCCGCTTGATCGATTACCTCGACGCGCTACTTGCGGGAAAGTACACCCATCACGTGAGTATTCGCGTGATGGAGCATGCTGCCAGCCTGGATCTGATTTCGTATGAAGATCCCGTCTTCTACGACCGCATGGAGCGGGCACGGGTCCAGGCCACGGATCGCCTTTACATGATTCAGGCGATTGGGCGGCTCATCCAGCAGGCGATTACGACGATCACATTGTCGATCTCGATCATGGTCTTCTCACCCTGGCTACTGCTGCTTCTCGTGGTGGGAGTGATTCCAGCTTTCGTCGGAGAAACTCATTTTGCATTTCTGGGATATGCCAAGAATTTCCGGCAAACCCCTATCCGCCGACAACTCGACTACCTGCGGACGGTGGGAGGTAGCAAGGAAGCAGCCAAGGAACTGAAGCTCTTCGGCCTGAAAGAATTCTTGACGCAAAGATTCAGAAAGCTTTCCAGCCAGGTCTATGAGGAAGATGTTTCGCTGGCTCGTCGAAAAGCGGTAGCAGGTTCCTTCCTCTCGGCAATCGGCACTGCTGGCTACTACACGGCGTATGTCTTCGCGGTTTGGAAGACAGTGACAGGAGTCTTCACCTTCGGAACCCTCACGCTGTTGGCCAACGCAATTCGCGAGGCAAGTTCGAATCTGCAGCAGACGTTCTCGACACTCTCCACGATCGCAGACCAGGCATTGTTCTTGACGGATCTGATCGCCTTCTTCGAAATGCGGCCCGCTATCACGTCGAAAGTGGGCGCATTGCCGGCTCCTCGGCCCATTGTTCGTGGATTTGAATTTCGCGATGTTTCCTTCCGGTATCCAGGAAACTCGCGTCTGGTGTTGCAGGGGCTTAACTTTCATCTCCGGCCTACGGAGCGGCTTGCGTTGATTGGGGAAAACGGGGAAGGGAAGACAACGATCGTCAAGTTGCTGACTCGCCTGTATGACCCTGAAGAAGGGCAGATCCTGCTCGACGGAGTCGATCTGCGCGAGTACGACCTGGACGATCTGTATCGCGAAATCGGCGTCATCTTTCAGGACTTCATGCGTTATGAGATGACGGCGCGGGAAAACATTGCCGTGGGACGGATCGAACAGGTCGCTAATCTGCCGCTGATGCAACAGTCCGCGCGAAAGAGTCTGGCTGATGATGTCATACGACGACTTCCGTTTGGATACGAGCAGATGCTTGGACGACGGTTTGAAGGCGGCGTCGATCTCTCCGGCGGCGAGTGGCAGAAGCTCGCACTGGCCCGGGCATATTTGCGAGACGCGCAAGTACTCATTCTTGATGAGCCCACCTCTGCGCTCGATGCCCGCAGCGAATACGAAGTCTTCCAGCGGTTCGCTGAGTTGACAGCCGGAAAGATGGCCTTGTTCATCTCCCACCGATTTTCGACGGTGCGGATGGCAGATCGGATCGTCGTGCTGGAGAACGGGCGCATCGCGGAAGAAGGAGACCATGACGCGTTGACACGCCAGGGTGGACGTTACGCAGAAATGTTCGAACTGCAAGCCGCGAACTACCGCTAAGTCGCGGGTTGCCCGATGTCTGCGGGGTGTTCGCAGGATTCGATCAGGAGGTATCTGGGGATTATGGCGCTCGGTAGTTACATCCGAAGTCTTGTGCCAGAAGAAAAACAGCGGCAACGCCCGGATAGCTTGAGGGAGGAGGAAGTTGCGACCGCCGGAAGGGCACTGGCCGCAACTCTAACCTGGCTGCCAACGACGCCATCGTCAGACGCACTCTCTAAACGCTGTGACAGCCTTACAACAGCATTCGCAAATTTGCGGCCGGAAGTGGATGCAGCCTTCGCAAGGGCTAGTAACTCGCGACTGACTCAAGACGAGGGGTTGCTCTGGCTTCGAGATAACGCGCATGAGTTTTCTTCCGCAACCCGTCAGTTGTCAGCCGAAGTTTCTCCGCTAACCGATCTTCCTGTGGTGGCAAGCACCGAAAGAATCGTGCCTCGCGTACTCGCGCTCGCGCAGGGTTTCGTCGAGCAGTTTGCCCCTGGTTTCTCGAAGCAGGAGTTCATCGCGTTTTGCATCGCCTTTGAGCAAAGCAGTCCGCTCGAATATCACGAAATTGGGGCGTTGGTGCCAGTACTTCGTCTGGTACTCCTCGAACAGGTTGCTGCCCGGGGAGAACGCATTGTGAAGGATCCGGATAGCGGATCATCGCAGCAGATCACGCTGTGGATTCAAACCTATCGCGACATGGCGCGGACATCCTGGAGAGACGAACAGGAGTCACTGATCCTGTTTGACGAAATTCTGTCCGACGATCCTGCCGGGGCCTATGCCCGCATGGACATCGAGAGCAGGAATATCTATCGAGAAAAGGTAGCGCGGATTGCGCGCAACTCCGGACACACCGAGACCGAAGTTGCCCAAGCGGCTCTCGGCCTGGCCCGACAAGCTCGAGGCAGACGGTACCGCGACCCACGGGTCGCGCTCAGAGAGTCACACATCGGATTCTATCTAGTCGGTGAGGGAGCGGAGATTCTCTGCGAGAGAATGGACTTTCAGCCCGCACTCGGCGATCGCTTCAGAGCTCTCTTGCGGAGGCATCCGGATGATGTTCTTCTGGGCGGAATCCCCCTTTTGACCATCGCGATTCTCGCCTGCTCGGTCTGGTGGCTTACGCCGCCTTCCACTTCACTGGCGCTCGTTTTGTTGGGCATGCTGATCCTGCTAATTCCGGTGTCGCAGGCGGCCGTCCAGTTACTGAACTACTTCATCACCAACGTACTGCCGGCTGAACCTCTCCCCAAGTTGGATTTCTCCAAAGGCATTCCTGACGATTGTGTCACTCTGGTTGCGATCCCAACGCTCCTGCTCAATGAAGAGCAGGTGCGCAGGCTGGTCGAGGAAATTGAGGTCCGTTTCCTGGGAAATCATGATCGCAATCTGCACTTCGCGATCGTGTCCGATCTGCCTGACGCGCATCAACCTGCACCCGAAGACAGCGCTCTGGTGGCTCTGGTCTCAAAGCTCATTGAAGGATTAAATGCGCGCTACTCGCTTAAGGGCAGCGGCAAATTTCTCCACCTTCACCGGCACCGCGTGTACAACCCGCGAGAAGGTGGGTGGATGGGTTGGGAGCGCAAACGGGGTAAGCTGCTTGACCTGAATCAACTATTACGCGGCTACTACGACAGTTTTCCGATCAAAGCTGGGGATCTGTTGGTTCTTCCGAAAGTGCGTTTTGTAATCACGCTTGACTCTGACACCGAGTTGCCGAGAGGTTCGGCTCAACGCATGATCGGAACGCTGGCGCATCCCCTGAACCAGGCGATTGTCGATCCTTCCCGCAATGTCGTAGTAGCCGGTTATGGAATTCTTCAACCACGAGTTGGAATCAGCGTTCAGTGCACCACGCGGTCGCGACTCGCAGCTCTGTTCGCGGGCGAGACCGGACTCGATCCTTACACACGTGCGATTTCCGATGTCTATCAAGACTTGTATGGCAAAGGTACATTTGCCGGCAAGGGAATCTACGAAGTCGACACCATGTTTCGTGTTCTGCATGGACGATTTCCGACGAATTCGCTGCTCAGCCATGACCTGATCGAAGGTTCCTACGCACGCGCCGGGTTAGCAACCGACATCATTGTGATCGAAGATTATCCCTCCCACTACTCCGCCTATAACCGCAGGAAACATCGTTGGGTCCGCGGGGACTGGCAGATCATGCTATGGCTGTTCGACCGCGTACCCGATGAGTCCGGGGCGTTTGTTCGCAATCCCCTGTCTCTGGTTTCGCGCTGGAAGATTTTCGACAACCTGCGCCGCAGTCTGGTGGATCCCGCCACCATGTTGTTGCTGCTGTTTGGTTGGTTCGCGATGGAGCATCCCCTGCGCTGGACTCTGGCAACGGTCTGCATTCTGTTCGTTCCAGCGTGCACTGAACTTTTCGTTAAGTTTTGGCGCTCGATCGTGGCTGGCCGGATCAAAGCAGCGCGAAATGCACTTGGCAATTTCGTCGACAGCGGTTTCACCGTGTTGTTGGGCTTGACCCTGTTGGCACACCAAACTTTGCTGGCGCTGGACGCGATCGGACGAGCTCTGGTGCGCCGATTGATCACTCGCCAGCTTTTGCTGGAGTGGGAAACTGCAGCGGAAGCGGAGTTAGGCGCTCGCCGCTCGCCCATAGACCGTTATCTCGGATGGATACCATTCGTAGCGCTTGGGCTCGGTGTGCTGATCTGGTTGATCCATCCGGTGGCCTTGCCCGCTGCGATTCCAATTCTGGTGTTGTGGGCCTGTAGCAAGCCGCTTGCACTTTGGCTCAATGGCCGTCCCATCGAGCCGGAACCGGAACTAAATCCCGAGGATGTTACGTTCCTCCGACGCTCGGCGCTTCACATCTGGCGATACTTCCGAGAGTTCTCGAATGAGGAACACAACTGGCTTGTGCCAGACAATATTCAGGGGACTCCGAGCCGAGTCACAGCTACTGTGTCTCCAACGAACGTTGGACTTCTTCTTAATGCGCGCCAGGTTGCGAGCGAACTCGGCTACCTTACTGTCCTCGAAATGGTCGAACTGACTCATAAGACTCTGGAAGCATTGGATCGGCTGCCCAAGTACCGCGGCCATTTCATGAACTGGTACGACACGCGCACCATGCAAGCGAAGACGCCGCTGTTCATTTCTTCAGTCGATAGCGGAAACCTGGTTGCGTCGCTTTGGACGTTAGAGCAGGGGTGCCTTGACTGGCTGCGTCGCCCACTGCTCTCGCGGGCGGCGGCCACTGGATTGCTCGACCATCTGCGGCTCGTGGCGGACCTAGGGGCTCTGCGCAAACGCAGGTTACGAGAGTATGAGTTCGCCCTCCACGGTGCAGATTGGCTTGAAACGATATTGCGTTTTCCCGATGAGATTCTGGATGAGAAGCGACCGCGAGCAAAGCATGCGTCGGATGCCACTTGGTTTCGCGAGCAGACCCTGATGCGGGTACAGAATGTTCGCAATCTGGTGGAAGCCTATCTGCCGTTCAAGCTTCCGGAATTTGCTGCATTGCGAACGAAGCTGTTTGAGGGGCATCGCAAGTCCGAGGACGCACGTCTGGAGCGGTTGCCCGATCTCCTCGCCGAATTGGAACTTCGCGTCGACAAGATCTCTCAAGTATCGCGGAACGGAGATTCATCGTCGGTGCTCCGCCTTGCAGGGTTTCTATCCCAAGCTCGTCAGAATGCCGCGTTGCTTGTCGACGAGTTGCGTCGGTTGGCTCAACAGGCGCACGACCTGGCCGAAGCTATGGATTTCCGCTTCTTGCTGGATGATCAACGCATGCAGTTGTCAGTAGGTTTTGACCCAGATCAGAAAGCGTTGCAGCCGTATTGCTACGATCTGCTCGCTACCGAGCCTCGGACGGCAGTGTTTGTAGCGATTGCGAAAGAGGATATCGCTCAGGATTGCTGGTTTCATCTGAACCGCCAGTTCTCCAGCGACCACGGCCGTTCCGTACTGTTGTCGTGGACGGGAACCATGTTCGAGTACATGATGCCCTCGATCTGGATGCGCAGCCATCCCAACACGCTGCTGGATCGGGCCTGCGAGGCGGCGCTCCGGGCACAACAGGCATACGCGGCCGGCAAAGGTATTCCGTGGGGTGTTTCGGAATCTGCTTGCGCACGGTTGAACGAAGCAGGCGATTATCACTATGAGGCGTTCGGGGTGCCGAGCCTGGCCCAGAAAAAGAGCGAAACAGACCCTCTCGTGGTTTCACCATATTCAACGTTCCTAGCGTTGTCGGTAGATCGTAAGGGATCGCTCGCCAACTTGAGGAAGATGCACGACCTCGGATGGTTTGGATCGTATGGATTCCTGGAGGCGGCTGATTATACGAAGTCTCGCGCCTGGTTTCTCCCGCGCAGTCCGCAGCTGGTTCAATCGTGGATGGTCCACCATCAGGGAATGAGTCTTCTTGCGCTGGGAAACATCCTTTGTGACCAGGTCATACAGAGGTGGTTTCATTCCGACCCGCGAGTCCAGGCAACTGAACTTTTGCTGCAAGAGCGGCCGGTCATGGAAGCAGCGGGCCATTGAAAAGACTCCCGCCGCGTGCGTCTGATCACTGTCGACTCAGCTTGCTGGTGTGCCTGAACTGGGAGTTGCCACCTCAGTGCGATCGGAGTAATGCCCGCAGCTTACGAACCGCTCCGGGGATTTGTGGTACCGGGGTGCTTCCGAACCCGAGGATGAATCCTTGTTTTACGTTTTTCCCGAGGTAAAAGGACGATAGGGGGACCAGCCAGAGGTTTTCCGTTGCGGCTCGCACGCTGACCTCCTTGTCCGAGATTCCGTTTAGTACCACCGCGAGGTGCATGCCGGCTTCTGCTCCCATCATCTCGACCGACGCCCCAAATCCCTCACTCAGATTCTCAATGAGTGTGTTGCGGCGCTCCCCATAGACCAACCGTGTCCGCCGGATGTGGCGTGCGAAATGGCCTTCTCTAATGAAATCGGCCAGCACAGCCTGCGGAAATGTCGAAGGAGCAATATCCACCGCAAAGCGTGCCGCACGGAACTGCTCAACCAGGTCTTCTGGAACGACCACGTACCCGAGCCGCAAAGAAGGGAAGAGGACTTTGCTGAAAGTACCGATGTAGACGACGCGCGAATGCCGGTCGAGCCCTTGCAACGGTGTGACGGGCATGCCTTCGTAGCGGTACTCACTGTCATAGTCGTCCTCGATGATCCAGGAGCCGTTGTTTTCCGCCCAATCCAACAATTGAAGACGTCGCGAGGCGCTCATGGTGACGCCCAGCGGGTATTGATGGGAAGGTGTTACCAGCACTGCCCGGGCATGGCCGCATTTCTTGGCACCGGCGGAGACAATCAGCCCTTCGGCATCCACCGGAACCGGCACCACCGTGCATCCGGCGGATGCGAAAACGCTTCTGGCAAACCTGTACCCCGGCTCTTCCATCCATACATGGTCTTTCGGGTCCAGCAACACGCGAGTCGTAATTTCCAGGCCCTGTTGTGAGCCGCTCACGATGATGATCTGCCCGGCGTCGCAGCGCACACCACGCGCGATCCGAAGGTATTCCGCAATCCCGTCCCGCAGCTCTTTCAATCCCATAGGGTCACCGTAGTCGAGTGACTTGGCTTGCAAACCGCGGGCATGACGAGTTACCAGCCTGTTCCACACCTGCAGAGGAAAACAGTCGAATGCGATTTGACTTACGGTGAACGGCCCGAGCCCACGCGCTGTGGAGAAGCTCTGCGCGCCCGCGAGAGGCGAACAGCGCTTTGACACTCGACGTCGTTCTTGCCCGGCTCCTCTGGACCGGGCGGTGGGCTGCGGGTTGGCGGAACGCTCTGGCAGCGATCGCGAGACAACCGTACCGGAACCGACCCGGCTCTCGAAATAGCCTTCTGCTAAGAGTTGTGCGTATGCATTCAGTACCGGCATCCGTGAGATTCCCAGTTCGACGGCCAGGACGCGCGTCGAAGGAACCCGCTGGCCCGTGCGCAGGTTTCCCTCAACGATGGCCTTGCGATAGCCCTCATAAACCTGGCGATATAGCGAATTGGTGGTTCGCTTTCGGAGTTGAATGACTGGTGCGATTCCCGAGGGGGTTCTTTTCATGGGCGGAAAATAATGGCTATATGAGATGGCTGTCAAGTGGATATTGCGCCATACCATTATCAGGCGCATTCTTTCTAGAAAAGGTGTTTTGGGGGAACGATGACATACCGAACCAGAGTGACAGGGGCCGTTCTTTCGCTATTCCTGTTGGTGTCCCTCTCCAAAGCGGCGGCTCCGCGAAGCAAAACAAAGGCAACGTGGTCTACGTCTGCGCGTGTTTGAAGACGAAGTCCTGCTTCTGCATGACCGAAGCGAAGATGGAAGGGCCGTGCGCTTGCGGAACGGATGGCGGACCGCCCATGAAAGCAGTGGCACCGGATAGTGACTGGGCAAAAGACAATCGCGAGGCTCTGTCGAAGTAGATATCCAGGGATAGCATGAGCCGAATTCGCCATTGCGTTTTGTGCCCGAATTGCCTCACTCGTTACCTCATCGGGTTCAGTCCATACGCAAACGGGGCGTACCTTGTGTGCACCCGTGCGGGTTCTATGGAGGACTGTGTCCTGCATTGTCCTTGCAGGCGGTCGCAGGCGCCCACTCGATTCAGGAGTAGTGATATCAAGACCTGTGAGGTTACAAACCCCGCGTATCGACGTGGCTTTGGTTCATCGGACGAGATCCTCCTCTTCCCGAGCCAGCGTGTGGATTCGATGGACCTCTCGGCACAACTGAATCTCAAACGTAGCTGAAGACTCTTCTGCTGACTCCTGCTCTCCGGGAGACTCTCCTTGATCCATTAAGAACCGAGAACTAGGCGCGCAGGCGCGAGAAGGTGCGCGCGTTCGCCGTGTCGGGAAAGCCGACCGACGATGTCGGATTCGCCTACACAGCATCCCGTGAAAACCGCTGCAAGCCATTGAAAACACTTATTGGCAACTTGAGTGCATTCACAGAGATTGGTCGTGTTTCCGCGGCTAGGAGGGTTCCGCTATGGCTGGCGAGAATTGGACGTTCTGGTTCAATCTTACGAATTTCGCGTTGGGCATCATTACGCTGTTGGCGATTCTGGTGGTGGTTGGCGCGGTAGGTTGGGATCTGTTTGGGTTGTGGGTGCGTAAAGCGCGGAAGTCTGATGCTACCGATGTTGGAACGGTAAACATCGCGCGTCTCATGGCGGAAGTGCGGGCTGGCTGGGCCGAACCGCATAGCCTCACGGTTCCAGAATTGGGGCTGACGATGGCGGATGGAGGCGAGAAGATCGAGCCATCCAAAGAAGACGCTGAAAAAGATCCGCGGCGGAAGTGATATATGGCTTGCCCATTTCTCCGAGAAGGTAAGGCGCGGTATTGCCATGCGGCGCCCTTGCGCAAGCTGATTCTGGATGGACCAGGCGCAGCGGGCGGAGGGAAGTGTGATTCCGCGGAATTCCAGAAGTGCGAGTTGGCGGCGAAGGACACAGAGCGTCGAGCTCGTTGCCCGCATCTCGAAGAAATCCGCGTGCAATATTGCGGAGTTTCAGCAGTCACCAAGCTGGTGCCGTTCAGCGATTCCGAACTTTCGAGTTGCACAAGCAACAGTTATCGATATTGCGACTCCTACTTGTCGCTGGCGCGGCCTCACGCGAGTGTTCCGGATGGCACTCTTTTCTATTCTGCGAATCACTTCTGGTTGGAAGCCGAGGAGTCGGGCTTGTGCCACATCGGTATGGATGGCTTCTTCGCGGAGGTGGTGGGTGGCGTCGACGGCGTGACCTTTGCGACGCTGCACGGAACGCACTGTCCGGCGCTGGCGCTGAACATTCAAGGCGTGGAGTGGCCGCTGAACTTTCCGAATCCCCTGATCATCGAGAAGGTGAACAGCCGGGTGCGGAGCGATCCGGCAAGGCTGACCTCCGATCCGTATGGTGCCGGATGGCTCTTTGAAGGCCACGAGATTCCTGGTGTGACTCGCGCGGGACTGGTATCGGGAAGGCAGGCCGTGGCCTGGGACGGTGAGGAGCGTGAGCGCCTGACTCGAGAGATTCACGAGGCCCACGTGCCCGGCGGCGATGGCGGAGCGCCCGTGCGGGGCGTGGCGAAACTGCTTTCGCGGCCAGACCTGGTGTGCCTCTTTCAGCGCTTTTTTTCCAGAAGCGAGTGGGCAGTGGAGGGATGAGCATGAGGCGAAGCCTGCTGGTTTTCGGACTCGGTGTGATGGTGGCGATGCTGGCAGGTTGGGTGGTCTTTCCTCGTGCACTCTACATGCGTAAGCCCCAGCCGCTCGAGTTTCGCCACAAAACGCATGCTGAGAAATCCGGACTCGCCGACTGCAACGAATGTCACGCGCTGCGGGATGACGGAACGTTTGCCGGACTTCCTGCGATGGAAAAGTGCGCGGGCTGCCATGCGGAGCGCATCGGGGAGACGAAAGCCGAAGCGACACTGGTCAACAACTACATCAAGCAGGGGCATGAGACGCCGTGGCAGGTGTATGCGCAACAGCCGCCCAATGTATGGTTCTCGCATTCCATCCATCTGAAGCGGGCTGGTCTGAAATGTGAGGACTGCCACGCTAACTACGGCGCGTCGGACCAAGTGAAGGTTTACGAAGTGAATCGCATCAGCGGGTATAGCCGCGATATCTGGGGGCATTCGATCTCGCGGCTGCATCGCGCACCGCACGATGGCATGAAGATGAGCGACTGCGAAGACTGCCACCGCCAACACAACGCGGATGTGGGCTGCCTGGGCTGTCACAAATAAAGGAGCAGCATGAAAGTCTCACGACGAGATCTGCTGGTGTGGAGCGCGGGAGCGGCCGCGGGTCTCATGGTCACTCCAGTGCCGTGGAGGGTGCTGGATGACGTCTCGATCTGGAGCCAGAACTGGCCGTGGATTCCGCAGCCGGCGCGGGGTCCGGTCGATGTGAAGCAGTCTGCGTGCACGTTGTGCCCGAAGGGCTGCGGGTTGCGCGTGCGGGTGGCGGGAGGATTTCTGGTAGGCGTCGCGGGTGTCGCCAGTCATCCAGTGACGCGGGGGGCATTGTGTCCGCTGGCGTTTGGGGCACATCAGCTGAACTGGCATCCGCAGCGGCTACGAACCGTGCTGCATCGACGAAGTGTTTCTACATGGAATGCTGCACAAATGGCGTTTACCAAGGCGTGCAGCGAGGGACCGGTGGTCGTGATCGATGGTTATCCGGGACGCGCGGCTTCGCAGGTGCTTGAGAGTTTCGCGAAGAACCGGCGCGGAGAGTATCGCGTTGTGCTGAGTGCTGAGACGCGTGCGCTTGCTCCCTACGAGAGATGGACTGGAGTGCCTGCTGCATTGCTCGGATACGACGTCGAGAATGCAGGCACGATCGTCAGTTTTGGTGCGCCGCTGCTGGATGGGTGGGGCGCTCCTGGGCACTTCACACGGTTGTGGGCAGATCGAGCAGCTGGCATGAACGATCCGCAGTTGCGGCTGATTCAGGTTGAGCCAACGCTTTCGCGGACAGCGTCGCGAGCCTGGCAGTGGGTGCCGGTTCGTAACGGTTCCGAGGCGGTGTTGGCGGCTGGGATTGCAGGGGTTCTGTTGGAAGAACATCTTGTTTCGGCGCGTGGCCCGAAGCCAACTTTGAGCTTGACTGCGGCGGGGGAGCAGACGGGGCTAGGCATTGATGCGATTCGTGGCCTGGCGCGGACGATCGTTGCGCGGCCTCCGGTCGTGGCGATCGCGAACGATGACAGTCCGGAGGTCGCAGCGTTGAACGTGGTGCTCGGTGCGGTTGGAGCGCGTGGCGGGATCGTTCGAAGATCAAGAGAGAACAAGTCGTACCTCGCCGCGGATACTCCGATCTCATCGGCGCGAGCGGTGGTGATCGATTCCTCCGTGCCGTGGGACTTTGCGCCAAAGACTGATGCCGAGGTGTTTCGATTTGCGGCGTGGGATGGGGGATCGGGAAGTGCTGATTGGTTGCTGCCGGCGCCGGGTTTTTTGGAAGAGGCCACCGATGTGCCAGCTGCGCCGGAGTTGGCAGTGCAATCCTTTGCCCTCGCCCCCGCCCTCACGAAGGCGCAACACGAAGTCCGAAGTGCAGCGCTGTTCTTGAGCGGCATCGATAGTGCGCTGCCCACGGCGGAGGAGATCATTCATGCGCGCTGTCAGCAGATTTTCCAAAGCCGCGTCGGGATGCTCTGCTCCCGTGAGCAGACACCTGTGTCGAGGTTTGCCGCGTCCCAGAAACTCGAAGAACAACTCTGGGCCGGAGCTGTGTGGGTCGGCGAACCTGTCGGCCCACCGAACCTGCGCTGCGAGCTAAAGGAATGGCCTACGCCTTCTACTTCAACGCGCGGTGAGGGTTGGTCGTCCTCATGGACTGCGCCGGTCTTGCCACCTCTGGCCTCGAAGTTGGTCGAAGAGTCCGGCTTGCGCCAGCGAGCAGAAGGGAGACTGGCATGAGCGCGCGCTACGGCATGGTGATCGATCTGGATCGGTGTACGGGATGCGGGTCGTGCATGGTGGCGTGCGCGGCAGAAAACAATGTGCCGGCTCTTCCGCAGGCGACCACGCGCACCGGGTTGACTCCAATGTTGGTGCGCCGCGTGTCGAATGAAAGAGATGGAGCCGAGCGGCGGGAAGTTTTCATCCCGATCCTGTGCATGCATTGCGAGCGGGAAACGCCGTGTGTGAGCGTATGCCCGCAGCAGGCAGTCGAAGTCGACAAGGCAACGGGAATCGTGATGCAGATGCCGCAACGCTGCCTGGGATGCCGTTATTGCATGACGGCGTGTGCGTATCACGCGCGCTATTTCAACTGGCGAGATCCGGCTTGGCCGGCGGGAATGGAGAAAAGTCTGAATCCGGCAGTGGCCGTGCGCATGCGAGGCGTTGTTGAGAAGTGCAATTTCTGTCATGGCCGGCTGCATGCCGCGAAGGAGAAGGCGGCGGCTGCGAGCAAGCGCGAGATTGATCCCGCCGACTACGTTCCAGCTTGTGTTGAAGCTTGCCCGACTGGAGCGATTCGCTTTGGCAACTTGGCAGATACCGGCGACCCGGTTTCGCACGAAGCGCGCTCTCCGTACGCATTCCGGTTGCTGGCGCGGCTCGGCACCGAACCGAAGGTTTACTACAAATCGAAGGAGGCATGGGTGAGACAACTGGCCGAGTCGGTTTCCGGCCGCGAGACAGAGGCAAGCCGGGAGATGAAACATGTCTAGCATCACCTTCAGCGACAGCCGGTGGATTGCCCGGGGTGCGGAGCGAGCGTCTTTCCCGCGATTTATCTCATGGCTGGTTCCGTGGGTCATCATTCTCGCGGTCGGTGTTTACGCTGCGGGATTGTGCCTGTACTACGGGTTGAACCAGACCAACATGGACAACCGGTTCGCCTTCGGGCTATGGATCTTTCTTGACCTCGGCATCATTGCGCTCGGCGCCGGCGCTTTCTTCACGGGGTTTCTGGTTTACATCCTAAAGCGTGCGGAGCTTAAGCCGATTCTCAACACCGCGGTAGTCGTCGGGTTGATCTGCTACAGCGGGGCGGTGGCGATTTTAATGATCGACGTGGGGCAACCGTTGCGGGCATGGTTTACCTTTTGGCATCCGAACACGCACTCGATGCTGACTGAAGTGACGTTCTGCATTTCCTGCTATCTGCTGGTGTTGTGCCTGGAGTACATTCCGCTTCTCCTGCGCAATCGGCAACTGCGCCGACTGCCGTCGTTCCTGGTGTTTGAGCATCAACTGCACAAGCTGGTGCCTGTGCTGGCTGCTGTAGGGACGCTGCTTTCGTTCTTTCACCAGGGGTCGCTCGGCGGGCTGTATGGCGTTTTGCGGGGGCGCCCGTTCGCATATCGTCACGGATTCCTCATCTGGCCGTCGACATTCTTCCTCTTCATTCTGTCGGCCATCGCGACCGGCCCGAGCTTTCTGATGCTGGTGACGGCGACCGTGGAGAAAGTCACTGGCAAGCGGCTTGTGGCCGACAAAGTGTTTCGTCGGCTTGGGTTGATCTCGGGAGTGCTGCTTGCGGTTTATGTCGCAGCGAAATCGATCGACACGCTGATCTGGATCAACATCACATCGCCGTCGGTCGGCTTTGCTCCGTGGGAGTATTACATGCACAAGCCGTTTGGTCTGCCCATCCTGTTCGCTGAGATCGTGTTGTTCGGGCTGCTCCCGGCATTCCTGCTGGCGTACAGGCGAACGGCATCGCATCGCGGGGTGCTGTTGAGCGCAGCTGCTCTGGCGTGTTGTGGAGTACTGCTCAATCGCTTCGTTCTTACCGTCCAGACGCTGGCGCTGCCGACTCTGTCGTTCGATGAGTTTCTGCAATACACCCCGAGTTGGCAGGAGGTGGCCAGCTTCGGAGGCGTGATTGCCTACGGCGTCATTGTCTATTCGCTTTCCTATCGTTATCTACCACTGTTTTCGGCACAGCCAGAAGGAGGGGGTAAAGATGTTTCCGGGCATTGATGGGTTCCACTGGACCGTCGGCCATGTTCTTTTTCTGTCGTTGTTTTTTGCTGTCGCGCTGACCATTCTGACCACGGTCGCTTCGGCAGTTTGGCGGACCGTGCGCGATTTCCGCTCGCATCGCGCGATTGAACTGTGCTGGAAGGAAGACTTTGCGGATCTACCCGCGTCGGACCGGCGCTGCCGGCACGAACTGGCTGGCCGTGTGATCTCGAGAACGTGCGACCACAACTTTGACTGCCGCAGTTGTGAGAAATATTCGAAGTTTGCGGTGCTGCCGGCGACCGGCCTCGCGCCGTCGCTCGGACTGAACTATCCGGCAGACCGCTTCTATCATCGCGGGCACACTTGGGTGAAAGCGGAAGAAGATGGAACAGTCACCATCGGACTGGATGACCTCGCCGAGCATCTCATTGGCGATGCGGACTCGATCAAACTGCCGGAGCTCGGCAGTGAGTTAGATATCAATCAGACGGCGTGGCGAATCGAGAAGAACCGAAACGAGATTCGAGTGCGTGCACCGCTGGAGGGAACTGTGATCGCAGTTGGAGGGCCGAAGGAAGGGTGGTTCCTAAAGATGCGTCCACGGTGGGACGTTCATGACCCGATGACCCTGCGGCATTTGCTCCGCGGTCGGGAAGTTGGCGGGTGGCTCTCGAAGGAGATGGAGCGCCTGCAACTGCAATTGAGGCCCATCCACACGGCACCCAGTCTCGCGGATGGCGGAGTGCTGCTGCCGGGCTTGATGGATGCCGTGCCTGACGCCAACTGGGATGCGGTTCTCGCCGCTACTTTCCTGGAGCCGTGACCAGCCGCTCAGTGCGAGATTTCGTAGCGCTTAAGCTTGTCGTATAGCGTCGAGCGGTCGATACCCAGGGCGATCGATGCTTCCTTCACATTACCGTGACGTCGTTCGAGCGCGGTGATGATGGCGCGGCGCTCCAGTTCATCGAGAGATACGTCGGGAACCTCCCAACTCTGTTGCGGTGCGCCAGTCTTCTGAAGCCAGGAGAAATCGACCTCGTCGAGCATGCCGTTGCGGCAGGTCACGATGGAGCGCTCAATGACGTTCTCCAGTTCGCGCACGTTTCCCGGCCAATCGTGAGCGATTAGCAGTTTCATCGCGGTGCCCGAGATTCCGCCGATCTCGCGGCCTAGTTCAGTCGAAATCCGCTGCACGAAATGCTCGGCCAGCAGGGGAATGTCTTCGCGCCGATCGCGCAGGGCGGGCAGACGAATTTCAATCACGTTGAGGCGATAGTACAGGTCTTCGCGAAACCTCCCTTGCTTGACCTCATCGAGCAGATCTTTGTTGGTCGCAGCGACAACGCGTGCGTCAACGGTAACTTCCTGAGTTCCTCCGACTCGGTAGAAGCGGCGTTCCTGCAGGACTCGCAACAGATCCGCCTGCAGTTTGGGAGAGATGTCGCCGATTTCATCGAGGAAGATTGTACCGCCGTCGGCCAGTTCGAATTTTCCACGGCTCTGGCTATTCGCGCCGGTAAAGGCGCCTTTTTCATAGCCGAACAGCTCGCTCTCCAGTAACGTTTCGGTCAGGGCCGCACAACTCATGACGATGAACGGCTTCTCGGCGCGGTCGCCCGAGTAATGAATGGCGCGTGCGACTAGCTCTTTGCCCGTGCCACTTTCTCCGCGGATTAACACTGTGCTGCGCAAGCTGGCGATGTCTTTCGTCAACGCAAGAATCTCTTCCATACGCGGATTCTTGGTGATGATGTCGTGATGGCGGTATTGGCGGGTGAGTTTCTTGCGCAGAATGGCGTTCTCGCTTTGCAGTTTCTTCAACTTCAGGATGCGCGACACCAACATGGAAATTTCCTGCGGATTGCAGGGCTTCACGATGTACTCCTGCGCACCCTCTTTCA
>Ga0335078_10002994_pt1 | contig 25255 bp, 17 predicted proteins | sample Lox_Sample_32_FD_206711 | JGI IMG/M metagenome (GOLD analysis project Ga0335078, IMG submission 206711) | Soil microbial communities from Loxahatchee National Wildlife Refuge, Florida, United States - Lox_Sample_3.2 | ecosystem: Environmental > Terrestrial > Soil > Wetlands | place: USA... | reverse complement strand
GGTCGGCGCAGCCGCGCGAGCTGATCATCGCCCGGCTCGTGCGCCCGCCCCGAGGCGCGGGCGTCCGGGGCGGCCTGCAGTCCGAGAACCTGGCGCTCGAGCGGGCCTCGCGGGCGATCAACGACATGCGCGAGCGGCTCGCCACCGACCGCGTCGTCGCCCGAGGCGTCGCCCTTACCTCGGCCAACCCCGGCTCCGATCTCGCCCACATCGTCGCGCACGAACCGATCGACCTCGTACTCACCGAGGGTCGCCGGCGGATCATCGGCGAGGGCGTCCCGCTCGGCGATGTCGGCGAGCTGATGGAGCACGCCACGTCCGACGTAGCCGTGCTCGTGGCCAAGGAGGGCGCGCCGATCGAACTCGGTCCGGGCCTGCCGGTGGTCGTGCCCTTCGGCGGAGCCGAGCACGACTGGGCGGCGCTCGATGTCGGCTCGTGGCTGGCCGCCAGCTCCGGCGCTCCGCTGAAGCTGCTCGGAGTCGCGGGACAGACCGATGAGGGCAAGTCGGTCACGCGGATGCTCGCCGACGCCGGGCTGCTCGTACAGCAGGCGACCGGGGTGGCGACGGAGCCGCTGGTCGTGGCGGGCGGGCGCGACGGCATCGTCGAGGCCGGCACGGGTGCGGGTCTGCTCGTGGTCGGGCTGTCGGAACGGTGGCGCCACGAAGGTTTGGGGACGACACGATCGGCGATCGCCAAGGCGGCGCCGGCGCCGGTGTTGTTCGTCCGGCGCGGCAGCCGCCCCGGCCTGTTCGCACCGAGGAAGGACGTCACGCGGTTCAGGTGGTCGATGGTCGCAGGAGGCCCGGGATCGCTCGGGTCCTCGGGGAGCGGGGCATCCGCGGAGGTCCCCACGACCGAGTCCTCTCCGGCCCGAACAGCCCCGACCGACGGGGATACGACGCCACGATCGGCCTCCTGAGCACTCCGTCGACGAGGCGCGCCGCGTCCCGGGTCGCGCCTCCAGCGGCACCGGCCGGCTTCTACCAGCCGCCCCGGACGTCGACCCCATAGGGTCTGGACGTTCGTCGAGCGACCCGCCGCGCTCGCAACTTACCGCTGCATCTGTCGAAACAGTTCCACGATGCATGATCCGCTCGGCACCCCCCGCCAACCGGAGACGCGCCCGAATGAGTTCGGGATCAGCCACCGGGAAGTCGATGAGCGCACCTGCGTGGTCGCGGTCGAGGGCGAGCTCGATCTGGCGTCCGCGCCAGAGCTCAAGTGGACGCTGGTCGAGCTGCTGCACAAGGGCTACGGCCATTACGTGATCGATCTGTCGGCACTCACGCACGTGGACTCGATGGGACTCGGCGTCCTGGTCGGGTTCCGCAAGCGACTGCACGCGGACGCGCGGCTGGCCGTCGCCTGCCTTCCGCCGCGGCTCAACAAGCTGCTCGAGCTGACCGGCCTCCACGCGTGCTTTGACACCTTCGCCACCGTGGACGAGGCGCTGGGGACGGACACCGGACGCGGCCTGCCGCTGAACACGGATGCGGCCATGGCCCTCGGCCTCGCGTCGACCGCGATGCCGTTTGCCGCTTCACGCCGCGCCGAGGCGCTGCGATGGCTGCGGATCCTTCGCCTCAACGGAGAAGCCGCGCGCGTCCTGTGCGCGCTCGGCGTCGGCGAGGCCCCGCTCCCGGACGCGGAGGAAGGCGAGTCGGATCCATCGGTGTCGCCCGAGGACCGGAGCGACCGAGACTCCGTCGCGACGATCACCGACCTGGCCGTCCGCATCGCCCGCAGCCGTGGGTCCGCCGCGGTCGGCACCGGCGACCTCCTGGTCGCCGTGATTCAGGTCTACAGCACGGATTTCGACTGCGTCCTCGAGGCGCACGGCACAGACCGCGACGAGCTCATCGAGCGCCTCGCCGCGTAGGCCCTCCGCGCCGGTCGCTCGCATGGTCGTCGACGCCGGCCGGCGGCGCCGGCGCGATATAAACAGCGCATATGTCCGAAAGCCTGGCTCCGGGCTCCACGTTCGCGGGGTGTCGACTTGAGGGCGTCGCCGGTCGGGGGGGCATGGGGGTGGTCTTCCAAGCCACGCAACTGGCGCTCCGGCGGCCGGTGGCGTTGAAGGCGATCGCTCCAGACCTCGCCGCAGACGCCGAATACCGCGAGCGCTTCCAGCGCGAGTCGCATCTCGCCGCGTTGATCGACCACCCGAACGTGATTCCGGTGTACGAGGCCGGCGAGCTCGACGGGACGCTGTATCTGATCATGCGCTGGATCGATGGGACGGATCTGGACGAGCTGTTCAAGACGTCCGGGCGGCTGTCACCGCGCCGCGCGATCACCCTGCTCCGGCCGGTTGCCTCGGCGCTGGCAGCCGCCCACCGGCATGGCCTCGTGCATCGTGACATCAAGCCGGCCAACGTCTTGATCGCGCGCGGGTACGACGACGAGGAGCACATCTACCTGACCGACTTCGGGATCGCCCGCCACACCGATACCGGGACATTGACGCGAACGGGTATGTTCGTCGGCACGATCGATTACATGGCGCCCGAACGGATCGAGGGCAACAGGGGAGATGCCCCGTCCGACATCTATTCGTTCGGCTGCATGCTGTTCCAGGCGCTCGCGGGGCGGGTGCCATTTGACCGACCGACGGACATCTCCAAGATCTTTGCTCACGTCAACGACCCGATCCCGTCGATTCGCGATCAGGTCGCCGGGGTTCCCGCGCTTCTCGACGAGATCATCGTCAAGTCGATGGCGAAGCGCCCTGAGGACCGCTTCAGGTCTGCGGGAGAGCTGACGGCGGCACTGGGGCCGGTGCTGCACCAGCTGGACACCGCCGAGCGGACAGTCGTCTCGCCGGCGCCGGAGGCCGGGGTGCCCCGCGGGGCGACGACGATCGCAGCGGCACCGGACACACCGTCGCCTGAGCAGGCGGCACCGCCCACACCGTCGCCTGAGCACGCGACGGCACCGTCCCCGCCCCCCGCGCCCAAGCCCGAACGGCCCGCGCCCAAGCCCGAACAGCCCGCGCCCGCGCGGACCGAGCACAGTAAGCAGACCCAGCCCGCACCGGAGCAGCCCGCGCCGGCCGCGCCGGTGGCCGAGCGATCCGCGCCGACGAGCGATCCCCCCGGGCCCCCCGCGGGGCCGACCGCCACGACACCCCGGCCGACCACCCGCATGCCCGACCGGCCGGCCGCCGCGCGACGATCGCGGCGCTCACCGATCCTCTGGATCGCGCCGATCGCCGTGCTCGCCGTCGCAGCAGTGCTGATCGTGATTCTCACGAGCGGCGGTCACAGCGCCACCGGCACCAAGGTCGAGATCAACGGTACCGGCCTGACGGAAGGACGGACGGTCACCGTGTCGGGCCAGCCGGGTTCGATCTCCCTCGGGACGCGGAACCTGTGGGTCTCGCTGCCCGAGCAGAACGAGCTCGTTCGTTCGAACCTGTACACCGGGGCCCAGCAGAGCTTCCCGGCCACGGGTAACCCCACCGCGATCGCGGCCGGCACGGCGGCGTTGTGGGTGGCGCAGCCGGGCTCGCACGAGCTCGCCCAGTTCAACGGCGACAGCGGGGCGCAGGTCCACGGGGCCAAACTCTCGGGGACGCCTGTCGCGATCGCGCTCGCTCCGGACAGCTCCGCCTGGGTCGCTGACTCGACCGGCGCGATCACCCATGTGGCGCTCGGGGGTTCGGTGGTCGGGACCCCCGCGCACAGCGCTCCTCCCGCGGCCGGCCTCGACGTCGGCGAGGGCTGGGTGTGGGGCGCAAACGGCGCCAGCAAGGGCCTTGTCCGGGTCGATTCCGGCGCGAGCGGTTCGAGCACGGCATATGCCGCGGGTCCGAGCCCCGTCGCGGTGGCCACCGACCAGGGGGTGTGGACGGCGAGCGCCAACGGCACGTTGACTCGCTTCGATCCTCGGACCGACCAGCTCCGGGTCAACGCACAGATCCCGGTCGGCTCCACGCTCGACGCCGTGGCGGCCACCGATCCGGGGCCGTACGTGTGGGCGTTGAGCAAGAACAAGAAAACGCTCTACCGGGTCAGCGCCACCGGCGCCCCGACCGTGACGGGAACCGTCGCCTTCGCAAGCGCACCGGTGGCGCTCGCCGTCAACGCAAGCTCGGTGTGGGTCGCCTTGCAAAACGGCGAGGTCGTCCAGATCCGCTTTTCCTGAGCAGTCGCAGAACCGGGTTGGGGGACAACCAAACCTCTTGTCGGCGCCGCGGTTTCGGCGTAGACTGGCGCAGGCAGCTGACCCACGACGGGCGGGTCGTGCTGGGACCAGTCACCAATGGGGACCCATACCTGGTGAGGTGATATGCGGGGCAGGCGGCGATTCGGGAATGCCAGCAACAAGCGTCTGCGCGTCCAGCTGTTGGCGGTAGTTGCCGTCGTATCAACCGGACTCGTGCTGGGGGCGTACGCCGCACGGACCCTGCGCACGCTGGACCTCAACACGGTCAACGCCCGTTTCTCGGTACGGGGCGCCGAGAAGCCGCCCTCGAACATCGTCGTGGTCGGCGTCGACGACGCGAGCATCTCGACGGTCAACAAGCAATGGCCGTTCCCCCGCGCGGTCGAAGGCAAGGTGCTGAACCAGATCGCCGCCGGCCGCCCCGCCGCGGTCGCCTTCGACATCGTGTTCTCCGACCCCAGCTCGCTGGGCCAGAAGGACGACGTGGCGCTGTTGAACGCGCTCGGCAATCCGGGCGTCAACGGTCACGTGGTGCTGTCCTTCCAGGAGACCGACGCCAAGGGAGACGTCCGGTTGTTCGGGCTGGGCCAGACTCAGGCTGCCTTGCGCCAGGCCGGGGTCCAGCCCGGCATGACCCTGTTCCCGTTCGATCCGGGCGACTACATCCGCCGGATGTCCTACTCGATCAACAAGCTGGTGAGCTTCCCGGTGGCCACTGCCGAGCTGGTGACGCACAAGCCGGTCCGCCCCTTCTCGGGGAGCAAGTGGATCGATTACGCCGGACCGGCCGGCACGTTCAAGACCGTCTCGTACGGCGACGTCTACTCGGGCCGCATCCCCGCGAGCTTCTTCCGCGACAAGATCGTGGTCATTGGCCCGACCGCCAGCGACCTGCACGACGTCCATCCCACCTCGACCGATCCCCAGATGTCGGGAGCGGAGGTGGAGGCCAACGCGATCGACACCGTGCTGCGCGGGTTCCCAATCTCGACGGTGCCCGGATGGGTCAACGTGATCCTGATCGTCCTGTTCGGGGTGGCCGTGCCGATCGCGTCGCTGCGCGTGCGTCCGATCGTGTCGATCGCGATCGCGGTCGCGATGGGCGTGGTGTTCGCGATCGTGGTCCAGCTCCTGTTCAACGGCGGCACGATCGTCTCGTTCGTGTATCCGCTCCTCGCGCTGATCCTGAGCGGCGTCGGCTCGCTCGCCGTGCAGCTGGTCACCGAGGCGTTCGAGCGGATCCGGACGCGTGACCTGTTCACCCGGTTCGTGCCCGAGAACGTCGTCGACCAGGTTCTGGCCAGCGCCGACGGCCTCCGACTGGGGGGCGTGCAGCGCGCGAGCACGGTGCTGTTCTCGGACGTGCGCGGTTTCACCACCCTGGCCGAGACCCTCACCCCGCCGCAGGTGATCGAGGTCCTCAATCACTATCTGAGCGAGATGAGCGACGCGATCCTCAACCATGGCGGAACGCTCGTGTCCTACATGGGAGACGGGATCTTCGCGGTGTTCGGGGCACCGCTCGAGTTGCCCGATCACGCTGACCGCGCGCTGGCCGCGGCCCGCGAGATGCTGGAGGTGCGCCTCCCCCGCTTCAACGCCTGGCTCCGCGACGAAGGCCTCAGCGACGGTGTCCGGATGGGAATCGGCCTGAACAGCGGGAATGTCATGTCCGGCCACGTCGGCTCCGAGCGGCGGGTGGAGTACGCCGCCGTCGGCGACACCACCAACACCGCCTCCCGGATCGAGTCGCTCACCAAGGGGACCCCGCACCAACTGTTCCTGTCGGACTCAACCAGGGAGGCGCTGCGCTCGCCGCCGGACGACCTCGTCGAGGTCGGTGAGACCGAGATCCGCGGACGCCAGGGCCGTATCAAGCTGTGGTCGATCCGCGAGGGACCCGAGCCGGTGGAGGCGACGGAGATCGCAGAACCCGAGCCCTTGCCAGCACCGGGGCCCGCAATGTAGGTTCGACACAACAGGACCGGAACTAGGAAGGGGCAACTTGTCTACCGAAGCGCCGACCACAACCCCCGAGAAGCTCGCGCTCTATCGACGTGCGACCAACTACATCGCCGCGGCGATGATCTACCTGCAGGGCAACCACATGCTCGAGGAGCCGCTCGAGCCCGACCACGTCAAGCATCGCCTGCTCGGTCACTGGGGCACGGTGCCTGGACTGAACCTGGTCTACGCCGGGTTGAACCGGCTGATCCTCGAGACGGACGCCAGCATGCTGCTGGTCACCGGCCCCGGCCACGGCGCGCCGGCCAACCTCGCCAACCTGTGGATCGACGGGTGCCTCGAGGACGTCAAGCCCGAGCTCTCCCGCGATCGCGAGGGGCTGGCCCGGCTGGTCCGCGAGTTCTCCTGGCCCGGCGGCTTCCCGAGCCACATCGCGCCGATCGTGCCCGGCACGATCCACGAGGGGGGCGAGCTCGGCTACGCGCTGGCCACCGCGTTCGGCGCCGCGCTCGACAACCCCGATCTGATCGTCGCCTGCATCGTCGGCGACGGCGAGGCCGAGACCGGGCCCACGGCGGGCGCCTGGCACTCGAACAAGTTCCTCGATCCGGCGGCTTCCGGCGCCGTGCTGCCGATCCTGCATGTCAACGGCTACAAGATCGCCAACCCGACGGTGTACGGGACGATGAGCGACGAGGAGCTGGTCAAGCTGTTCGAGGGCTTCGGCTGGCACCCGCTGATCGTGTCGGGAGACGACCTCGACGCCGCGCTGGCGTCGGCGCTCGATCAGGCCCACGGCGAGATCCGCGAGGTCCAGTCGGAGGCGCGCGCCGGCCGGCGGCCGGAGCGGCCGAGATGGCCAATGATCGTGCTGCGGTCGTTGAAGGGCTGGACGGGCATCCGCGAGCTCGACGGGATCCAGATCGAGGGCACGTCCAAGTCACACCAGGTCCCGGCGATGCAGGCGCGCACGAATCCCGCCCACCTGCAGGCGCTCGAGCAGTGGCTCCGGTCCTACCACCCCGAGGAGCTGTTCGACGAGCGCGGCGGTCCGGCCCCCGCGGTGCTGGCGATGTGCCCGACGGGGTCCAAGCGCATGGGCGCCAACCCGCACGTCAACGGCGGAGAGCTGCGCGTGCCGCTCGGGCTGCCGTCGCTCGAGGAGCACGGGGTCGAGGTGGGCGCGCCGGGTGCCGCCGTCGACAGCGCGCTGGGCACGCTCGGCAAGTACCTGGCCGACGTGTTCCGCCTGAACGCAGAGCACCGCAACTTCCGGATCGTCTGCCCGGACGAGGTCGCGTCCAACCGCTTGAACGCGGTGTTCGAGGCCGAGAACCACGCCTACGAGTGGCCCGTGGACCGCGACATCAGCCCCGACTACGTGCCCGGCGGACGGATCATGGAGGTGCTCTCCGAGCACAACTGCCAGGGCTGGCTCCAGGGTTACGTGCTCACCGGGCGCCACGGGATCTTCCCCTGCTATGAGGCCTTCATCCCGATCGTCGACGGGATGGTCAACCAGTACGGGAAGTTCCTGAAGATGTCACGCGAGGAGGCCCCGTGGCGCAAGCCGGTGGCCTCGCTCAACTACCTGCTGACCTCGGAGGGATGGCGCCAGGACCACAATGGCTACTCCCACCAGATGCCCGGGTTCATCAACTCGATGCTCAACCGCCGCGAGGAGAGCGCGCGTGTCTACCTCCCGCCGGACTCGAACACGCTGCTGGCGACGGTCGCGCACTGCTTCGAGGCGACGGGCTGCATCAACCTGGTGATCGCCTCGAAGCTGCCGCTGCCGACGTGGCTGCCGATGGACGACGCGATCGAGCACGTCCGCCGTGGCGCGTCGCGCTGGGCTTGGGCCAGCAACGACGACGGGGAGCCGGATGTGGTGCTGGCCGGGTGCGGGACGATCCCCACCGTCGAGCTGCTGGCCGCCACGCACCTCCTCCGCACCGAGGTGCCCGAGCTCAAGGTCAGGTTCGTCAACGTGACCAACCTGTTCGCGCTGGCCCGGCCGGAGGCGCACCCCGACGGGCTGCCACCGGAGACGTTCCGCGAGCTGTTCACCGACGACCGGCCGGTCCTGTTCAACTTCCACGGCTACCCGTCGGCGGTGCACCAGCTGATCCACCGCCGGCCTCACCAGGAGCGCTTCCACGTCAGCGGATACGTGGAGGAGGGCACGACCACGACCCCGTTCGAGCTGCTGGCGATGAACGGCGTCGACCGGTTCAACCTGGCGATCCAGGCTCTGAGCCGCGCCGACATCGCGGTCAGCGAGGTCGTGCGCGGAATGTCGGGCGAGTTCGCGGTGCGCACGGTCGCCGGGGCGCGCGAGGCGATCGACAAGTTCACGCGCCGCCGCGAGGAGATCCGGCTCACGATCCGCGAGCTCGGCGACGATCCGGCGGAGATCAAGGAGTGGGTGTGGCCGAGCGGCGAACCGGTGCCGGCGTAAGCGGGCGGGCTTGACTTGTGAGCGCGTTGCCGGAGACAATCGGTGAGTTGACAAAGGGGGCCTATGGGATCGACCGTGGATGACGCACGCGACCGGGCGCGGGGGTTCTGGGACGCGGCCGACTTTGACGCCAGCCTGAGCGCGGCGCTCGAGGGGCTGGGCTCCGCGCCCGACGACGTCGAGCTGCTGGTGCTGGCCGGCCGGGCCGGCGTCGAGGTCGACGCCGACGACGCGGTGGACCATCTGCGCCGGGCCACCGAGCTGGCTCCGGACAATGCCGGCGCCTGGCATCACCTCGGCGAGGCGCTGGCCGCGGAGGGCTCACTGGAGGAGGCCGAGGCGGCGTTTCGTCGCGCGGTCGAGCTCGACCCGGACGACCAGCTCGCGCTCACCCACCTCGGGCACACGGCGCTGGCCGCCGGTCGCCGGGACGAGGGCGTCCGCTATCTCGCGCGCGCGGCAGACATCGCCCACGCCGCTTCGAGCGCCTCGATCAGCCTGGTCGACATGTACCGCTCGTTCGGACAGTACGAGGACGCGCTGGTGCAGGCCCGCCGGATCGCCGAGGCCGCCCCCGAGGACAGGCTCGCCTGGCTCGACGTGGGGGAACTGGCTCTCCAGACGGGTCAGCTCGACGAGGCCCGCGCCGCGTTCGAGCGCGTTCGCGACCTCGACGAGGTGCCCGGCCACGAGGCGTACCCGCTGCACGGGATCCTCCAGGTCGAGCTGGCGCGGCAGCGCTGGGAGCCCGCCGGAGAGCTCGTGGCGCAGATCGCCGCGATCGACCCGCGCGGGCTGAGCACCGCGCTCACCGCCTTCCTGCGCGCGCAGACCGGAGAGGCGCCGGCGGAGGACGAGGACGAGGACGAAGCGACACCTCCCCCCACCCGGGAGGAGGTGGATCGCGTGCTGGCGGACTCACTCACCGACTACCGCCGGATGCTGATCGACGACCGTCTGCTGCGAGGAGGTGATCTGGTTGGCTGACGTCGCCGCGCCCGCCCGGGCGGTGTCGGCGGAGTGGTTCCGCTGCCCATCCTGTTCCGCGTTCGTCTATCACAAGCGACTCAAGCGCAACCTCGGAGTCTGCCCCGAGTGCAACCACCACTTCCGCCTGCGGCTGGATGAGCGGTTTTCGCAGCTGTTCGATCCGGGCAGCCTCGAGGACCGGGGCAGCGACCTCGAGCCGCTCGACGCGCTGTCGTTCGCCGACTCCAAGCCGTACGCCGACCGGATTCGCGATGCCCAGCGCAAGACCGGTCTGCGCGCCGGCGCCCGGTGGGCCACGGGGACGATCGACGGGCTGCCGGTCGCGGTCGCCGCCGTCGATTTCAGCTTCATCGGCGGCAGCATGAGCGGCGCGGTGGGCGAGGCGATCACTCGCGCCGCCGAGTACGCGCTCGAGCAGCGCATCCCGCTGCTGGTGATCTCCGCCTCCGGCGGAGCCAGGATGCAGGAGGGCTGCGTATCGCTGATGCAGATGGCCAAGACCAGCCAGGCGGTGGCGCGACTGGGCGAGGCGGGCGTGCTGTTCATCTCGCTGCTCACCGACCCGACCTACGGCGGGGTGAGCGCGTCATACGCCACGCTCGGCGATGTCCTGATCAGCGAGCCCGGCGCCCACATCGGCTTCGCCGGGCCGACGGTGATCGAACAGACGATTCACCAGAAGCTGCCGGACGGCTTCCAGACCGCGGAGTTCCTGCTCGACCACGGGATGCTCGACGTGGTCGAGCCGCGCGAGAACCTGCGCCGCACGATCCGGAACCTGCTCGGACTGCACGCCGCTGCCGAAGCCGCACGCGGCGAGCCGGGCAACGACCGGGTCCGCCGCCTGCCGGGCGTCGAGGGCCAGCCTCCCGTGTCGGACCCCGACCAACTCGAGTCGAGGGATCCGTGGGAAGTGGTGCAGCTGGCGCGGCACATCGACCGGCCACGGATGCTCGATCTGGTCAGCCTCGCGCTGGACGAGTTCCACGAGTTGCGCGGAGACCGCCTGTATCGCGAGGACCGGGCGATCATGGGCGGGCTGGGCCGGCTGGGCGAGCTGACCGTGGTCGTGATCGGCCAGCAGAAGGGACACAGCACCGGCGAGATGGTCGAGCACAACTTCGGCATGCCCGAGCCAGAGGGCTACCGCAAGGGCATGCGGCTGATGCGGTACGCGGCGCGGTTCGGGCTGCCGATCATCACGATCGTCGACACCCCGGGTGCGTACCCGGGAATCGGCGCCGAGGAGCGCGGTCAATCGGTGGCGATCGCCGAGTCGATCATGCTGATGTCGCGACTGCCGGTGCCGGTCGTCGCGGTGGTCGCCGGCGAGGGCGGCAGCGGCGGCGCGCTGGCGCTCGCGACGAGCGACCGGGTGCTGATGATGGAGAACGCCTACTACTCGGTGATCAGCCCCGAGGGCTGCTCGACGATCCTGTTCAAGGACGCCACCGCGGCGCCTCGCGCGGCCCGGGCGCTGCGGATCACCAGCCCCGATCTGCTGCGCCTGGGGGTGATGGACGCGATCGTGCCCGAGCCGGACGGCGGCGCCCAGCTGGATCCGGCCGTCGCCGGGGGCAACCTGCGGGCAGCCTTGGTCGCCAGCCTCGCCGAGCTGCTGCCGCTGAACGTCGATGAGTTGCTGGCGCAGCGCTACGAGCGCTTCCGCAAGTTCGGCGCGCCGGGATTGCAACCGGTGCTGCCGCCGATCACAGGGGAGAAATGAGCGAGCACCACACACCACACAACAGCCCGGACCGGGAGATGATCGAATCGGTCTGGGCCGAGGCGCGTGACCTGGTCCGGCGGCTGGAAGGCAGCACCGTGCAGCGGTTCGCGGTCGCGGCCGGCGAGTACAAGATCGAGATCGAGCGGGGCGCTCCCGCTCCGGTCGCACCGTTGCCCGGCGCAAACGATGCCGCCGGCGCCCTGCCCAGCGGGCAGCCGGTCGCCGCCGGCGCGGGGCCGGGGCTGACCGTCGGACCCGGTGCCCGCATGGCGTCGGGCGTGTTCACGCTCGAGCAGGCGGTCGACACCCGGATTCCGGTGCTCGCCCCGCTGGTCGGCACGTTCTACAGCGCGGCGCAGCCGGGGGCCAAGTCGTTCGTCGAGGTCGGCGACAGCGTCGAGGCGGGACAGACGGTGTGCATCGTCGAGGCGATGAAGATGATGAACGAAGTCGTTGCAGGCGAGGCCGGGAAGGTCGCCGAGCTGGCGGTCGCGAACGGCGACTGGGTGGAGTTCGAGCAGGTGCTCATGTACCTCGAGCCGGCCGAAGCGTGAGCGCGGGCGAGGACTGAGGAGCGGAGTTGTTCGAAAAGGTCGTAATCGCGAACCGGGGCGAGATCGCTCTGCGAGTGGCCCGGGCGTGCCGTGAGCTCGGGATCAAGTCGGTCGCCCTGTACTCGACCTGCGACGCCGAGTCGGCCGTGGTCAAGTTCGCCGACGAGGCGGTCCACGTCGGCCCACCCCACCCGGGCAAGAGCTACCTGCACATCCCGAACGTGATCGGCGCGGCGCTGAAGACGGGCGCCGACGCGCTGCACCCCGGCTACGGCTTCCTGTCCGAGGACCCGTTCTTCGCCGAGATCTGCGCCAACAACGGGATCACGTTCATCGGTCCCGAACCTGAGGTGATGGAGAAGGTGGGTGATAAGGCAATCGCCCGGGACCTGATGCAGAAGGCCGGACTGCCGCTGCTGCCCGGGACGATCGAGCCGGTCGGGACGGTCGACGAGGCGCACGAGATCGCCTCCTCGATCGGCTACCCCTTGATCATCAAGGCGGTCGCCGGTGGCGGCGGCCGCGGAATGAACGTCGTCCGCCGCGCCGAGGATCTCGCCCGGCTCTACCAGACCACCCGCGCCACCGCGCAGGCGGTGTTCAAGGACAGCGCGGTGTACATCGAGCGCTACCTCGACGCCCCGCGGCACACCGAGATCCAGCTCGTCTGCGACCGCCACGGCAACGGCGTGTACTTCTTCGAGCGCGACTGCTCGGTCCAGCGCCGCCACCAGAAGCTGATCGAGGAGGCGCCCTCGATCCACCTCTCAGATGAGCAGCGCCGCGACATCGGCGAGCGCGCGGTCAAGGGAGCCCTGTCCGTCGGCTACACCGGCGCCGGAACGATGGAGTTCCTGCTCGACCACAACGGCAACCTGAGCTTCATGGAGATGAACGCGCGAATCCAGGTCGAGCACCCCGTCAGCGAGATGATCACCAGCGTCGATCTGATCCAGGAGCAGATCCGGGTCGCCGCCGGCGAGCCGCTGTCGGTCACGCAGGACGACGTCAAGCTGCGCGGTCACGCGATCGAGTGTCGCGTCAACGCCGAGGATCCCGATCGGGACTTCGCGCCCGCCGCCGGCCGGCTCGACGTGTATGTGCCGCCCGGCGGCCCGTGGACGCGAGTCGACTCGCACTGCTATCCCGGCTGGTCGATCGCGCCGTTCTACGACTCGCTGATCGCGAAGCTGATCGTGTGGGCGCCGACTCGCCCGGAGGCGATCGAACGCATCGATCGCGCCCTCAGCGAGTTCCAGATCGAGGGCCGGGGAGTCAAGACGACGATCCCGTTCCACCGTCGCGTCCTGGCGGACGCCCGCTTCCGCTCCGGTGACGTGTCAACCGACTTCGTCGAGCAGTTCATGGCCGGCGAGCCCGCCAAGGCCGCGTAGACTCGGCGATCCGGGTGATGACCAACTCGACCGTCACACTGGTGTTCGTCAGCGGCTCGCGCGCCGGCGAGCGCATCGATCTCACCCGGGAGTGCACGGTCGGTCGCACCGGCGACATAGAGCTGGCCGACGCCGAGGCGTCTCGTGTGCACGCCACGCTCAGACCCGTCGCCGGCGGCGTCGAGGTGCTCGACATGGGCTCCGTCAACGGCACATTCGTGGACGACACGCGCGTCGGCCCCTCGGCCCACCTGGCGGGCTCGGGCGCGACGATCCGGATCGCGGCCACGCGGATCACGGTGGAGGCGGCGCCGGCGATCGCCGTTCCTGGCGTCACCCGCGTCCGCGCCATGCCGGACGCTGACCCTGCGCAGGCCATCGCCGACCCCCAGGCCACCCGCGCCCGCGGGGTCGTCGAACCGGGTGCCGCCGCCCCCATCGCCACCCCCCAAGCCACCCGCGTGCGGCCCGTCACACCGCCGGCCGCCGAGCAACCGCCGGCGGACACCGCGCCGCCCGCCACGTCTGCCGAGGAGGGTCCGCCACCGGAACCCGCCGGAGAGCCCGAGGCTGCGCCGGCCCCGGCGCCCAAGGCGCCACCGGTGCTGATCCAGAAGCTGTTCGGCTATATGTTCGGCGGCGGCCCGGAGAAGATCCCGGTGCGAATGGCGATCGTGGTCGTCAGCTGGACCGTGCTGGTGGCCGGCATCACCGTCCTGATCTACTCCCTGGTAAGTTAGGGTCGGCCGCCGCACCCGATACTCGATTGCCCTTGACGGGCGTCCGGCCGCTGGGGAGAATCGGTGTGTGCGATCGGGGGCGAGCAAACGGAGTGGGGGGTTTCTTCGATGGCACGGCTAACGCAAGCGAAAGGGCAGCGGTCACGTGAGCGCGGTCACTGAGAGCGACAGCCTGCGTCTCGAGGTGATCGGAGGGCAGGCCGTCGGCGACATGATCGAGGTCGGCGATCGAATCGTGTTCGGCCGCCAGTCGGAGGGGCCAGGTCGTCTCGCGGACGATCCGGAGCTGTCCCGTCACCACGCCGAGATTTCGCGCGGGCCTCGTGGCGAATACTCGATCGAGGATCTCGCGTCGACAAACGGAACGTTCGTCAACGGAACGCGCCTCCAGACGCCGGCCGTGCTCTCGAAGGGCGACATGATCGAGCTTGGCGCGACGAGGTTGCTCGTCCGGGCGACGCCGGATGTCGCGCCGGCCATCGACCCGCGCGCCACAACCGTCACGGTGGACCTCCCCGCCGCGCTTCGACCCCCGCCCGAGGAGCCCGCGGCCCCCGCGGCGGCGGCGCCCGCCACCGAGGAATCGCCGGCGGCGGAGCAGGCGCCGGCCACCGAAGAGCAGACGCCCCCCGCCGAAGCGCCGGCGCCGGCCCGGGAGGCACTGGGTTTCCACGTCCACCCGCCGGTGGAGATCCGGCTCGCGATCGACTTCGAGCGGGCGCAGGTGATGATCGCGCTCGGGACCGACGACGACCCGGTTCGCCTGCGTCTGGTCGAAGGGCGCTGGTGGCTGGACGACGGTGAACCTTGATGGCGGACGGGACCGGGACACGCCGACCGCTGATCGGCGAGCTGCGCGTCACGGAGGGACCCGACGCCGGCAAGATGTTCGCCGTTCGGGACAACATGGTGGTGGGCCGGGAGGAGACCGCCGACATCGTGCTCACCGACGCCAGCGGCGAGCTGTCGCGCCGGCACGTGCGCATCCGCTCCGACGACGGCGCGCCGGTGATCGAGGACCTCGGCTCGACGAACGGCACGTTCGTCAACGGCGAGCGTGTTCTGGGCACGCGTGCGCTGCATACCGGTGACCACATCCGGGTCGGTGCAAGCACGCTCGAGTTCGCCTCCGCGATCGAGCCGCAGGTCACCCGGGCCCGCCAGATCCCCGACGAGGCCCAGCTCACAAGACCCCGCCAGATCCCCGACGAGGCCCGGCTCACCGTAGCGCACCAGGTGCCCGCTGGGGCGGCCCCACCCGAGGAGCTCGACCGCACCTTCTCGCCCCCCGGCGCCGACGGTGAGCTGCGGATCCTGAGCGGGCCTGGAGCCGGGGCGGAGGCGGCGGTGATCGGCGGCAGCGCGACGATCGGGCGAGAGCCCGAGTGCGATCTCCAGGTACTCGATCCGGAGGTCTCCCGCCGCCACGCGAAGGTCGCAGTACGGGATGGCGCGGCGTTCATCGACGACCTTCACTCGTCCAACGGCACGTACATCAACGGTGAACGCGTTCTCGATCGATACCAGCTTGCTCCGGGTGATCGCATCCAGATCGGCGAAGCGACGATCGGGCTCACATCGCCCGTCTTTGCGGGCGCCGAAGCTCACCCAGCGCCGGCGCAGGTGTCCGCCCTGCGGGACGCCGTCATCCAAACGCCGAAGCTGCTAACGGCCGAATCCGGGTCGCGCAAGTGGTGGACGCTCTTCGTCGTCTCCGCCACCACGTTCATGTTGCTGTTGGATGTGACGATCGTCGCGGTCGCTCTCCCTTCGATCTCCAAGTCACTTCACCCGAGCTTCTCGTCGCTGCAATGGGTCGTCGACGCCTACACCCTGATGCTGACGGTGGCGTTGCTCACCGCCGGCTCGCTCGCCGACATGTATGGGCGCAAGCGACTGCTCTTGATCGGCGTGGTGGTGTTCACGTCTGCCTCGGTGATTTGTGCCGTCGCCCCCAACGCGACCGTTCTCGACCTCGCCCGTGGGCTGCAGGGGATCGGTGGAGCGATCATGTTCGCCTGCTCACTGGCGCTGATCGTGCAGGAGTTCCCGGCCGGCGAGCGCGGCGTCGCGTTCGGCATCTACGGAGCGGTCAATGGCCTGTCGATCGCCGTTGGGCCCATCCTCGGCGGTCTGCTCACGCAGGGAATCGGCTGGCAATCGATCTTCTATCTCAACGTGCCGGTCGCGATCGTGGCGCTCGTGATCCTGCAGTTGAAGGTGGTGAACCTCCCCGGACCGCCGGCGAGGATCGACTGGGGCGGTCTGATCACGTTCTCCGGCCTGGCCTTCCTGGCCACGTTCGCCACGATCCGCGGGAGTTCTCTGGGTTGGACGAGCCCGGTGATCCTCGGCTGCTACGGCGCCGCAATCGTTCTCCTGATCGCGTTCATCATCATCGAGCGACGGACCGAGCACCCGATGCTCGATCTGACCCTGTTTCGCAACTCGACCTTCGTCGGCTCATCGCTGGTCGCCATCACGATGTCGTTCGCCCTGCTGGGAATCGTGTTCTTCCTGACGGTCTGGATCCAATCGGTCCTGGGCTACAGCCCGATCCAGGCGGGCTTGCGGATGCTCACGTTCACGGGCACGGCGCTGTTGATGGGTCCGATCGCCGGACGCATGACCGAGACGGTCAGCCCGCGAATCGTTCTGACCGTCGGCATGGTCCTCGTCTCCGGCGGAATCCTGTCGATGATCACGGTGCAGACGGGCTCGGGTTGGACGGCGGTGCTCCCGGGCCTGCTGGTGTCCGGACTCGGCATGGGCCTCATCAATCCGACGCTCGCAGCGACCGCCGTCGGCGTCGTGCCGCCCTGGCGAAGTGGGATGGCGTCTGGAGTCAACAGCACCTGCCGCGAGGCCGGCACCACGGCCGGGATTGCGGTACTCGGGACGGTGCTGGCGCACCAGGTACACGTGAGCGTGAAGTCGTCTCTCGCCGGCACCGCCTTCGCCGATCGGGTCTCTACCGTCGCCGACGCCATCAACGTCGGCGGCACACGGCAGCTCGTCGATCGCGTTCCCGCCTCGTCGCAGGCGTCGATCCTCCACACGGCTCATCTGAGTTACGCGTCTGGTCTGCGCGTCGTGTTCGCGGTGGCGTGCGGAGTGTCCGCGTTCGGAGCCATCGCCTCGGTCGTGCTGATCCGTCGCAAGGACCTGAAGTACGGCGCCGCCGCAGGCGGCCATTAACGCGAGCGGCTGCGCACTGCACCGGCCGAATGAGAAAGGAAGCCCCGCATGAGCACGTCAAACGCGGCGCCTGACGTTCCACCGCAGGTGCTCGAGTATCTGGAGCAGCACCACACTCTCACGCTGGCCACTGCCTCGCCGGCCGGCGTTCCTCGGGCGAGCACCTTCCTGTACGTCAACGACGGGCCCAATCTGTACTTCTGGACGCGTGCGACGACTGCCACCGCCAGACAGCTCGGCCAGAATCCGATCGTCGCGTTCACGGTCGATCACTACACCGAGGACCTGCGCCAGACTCGCGGGATCCAGGGCGTTGGTGAATGCTCCGTTCTGCTCAGCGGCGAGCAGATCGCCCGGGTCGCCGATCTGTTCGGCCGTAAATTCCCGTCCCTCGCTCCCGGATCGACGATGAGCATCTCGTTCTTTCGAATTACGCCGACCGAGATCCAGTTCATCGACAACACCGCATCGAGCGAGGGCCCGGACGGAACCTTCGGCGCCGAGTTTCACCGCGAGCGGTCCTACAGCGTTATCACCGCGCTGCCGGTCAAGGCCGCCGACCGGGTCACCATGCCACTCCAACCGCTCGAGGCAGGCGCGGGAGACGTGATCGTCCGCCAGGGCGCTCCCGCCGACAAGTTCTTCATTCTCGTGGAGGGCGAGGCCGAGGTCGTGCGCGACGGGCAGACAATTGACACACTCGGCCCCGGACAGCTGTTCGGCGAAGTCGCGATCATGCGAGATCTGCCTCGGTCGGCAACGGTGCGCGCTGTAGCGGACTGCAAGTTGCTCGGCCTCGAGCGCGAGGCATTCCGGGATCTCATCGCGCAATCGATGGAGATCACGCCCGATTTTGATCGCGTGATCCGCGATCGGCTCGACGCCCGTGGGACCGCCTGACAACGCCGGAGATCGACGGTGACAGACTTCACGAGCAACGATTTCCGGTCGGCGGTCGGAGCGTTCGCCACGGGCGTGACGGTGGTGACGACGCGCGGCGAGGACCACGCTTACGGGATGACGGCAAACGCCTTCTCGTCGGTCTCACTCGATCCACCGCTGGTGCTCGTATGCGTGATCAAACCGTCGGAGGGCTGCGAGCACATCGAGCGCAACCGCTGCTTCGCGGTCAACATCCTCGGTGAGGAACAGGAACCGGTGTCACGGTACTTCGCCTCGCGCGATCGACCGCGCGGGCGCGATGCGTTCCGGGAGATCGCCCACCGACTCGGCGCCAGCGGGTCGCCGATCATCGACGGGGCGCTGGCCTACCTCGACTGCCGCTTGCACGCCAGCCACGCCGCGGGGGACCACGAGATCTTCATCGGCGAGGTGCTCGAAATCGGCCGCACCGCCGACGCCAGGCCGCTGGTGTTTCACGGTGGCCAGTACAAGCTCGTCGACCGGTAGCCGGGCGCCGGCGGACCGTCACCCGTACAGCGCCGCCACCGCCGCCGCCACGTAGCACGCCAAACCGAGCGCGGAAGCGACCGTCCGGACCCGGTGCGAGCGGACCCAGCGTTCGTGTTCAGCGGCGAACTCGGGTGGAACGGCGTCGGGCGACCAGCCTCGCATGCGGAGGTTGATCGGCACGTTGACCACCATCGTGGGGATGACCAGACCGGCGCAGCAGACCAAGGCCGCGATCGTGAGCACCTCGGCAGCGCGCGACGACGATCCGATCACGAGCAGCGCGATCCCCGTGGGCGGGCACAGACTCACCGCCCAGGGAGCGAGCCGGTCGACCGAGTGGTCCGCGTGCTGCTTGGTGACCAGCGCCAACGGCTCGGGGACGGCCCTGACCGCCGGGATCTGGCCGTACAGTCCCGAGACCTGGATCCCGGCGGCGACCGCCGCGGCGATGATGGCGAGCACTCGGACGCCGTCGGCAACATCCCAACTCCCGCCCGGCCCCGCAATCAGCGCAACCACCCAGCAGACGAAGCCGCCGACGCCCAATCCGGTACGGAGCACCTGGGTGCGGGTCCAGCGCTCAAACAGCGGCGGGAAATCTGTCTGCACCCGCTCCGGGGCGAGCTTGCCCATCGCCCGCTCGAGCGGGATCGCAACCCGAACCGAGACGATCAGTGCGCCGATCATCGCCGCCACGCCGACTGCGGTCAGAACCGCGGCGGCCGTCGACAACACCTCGTTCACGGCGATCACCGCTGCTCCAAGCGCGATCGAGAGCGTCAACAGCGGCACCAGGACGCGCTCGATCCCCGGGTCCCAGGCGAGCTTCACCGACAGACCGCACGCGCCCCCGATCGCCCGCACCGTCGGTACCTCACCGACCAGCGTGTTGGCCATCACGCCGGCGGCGAGCCCGCCGGCGACGACGCTTCCGACGCGAACGACGTCGTCGGCCGTCACCGCGACGGCGCCGTGGTACCGACGCTCAAAAACTCTCGGCGGCCGCCCGCTTGGTTCGCGACCACACGAAATTGTTGCCAAGAGCGACGAATGTGTTGCGAAGGCTGCAGCCGATCGGATTGTTGAGCAGCGCGATGTTTCCCATCGACCGCGAGCGCTTTACGAAGCTCGTCGTCCGCGGCAGTCGTCGCTGCTCGTACGCGCGTAGCGCGCCGGGAAGATCGCTGACGCCGCGGTCTTGGAGCGTGAGGTTCAGTACGGCCGCGTCCTCGATTGACATCGCGGCGCCCTGGGAGAGCGTGTTGAGCATCGCGTGCGCGGCATCGCCCGCCAGCGTCACCCGCCCCTTTCCCCACCACTCGAGCGGTGCGCGATCGAACAGCTCGAACCCGCCGGCCGTTTCAGGGTCCGTCTCGGCCAGGACCCGCGGCACCGGCTCCGCCCAGTCGCGGACCAGCGCCGCCGCCTGCTCCACGTCCGTCTGTCCCTTGCTGTGCACGGTCCGAAGAAACCACGTGACGCGGTCGTCCTTGATCTGGTTCAGCCCGACCTGCGTGCCACGGCCCCAGTAGATGCGTGACGTGCCGACGGGCATGACCGGCTCGGCGACGACCGTCCCGCCGCTGATGTTGACGCCGCTCGTCGGGCGCAGCTCCCCGGGCCCGTGCAGCTGCGCGCGCACGGTTGACTTCAGGCCGTCGGCCCCGACGAGCAGGTCCGCGCGCACGTCCTCGGCACCCTCGAAGCGCACGGTCACGCCGCGGTCGTCCTGTTCGAAACCGATGCACCGCACGCCCGTACGGACGGCGTCCCCATCGAGCTCGCCCAGCGTCTCGAGCAGGGCCTGATGGAGATCGCGCCGGTAGATCATGATCGTCGGGTCGCCCATGGTCTGCTCGAGCTCCACGAGATTCCAGCGGCCGAGCATCCGCCCCTGCCTGGTCCACGACTCCCAGTGCAACCATCGCACCCCGCGCTCCAGCACGCGGTCGGCGGCGCCGAGGACCCGGCACGCCTTGGCCGAGTTCGGATACTGGTGCATGCTGCCCCGCGCCGCCTGAAGGGTCGCGACGTCAGGGGCGCGCTCGTACACCGTCGCCTCGAACCCCGCGCGGCGAAGCGCGATCGCCGCCGAGAGCCCGGCGAAGTTCCCGCCGATCACGACGGCGCTACGGGGCGCCCCGGTACCCATCACGCGGCCAGCATAAGGGACCGGCGGTTCGGGGGTCAAGCCCGGTCGTACGCCAGCCTTGACACCCGCTCCGAGTCTGCAAGACAATCAGCCCTGTCTCAGGTGCACGCAGTCCGCGTTAGGAGGAGCCGGAGTGGAGGGACACCATCAGGAGCCACAAGCCGACCACTACGACGCCGTAGTCGTCGGCAGCGGTTTTGGCGGGGTGAGCGCCGCTGCGCTGCTCGCCCGGGCGGGACTGAGCGTGCTGCTGTGCGAGCGGGCCGAGGGCTTCGGCGGCTACGGGCACACGATCAGGCGTGGCGATTACACGTTTGACCCGGCCGTGCGCATCAGCTACTCCGGAGGCGCGGATGGGCTGTTCTCGGCCGTGCTGCGGCACGTCGGAACGGCCGACCAGGTGCAGATGATCGAGGTCGCCCGGATGTTCGACGTCGCCCTGCCCGACGGTCGCCGGATCAAGGCACCGGCGAGCCTGGACGGGTTGATCGAGGCCCACGCAACCGTGTTCCCTGGTTCGGCGGCCGGCATCGAGAGCTTCTTCCGCATGTGCCAAACCATGCACGAGCAGGGCCATGCGATGCCGATGACGCTGTCGCTGCGCAACCTCGACGAGGTGGCGGCGCAGTTCCCCGAGTACTTCGCCCACAACCGCCTGACGGTCGACGAGGTGGCGCGCGAGCACATCGCCGATCCAGAGGCGCGCGGCGCTGCCTGCGCCTCCTGGCCATACCAGGGCGCCGTACCGGATCGTCTGGGGTTCATCGCACTCGCCCAGCCCTTGATGAACGGCGCCGAAGGCACCTACTACTCGATGGGCGGCTTCGGCGTCCTGATCAACGCCGTCGTCTCCGGGATGGAGGCGCATGGCGGGGAGGCCGTGGCGGGCAACGGCGCCAACAAGATCGTGCTCGAACGGGGCCGGGTGGCCGGGGTCGAACTCGACAGCGGCCACGTGGTCAGGACCGGAGTCGTCGTTTCCAACGCGGACGGGCGCGAGACGCTCCTGGGATTGGTCGGGGAGGAACACCTGCCGGCCAACTTCGTCCGCCGGATGTCGCGCCTGACGCTCAGCCATTCGGCGTTCGTGGCGTTCGTGGGCACCGATCTCGATCTCGGGGCGCTCGATCTCGCCCACGAGGTGTTCATCCCCAGCGAGTGGGACCAGAACACGGACGCCGCCCGCATCTCGGCCGGCGAGCCCGCCGGTGTGTGGGTCGGGGCTCCGACGCTCGTGGACCCGCAACTGGCGCCACCGGGGGAGCATGCGATGACGGTGTCGGCGATCGCCGCGTATGACATCGGGCGGCCCTGGTCCGAGCACGCGCAGCGCTACTGCGACGCCATGCTCGAGCGCGCCGAGCGCTTGTTGCCCGACCTGCGCCGGCACATCACGTTCCTGGAGACGGCGACGCCGGAGACGCTCGTGCAGTTCACCTCCAACTCGGGTGGGGCGATGTACGGGTGGGAGCAGACCCCCGCCCAGAGCGGGACCCGGCGGCTCAACCATCAGACGCCGATCGAGGGATTGCTCCTCTCGGGGCAGTGGACCCTGCCGGGATCGGGCTCGCTCCGCTGCTTCGCCTCCGGCGTTCACACCGCGCAGATGGTGCTCCGTTCGCTCGGCGCCGGAGAGGCGCTGCCGGGTTTCGCCGCGGCGAACCTGCCCGAGCTGGACTGAGCTCGCGCGCGCCGGCCGACCGCCGCTGCCCTGGACACCGGAGTAGGGAGGTGAGAGGATTGACCGTCAACCGAGGCCTTAGGGGGCGTGCATGAACAGCAGGCATTCGATGGTTCGCTTTCCGCGCGTGGATGGAGCCCCGGATGCGCGCTACGACGTCGTGATCATGGGCGGAGGGCTGGCCGGGCTGACACTCGGACTCCAGCTGAAGAACGCCCGGCCGTCGACGTCGGTCATGGTCGCCGAGAAGCGCTCGGGACCTGCGCCGTCGGCCGCGTTCAAGGTCGGAGAATCGACGGTCGAGCAGAGCGCGCACTATTTCGCGGACGTGCTCGGGATGCGCGATCACATGGAGAAGGCGCAGCATCCCAAGTCCGGACTGCGCTACTTCTGGCCGTCCAACGGGAACACCGACATCACGGCTCGCCTGGAGTGGGGGCCCGCCGAGTTTGCCGGCCCGTCCCAGTTCCAGCTCGATCGCGGACTGTTCGAGAACGAGCTGATGCGCCGCAACATCCTCGCCGGTGTCCACGCCTTCGACGGCTGCCGCGTCCTGGACGTCTCGGTCGGAGACGACGGCCACACGATCACGGTCTCGCGCGAGGACGAGCTCGGCGGTGCTGAGGAGGCCACGGTCTCCTGCCGGTGGCTGATCGACGCCACCGGCAGGGCCTTCACGCTCAAGCGTAAGCTCGGGCTCGAGAAGAACTCCCCGCACAAGGTCAACTCGGCCTGGCTGCGTCTGGCCGGCGGCCTCGACATCAGCGATTTCTCCGACGACCCAGCCTGGCGGGCGCGGGCGCGGGCGCCGCGCGTGCGCGTTTCGAGCACCAACCATCTGCTCGGCGAGGGCTACTGGGTGTGGCTGATCTCGCTGGCCTCAGGACCGATCTCGATCGGGATCGTCGCCGACCCCCGCTTCCATCCATACGAGCAGATCAACACGCTCGAGGCCGCGCTGGACTGGCTGCGGGAGCACGAACCACAGCTGTTCGAAGTGATCGACCGCCGCCGGGACGACATCGAGGACTTCCTCAAAGTCGAGCACTTCTCATACGGCTGCGAGCGCGTCTACTCACCCCAGCGGTGGTGCTTGACCGGCGAGGCCGGCACGTTTTCTGATCCGTTCTACTCCCCTGGATCGGACTTCATCGCGATCGCCAACACGTTCATCAACGACCTCGTCACGCGCGATCTCGACGGCGAGGACGTCAGCGGCCTCATCGAGGGTTACAACGCCCAGTACCTGTTGCTGTTCGAGGCCTTCCTGAAACTGTACGTCGACCAGTACCAGGTGTTCGGCAACCCGCGGGTGATGGTCTCGAAGGTCGCCTGGGAGCACGCGCTCTACTGGGCGATCGGCGCCGTGCGCTTCCTCAACGGCAAGCTCACCGACCTCGAGTGGACCGTGGGGGTCGCGCCGGCCCTCCAGACCGTGCTCCAGCTCAACGACCGGATCGAGCCGCTGTTCATCCGCTGGCACGAGCTCTTACCCCCTTCCGATCAGCCGAGCGGCTACCTGTCCACGACCGAGGTGCCCCTGGTCGGCGAGCTCCAGCGCAGCCTCGAGACTCCGGTCACGGACGACGAGGCACTGACCCAGATACTGCTCGACAATGCTCACAAGCTGCGCGCGTTCGCGGTGCTGGTGTTCGGCGAGGCGCTGAAGGTCTTGCCGGCGGACCAGCGCCCGGCCGACGACGCGCGAATCAGACCGGAGGCGATGTCGCTCGACCCCGGTTGCTGGGAAGAGGACGGGCTGATCGGCGAGGACGGCATCACTCTGGCGGAGGCCCGGGAGCGGATTCCGGGGCTCGATCGCCTGCTCAGCCTCGAGGCGGTCTCGATGGCGCAGGCGCCCGCCTGATCGTAAGCGAGGCGGAATATGAACCAGCGCGAGTCACAGGTGATCATCGCCGGCGGGGGCATCGCCGGCTTGTGCACGGCGGTCGGGCTGAGCCGCAACGGATTCGGAGTCCAAGTCGTTGAGGCCATGCCAAAGATGCTTCCGGTCGGCGCGGGCTTGCATGTATGGGTCAACGGCATGCGGGCGCTGGAACGGCTGGGGCTGGCCAGGGACGTTCTGGCCGCCGGCTCGGAGGTCGATCTCGAGGAGTTCATGACCTCGAAGGGATCGACGCTGTTCAACGTATCCGTGGCCGACCTGCGCCGGCAGTACGGGGGGACGGTCACTTTCATCGCGCGACCTGAGCTCCAGCGGGTCCTGCTCGAGGCGCTAGGTGACGGTGTCGTGCAGCCCGGCAGCGAATGCACCGGCTTTGCGCAGGATGCCGACGGGGTCACGGTTCGCCTCAAAGACGGTCGCGAGCTGAGGGGCGATCTGCTGATCGGCGCCGACGGGGCCAGCTCGGCCGTCCGGCGCCAGTTTCTGGGGGAGGTGCCGCTGAAGTACGCCGGCTACCTGTACTTCCGCGCGATCACCGACTTCCAGCACCCGAGCGTCCCGGCCGGAACACAGCGGATTCTGTACGGGACGGGCGCCCGCTTCGGGATAGCCCACGTCGGGCCGGAACAGCTGTACTGGTGGGGCATCGTCAACGCTCCGGAGGGAAGCACCGACGCCGCGGTCGGGCGCAAGGGCGAGGTGCTCCAGCGGTTTGCCGGCTGGCAGCCGCCCGTCGAGACGCTCATCGAATCGACGCCTGAATCGCGTATCGCGCGCACCGACGTCTACGACATCGATCCGATCGAGCGCTGGGGCGAAGGGCGGGTGACGCTCGTCGGCGATGCTGCCCACGCGATGACTCCCGGCATGGGACGCGGCGCGAGCGAGGCGATCGAGGACG
>Ga0335078_10002993_pt1 | contig 25257 bp, 15 predicted proteins | sample Lox_Sample_32_FD_206711 | JGI IMG/M metagenome (GOLD analysis project Ga0335078, IMG submission 206711) | Soil microbial communities from Loxahatchee National Wildlife Refuge, Florida, United States - Lox_Sample_3.2 | ecosystem: Environmental > Terrestrial > Soil > Wetlands | place: USA... | reverse complement strand
GTCCGGCACATGGAGGGCGTCGTCGCCGTCCGCGACCGGCTCAGCTATCCGTGAGCCGGCCCCCGGCAGGCACGGCCCCTCAGGGGGCCCACCGGGGACAAACGTGGTGTGGCGGCAGGGACTGGTGGCGTGCGACGCTGTTTGGCAGCGCGGACGAGCGCGGCGGAGAGAGGGGACTCATGTCACACGACGGCCCGGCCGCCACGACCCTGGCCTACGGCACGGACTCACCGAATCAGGTCCTTGACCTCTACACGCCGGCAGCGGGCGGGCCGTGGCCGCTGGTCGTGGCGATTCACGGCGGCGCCTTCATGCGGGGTGACCGGCGCAGGGAGCTTTCGCACCTGCCCGCGCTGCTCGCGGCGGGCTACGCGGTCGCCTCCGTGGAGTACCGGTTCTCCGGCGAGGCGCTGTTCCCCGCCGCGGTCGTTGACGTGAAGCGGGCGACGGCCTACCTGCGCGCGCACGCCGCCGAGCTGAGCCTGGACCCGTCCTTCTTCGCCGCGTGGGGACGCTCGGCGGGCGGGCACCTGTCCGCGATGCTCGGCGTGACCAGCGGGCAGGCCACCGAGTTCGACGTCCCGGGCGGCGACTCGTCCGTGCAGGCGGTCGTCGACTGGTACGGGCCGTCGGACTTCCTGGTGATGGACGCCCAGTTCGTCGCCGGGCCGCCGGACGGCGACGCGCCGCCGGTGCAGAACCACGACGAGCCCGGCTCACCGGAGTCGCGGTGGGTCGGCGGGCCCATCCAGGAGCTGCCCGAGGTGAGCGCCCGCGCGAATCCGATCGGCTACGTGGCCGGCGCCTCCGGCGCGCTGCCCCCGTTCTTCCTCGCCGCGGGCACCAGCGATCACCTGGTGCCGCACCAGCAGACCTTGATACTCGCCGACGCGCTGCGCGCGCACGGGACGCCGGTCGAGCTGCACATCCTGGCGCACGCACGGCACGCCGACCAGCGCTTCGAGTCCGAGCTTACCCAGCCGGCCGTCGACTGGCTGGAGCGGCTGCGCAAGGACACAGTGGCCTCACCCGGGTCGTGACCCATCCGCACGTCAGGCCGGGGCCACTGGAACCCTGTCCGCGACGCGGCTCGTTGGGGTCTCGCCGGGCTATCTCGCCGCCGGACAAATGCCCTTAATTCCCCCAGTTGCACCCGAAGGACTTCTTAAATATTCTTTGTCACTCAATTGTCTCCCTTTTTCGCTTTTGAGAGCGCATCGAGTTGGGCATGAGAAAAGCGGTGTATTGATCTAGAAGCGGGCTAGTGACGGCATTTAAGCCAATCCAGGGGTGGGATTAGGTGGACGGATGGCGAAGCAACCGAATTCTTGTGGCTCTTGTGGCGGGCACTGCTCTGTGCCTGTACGCCGGCGTCTCGGCCGGAGCGGACGCCGCCCAGGCGCCCTCGGCCGCCTTGACCACGGTATCCGGCACGGCTCAGCCGGTTGACGTCGTCATTCTCGCCGACGAGTCGGGCAGCATGCTGGAGTTCCCGAACGAGATCACCGGTATGCAGCAGGCCGCGACCCAGATCGTGGACGCTGAATGGTCATCCCAGTCCCGTATCGCCATCTACGGCTTCGGCAGCGCGCCGCCGGGAGCACAGTCAACACAGGCGGCCATTGACCAGTATTGCTCACTGACCCCGGTGGACAGTACGGCCGCCCGGGCAGCGCTCGCCCGGTGCGCCGGCGAGATCAAGGGGCGGCAGGCGGGCAATAACACCGATTTCGCGGCCGCTCTGCAGCAGGCCGAAGCGGTGCTCGGCGCCTCGCGGGCGGCGGGACACCTCCCGCTCGTCTTCTTCATGACCGACGGGCAACTCGACGAGGGACCGGACTCACTGTACGTCCGCAAGGGAGTCAGCGACCCCACGGGGGCCATCGGCGACGGCAACGCGCAGGCACTCATCACAGCGCCGTCGACCGGCATCCTCGCGCAGCTGCGCGGCATCGGCGCGGAGGTATGGCCGCTCGGTTTCGGCGACGCGGGCAAGCTGAAGGCCGCCAAGGACGAGCTGTCGCTGTTCGCCGCCGACGGCGCGCAAAGCGGCTGCCCGCCGGGTTCCGGCGCGCAGCCAGGCCCCGAGTTCATCCCGCCGACCGTGCCAAGCGACCAGGAGACGCAGGACATCCAGACGGACCTGATCGCGGCGTTCGCCGAGGCGCGCTGCGCGGCGGTACAGCAGAAGGGCTGGTACCGGCTGCCGGCCGGCTCGTCGCTCACCAAGACGGTCCCGATCAGCCCGCTCGCGAGTTACGCCTCCGTCATCGTCGACAAGGGCAGTCCGCAGGTCATCGTCACCTACAAGGACCCCGCGGGCCAGACGTTTACCGACAGCAGCCCGGGCGGGCAAGGGGCGAGCAGCGTCGGTGGCGTGTTCATCGGAGCGCAGCAGTCCGGACTGCCGGACCAAGCAGCGCTAGAGACCTTGCAGCTGGAGAACCCCGCGCCCGGGCCGTGGACGGTGACCTTCACCAACCCGATGGGGGTGGCCGCGCAAGTGGTGGGCCTGTCGGTCATCTGGCAAGGCGAGGTAACGCTCGAGCCCACCAGTCAGCAGGTCGGCGATCCCGGCAGGCAGTACACGCTCGCGATGCAGCCGGTCGTCCGGTCAGCCCGCGTCCAGCCAAGCGAGCTCGGCAAGTTCACCGGGCAGTTCATGGTCGCCTGGCCTGGCGGGCAGTCGGTCACCGTGCCCGCACGGCTCGATACGGCCGAGGCGAGCCCGACCAACGGTGACTTCATCGCGACGGTCACCGTCCCGCCGAACCTGACGGGCAGGACCAGGGCCAGTGTCATCTTCACGGGAGCGGCCCCCGGGGTACAGGGCGCGGCGAGCACCGGCTTCCTGATCCAGCCCGGCGGCGGGATCGTCGTCACGCTCGAGAACACCAGCGGCCGGACGGTGCATCCCGGTGGGGACCTGCGAATCAGCGGCACGATCAACGCCAACGGCCAGACGGCGAGCACAATCGACTTCACGCTCAACGGCCTGGGGAACGGTGTCGACGCGTCGCTGACCAAACCGCTCGGACCGGTCACCGTCCCCTCCGGCCAGCAGCCCGTCACGCTGACGATCCACTTCGACCCGACGGCACGGCTCGGGCTGGCGACCGGGACGATCCAGTGGGCCCCGGCCGGCCAGGGCACCCCGTCCGCGTCGGACTGGCTGTCGGTCGCCTCGCTCGACGTGACCGTTGTCCCGATCCCGCTGCCGCTGACCAGCCACTGGTGGTTCTGGGTGATCATCGCACTGCTCGCGGCCGTGTTCTTGGCGACGGTGATCCAGCTGGTGCGGCTCGGGCGCGCCAGGAGCAGGCTCGAGCACGGGATTACCGCTGACGATCCGGACATCCACTGGAAGCCCCCCGTGGACTCGCCCAGCAGTGACCACTGGAACATCTCTGAAGAAAGCTGACGGCGCGCTAGCCGGTGGAGGCGGATGAGCCATGCAGATAGATCACCCAATCCTTGTCCTTGGCCTCGGCGGCACCGGCGGCAAGTTCGGCGCCGAACTCGAGCGCCGCCTGCGGCAGGAGATATGCGGTACCGACGGCAGGAAGTGGATCAGCGAGACGGGCTTCGAGAGGGAGCCGCACCAGCTTCCGTCCTGCCTGCAGTTCATCTACGTGGACATCGACCAGTCCGATCTGTCCAGCCTGACCGAGCCGCCGAAGGAAAGGAAGGTGGCGGTCGGGCGGACCCGGCACACCGTGTCTGACCTGCTGCCCGCCCTCAACTCCTATGCCCTGGTCGCGCAATACCTGCACACCAGGGCCGAGGACGAGGTCAGGTACTTCCTGCCGCCGGCCATCGGGGAACCTCAGGTGGCGCCCTTGTCGAGGGGTGCGGGGCAGTTGCCCACGGTCGCGCGGGCCTGCCTGTTCGCGAAGATCAGGCAGGCCGGGATCGACGCGGTGCAGGGCCCGATCAACGAGGCGCTCACGAAGCTGCGGGACTGCGCGGTTGACCTGGACTCGCTCGGCGGCGTGAACGCCAGGTCGTGCGACGTGTTCATCGCCTTCTCCGTCGCCGGCGGCACGGGCAACGGCATGTTCTACGACTACATCCACCTTGTCGCGGACGCGTTCAGCAGGTCGAGCATCGCGATCCAGGTCTACCCCCTGGTGGTCCTCCCGTCGGCTTTTCCCGCCGGCAAGGGCGGCGGGCGGAACGCGCGGCTCAACGCCGGCCGGGGCCTGCTCGACCTCGCCCGGCTCGTCGACGACCAGAACATGCGCGGGGCCAGCCAGGCCTACCGGCCGATCGCGACGCAGCGGCCAGACGAGCACGGCGTCACCTACCGGGAGGAGCACGGCGCGAGGTACCTCCAGATGGCGCCGTCGACCCTGCAGACCGCCTACCTGTTCTCCAACGACGGCGCGCTGACCGAAGAGGAGCTGCACGGCTCGATGGCGTCGTTCGTCATGTCCATGGCAGGCGTCCGGTCGGAGGCCACCGCCAGGGACGGGCACAATGCCGGCGTGCAGAGCACAGAAATCAACCAGGGCGTCAACCGGCAGGTGCTGTCCCTGTCCGGCATCGGCGGGCGCGGCATGTCGACCGCGTTCGTCGCGTCGCTCGCCGTGCCCAGAGCCGGGATCGTCGACCTGTTCACCTCGCTGCTGATCACCAGGGCGGTCAACGCGTGCTCCGCGCCGCAGGCGGACGAGAACAACCTCCCGCTCACCCAGGCGTTCCTGCGGGCCACCGGCCTGACCCGGCTGGTGGAGCGCCCGTACCTGGCACAGCAGCGGGCCAACTTCATGCCGTCCGCCGCCATCAGGGAGCAGCGGACCCAGCTCGAGCTGGAAGACCACGCGGCCAAGGTGCGCCGCGAGGTGGAGACGATGGCGCAGGGCTTCGTGCCGCGGGCCGGCCTCGAGGCGATCGTGCGCGACCAGTCCCTGCCCGCCGGGCACGTCAGTCCGTTCCGCGCGCTGCGGGCGATCTTCGGTACCGGCCCGGCCGGGTCTGCGGGCACGGGCTCTTCCGTCGTCGCCTTCCTGCGCAGGACCGCCAAGCCGCCAGAGCCGCGCAGGGGAAAGACGAGCAAGGACGAACTCGCGAAATGGCGTGACGCCAGCGCGAAGGAGGCATGGACCACCGCCTGGCAGAACAAGTCCGCGGTGTGGAGCCCGAAGCTGGACGGCCTGGGCGCGTCCCTCCGCCGACTCACCGCCGAACTCCAACAGTCCACGCGCAGCGACGACAGGGCCACACAGGACCTCGCGGTGATCCTGGCCGACAACGGCACCACCAGGCAGTTCGCCAACGACCTGCCGCGCAAGGGCGGCGAGCTCTACCAGTGGTTCGCCGCGCGGCTCGCCGTGGCGCTCGGTGTTGAACCGGGCACGGACGCGGAGGGCCTGCTTACCGCGTTGCTCGGCGGCCACGGGCTGTGGGCGGACCTCATTCTCGCCGCCGACGATCCCGGCACTGGCGCGCAGCGCGCGGTACGCCAGTTCCACAACCTGGTCAGCGCCCGCATCCGGGAGTACACGTCAAGCAACCGGCAGCTGCTGCCGCAGCTCGCCGACCTGATCCAGCCTGGCGCCCAAGCCGAGCACCTGCCGGGCGCCGAGGCGGTACGCAACGCGCTGCGCGGGCTGGTGCCGACAGGGGCGCTGCTCACGGCGGCCGGGCCGGCCCGGGCGATCATCACCTATCCCGTCCGGGTGGCGGACGGGGCGAGCGCCGTCGAGCGGACGGCCGGGTCGCGGCCCGTCAGGGACAGCGAGGTGGAGGGTTACCTGGAGCGGACCATCGACATCGGCGCGCAGGCCGGCCAGGTCACCTATGACTTCCGCGCCACCTCAGCGGAAACCCTCACGGTCGTCTTGACCAGGACCGCGCTCGGCATCATGGACATACCCGAGGCACGGCAGGTGATGGCCCTGTGGGCCGACGCGCTGCGCCGGCGGGCGGTCAAGGACAACCTGCGGTGGCGGCAGCGCCTCGGCTACGACTTCACCTGGCTGCTCACCACCGAGGAGCAGCGGGTGAGCATCCTGCAGCGGCTGCTAATCGCGATGCGCAACGGCCAGGTCGACGTGCTGAAGGGAGACAATCAGCAGCCCACCGAGATCGCGATCCGGGCCAGCGCCATCCCAGGCAGCAGCGCGGCGCGGCTCGAGCTGCCGCTGCGCGCATGGAGCGGCACCTCGCCATGGGCGGACCTGCTGCACGCCTACGAGGAATCCGTGTTCGCGGGCGATGAGCTGAACAGGCAAGAGCTCTACGCCGCCATCATGGAAGTACTGCCGCTGCTTCATGGCGGGCGTCCCGCCGGGCCGTCCGAGGTATACAAGGCGTTCCTGCGCGTGCACAAGGACGAGGTAGCGACGCTCGAGGCTCTGCTCAACAGCGGGACGCTCGATCCTGACCAGCACCTGCAGGTGGAAGGGCTGCTCGGCTTCTGGTCGCAGACGGTACCCGCCGCCCTCGCCAAGCGGATCGAGGGCTTCCACGACCTGGCGAACACGCTTGAAGCCCTCGACTGAGGCGTCGCACGTCATCTTGCTCGACCTGCGGGAGGCAGCCACCGGACCGGGGAAGATGGATGCCGGCAGCATCGATGAGGACACCCTCGAGGGCCTGCAACGCCAGGCCGTGGCCGGCCTGGCAGCCGAGGAGGCACGCCTCGTTGACCTCCCCCGGCTGCTCGTGGTGGACGACGCGGACGCGTTCCCGCGGCACGCGCAGGCCCTGCGGTACCTGCTTGAGGCCCCGACATTCCGCGAGATGACCTGCGTGATCGTCGGGCCGCCCGCAGCGCCGCCCGAGCTTGGCGTGCCGCTGCCGCTTGACTTCCACCGCGTCCCCGTCCTGTGGATCGGCGACTCGCGCGGCGTCGGCTGGCGGATCGGCCGCGCGAAACCGGACCGGATCACCGTCAGCTCCGCCGACCCGAACGGCTCGAAGACGGTCGCCGACGTCCTCGACGCGCTCCTGGATCCCGAGGTCTACCGGCACGTGAGCGATGCCCTCGCCGCGCTGCCGTTCCAGTTCGGCGCGCCGGCGCTGCTGCCCTGGCTGCGCTGGCCTGGCAGCGCAGCCCCGGCGCCAGGACCCTCGCCCGCTGACCCGGTTGACCCTGATCCGCAAGTCGCTGACCCTCCGGTCGCTGACCCTCCGGCTGGGGCGGCGCCCGCGCACCGCCGCAACTGGTTCATTTGCGTCCTCCTGTGGCTACTCGCCCTTCTCGGGCTGCAGCGGCGGCGCACCAGCCAGCCGGAGGCCGCCAGCGCGGCCGGCCACCTGCCGGGGATCAACCCGCCAGGCCACGAGCCGGCCACGGAAGCGCCACCCGGGCAGGCGCCCGAGCCCGACCCGGTGAGCGAGGACGACCTGGCGCACGCCCGGTGGCTGATGTCGGCGGCGGCCGAAGATGACTCGTTTCGTCAGCTCTGCTCGGCCCGGCAGGTGATCATGCTGGGCGGGGATGCCCGACAGGTCAGGCTCATCAGATTCGCGCCCGCCGCCGCGCGCGGGCGGATCGAGTGCCCGGTGCGCGACGACGAGATCGCCTGGACCGGCGGCGAGGTCGTCGGCGTGATCCGCCTCGTCCCGCTGCGCGACGGCTTGATCCAGTTCGCCTGAGCTCACTCGGCGGTGAGCAGAGCGTAGCCGGGGATTATCCGGTCGTTCAGCTTGCGCGGCAGCATGACGACCTGCAGCACGCTGCCCGAGCCCGGCTTGCCGTCGCGGAACTCAACGCAGCGCTGCCGGTCCATGGCCGTCCAGAAGTCCGCGGCCGACCGCACGTACAGGTCCAGGCTTTCCGGCGGCTCCTGGCCGATCTCCCGCAGCGCGGCAAGCGCCGCAGACCGGACGCCCGCCAGCTGGGCCTGCCATAGTGACTGCGGATGCGCTTGCGGGATGTACACGCTTGACGCGTTCGCCTGGACGTCGCAGATCCAGGCGCCGGAGCCGGCGCCAGCGGACTCCGGCGCGGGACCCAGCTCCTCCTGGCGGGCGAGCAACCGAAGGCGCGCTACCCACCCGGGGACTTGGTCCGTCCCCTTCCCCGGTTCTATTATCACGACTTCGCTGACCCCGCCCGCCAGGTCCGCCGTCGTCTCCGCGAGCCGAGCTAGCGCCTCCGCCGGGCCCGCGCCGCCGACCGCGCACAGCCGCAAGCCCTGGACCAGCGGTTCCTCGTCCTCCTGCAAGGTCGCGAACTCGAAGTCCACCGGCGCGTACCGGTCTGGCGGCTGTTTTCCCCGGTGAAGGGTGCCCGCCGCCGCCCACTCCGCGGCGAGCCGGGACGCCGTCCTGCTCCGCGCAGCATCGGCCACGGCGAGCAGGCCGATGAGCGGAGCTAGCGCCCCGTCACGGCGCATGCGCAGGTCGGCGGGTGTCACCGGCTGGCCGAGAACCACCGCCAGGTCTGCCGCGAGTTCCTCAGCGAGCCGCTCGTGGATCACCGCGGGGCCTGGCTTACGGTCAGTGCCTGCCACTGAACGGGTCCAGCTTCTCGTCATACAACGACGGCGAGCCCAGCTCGTGCCGGAATACGGTACCTTCCGGCTTGCTCAGCAGTTCCTCTGGCGTGCCCACCTCGTCGCACGGCGGACGCCGCTCGTGGGTACGCAGGATCCCCTGGGCATCGACCGAGAGCCAGTGGTGCCCGGCCGGCATTTCGAGGATCAAGTTAAAGTCGTGCTGCTGGTCCCTCGCCTCCGGACCAGCCTTCTCTGCCTCCTCATCGACGGCGACATAGAGTCGCGATCCAACCACTGGCACCACGATTCCCGGATCCGGGACCTTGGTGCCGCCCGGTAGCAGCGGCTCAGGCGGCAGCTCAAGGCCGGAGATCGGCCGCACGATATCTAGGTACAGGTCATGCTGCAGCACGCCGTCACGGACAAGGCCGTCAGGCGGAACGTTGTCCTCTACCAGCGGGGCCTTATCCCCCTTGAGGATCAACCGCGGCTCGCCGCGGCAGAGGATGATGGTAATCCGCTCGTCCTGATCGATCTCGAACCGTGCCTGAACGCCGTGCGCAGCCATTCTCGCCCACGTAGCGTTAGGCATCGTGTAGCTCGCCCAGATGGTCTTTTCCTCGTCAACCGCCAGGTCCTCGCCATCCTGCGGCTGCTTATCCGCGCCGCTGAGCTCGACTAGCTCGATATCGACGGGAACGTCGTACCGGTGCACGGCGTTGACCGCCCTGAGCGGGCACACCGCGCTTTCCGCGTACATCGAGCCGCCCGGCCCGCTGAGCGGCTGACCGCGCGCGAACAGCGGCCTCTCGGACAGGTGCACGTGGTCGCGCTGCAAAAGGAAGTCGGCGGCCAGGTTAACGTGCAGCCGGGAGGTGTTGACGTCGAACCAGGGCTTCCCGGCTTGCAACTCGGCCACGACCTCGGAGTCATGAGGGTGCACGGCGAGGCTCGAAGCGGCGTTCAGGTACATACCGCCGATCGCGGCGCCCGTCTTGCAGAACGCGGGGTCGAATTCGACATCGAAGGTCGGGTCGAGCCCGTCCGCGTCGAATGAGCTGCGCAGCGACTTCTCGATCCGCTCACGCAGGCTCGCGGCAAGCAATGACCCGCCGGAGAGTACCACGTGGTCCACGCTCTGCGCGGCGTCCTGTTCACCGCTTCCGTTGAGTACACCGAGACCGCCGACGGCGATTCCGGCGGCGAGAGCGGCGACCCTGGCCACGACGGGACCGACGATCCGCTCGAAGTCGACCGCGGTGATCACCACGTCCCGGCCGGGAGTGATCCGGCTCTGGGCCACCGGCAGGAGCAGGGTGCTGCCGTCGGAGTGCGGCGGTCCGTCACCATCGACCGGGCGCACGCGCACGTCCCCCGGCTGCTCCGCCGACAGCCCCAGGTGCTTCGCCTGCTCGGCCGCTTCCCATAGCCGGTCGAACAATGCCCGCCGTTCCTTGCCCATGTTGCCATCCGCGCCCGCGAAGTGCGTATCCGGCTTCGGTATCTCCAGTTTCGCCTTAAGCAGTTCGAAGATCCGCAGCGTGAGCAGGTCACCGCCCAACCGCAGCCGGCCGCCCGATGCCACGACCTCCGGCTGCAGCCGGTAGAAGCGCCCCGGGCAATCGGTGCCTGCCGATGCCGGGGTGATGTCGGCGATCACGACCTTGACAAGGGCGCAGTCCGTCGTGCCGCCGCCAACGTCGACGATGAGCAGGTTCTCGTGCCACTGCCCGGCCCTGGCCCAGACGTCCGGTTTCTCCCATGCCCGGTACCCTTCCGGGCAGCGTGCGCGGGCCCTGAAGGACTCGACGCCTAGGACACGGTCGGCACCCAGGCGCGTCATCAGGAAGAACCCGGCTACCGCCGCCGCCTCGTCGACCTTCATCTCCACGGCGTCCGCGATGTGCCCCACGCGGTCAAGCAGCGCGTCACGCCGGTCCGGCGGCAGCTTGGCGGGGAACGTGATGTGAATACGCTCAATTGGCTCCCTGATCCGGAGGTCCTTGTGAACCAGTTCCACGAATCGCTTGTACACCTGGGCAAAGATCTCCCCGGCGGTCAGGCCGGTCGGTTCTACCGTGTGGTCAAGGTCGGCGAGGTAGGTCTTGACGCCACGGAGCCGGGAGCCCGCTCCCGTCGTCTCATCGGCGAAGTCGACCACGCCGTCGTCCCGGATGACGAGGTCGCTGCTGCGGTTCGGCTTGGTTGCCGATAGGAAGTTCTCCGTCAGCGGCGGCGTGGTGAAGATGCCTTCCCAGACGTCGGCGCGCAGCAGCGGCTCACCCATCGTGGCGAGCTCGACCGCGATCGCCTGGTCGCCCTCCCGCTCCAGCTCATGGCCGAGCAGTTCCTCGGCCCTGGCAATGCTCTCCGGCGGTAGCGCCCGGTCGTTCAGGCGCACCCGCCGGTAGTTGTAGATGCCGCCGACCGCACGGCTTGTGCCGAAGTCGAGTGTCGCCTCCACCCCGGCCGGCGGACCGTTGACCTGGGTGGTCGCCTGCTCCATTGTCATGTGCCCTCCCCTGGCTGAGAACCGTGACCGTCGATCTCGGCGGCGAGCCAGCCAAGCTCACGGTGCACGGCGCGGATCACCGGCCCCCATTCGGCATACGTCTCCGCACGGTCGGCTCGTTTCTTGAAGCGGTCCTGGACGGTGGACCTGACCCCGGCGACCATCGGCTCGAGTCGCCAGATGACCATCCGCTCAAGAAGCGGGACAAGTTCGGCCCTGGTGCGGGCCACCTGCCGGAACATGAGCCCGCCGCGGCCGGTCGCGGCGCCCGAGGCGAGGCGGTCCACGATGCGGGTACCGAGCAGCGCGAACTGGCCCGCCGCTGCGGCGGCCCGCTCCTGGCCTGGGTCGCCGATCCCGTCATGGAATACGTCATCTGCCGCCTGGCTGAGATACCGGGCTGACCAGTACTTAAGGAACTGGGTTAGCTCGCTCGCCGCGCCGTCCATCGCGCTGGCCGCCACGGCTGCCAGATCGATCGTCGTCGCCATGGCGGCGATCTCGGGATCCGGGCCGCGGCGGGTGCCGTCGGTGCGGAACTCCCTGCGCACCGTATTCCACTCAGGCAGGCTGTAAACGGCCTTGTCGGCGACGTCCCTGGCGAGTTGCCGCAGTTTGTCCACTGGCGCCTGGTCGCTATCCAGCTCGTCCTGCAGGCGCTGCAGGCGCCGCTCGGCCTCTTCCGGGCCGCGCGCCCCGGCAAGCGCGTGCTCCGTCAGCGCCCGCCCGCGCGTGATCAGCCGGGTAAGCTCCGCGGCGTCGATCCGCCCGCGGTCCCCCGCGGACAGCTCGGCTACCAGGCCCCGCAGCCGGCCCACTCCCCCGTCGCCCCGCAGCGCCGCCTCGACCGCCACCCGGAACTGGCCGTGTACCGGGCCTTCGTCGTCCCACGCCGCCTTCTGCCAGTCCGCGCGCTTCGCCTGTCCCTGCTGCCACTCCGGGTTCGTCGCATCGAATTCCCGCCAGGACTCCATATCGGGGAATGCCCACATGCCGGAGACGGCCGCGACCCGAGTCTGGCGGTCACCGTGCTGCCACTCGCGAAGGCATCGGGCGATCGCCTCCTCAATGGTCAGCACCGTGTTTCGGAAAGGCGGGTTCGCGACCTTGTCGAGCTTGGTGGCGACGAAAACGCAATCGGGCTCCGGCCCGACCGGCTGCGTTTCAATAACGCTGCCGTCTCCGAGCGCCACTATGCTCAGCGAGATATGCGCGATCGCCTCCTGCTCGTCACGAACGATGTTGGCTAGCCGCTGACCGGTGCCGGTGCCGGGCAAGTCGATAAGGACAACCGTGCGGCTCCCGGCCCAGGACAGATCCCAGACCTCCGCGGGTACCGGCACATGCCTGATGACCCGCTGCACAAGGACGGCGTCGGCTCCGCGGATGTCCAGGCTTCCCCGCGCGCGGAAGAAATCCTCCATGTCCATCCTGGTGCCGAAGCCGAACTTCTCCTCTGCCGTGAGGAAGGCACGCAGGCGGTTGCCGTCGTCTGTCCCGAGGGCCCGGTCGCCGGCCAGCTCGCTGAGCGTGCGGTGACTGTCCGGCGGCAGCCGCAGCAGCTTCCGCACCCGCCCGAGCACGGCCTCCTCGGTGAGGATGTGCACCTCGCTGCGGCTCAGCGCGGCATCATCGCTTTGCACCAGCCGGAGCTCGGTGGCGACCCCGGTGACCGCGCCGAGCCCGACGGTGAGGGACTTGTCCTTCTTCCCAAGCAGGAGGGAAAGTGTCGTCGACTTCATCGAGCCGGTAGCGCCCGAGGCGACGATCCGCAGCTCCCCGGCCCGCACATGGCTGATCTGTTCAAGGACGCCGCAGAGGTCCGCCACCGTATCGCGCTCCGGCTGCGACATGTCCTGCACGTCCAGCCGGCTGAGCTCGGCCGCCCAGCTGTCCAGCGACGAGCTCCTGCCACCCCGCACCCTGTTTGCCATGGCCGCGACGTCCCTTGCTCCGATATCGCGCTCGGTGAGCGCCGATATACGAAGTATGTGCGGCGGCCGGGTGGCGCCGCTTCCTCGCGGACCCCAGCGAAGCGCCGGGCGACCCCAGAAACCGTCCGGTCTTACCCCAGCCCGTTGAGCAGCCGCCGCAGCCCCGCCCGTTTGCTCCCGGTCAGGCCGAGCTCCTGGTAAATCCTGGTCAGGTGCTGCTCGACTCCGCTGGCCGAGACGCAGACGCGCTTGCCGATCTCCAGGCTCGGCAGGCCGTCTTTGACAAGCGCGATGACCGGACGCTGGGCGAGGGTGAGGTCCGCCAGCGGGTCGGCGGGATCGTCAAGTTCGTCGAACGGCAGGCCGTGCCCGCGGATCAGGGCTTCTGCCTGGGCGGCGTAGGCGTGGGCGCCGATCCGGGTAAAGCACCGGAGCGCCGCCCGCAGGCGCATACCCGCGCCGAGTCGTCGGCCGCTCACGGCGAGGCAGTCGCCCATCAGCATCTCGATCCTGGCCGCCTCGAGCGGGAGCCCGACCGAGTCGGCCTTCTCCAGCGCGCTCGTGTAGGCCGCGAGCGCCGCCGGGTAGTCGCCGCCTGCCACCGCGATCCGGCCGCGGACCCGCGCCGTGGACATGAGCGCGGAATCACGGCCAGACCCGCAGAAGCGCTCGGTGTACTCCGCGAGCGCCGCCTCCGCCGCCGCCGCGTTACCCAACTGGACCAGGGCCTCCGCCCGGAGCGGTCCGAGCAGCGTGATGCCCGGCTCCGGTGAGTCAAGGACCGCCTCGACGACCACTGCCGCCGCCAGGAGGCCCGGTATGTCCCCGCGTGCCTGCGCGATCACCGCGCGGGCGCCGGCCGCGGACAGCCGGACGGCACCGGTGCCGGTCCACGCCGCCCACAGTTCGGCGGCCTCCTCCCCCGCCCGCGCGTGCGCCTCCGCCTCAGCCCAGTCGCCGCGGGCAGCGCGCGTCTGGCAGGCCAGTCCGTGCAGCAGCGCGTAATCCCAGATGCGCTCGTTCTCTTCTGCCTCCCACACCGCGTGCTCGGTGTGCTGGGCAGAAGCGTCGAGCAGGCCACGCCGGTACTCGGCCTCGCCGAGGAAAGCGAGCGCTTGTGCGGCCCGGAGCGGCTCGCCGAGGTAGGCACGGCGTACCGCCTCAGCCAGGTGCGCCAGCGCCGCGCCAAGGTCGTCCGTCCACAGCTCAGCGATGCCGCGGGCGGCGAGCAGGTCCAGGTCGCGACCGTGACCGTGAGCGTGGTCAGCGAGCTCGGCCAGGGCCCGGCCGCCGTGCCCGGTTAAGGTGAGCCCGAGGGTCCTGGCGAGCCAGGCGAACGCTCGTACCTGCGTGTCGGCGCTGCCCGCCGTGATGGCGACCTGCCCGTACTTGACCATGTCGGGATACGACAGCGACACAAGGCCCATCACGGCCAAGTTGGTGGCGATCCTGGCGGCCAGGTCCGCCGGCGCTCCAGGTACCGTCTGCACGCCCGCCGCGTCAAGCGCGCCGGTGAGGCGGCGCCTGGCCTCATGGAAGTCGCCGGCGAGCATTGCCTGGTAGCCGGCGACGTAGTCCCACCACGGGTCACCACCGCCGGCCGCGATCTCGGCCGCATGGGCGCGGGCCGTCGTGGCGTCGCCTGCGATCAGCTCGGTCTCCACGAGGGTGAGCAGGCGCCTGGTGCGCGCCGGCCCGCCCGGGCTGCAGGTGAGCGCCTCTCGGCGGTGGCCGACGGCAGCGGTCAGTTCGCCTCGCCCGGCCTCACGCTCCGCTTGCCGGTCCAGGTCGGCGGCGAGCCGGGGATCGGTCCCCTCGACGGCCGCCACGCGGTGCCGCAGTGCCGCGCTCTCATCCACGATTCCCGCGGCCTTCCGGTGGAGTTCCCGGCGACGGGCGTGCGATATGCACTCATATACCGCCTGGCGCACCAGCGCGTGGCTGAACCGGAACCTGTGCCCGGCGGTCGCGGGTATCTCCGCGATGAGCCCGGCTGCCGTCAGGTCGTCCAGGCAGGATGGCGCGTCGGCCACTCCGGCCAGTGCGCGCGCCAAGGCGACGTCGAACTCGGTGCCGAGCACCGCCGCCGCGGTCGCCAGTGACTGCGCGGGGCCGGTCCGCGACGCCAGCTTCGCCGCCACGCTGTCGGCTATGCTGCGGGGCGCCGGGAGCGGCCCGTGCCCCGTGTTGGTATCCCGTACCAGGACCTGCCCGAGCACGTCAACGGCGAACAGCGGGTTGCCGCCGGTGTGCTCGTGCAGCCGCGCGGCACCTGCGGGAGACAAGCCGGTACGCCCCATGCGCGTGGCCAGTTCAACGAGTTCCTGCGCGCTGAGTCCGGCCAGCGGCATCAGCCTCCCCGGCGTAGGCGGGAAGATCCGTTGCCAGTCGCTGACGGCGGCGTGCTCGTCGTTGCACGCCACGACCATGAGGACCGGCAGGCCCCGCAGGTGCCTGGCGGCGAACCTGAGCACCGCCTGCGACTGCCGGTCCGCCCACTGGACGTCATCGACGATCAGCACGGCCGGCGCGGCCGCTTTCAGGTCATCAAGGAGCGAGAGGCCGGCGTGGACGGGGCTGCCTAGCGGGTCGCGACCCGTCCAGGCCGTCACCCGTTCCGTCCTGCCGGACAGGCCCGCGCACAGCTGGCCGAGCAGCTGCCACGGCAGTTCCCCGTCCAGCGGCTCACCGCCGCTCACCCAGACCGCCCGCCCCGGTCGGGCCTCGTCAAGGAACTGCGCCATGAGCGTGGTCTTCCCAGAGCCGGAATGCGCCGCGAGCACGATGACGCACGCCTCGCCGCCTTGGGCACCCCGCCAGGCAGTATGCATTAGCGACAATTCAGCACCACGCCCGACAAACGGCAATCGCATACCGGCCCGCCCTCCCGCCAAAGAATCCGGGCACATCCAGTATGCCTTAGCACGCCGAGCGGTGTCAGCGCGGCGGATAGCGGTTCCATGGAATTACCCAGGGATTATTTGCGGGGCCGCGATTCCCTATTAAGAGGGCGATTAATGAGTTCTTCAGGTTTAACCGTCGGCCCCTCTTCACGGCCGTGGGTCGCGGGCCTCGACGGGGCGGGAGTGGTCCCAGTCGGAAAGCAGCGTGCGGAGCGCGGCGGCCAGGGCGATGGGCTGGTCGAGCATGACGTGGTGCCCGGCGACGGGGATCTCGATGACCGGCGCCACCCGGCCGAGCCGGTCGTAGATGAGGTCGCTCATCTCCGCGGACAGGATGCCGTGCTCGGCGCGGAACAGGGCCGCCCGGCAGTCCAGCCGGGACAGCGGCGCCATGGGCACCCCCCTGTTGCCGAAGACGGCGGGATCCCACTTCCATGTCCACCCGCCGTCCACCTGGCGGATCGACGTGGCGGCTACGTGCTCGGCGATGTAGCCGAGCACCGGCTGGTCGGGGACCGGACGGAAGCGGGCGATGATCGCCTCGCGCGTCGGGTAGACACGGAGCTGCCGGAAGGTACGCTCGCGCCGTGCCGCCTCCTCCTCGGGCGCCCGGTCGCGCAGCGGGGAGTCGATGACCACCGCGCCCTCGATCCGCGAGCCGAACAGCGACGCGAGCCGGAGCGTGACGATGCCGCCCATGCTGTGCCCGATCACCACAGGCGGCTCGGTGAGCCCGGCGTCCGCCGCGACGGCGAGGATCTCGCGTGCCCACGCGTCGAAGCTGTAGGACTCGCGGCGCCCGCTGTCCCCGTGCCCGGACAGGTCGACCGCGATGACCCGGCGGTCGGCGGCGAGCAGCGGGCCGATGTGATCCCACCAGCGGGAGTGAGCGCCGCCGCCGTGCACGAGCACGATGCCGCGCCCGCCCGTGCCGCCCCACATCCGGTACGCGACCCGGACGCCGTCCTGCGACGTCATCCGCTCGGTCACCGGGGCGGCGAGCGCCTCGGTGAACCAGCCAGGCGGCACCGTCGCATCCGCTTGTGCCTGCAAGGTCATGGGCAGCAGTCAACCAGATGCGGTCTCCGCCGGCGCGGTCAGGCGGTGTACCGCCAGGGTTCCCGCACGGAGCGCAGCCCGGTCGCTCAGTGTCGGTATCGGCCATTCTGCCACCTCAGCAGGCGAGTAGAGTGACGGCATGTTGTCTGCACGCCGACTACGGATCGGTACCCGATCGAGTCCGATGGCGCTCGTACAGGCGGAGCGCGTCGCTGCCAGCCTGCGGGATCTTGGTGTCGAGACCACGTTGGTCACCATGACGACCAGCGGTGACAAGTGGCAGGGCGCTCTCGCGACCCTGGGGGGCAAGGGCGCGTTCGTCCGCGAAATCGACCGTGCGCTGCTCGATAACGAGATCGACATCGCCGTCCATTGTCTCAAGGACATACCAGGTGACCAATCATTTCCCGCTGGTTTGGCCGTGGCCGCGTACCCAGGCCGGGAGGCCGTCGACGACGCGTTGGTCATTCGCGCCGCCGATGCGAGTGTGGTGAAGGGATTGGAGGACGTCCCAACGGGTGCGGTTGTGGGCACCAGTTCAGTCCGTCGCCGGGCACAGCTGGCCCGGCTCCGTGGGGATCTAGAGATACGTCCGGTGCGGGGCAACGCGAATACGCGGCTGGCAAAGCTCGACGCCGGAGAATACGACTTTCTTGTGCTGGCCGTCGCGGGACTTGAACGCCTCGACGCCGACGACCGGATCACTGCCGTGCTACCTATCGAGCAAATGCTTCCAGCCATCGGAGCCGGGGTGATCGCGATCGTTAGCCGCGAGGAGGACGAGGATGCCAGGGCGGCGGTCGCGCAACTCGACGACTGGTCCACCCGCCAGCTTGCGCTTGCCGAGCGGAGTGTCTTGTTCGCGCTAGCCGGGCACTGCCAGAGTCCTATCGCAGGTCTGGCCGTCATGGAGGACAACGGATGGATGTGCCTAAAGACCGTTGTCTTCAGCCCTGACGGTGCAACCTGCATCGAGGCCACCGACCGAGGAGCCGCGGATCGTCCGGCGGATCTCGGCCGTGCGGTCGCCGAGACGCTCCTGCGCAAGGGCGCTAGAGAGATCATCGACGCAATTCCCCGTTGATCGACAGTGATTGGATGGGTCGCGCTCCGGTAGTAATCTCGCTGCTGATCGTGCCTTCCCTGTGGACACGTGACGTTTGGGGCTTACAGGGCGGACGAGCCTAACGAGATCCGATTTCAGCAGGGTGACATGCACAATATGCGAAGTCGGCCCGGTCGCGGGCACACCAACTTGACCGTTGCCGCTGGCCACACCGGAAGCCTCAATGTCCACGACACGCTTCGCGAGTGGAGCGTCCCGCTGGTGTGGTGCATCGGGACCGCCGTGGGCACGTTCACGGCGATCGCCGCAGGCTGGGCGGTGCTGGGAAACGTTACTGGATGGCAGTTCTTGCTGGCAGGTGCCTCGGCGGCATTGACCGGAATAGCGGCTGGCGCACAAGCACACAAGACGACCGCGCGCCGAGCCCTTCAGCAGATAACCACAGTCAACAACACTAAACAGGCTGAACGACGTGACGCCATCTTCCAGCTTCCGCCTGATATTCATGACTTCACCGGGCACGGCGAGGAATTCGGGCAGCTTCGGGCGCTACTCAACCGAGAGCGCAATGGCGATCCATCTGCCATGGTCATCTCTGCTATCTCGGGGAAGGGCGGTGTTGGCAAAACCGCTTTGGCCGTCCACGTCGCCCATCGTGAACGACATCGTTTCCCGGATGGCCAGCTCTTTGTCGATCTTAATGGCGTGAGCAACCAGCCGCGCGAGCCAAGCAGCGTTCTCGATGAATTTCTTCGCGCATTGGGAGTTGACCCACAAATTATACCAGAAGATCTCGACGGCCGGTCGCGAATGTATCGGGCCAGGTTGAGTTCTCGCCGCGTCCTATTGGTTCTTGACAATGCCGTGAACGAAGCACAAGTGCGGCCACTACTTCCCGGTAATTCAGACTGCGCCGTCTTGATCACCAGTCGGGCGCCACTCGGCGGGCTGGACTCAATGCGTCGGGTCGCTCTCGATGTTCTCAACCCGGATGAGGCCCTCGCTCTCCTTGGCAAGATCATTGGTAAGGAACGAATCAACGCCGATCCTGAATCGGCGGGATCAATTGTCAACTTTTGTGGGTGTCTTCCGTTGGCGCTGCGCATTGTCGGCGGAAAGCTCTCCGCACGGAGACATTGGAGTCTCGCGAAGATGAGTGGCCTGCTCGCCGAGGAGCGCAGACGACTTGGCCGGATGAAAATCGGAGACCTCGACCTCCGTGCGACGTTCGCGCTAAGCTACGGTGGACGTAGCGCTGAAGAACGCAGGGTCTTCTGTCTGCTGGGTTTCTTGGAGGTGACACAGTTCACGGCATGGCTGTGTGCGGCCCTCCTTGACCTTGAGTTCGATGACGCTCAAGAAGTTATGGAAAGCTTGGCCGACGCCCAGCTTCTCGAAATTGGTGTCGACATCGCTGGCGGGATCCGCTACCGTTTCCATGATTTGATTCGGCTGTTTTCACTCGAGCAGGGGGCCGACGAACCATCCGAGTCGTATCGTGAGGCTCTCGGACGCGCCTTGGACACCTACCACCGGATGGCTAGGCGAGCCGCGAGCCGTATCGATATCACTCATGCTTTCGGCGACCACGACCCGCCCGACGATGATAGGTACTCCTCGCAGGAAATCAAAGAGCTCGTTGAAAACCAGCCTTCGACGTGGTTCGATATCGAATATCAAAATATTATCGCACTGATTCATCAGGCGTACTCGAACGATTATTGGGATGTTGCCTGGAAGCTTACTGAAACGCTTCTGCCATTTTTCGAGATACGCAGCCATTGGGCTGACTGGGAGCGTACGTACCAGACCGGCCTTCATGCGGCCGAGAGGGCCGGAAGCGATCCTGGGCAGGCGGCCATGCACTACGGTCTTGGCTACCTCTACAGGGACCGGAGCCGATTCGAACTGGCCGCTACGCATCTGCAGAGTGCATTGCGCGGCTTTCAATCGTCCGGTGATCGTCGCGGCGAGGCGTATGCCTTGCTCAGCCTAGGCATCATGGAACAGAAGAGGTTGAATTTCACCGAGGCGTTGGATTTCTACGAGCGCTGCCTCCTCTTGTTCCGGGCACTCAATGACCGTCACGGTGAGGCGTACACACAACGCGAGAAAGGTGTAGTCCTTCGGAATGAACAACGGTTTGACGCCGCAGCGGTGGAGTTGAGCCATTCGCTCCATGTCTTTCGTGAGTTGGGTGATCGCCGGGGGGAGGCCTATGCATCGCTGAGCCTGGGCATCGCTCAAGAACGAATTGGCAATCGCAGTGCCGCCCTGAGTTCAGTCATGGACGCGATGGCATTGTTTCGCGAATTGGGCGATTCACGCTGGGAAGGCTATGCGCTCAGAAGCCTTGGCGAAATTTATCTCGCCCGCAAGAAATTCGACATGGCCTTGAGCGCCCTGCAGGCGTGCCTTACCACCTTCCGCCAGCTAGGCGATGCACGCTGGGAGGGATACGCATTGGAGAGCATAGGCTCGGTGCACGTTGCCAAGCGACGTTACGACGCCGGGCTTGCTTGTTTTGCACAGGCGGCAGCCCTCTTCGATCAACTCAATATTCCACGCCTCGAAGGGCGGTTGCGGATACGGATGGGCGAGGTGCTGATCACCAAGAGAGATCCTGCCGCAGCTGCGACGGAGTTGCGCGCGGCACTGGAAATACTGCAGCGGGCCGCGGCACCGGAAGCGGCCGAGGCGATCCGGCTCCTGGGGCAGCTCGGCTGAGCGTCGCCAACCTCGATGGCCATGTGGAGGCGAAGTGTCCTTGCTTATACGAAACGGGCGGCGGGTATCCACATCCGGCGACGAGATCACCTGACAAGGAAACGGAGTCCGCCGTGCCTGGCCCGACGAATCCCCTGCACCTGGCCGTCGCGCTGGACGGCGCCGGCTGGCACCCGGCCGCCTGGCGCGAGCCGGACGCCGAGCCGGGCCGCCTGTTCACCGCGGCGTACTGGGCCGGCCTGATCCAGCGGGCCGAGCGCGGCCTGCTCGACTTCGTCACCATCGAGGACGGGCTCGACCTGCAGTCCGACGACCGGTCCGGCCGGGACAAGCGCACCGACCGGGTCCGCGGCCGGCTCGACGCGGTGCTGATCGCGGCCCGGGTCGCGCCGGTCACCCGGCACATCGGGCTCGTACCGACGGCCGTCACCACCCACACCGAGCCGTTCCACCTGTCCAAGGCGATCGCCACGCTGGACTACGTCAGCGGCGGCAGGGCCGGCGTGCGCGTGCAGGTCGCCGGCCTGGCCGGCACGGCGGCGCACTTCGGCCGCAGGGAGATCCCGCCGCTCAGCCAGGAACGGTTCTCCGATCCGGCCGCGCAGCGGCTGGTCGCCGACCACTTCGACGAGGCCGCCGACTACGTGGAGGTGCTGCGCAGGCTGTGGGACAGCTGGGAGGATGACGCGGAGATCCGCGACGTGGCCACCGGGCGCTTCATCGACCGCGACAGGCTGCACTACATCGGGTTCGATGGCCGCTGGTTCGCGGTGCGGGGCCCCTCGATCACGCCGCGCCCGCCGCAGGGACAGCCGGCGGTGGCCGCGCTCGGTCACGCAGGAGTTCCGTACCGGCTGATCGCCCGCGCCGCGGACATCGGGTTCATCACCCCGCGCGACCGCGCGCACGCCGCGCGGATCGTGGCGGAGATCAGGGGCGAGGAGGCGGCCGCGGAACGGACGGTGGCGCACCTGTTCGGCGACATCGTCGTGTTCCTCGACGAAAGCGCGGCCGCCGCGCGGGCACGCAGGCAGCGGCTCGACGAGCGGGCAGGTGCCGAGTACGTCAGCGACGCGCACATCTTCGCGGGCACCCCGGCCGAGCTTGCCGACCTGCTGCTCGACTGGCGGGAGGCGGGGCTGACCGGGTTCCGGCTGCGGCCTGCCGCGCTGCCGCACGACCTGGTGCGGGTCACCGAGGGACTGGTGGCCGAGTTGCGGCGGCGCGGCGCGTTCCGCTCCGGGTATCCGGACGGCGGCTGGCCGGCCACGCTGCGCGGGCTGCTCGGCCTGTCAAGGCCCGCGAACCGTTACGGCCCAAGTGCCGCTTGAAGGCACGGTGTCGGCTGAGGGCACGGAAGGAAGCGATCCCCACGATGAGCAGGCCCGCCAAGCAGATTCACCTCGCGGCGCACTTCCCGGGCGTGAACAACACGACCGTGTGGAGCGACCCGGCCGCGGGCAGCCACATCGAGTTCGACTCGTTCCGCCGCTTCGCGCAGACGGCCGAGCGCGGCAAGTTCGACTTCCTGTTCCTCGCCGAGGGACTGCGGCTGCGCGAGCAGCACGGGCAGATCTACGACCTGGACGTGGTGGGGCGCCCGGACACGTTCACCGTCCTCGCCGCGCTCGCCGCGGTGACCGAGCACGTCGGACTGACCGGGACCATCAACTCGACGTTCAACGAGCCGTACGAGGTGGCCAGGCAGTTCGCCTCGCTTGACCACCTGTCCGGCGGGCGCGCCGCCTGGAACGTGGTGACCAGCTGGGACGCCTTCACCGGTGAGAACTTCCGCCGCGGCGGCTTCCTCGCCAGGTACGACCGCTACGAGCGGGCGAGGACGTTCCTGCGCACCGCGAACGAGCTGTGGGACTCCTGGCACGGCGATGAGGTGATCGCCGACGCCGCGAGCGGGCAGTTCCTTCGCACCCCGGCGCCTGGCGTCTTCTCACACCGGGACAAGTTCTTCGACATCGCCGGCCAGTTCAACGTGCCGCGCTCGCCGCAGGGCCGGCCGGTGATCTTCCAGGCGGGCGACTCCGACGAGGGACGCGACTTCGCCGCCGCGTCCGCGGACGCGATCTTCTCGCACCACTCCACGCTGCGGGCCGGCCAGGCCTTCTACGCCGACGTCAAGGGGCGGCTCGCCCGGTTCGGCCGGACCAGGGACGAGCTGCTGATCCTGCCCGCCGCGACGTTCGTGCTCGGCGGCACCGACGCGGAGGCCGCCGACATCGCCCGCGAGGTGCGCCGCGCCCAGGTGTCGCCGCAGACCGCGCTGCGCTTCATCGAGCAGCTGTGGAACCGCGAGCTGCCGGACTTCGACGTGGACGGGCCGCTGCCGGACTTCGACCCGGTGGTCAGCGACGACCTCGTGTCCAAGGGCCGGGCCAGCGTGCGGCAGTTCGCCAAGGACCCGGTCGCGCTCGCCGCCGAGTGGCGGTCGCGGTCCGAGGCCGGCCGCCTGTCGGCCCGCGATGTCGTCATCGAGGTGACCGGCCGCCAGTCGTTCATCGGCGCGCCGCGGACCGTCGCCCGGGCGATCAACGACCTCGTGCAGGCCGACGCCGCCGACGGCTACATCCTGGTACCGCACATCACCCCGGGCGGCCTTGATCCCTTCGTGGACACGGTGGTGCCGCTGCTGCAGGAACTCGGCACGTTCCGCGCCGACTACAGCGGGACGACGCTGCGCGACCACCTCGGGCTCGCACCGCTCGGGCGTCCCGGCGCCGCCGGCACCATCGGCTGAGGAGGAAGCCCCCGCATGACAAGCACACCGCTGACCGTCCTTGACCTCATCCCGATCTCCACCGGGTCGACCGCGGCGCAGGCGCTGCGCAACAGCATGGACCTGGCGCGGCAGGCCGAGTCGCTGGGCTACGCCCGCTACTGGTTCGCCGAGCACCACCTCAACCCCGGCGTCGCGGGCACCTCCCCGGCCGTGGTGCTCGCGCTGACCGCGGCCGCCACCTCGACGATACGGCTCGGTTCCGGCGCGGTGCAGATGGGGCACCGCACCGCGCTGTCGGTCGTCGAGGAGTTCGGGCTGCTTGACGTGGCCTACCCGGGGCGCTTCGACCTCGGGCTCGGCCGCTCCGCCGGCGGCCCACGCGAGCCGAGGGCACCGGCGCTCGCGGGCGGTGCCGCCGTCGGGGCAGGCACTGGGGCCGGCGCCGGCGGTGACGGCTGCGGCGCGGTGGTGAACGGCCGCACCGCGAACGGGCTGCTGATCCCGCCCCGGTTCTCCTACGGTGCGCTGCTTAAGTCGCCGCGGTTCGCGCTGCAGAAGACCCTGCTCCAGCTGCCGCACGCGCAGCAGCAGAACTACGCCGAGCAGGTCGGTGACGTGCTCGCGCTGATCGCAGGCAGCTACCGCTCGGCGGACGGCGAGGAGGCGCACGTGGTGCCTGGCGAGGGCGCGGCACTGCAGGTGTGGATCCTGGGCAGCAGCGGCGGGGAGAGCGCCGAGGTGGCCGGCCGGCGTGGCCTGCGGTTCGCCGCGAACTACCACGTAAGCCCGGCCACCGTGCTCGAGGCGGTGGCGGGCTACCGCGCGGCGTTCAGGTACCCGGGCGAGCTCGGCCGGCCCTACGTCAGCGTGTCGGCGGACGTGGTGGTCGCCGGCACCGAGGCGCGGGCCCGCGAGCTCGCCGCCGGCTACGGGCCGTGGGTGCGCAGCATCCGCACCGCCGAGGGTGCCATCCAGTTCCCCACGCCCGAGGAGGCCCGCCGCTACCCGTGGACAGACGCCGACCGTGCCCTGGTCGCCGACCGCGTCGACACCCAGTTCACCGGCACGCCACGGCAAGTCGCCGACCAGCTGGAACGGCTGCGTGACGCCACCGAGGCGGACGAGCTGATCATCACCACCGTCACCCACGACCACGCCGACCGGGTCCGCTCCTACCGGCTGCTCGCGCAGGAGTGGGCACGGCGGTTACGGCTCGGCGGCCGCCGCCGCGTGGGTCAGGACGGTGGCGATGACGGAGCGGGTGTCCGCCGGGTCGAGCACGTCGTCGATCTCGAAGAGCGACGCGGCGTTGAGTGCCTTGCCGCGCTCGTAGAGCTGGGCGACCCGGTCGGCGAAGCGGCGCTCCCGTTCGGCGGGGTCGGCGATCGCGTCGAGTTCCTTGCGGTGGCCGAGGCGGACCATGCCCTCCAGGCCCATGCCGCCGAACTCCCCGGTCGGCCAGGCCACGGTCAGCACGGAGGCGCGCAGGTAGCCGCCGGCCATGGCCATCGCGCCGAGCCCGTAGGCCTTGCGCAGCACCACGGTGACCTGGGGCACCGACAGCTGCGCGGCGGCGGCGAACATGGCACAGAAGCGGCGCACGGTCCCCTGCCGCTCCGCCTGCGGCCCGACCATGAACCCGGGCGTGTCGCACAGCGACACCACGGGCAGCCCCCTGGCGTCGCACAGCCGCAGGAACCTGGTGGCCTTGTCCGCGCCCTCGGCGTCGATCGCCCCGCCGAGGTGGAGCGGGTTGCTTGCGAGCACGCCGACCGGCCGGCCGTCGACGCGGCCGAGTACGGTGAGCATCCCCCTGCCGTAGTCACGCGCCAGTTCCAGGCCGCTGCCCTCGTCGAGCAGGGTGTCGATCAC
>Ga0335078_10002992_pt1 | contig 25259 bp, 15 predicted proteins | sample Lox_Sample_32_FD_206711 | JGI IMG/M metagenome (GOLD analysis project Ga0335078, IMG submission 206711) | Soil microbial communities from Loxahatchee National Wildlife Refuge, Florida, United States - Lox_Sample_3.2 | ecosystem: Environmental > Terrestrial > Soil > Wetlands | place: USA... | reverse complement strand
GGAAATCGCCTCAGAAAGCAGAGCCGTGGCACCGTAGTTTTGCGTGCCCCCAGCCTGCGAACGCAAGCCGGATTCTTCGCCGGGGCTGCCGAGCGCAAGGAGTGCCACGATATCGGAATCCGGTAGCGGCGGATCGGAGCGGTAGTTCAGCGCCAGGTGGCTCGATGGGCCGGAGAAATCGATCGTGACCTGATATTGGTTGATTGTCGAAGTGGCTTCGACGTTCAGCACGGGATCGAGGCGGAAGGGATTGGCGAAATTGATATCGCCGCGGGTGAGCTCGAACGTATTGCCGCGGAACGGCATCTCGCCGCCGAGGAGATGAATGTCTCCGAGAAGAACCGGGCGATCCCAAGTGCCACGCAGACGCACGTTGCCGTCCATTTCGACGTGAGCGCCGGTCCATTCGATGCGCGCGCCGGGAGTTGTCTGGCCCTCGATGTCGAACGCGAGGTTCTGAAGGAAGGGCGACGTGGAAGGCGCACTGGGAGTCGCGTCGGATGTTGACGCAAAGAAAGAAGCGACATCGACGCCTTGGGCGAAGAGCACGCGCTGAACTTCCACGCGCCCGCTGACGAGAGCCGCGTCGGGCGTGCCCGAGAGTTCGAGAGTGCCGCCTGCGAGCCAGCTCATGCCGGTGGGATAACGGATGCGGACGGTGGAAGTGGCGGCGGTGACTTGATAGCGAATCGGCATCTCGGCGTAGCTGACATTGCCGCTGAGAGTAAGTTGACCGCCGCCCGCTTGCGCCGTGACTCCGTCAAACAGGAGCCGGCTCTTGTCGAAGACGAGATCACCGCTGACATGACTGAGTCCGAGCGGAAAATCGCCGTAGGTTGCGGACGCATCGCGAACCGTGACGCGCCCGATGACGCGCGGCGAAGCCATCGTTCCCTGCACCGCCACGTTCGCATCGGCGCGACCGTTGGCATGCAGATCCGGCACGAAACCGGCGACGAGACGCAGATTCACGCCGCCGGAAAGAGCGAAGTCGAGCCGACGATCGCGATCGAAGCGAGCCGAGCCACTGATTTGCACGTCCGTGTCGGGACCGTGGAGTCGGGCCTGTTCGATTCGGATTTCGTTGCGACGATAGACGATGCGGATGTTCTGGTCGTTGGTGAGCTGAACGAGTTGATAGTTAAACGAAATCCGCGCGATGTCGGCGTCGATTTCGACCGAGTCAGGCTGGCGCAATGCGCCTGAAATCGTGAAGGTGGCGTCGGCGCTGCCGTGGCCAGTCAACTGCGAAGTGTGCAGACCAGCAGCGATGAATGGATCGAGGTTGAAATCGCGGACCGATAGGTGGCCTGAAACAGGCCGATCGCCGCCGAAACCGATCGTCATATCGCCCTGCAATCTTTCGGACGCCGGGTCGGAGCCGAGCGTTAAATGAGCGCTCTGGCCATCGGAGACCACGCGCCCCGCGAAGTCACCTTCGGGCTCGCCGCGAAGCACGAGATTCGTCACTTTCAAATCGCCCTGCGCGACGGGCGCGAGCAGAGATCCGCCGCCGCTTAAATCGAAATCGAGACGGCCGGCGATGGGGACCGAAGCCGTCTGAACCGCGCGAATGCGATCCAAAGCAACCTCGTGTCCAGTGAGACTGAATTCCACTTGCTGCTCATTCGGGCGATAGGAGAAGTCTCCTCTTGCTGTCCCGTAACTTTCGCTGAGTTCGCCATTGGACAGCTTAATCAAGTCGTGCTCCCAGTGAAAATCGCCACTAAGGCGATCGGCTTGCCATCCACTGACAACAACATTTTGCGCGATGAAGTTCGCGTCCACGATCGGCGCGGCGCGAGTGCCCGCACCATGGAGATCTCCGCTCACTTCGACGGATATCGGGTAGCTCGCCTCGAGCACGGCTTGGAGATCGTCGCCCGTGGCGCGATCAAAGTGCGCGTCAAGCTGCCATTTGCTGGACGGGGTGAAATTCCAATTGCCGGCGAAATTCAGGGCGAGAGTTAGGGTGGACGATGCATTTCCGCGACGCAACACGGCGTTCTTCAGCGTGAAGCCGTCGGGCGAATAATCCATGTCGCCATCGAGCTCATCCCAGGTGAGATGGTCATATTGCGGATTGGTAGCGAGGACATGCCCAACAAAGGAAGCCTCGATCAAGGGACCAATGACGCGTCCGCGCCAGGTTGCTTTGCCACCCACGCGATGAGTGCCGGCTTCGGGTCCGCGTATGGCGGCAATGAAATCATCCCACTCAAGTAAATTGTCCGCGCTGAATTTCACTTCGAGCGCGGAGTCCTTTTCTCCGAGCGTTCCATCCATGTGGAGTTGCATGGATGGGGTCGATATATCGCTCCGCGTGATTGAAACGATTTGCTCCGTGGTATTGTAGTCGAAATCCACGCGAGCCATCGCCGGGATCATGCCGGGCCGCAAAGTGTCGGGTGCGGTCCAGTGCATTTCGCCGACCGTGCGGAAATTCTTGAAGTTCTTGTTCCAGGTATTTGTCGATACGACGTCGGTGGTGCCGTCCCAATGGAGCGAACGTACCGGCAATTCATCGTTGTCCAGCGCCGCGAAAAGCTGATCGAGGCTGATGTCCCGGGCGTGCGTCTTCGTCGTAAACACGAGGCCCGGAAAGACCATTTCGACTTGGCCTTCGATTGTGCCGCCGAGTGCGTGAACGCTCAGATTCGGGACCAAGAGGCGCTTGTTCGCGATGGTGTAGTCGCCGGAAGTCTCGATGGCTTTCTCGTGATAGAAGCGGTACGGTAGCGCGACGTTGCGGCTGGAATAGTAGCCGGCAGCAGTCCATCGACCTGCCGTTCCATCGGCGTTGAATTGATTGCCACGATAGTGGGCTTGACCAGAAAAGCCGCAATCGCCATCCGGCGTTGTTGGTGCCTTCATGATGTGCCGTACGTCGGCGAGCGACAGGCTGCCGCGATATTTCAGATCCCAATTCGGCTCGGCGAAACTAGCGAGGGTTGCCTGCAAATGGAAGGTCGAGTCCAAGAGCTTTAAGGCGAGTTCGTTGAGGTCGAAGGAATCGCGATGAAGGGTGAATTTCACCGCGAGATCGATTGGGAACGGAGTGTCGCGCTTCGCGGCAATTCTGACTTGCTGCCACTGGAGATTTCCGACGTAGGAGTCAGGACCAGATGCGGGTGCGTCGTAGTGAAGCCGAAAATTGAAATCGTGACCGTCAACGGACAGAGGCGTGCGGGCGTCGTTGTAGGCAAACATGCCATCGTGAATTTCCAAATGACCGATGCGAAGATTGAACAGTGTCGTTCGCCACGGGCGATTGCTGGCAGGCCGCTTGGGCGAAGGGATGTTGCTGAGCCCCTGGCGATCGATACGAATGGCCACTTCCGGGCGAAGAACTGTTAGGTCGTCTAGCGCAATTTGCCTGCCGAAAAACGAAAGGATGTGAACGCCTAAATCTATGTGATCCGTGTGGAATAAGGGCGGCTGCGTGGCCGCTTCCAAACCGCGCACGGTCAGATCGTCGATTTCAAAACGCAAAGTCCAAAGATGGAAGCGCACGTTGCCGATGGTTATGCGCGCACCGCTTGCCTGCTCCCCGCCCGAGATGATCGCGTTGCGAATCCACTGATCAGCGAGACCCGTTTCGTAAATCACGATAACAGCCGCAACGACACCGACGAGCACAACGGCTGTACCTTTCGTGATCCGCCAGAGCCAACGCTTCATTCACGATCTCCCTGCGACATCACATCAATCTTCAGGCGGGCGCGGGTTTCGTCGAGCCACTGGGCGGATCGCAAATTGATCGCGCGCTGGACAAGGATTTCGCGAATCGTATCCTCGACATCGCCCAGTTCTGGAATTTGTTGATTGCGCGCCTTCAGCTCAGGAACGAGTTCGTTTTTGAAGTATGCCTCGATCTGATCCTGATCCACCTGAGCAGCCGGGCGAAATCGATAGTCGATGAAGTGCGACAGATACAGTTGCTCGGTAAGGATGCGCCGGATGGCAGTTTCGCCTATTCCGGCGGTCGCGCATCGCTTTTCGAAGTCTTCACGGGAGGGGAAACGCGCCAGGAGCTCGTCGAAGGCGTGGTCTACTTCCTGCGGCGGCGGTTGATGATACTGCGCGACATCCGCCTCGTTGCTCACTACCCATTGGTCCGCCAACTCGCGAATCCGCTCCGCGCGCGGCTTTGCCTGCCCGTCGACAAGGGTTTGAAAAGCCGCGAGCTCGCGCACTTCACTTTCGGTAATGATATCGTCTTCGATTCGCGCGGCGACGCCGTCGATCATGTGCCCAGCCTCGGGACTGGCTGGGCTCACACTGGGAGCGGTGCGGGAAACGGATTGAGCACCTGCGTGCGACGACGGAACGAGAGGTGCGAAGGCGAGAAGAATAAAGAAAGCGCGCAGCATCAGAACACCGGCCCGATATTGAAAAAGAATCCGAAATGAGGCAGATGGAACACTTGGAGCGCGTTCGTCGTCGTGTTGAACACTTGATAGGGAGCGGGATTGAGCTGGTAGCCGAAATCGATACGAACCGGACCGACCGGCGTGGGATAGCGCACGCCGAAACCAACCGTATGCGAAAAATAGTTCAGATTCGTGAGCGAGGGCGCTTTCCATCGGAATGAAATTTCGTTTACATCCGTATAGACGTTCCCACCATCGTAGAACAATGTGCCGCCCAGGCGATTGCCGATAAACGGCAGATTCATCGGAAAACGCAATTCTTGATTGAAGACGAGCGACGCCAGACCGCCGACGGGGAAACCGGTGCAGGGGTCGCGCGGACCAGCCTGATTCAAACCAAACCCCCGCAGAGACGTGCCGCCGCCGGAGAAAAAACGTTCCGGCAACGGAATCACGGGAAAATCAAGAGGCGGCTGAGCGGTGGTGCACTGGGTAGGATTGAACTCGGTCTTATCTTCGATTGTGTCGCCCAAAGGCTGCTCGAAACCAAAGCGGACAGATCGGGCGAACACGAATGCGCGGCCAAGGGTGTAAAACGACGAATTTTGAAAATAGAGGCGAAAGAAGCTGGCTTCCGAGCCGATCGACTGCATCGCGTCACTGACGTCCAGCGTATTGAATGTGCCGTGTTTCGCGTCCGCAGGATTGTCGCGACGATCGCGCACCCAAGTAAGACCAAATCCTGAGACGAGCGTCGGCTGACTGAGAAGCGGAATCTGCTCCGGGCTGATCGTGTCCACCAGGTTCGAGGCTTTTACACGACGGTAGAAGTAGCGATACAGGAGCGAACTCGAGGGGGTCAACTTTTGTACGAGCTGTAGGCCTCCCTCGAAACGGGTAGAAGTAAAAGTGTTGATGTCTTGGGTTTTGTCGGCGAAGCCGGTGACCTGAAAGCTCAGATCGCGGTCCGCCAAAAAATTATCGGCGGTATAGGCAAGGGCTACGCGGTATTGAAGCGTGCTTACGCGGGCTTTGAGGGAGAGGGTTTGAGCGCGACCGAACATGTTGTTACGTGCAATCTCGAAGATTCCACGAGGGCTTGCGCCGAGCGTCGTGCCGTTAGGATTGACGCTGCCGCCGGCGATGCGTTGAATCTCGAATCCGAAGCCGTAACCGATCGTGTAGCGATCGCCTTCATGAACCTGCACAATGACGGCTTTGTCCGGGTCCGTGCCAGCAGGATTTTGGGGTGCGATCTGGACGCGATCGAATACGCCGAGGTTGTAAAGCTGTCGCTGCGTCTTCGCAACGTCTCCTTCGCGTAGCGGACCGTTCGCCTTAACGTCGACCTGGCGCGCGATGATTCCGCGGTGCGTGAAAACATAGCCGGAAAGAAGCACTTGCGATACTCGAACCGGATCGCCTTCGGTGATGTGGTAGACGAGGCCTATTTCATTCGGTGAGTCGCTGGGAACGAGTTCCTCGTGGAACTGAGCGTCGGGGTAGCCATTGTTGTAGTAAAGCGCGAGGATATTGTTGCGATCACTTGCGACGCTCGCATCCGAGTAAGGCTGGCCCGGAGTCGAGCCTGAAACGTTCATCAGGTCGGCTGTTTTAAGTGCTTGATTGCCGTCAATCTGAAGGCTCGCGATCTTGGACTGTTCACCCTCCGTGATGCGAAATGTGACGAAAAGATTGTCCTTCTTGTTGTGATAGTGGTCGTCGACGGCGGAAGTGACCTGCGCGTCGCGAAAACCGTTTGCTACGTACACGGCGCGGATGGAGTCGGTATCTCCTTTCAGCAATTGCTGGCTGAAGCGGCCGCGGAAGGCGAATGAAGCAGGTTCGAGCTGCAATCGGCGCGCCAACAAAGAACTCTCGAAATATTTGTTCCCGTCGAATTTGATCCCTGCGAGACGGAAATGCTCGCCTCTGTCCACGTTGTAGGCTATGACCTGAGCGTTCTCCTGGTCGTTCTGCTGCGAATGGACCTGGACATCAGCATCGAAATAGCCCTGGCTTTGCAAAAAGTCGCGAATGTTGCGGCGGCCTTCCTGCAGGAGATCCTCGTCAACCGCGCCCTCGGCGAAAATCGGGATCAGTCTCTGTTGTTGGCCTTTGCTTAGATGTGCCCCGTCGATTTCCAAGTGCACGCGCGGGCCGGTGGTGACCGCGACGGTCAGCGGCAGGCGGTCCGAGCCAGGATCATAGGTACCGGGCGTGATAACGGAGGTCGCGCCGAGATATCCTTGGTTGACCAAGAATTTCTTCAGCTTTTGATTGCTGTGCGAGAAGCCGATCTGGGTGACCTGCGTTTTAGACGTGAATTTCAGGCGTTGAAGAAGCTGTTGATCCGTGTACGGGGTTTTGTTGACCAGCTTGATGTCACCTACATGCGCGCGCGGACCAGTCGAAACAACCACGTCGACGTTCATCTGGCGGGTTTCAGGATGGGGCTCGAGGCTCCAGGTAATCTTGGCCTCATAGAAACCATCGTCGCGAAGAGCGCTCTGTAAGCGAGTGATGCCCTCGTTTAGGGCGCTTTCGCGAAATGGATCACCTAGAGGAAGACGCAGAGCAGCAAGAGTTGCGGCTTCGGTCGGCGGCGGCCTGAGGCCAGTGACGGAAATGACGTTGTTGTAGAGATTCGGAGTGACAACGAAAGTGACTTCGACTCCGTCGGATGCCAAAGCGGCTGTGACCCTGATATCGGAGTAATCACCCAAACGATAGAGCTGCCGAAGGCTCTGGCGTTCCGCGACGAAATCGAATGGCTTACTTACTTGCAGGACGAGGGAGGGGATCTTTTCCTTCACCACTTGGCCAGAAGCATAGGTTACGCGAATCTGAGCTACGTTGCGGCCTTCGACGCTCGGTTGCTGAGCCCGGGATGCGGGGGTGACGAGGAGACAGATGAATAGAGGGACTAGTAAGGTCGAGTCTTGAGCGTGAGGCCGCCGCAAGGATTTGGTTGATGAGGGAGTTGGGCAGCGAGAATTCATTCGGCGCAGAGCTTATGAATACAAAGAAGTAAGAAGAGAGGTTAGCACACGCGCGTTGCCTGCCCTGCGCGAAATGGCGCTATGATGAGTGGAAAGATACGGATAGGGCGATGAAAGCGGAAGATCGGGACAAATACTCGCGCCAAATTCTCTTCGCCGGGATCGGAGAAAGTGGCCAAGAGAGGATTTTGGCCGGCAGCGCGGTGCTCGTTGGGTGCGGCGCGCTGGGGACCGCGGTCGCTGCCCTGTTGGTCCGGGCAGGCATCGGGCGCTTGCGGATTATCGATCGCGATTTCGTTGAGCGATCGAATTTGCAACGGCAAACGCTTTTCGAGGAGAGCGACGCGCGAGAATCGCTCCCCAAAGCCATTGCCGCTGAGCGTCACTTGCTCGCGATGAATGCAGATGTGCAAGTGGAAGGAGTCGTGGCGGACATCACGCCCCAGAACATCTGCGAGCTTATGTCGGGCTTTCCCCTGATCCTCGACGGCACTGATAACTTCCAGACACGGTTATTGATTAACGATGCAGCGATCTCGTTCGCGGTGCCATGGATCTATGCGGCGGTCGTGGGAAGCTACGGGGTGACGTTGACAATCCGGCCAGAGGAGACGGCGTGCTTGGCCTGTCTGCTCGAAACGGACGAAGGAGCGCGAATCGATAATGAAGCGACGTGCGACACCGTGGGTGTGCTCGCCCCCGCAGCGGGTATTGTGGCTTCGATTGAAGCAACCGAGGCGCTGAAGATCCTGGCTGGCAGGCGCGAGGCGCTCGATGGAAGGCTTGTCTCGTGCGACGTGTGGAGCGGACGGTTTCAGTCGATTCGCGTGCCGCGAAATGCGGATTGCCGGGCGTGCGCGCGGCATGAGCTCAAATATCTAGACGGGGATGCGCAACCGCATATCACAATGTGCGGGCGCGATTCAGTACAGATTCACGAACGCGGCCGTCGACTCGATTTGCGCGAACTGGGCGTTCGACTTGCGGCGGCCTCGGCGGACGACGTCCGCAACAATGATTTCCTGCTTCGGTTTCGGGTATCGCCTTACGAGATGACGGTCTTCGCGGATGGCAGGGCGATTATCAAGGGCACGAAGGATCCTGCGGTGGCACGTTCGCTATACGCGCGGTACCTAGGAGCTTGAGCTGACGAAGTTCTGACCCTAGCCCACAAAGCGCCGAAGTGCGGATTGCCGCATCGCGGAGCGGTCCATATTCTCGCGGCAATTCATCAGAGTCAGCAGTGTGCTGAGGACGCGCGCTTTGATTTCGTCAGACATCGTGAACCCGCTTGTGGCAATGTGGACTAACGATTCGCCGCGCTTCGCGATTTTGTCGATATATTCGGCTTGCAGTTCGTGGCTGGCGTTGCCGAGGGCCGTGGCGCGCCGCATTTCCGCACATTCCTGCTCGATCAAAAGCGTGTAATGAAGCACGCAGAGATGTTCGGCCGCGAGTTGTGGAGGCACAACCCCCTTGCACACCTTTGCCGAGCAGGATTCTGGCACTGACGCTACCCTCGCAACCTCTTTTTTTCTAACACCTTCCAAGGCGGATTGCCAGTTCATCGCTGTCCCCTGCCGCGTATCAGGTAGCACCGCTCGCCGCACGCGCCGACGCACGGCGCGAATTCTGCATCTAAACAGGGGTAATCAGATGTTGCGGTTTGTCTTTTGGCTTTTATATCGCTTATACCCATGGAGGCTTTCATGAAACAGTCCAGCTCACGCTTCATGCAACGAATCGTTCTCGCAATATTTTCGATCGTGCTTTCCATCGGCTTGCTCGGTAGTGTGGCCAGTGCCAATAGGAAACAGCAGGCGCCACCAGCCAACACTCCCGCGTACCAGGCGTGGCTCACGAACCAGGTGCGGCACAAGCTCGTGATGCTGCCCTTTTACTCCGTGTTCGATAATCTCGACTACCAGGTACAAGGCAACACGGTGACGCTCACGGGTCAGGTTGTTTTGCCCGTGCTCAAGAGCGATGCGGCGTCGGCGGTCGAGAACATCGAAGGCGTCGAAGCGGTGAACAACCAAATCGAGGTTCTGCCAACCTCGCCCAATGATGATCGCATTCGCCGTTCGGTGTTTCGCGCGATCTATCGGCGGCCAGGTCTCGATAGGTACGCATTTCGTAGCGTTCCCACGATTCACATCATCGTGAGGAATGGCCATGTAACACTTGAAGGCGCCGTAGCGAGGCAGGCCGACAAAACACAGGCCGGCCTGATCGCGAATACTGTGCCGTTTGTGTTTTCGGTGACGAATAACCTGCAGGTCGACAAAAGCTAACGAGAAGTTCTCTCACTGCGCTGGCTGCGCGACGTGTTCGCCGATATGGAATTCGGTCCAAGGACCGGCGATCATGTCGCGCAGAACCGGCGACTCCCACGAAAAATCAGGATGATCGGCTAGGAACTTGGCCGCGTCGAAATTGATGCCACACGGGTGCCCGGCGCGCGCGGTGAACTCCATCGAGGCAGCCATACGGCTGTCTATTACTTTGCCCTGCACGGCGCCGCGAGGATCGTAGGGAGGGCTGGTCGATCCAGGCAGCGTCTCAGTTTCCATATCGCCATGGCCGCAAAGTGTGCGGCGATTGGCGCCTTCCTTCTTGGTGAACGTGTCGTAGTGATCTCCGAGGAAAATCTCTGCAAGATTCGTGTCGATCTTGCCCTTGTTGCCGTTTAGGAGATCATCCCAACGGATGCGCCGCGCGTTGGGGCCGCTGGCCGGATTGTTGGGATCGAATGTCGTCTCGTCCTTGATGACGTCCGGATCACTCGGGAAGTTCGCGCCAGAAAAATAGCCGTCATTCGTGCGCCACACTTTTGTGTGCTTCAGGCCGAGCTCGAAGCGAGCGATCTCTCCCGTCTTGCGATCCCCGAGCAGCCAATCGTTGGCGTAACCCCCATTGTTACCATCGAGCATGATTTTCACGTAGCTGTCGATGGAGTCGGCGTACTGCATCGCCTTCCGGGCGCGCACAAACTCAGGCTTGCCGTTTACATCCCAGCCGTGAAAATTCGAGATCGTTGTTTCGGTGATCATCATCCCCGAGGCGTTGACGCCGAAGTCGTCATCGCTGGCAATCACCCCGGGGAGGCCATCCATCAACATGCGATAACCCGCCTGCGGGACGATGTCGAAAATGATGCGCCAACGCTCGCCATCCATGTAAGCGGTCCAATTACTATGGGCCATCACAATGCCGTGGTCCTTGGTCCAGCTGCCAGTGGCGACGAACGCGCTGCAATGTTCGAGGTCGGCGAACGACTTGAGATTTTCGGCGTGCGTCTGCTGATTGAGCCAGGGAACGTAATAATCGGGAAGCTCGCAGAAGGCATTCATGGCAACGATATCGTCAAGGTCCAGCTTCGTTCCCTTGGCGTTCAATCCGTCGACAATCCCCTTCAGCTCGAACTGATACTCAGAGTCGATTTTGGGCCACAACATCTGCCGCGCGGCGCGGCGGAAGAAGTCCCATTCCTTGCCTGTGTCATGCGTCATTTCGAGTCGCAGTGTGGCAAAAGCGTCCGCAATTTCCGAGGCCAGCAAATAGCCATGCTGGTAGCCGATATCGTACGGTGTGCCTTCCAGATGAACGTAGGTCCAGCCACCGCTGGAAAATCGGTACCCTTTGTCCTTCGTGAATTCCACATAGCGATCCTGCTCGGAAGTACCCGTTATCGAAGGAGCCGATTCGTTGCGAGGCGAAGACGCGAACGTTGCGCAAGGCGATGCTGCAAGCCCCAAGGCCGATACCAGAGTGACGAGCCTTGTGCATCCGCTGACGAATCGAATTAGCGTCCGGCTCATGCTTGGCATTTTTCCGTCGCTCCTATGTCCCCCATCTAATTCCCACCGGAAGGCGGCGGCCCGATCAGTTTCTCGACCATGGGAACAGGCAATGGGCCTTCGTCGAGCACGGCGTTGTGAAACTTCAGCATGTCGAAGTTCTTGCCTGCCGCAGCCTGATAGCGCTGACGGAACGCGAGCCATTCGTGGAGACCGACGTAATATGTTGGCAGCTGTGTAGAACTCAGTTTCGCGCGGGTTAGCTTGCCTTCGGCTTCAGATTGCGTTTGAAACGCGTCCTTCGTCATCAGATCCATGGCCTGTTGATCGGTCATGCCCATTGTTTGCATGCGCACATCGAGTATTGCGTTGGCCAGAAGACGAAGGCGAATCTTGCGCATCTCGATGCGGAAGCGTGGATCGTTGTTCATAAAGCCTTCGTCCATCATCACTTGCGCGATGTATTCGGCCCACCCTTCGACGTACGCGCCATTCGCAAATAAAGAGCGCAGAAGCCGCCTGCGCTCGGGCTGAATGCTATTGAGATGCTCGAACTGGATGTAGTGGCCAGGCAGAGCCTCGTGAATCGTGAGCCACTTAAGAACCCAGCTGTTGTATTCGCGGAGCTTGGACTCAGCTTTGTCGGCCGCCATGCTGGGATCAATGGGCGTGACCCAGTATTGAGCCTCGGCCTTCGGCTCGAGCGGCGGCGCACTGGCAAACCCACCCACGGAATAAATTCCGCGCATGAAGGGGGGCGTGGGAATTACTTTCAGATTTTCGCGATCACTGAGCGAGACGATTTTCTTTTCGCGAATGAACTGCTTGATCGTTTCAAGATCAGCTTCGATCGAAGCCTGCAGTCGATCGCGTCTCGGATGATCCTCAGCGATTTTGTCGAGCACTTCGCCGATAATTTTGTTTTCGCGGTCGCGGCCCTTTAGGTCGGAGTGGTCACCGTGATCCGGGTACATCTGCGCATGCATCGGCAGCGCGAGCTCAAGCATTTCGGCCCGAACGGCGGTCATTTCCTTCTCAGCTGAGTCCAGAACTTCCTCTGGCGTGACCGATGTCTCCATGACGAGCTTGAATTTCTGATCGTAGAGAACCTGGCCAAGCCGATAATCGAGGCGCGACCGGCGCTTGGCGAAGTCGTCCTGCAGCCAGCGCGAGAAATCCTGGAGGGCTGCAATGGCAGGCGGAGCGACCTTGTCGTATTGCGCCTTGAGCGCTGAGCCCGGATCGATTTCGCCGGGAACAGTGTTCTGCACCAAATCGAAATTGCCTTCGTTTTCCTCGATGGCCGTCTTCACAAAGATCGGATCGGAATCGGCGAGGTATTGCTTCGCCTGGTCGATCACCCGCGGGATCTGTGCAATTCGCGAGAGGACGTGCCCAAGGCGAACTTCCTTCGGCGCGTATGTTTGGGAAAGTGGAAGAAACAGCCCATTGCCGATTAGTTCGACCACGACCGTAGGATGATGGCGATAGGCCTGGATATTGTCGAACTCCAGGAGATTCAGGCCAATCTGATCGTCGATCAGTTGCCAGTCGGCTGCGTCTTCGGCGCTCAAAGACGACAGCGGCGTCTCGCTGCGAAAGCGCTGCCGCCAATTCGCGTAGACCTGGCGCTGGCGCGCGATCGCGGCGAGGCTCACATCATCGAATTCCGCATCGAGGTCAATCGTTTTGCCCGATTGGGAATCCACATGCTTGTGATAGCCGGCGGCCGAAGCGCTGACGGGCGACAGGGCGAGTGAATCCTTCATGAACTCGTCGCTCAGCTGCGCGAACTTGTTGGACGCGGCGTCGCTAGCCATCTTTTTCTCCGAAGCGAAGGAATGGATGCTGACAAACGCCGCGATCGAGGTAGCTACGATGAGAGCGGTACCGAGACGAGCTACTCTGCGCATGTCTCACGCCTCGGCGCACACACGGAACCGCAGTATCTGCAATTACTCTCCGCGAGATTCACGCGACTATCTTAGGCGTGCAGTAAACTCCGCGCAAGCGACGCAGCCATGTGCGCTCGCTCTTCCTATTTGTTTGGCGCGGGTGGTGCCTGAGGCGCCGGCGTGGGACTTGGCGCTGCGGCCGTCGGAGGCTTGATTGCCTGCAGCTCGACCTCAAAGATCAAAGTAGAGTTGGGGCCAATCGGGCTGCCGGGAGCGCCGCGGTCACCGTAAGCAAGAGACGGCGGAATGTAGAGCTCCCACTTGGAACCAACCGGCATCAACTGCAAAGCTTCGGTCCAGCCCTTGATAATTCTTGAAACTTGGAACGTCGCAGGACCACCATGTTTCACCGAACTATCAAACTCCGTGCCATCAATAAGCGTCCCGCGATATTGGCAGACGACGGTATCACTCGCCGTGGGCTTCGGTCCGCTGCCTTCCGTGATGACCTTGTACTGAAGGCCGTCTGGCAAAACGTGGACGCCTTGTTTTGTCTTATTGGCTTCGAGGAACGCTGTTCCCAACGAAGCGTTCTTCTCCCCTTCTTCCTTCATCTTCGCCTGCTGCTTTTGCTGGGCATCCGCCTGTAGCTTCTTGAGCTCGTCCATCGCTTCTTGGTCGGTCAACAGCGGTTTTCCATTCGCAGCCATCGTGTCTTTGAGGCCGCGGAGAAGAATTGCGGGATCGATGTCGACGGACTGATTCTTCAATCCTCTACCGATATTCATGCCCAGGGCGTAGCTTTCCTTCTCGCGATCCGTCGTGAGGAGAGGTTGCGCGGGCTTCGCGGCGGTTGTCGTCTTCGCCGCAGGAGGTTTCTGCGTCGTCGTCGCGGCAGGGGGCTTGGGGCTGCCCGTTGAAGGTGATGGGGACTGCTGCGCCGATGAGATTCCGCAGAACGAGAAGCTGGCGGCAAAGAGTATGAAGACAGCAATAATCTGATTTCGCATGGAGGTATTGTCACACGAATTCGCGAAGGCACAAACCGGCGAGTGAGGCCGATGAGGCCTTCGCGATCGGTGGCACCTGACTCTCCCTTGCGGTCAGCCTGCGGTATATCATGGAAGCCATACTCATGATTCCGAGCCTTCTTCAGCGGAGCTCACGCGCCACCGTCATCGGATACGCCGTGGTGTTGATCGCGATCATCGCCATCACTGACTGGCGCGTGGAAATCAACGCGACCCTTGGGTTTCTCTACATCTTTCCGATGATCCTGCTGGGGACATCGCTGAATTGGTGGCAAGTCGCCGCGGCGGCCCTTTTCTGCACTGCACTCTCGGACAGGCTCGATCCCTTTCCAATGGAAATGGAATTGGCACGAGACGCGTTGATCTTCCTGACCCTCCTAGTCACGGGCCTTTTGTCGTTGAGCTTGACGAAAAGCTACCGGCGAGAAAAGGAAGTGCTCGCGGTACAGCGTGCCGCCGAAGACCAGCTTAAGTTTCTAATCGACACAAGCCCGGCCGCGATCCTAACCATGACAGCGACCGGCGAAATACTTCTCGGCAATCCAGCCGCGCATCGTTTGCTCGGGGTGGATGGCTCGCTTTCCGGACGGAAAATTGTCCGATATATTCCAGCGCTCGGGTCCATTCCCTTCGGCGCAGACACAAATACCTTTCGCACGCAGATGCAAACTCGCGGCCAGCGGGACGATGGCGAGATTTTTCTGGCCGACATTTTCTTTTCCACTTACAGCACGCCGGCCGGACCACGGCTTGCGGCAATGGTGGTGGACACTTCCGAGCACCTGCGGGAACGCGAAGAAATCGGTCTGCAGCAGCTCCTCGCTGGGTCGCGCATCCTGGTCGCCGCGGTTTCGCACGAGATCCGCAATGTCTGCGGTGCTATCGGCGTTATGCACGAGAACCTGGTTCGCAAAGGATCGTTGCGAGGTGATCAGGATTTTGAAGCGCTCGGATCTTTGGTGGATACGCTCAGCAAAATCGCGTCGCTCGAACTGAAACGAAGCGTCGGTAGCTACGACCCTACGAGTGTGGAGCTGAGCGAAGTCCTCGCGGATTTTAGAATTGTCCTCAAGCAGATGTGCGATGAGACGGACATTCAGCTTCGGTGGAACGTCCCTGAAAAACTAGGTTGGGTCCATGCCGATCGCCACAGCCTGATGCAGGTCTTGCTGAATCTGGCCAAGAACAGCCAGCGCGCGCTCGAGTCAGTTCACCACAAGGTGATCGACGTGTCGGCCACTCCAAGGGCGGCCGGGGTGGTCTCGATTCGCTTCACCGATAGCGGTCCCGGCGTCCCGGCCGATCAAAAACTCTTTCAGCCTTTGCAGAAAGGAGCCGACGCGACCGGGCTCGGTCTGTATTTGTCGCGCGCGTTCCTGCGATCGTTCCGGGGTGAACTGCGCCACGACGCGCGGCATTCCGGATGTTCCTTTGTGTTGGAACTGGCAAGCGCAACGGAAACTAGACAGGGTGAAGATGCAACGCCTACGAGTCTTGCTGCTGGATGATCATGTGCTGTTTCGCGAAGGCCTGCGCCGCCTGCTCGAGACCGAGCCCGATTTCCAAAGCGTCATAGAGTGCGGAAACCCGGCCGAAGGACTCGCGGTGCTCTCGCAAAGCCCCATCGACGTCGTCTTGCTCGATTTCGACTTGGGAGACGAAACGGGAAGCGATTTCGTCGCAAAGGCGAATGAGGTCGGCTACAAGGGCAAGATCTTGATGGTGACAGCGGGCATGATTCCGCTGGACGTGGCCGTAACGCGAAACATGGGCGTCTCGGGAATCTTCTTGAAGCACAATTCGCCCGCGATGCTTCTCCAGGCGATTCGACATGTGGTGGGCGGGGGCGAATGGGTCGATTCGAAGGCCTCCGCGCCCGAAATTTCAGCGCCCGATCCGCCAGAACAACAAGCCACAGCGCAACTGACGGAGCGCGAGCTTCAGGCTCTGCGTGGCGTGTTCGAAGGACTGACGAACAAAGAGATAGCGCACAAGACAGGAGTGTCACAAAGCTCCGTGAAGGCCACCCTGCAGCGGCTGTTCGAAAAAACCGGAGTGCGCACGCGCGCGCAACTCGTTCGCATAGCCATCGAGCGGTCACTGGAGACGCCGCGATAACCTTCCTCTGATAGCGCCCTTTGAGATGGTCCTAAAGTCCTCTCGATCAACAACTTACACTCCTTAAAAACACCGTTCTACGGCAAGTTTGGAGCGGGCAAATATGGCCGAAAGATGTCTTGTCCACCCACATGAGTGGCCCCTACGCTCAAATGTCGGCCCGAGAGCAAGAAGGCGGCATGGGAGTGTCAGGGAAAAACGCACTATGTTGGTGAAACGGACTCCAACGGCAGTTGTTCGCGTCGCAGCGGGCATGTTGATACTTGTCGTTTCCTTGATTGGACCGCGTGCTTCGGCTCAAACGGCAGGTGGAAGCATTTCCGGCACAGTCAAGGATCCTAGCGGTGCTGTTATAGCCGCTGCGCAAGTTTCCGCTCTCCATACAGGAACCGGCGCCGTGCAGACGACTCAGACGAATGCGGAAGGCTTCTATGCCTTTCCGAGTCTCCCGGTTGGAAAATACGAGATCGATATTGCTCGAGCTGGGTTCAAGCCATATACGCGAACAGATTTGACGCTGGATGTGAACTCAAAACTCGAAGTAGACGCGGACCTGCAGCTGGGCGGAGCCAACGAGCAGATTGTGGTGCACGAAAACGCGGTACAGGTTGAAACCGAGAGTACTCAAATGGGAGATGTCGTCACGGGGCCGGTGATTACTGCCGTCGGACTGAATGGAAGAAGTTATACCGATCTACTAGCGCTTCAACCCGGAATTGTGCCGATGTCAACACAGACGCCCGATTCCGTCGTGATGGCTGGTGTGACCGTGGCCATTCCGCCTTCGGGCGATCTCAATGCCGGCAACCAATCGATTAGTGGCCAGCGGGAAGATGCCAACGGATTTCTTGTGAATGGATCTGACGTTAAGGAAGAGATGAATGGCGGCACCAGTATCATCCCCAACTTGGATTCGATTTCCGAATTCCGCGTGTTGACGAACAACTTCGATCCGGAATTCGGGAACTATTCCGGCGGCATCGTAAACGTGGTGACCAAGAGCGGCACCGACCAGATTCACGGAAACGCGTTCGAATTCCTGCGCAACACCGATCTCGACTCCCGAAGCTTCTTTTCCCCCGTGAGAGAAACCTATCAACAGAATCAGTTCGGTGGCACGGTCGGTGGACCGATCCTGAAGAAAAAGCAGCTGTTCTTTTTCGTCGATTATCAAGGCACGCGGACAATCGAAGGTATCGATACAGGGCTGATAACGGTGCCTTCACTCGCCGATCGGACCGGCGATCTGTCAGACGTGGCCAGCGTGTTTTCTACGCCAAGCGGACCCATGACCGTGCAGGGTGCGGGCCTGGCAGCACAGCTCGCGAATTCCTTAGGTTATCCGGTTTCGAACGGCGAGGCCTATTACACACCGGGCTGCACAAGCTCGACGTGCGTGTTTCCCGCTGCGGTCATTCCCCCAAAGGCCTGGGCGGCTCCCGCTCAACAGCTCCTTCCGTACATCCCGAAACCCAATGACGGCCTGACCAGTTATTCCGCCGAGGCCAATGAGAGGGTCCGAGACGACAAACTGGGTTATCGCGCGGATTGGAACACGGCGCACTGGGGAAACCTTTCGGCCTACTACTTTCTTGACGACTATTTCCTCAACAATCCGTTTCCCAGTGGCCAGGGCGGCGCCACGGTTCCCGGTTTCAACAGCATAAACCACGGCCGTTCACAACTGATCAGTTTGGGCAACACCAAGACGTTTGGCGCAAACACGGTAAACGAAGCGCATTTCAGCTTTATGCGAAGCGCCAACGTGGTCGGACAGCCCTCGGGAGGCCTGGGCCCGAGCTATGAGTCGCAGGGATTCGTTACTGGAGCGGGGACTGCGGGAATCTATCCCTTGGATCCTGCAATCACGGGAGTCGAAAACATCGTGTTGCAGGGCCAATTCGTCTTCGGATTGCCCATCACGAACGTCGACCAGGCCAACAACACGTTTACCGGGAGCGATAGCATTTCCAGAGTCGTGCGCAATCACACGATCAAGGCCGGAGTCGATTTCAGCTTCGAACAGGTGAACGTAAATCCTGACGCCGAATTCAATGGCACCTTCATATTTGACGGATACCAAACAGGCAGCAATTTTGCGGATTTTCTAATCGGCGCGCCGAACCAATTCAATCAACAAGACTCGCGGCATTACTATCCGCGCCACAGATACGCCGGTTGGTACGGGCAGGACTCTTGGCGGATCAAGTCGAATCTGACTCTTAACTACGGGTTGCGCATGGAGTTGATGCGCTATTGGTCGGAAAAATACGATCAGGTTCCTACGTTTAATCCCGGAGAACAGTCTGTTGTGTATCCGAACGCTTTTCCCGGCCTCGTCTACCCTACAGACCCGGGCATCCCGAACACGCTCGTGCCCGAAAAGATTCGATACGCGCCTCGACTAGGCATCGCGTATTCGCCTGGCTGGGACAGCGGGCCTCTGGCAAATATCTTTGGAGGACCCGGCAAGACTAGCCTCCGTGCCGGCTACGGAATATTCAATAGCGTAATTCAGGGCAATACGATTGGCGTTGACGAGCCTCAGCCTCCGTACGGGCTGAGCGATACGGTCTACAACGGTCTGTTTGCGACGCCCTTCAACCTCGCCGATGGAACTCCGGGGACAACTCCCTATCCGCTTACATTTCCGCCTCTCAACGCCAGGGCCAGCCATCCGAATACGAGCGTCATTTTCAACGGCGTCTACAATCCCCAGTCTGGCATGACGGCACCTGTGCCGTGGGATACCTACCCATACACGGAGAACTATTTCCTTTCCATGGAGCGGCAACTTCCGCGACAGACCGTCTTCAGTCTGAGTTACGTTGGCTCGGAGAGTCACCATCAACTCCTCGTGTACTCCGCAAATCCGGGCAATCCGGCTCTTTGTCTGGCCTTGGATCAGCCTGGCGTTCTTGCAGACGGAGAGTCTTGCGGCCCGGGCGGGGAAAACAACACTTACAATCTCGCCGAGCCATTCACCTTCGATGGGACCGCGTATCCGGCAGGCGCGGCCCTGCAAGGCACCCGGCTCGGACTAAACACGAGTCTCATCAACAACGTCGCGGCCGGAAACTACTACGGGAATGACGACTATATCGGCAGCATCGGAAATGCGAATTACAACGCACTCGAAGTGAGCGTTAGAAGCTCGACCAAACTTCTCACCTATTCTCTGGGTTACACGTACAGCAAATCCATCGATCAAGCCTCGTCGCTTGCCGACGCTGTCGATCCCTTCAACTTCGGCCTCATGCGTGCCATTTCGGCGTGGAATCTGACGCACAATTTTGTGGCCACCTACGATCTACGGTTGCCACTGGAGCGGCTGACTAGCCATGCCCACTACCTGCTGGAGGGCTGGGAAATATCCGGAGTCACCCGGGTCAGTAGCGGCTTTCCGGTCACGCTAAGCACTGACGGCGACAATTCGTTGCAGGGAAGCAGTCCAAACGGTGTTAATAACCGCTATCTGGATCTTCCTGATTTCACGGGGCAATCACTGGACATCAGCAACCCGCACGCGCACAGCCTGCAATACTTCAATCCCCTCGCCTTCCGTGATAATGCCCTAGGAAGCATCGGAGACGCGCCGCGGCGATATTTTTCGGGCCCGGGCGCGTTCAACACGGATCTTGTCCTGCAGCGAAATTTCGCCATCCGAGAAACGCAGACGTTACAGTTTCGCCTGGAATCGTTTAACGTCTTCAACCATACGCAGTTCTTCGGTCCCACGGCAGTAATGGGAGATGTGGACAATTCGCTCTTCGGCGATGTCGTGAACGCGGCACCGCCCCGGCTGATACAGCTGGCGCTGAAATACACGTTTTGATTCGCCTTGAATGCCTGGGCTATCGCGGCTCCATCTAATTGCCCAAACCGAAGTGAGCCGGCGCGATTGACACTCTCCTGAGCATGCAGCTAGAGTACCTCTTCACCTTTTCTCATCTTCAGGGCTTTACAGGGGCGGCCATTCGGTGATCGGCACGACAATTTCGCACTATTCGATTTTGGAAAAGATCGGCGGAGGGGGCATGGGCGTGGTCTACAAAGCCACGGACAACCGCCTGGGCCGCAATGTGGCCTTGAAATTCCTGCCGGACGGCTTTGCTGCTGATGCGCAAGCTGTCGAGCGATTCCGCCGCGAAGCGCGCGCCGCCAGCGCGCTCAATCACTCGAACATCTGCACGATCTACGACGTGGGCGAACACGAAAGCCGACCATTCATGGCCATGGAGCTGCTCGAGGGCCAGACACTGAAGCATCGTATTGAAGGCAAGCCGATGCCGATCGCCGAGATTCTTGAAACTGGCATTCAGATAGCGGACGGACTCGATGCGGCGCATGCGAAGGGCATCGTTCACCGGGACATCAAGCCCGCGAACATTTTCTTGGTCGAGCGCGGCGTGGTGAAAATACTCGATTTCGGCCTCGCCAAGCTCGCTGCTCAGCGGCTCTACGCGTCGGAAGCTGTCGGGGCCGCTGCAACCCGCACGAGCGAGCATCTGGTTCGGCAGGAGTTTTTGACAAGCCCTGGAAGTTCCGTGGGCACCGTTGTCTATATGTCGCCGGAGCAGGCACGGGGCGAAGATCTGGATCCGCGGTCCGATCTGTTTTCACTGGGCGTGGTGCTTTATGAAATGGCGACGGGCACTGTCCCCTTCTCCGGCGCAAGCGAAGCGCTGATCTTCGACGGTATCCTCCACGCAACGCCCACACCGGCAACCAAACTGAATTCGCGCCTTCCGATCGCCTTTGAAAATCTGCTCAACAAGGCTCTCGAAAAAGATCCGGATTTTCGTTACCAGACCGCGGCAGAGCTGCGAGCGGATCTAAAGCGCCTTCGCCGCGATTTGGAATCGACGCGTCGAGCCTCGCCGGAAAGACCAGCTGAGGGCAGCGGCCAGACCGCGTCTGCTACAAACGCTAGAAAGTCAGTGGCCGTGCTCTATTTCGAAAATCAGGGCGGCGGCAAGGAAGATGAGTATTTCCGCGACGGGATGACGGAAGACATCATTACCGAGCTGTCCAAAATCACGCAGCTGCAAATTTTCCCTCGGTCCGAGATGCTTACATTCCGGGACAAGCCCAGCGCAGCAGTTCAGGCCAGCCAACAATTGGGCGCGACCTACGTCCTCGAAGGCACGATTCGACGAGCTGCAAACCGGCTGCGCATTACGGCGCAGCTGGTCGAAAACTCCACGCGGCATTCAGTTTGGGCCGAACGCTACGACCGTCAGCTCGAAGATGTGTTCGCCATCCAGGATGAAATCGCGCGAAGCATCGCCCAGGCGCTTCGCATCACGCTGACGCCGCAAGAAGAAAAGATTATCGGCGTGAAACCGACCGAGAACACCCAGGCGTACGATTTCTTCTTGCGGGGGCGCAGCTACACACGCCGCGAGAACATGGATTACGCGCTGCAGATGTTCGAACAAGCGATTCAGCTTGACCCGAATTTCGCCCTCGCGCACGCGGGTGTTGCGCACCTGTGCGGCCTGATCTACGAAATTCGAGAGCAAAGCAACGCGTGGATCGAACGCGGTCTCGCTGCTTGTGATCGAGCCATGGCACTGGCGCCGGATCTGCCGGAAGTAATGGTGGCTCGCGCGAGGCTGTTCTACGCCCAGAAGAAGTATGAGGAAGCGGCGCTGATCGCGCGGCGTGCGATCGAACGCAAGCCCGATTGCGATGGTTCATGGAATATCCTCGGTCGCGCGCTGATGACAAGCAGCCGGTTCAAAGAAGCCGCTGATCTCGTTGACAAAGCTCTTGAAGCCAGTGGCGACGACTACAACACGTTCATCCCTTATATGCTGTCGATGGAGCGCATCGGGCTGAAGAAAGAGGTGGAAGCCTTGCGTCGCCGGATGTCCGGCGTGTTGCGTCAGCAATTAGAGCTTGTTCCTGAGGATGTCCGCGCACGCATTCTTCTGGCGACGAATTTGGCAGCTGCCGGAGAAGAAGAGGAAAGCATCCGCCACCTGCAAACAGCAGTCGCCCTGCGCCCCAAGGACGGGAATACTCTCTACAACGCTGCCTGTACGTATGGAATGCTGAAGAAGAAGGTCGAAGCGCTCGACACGTTGAAGAGAGCTATCGCGGCCGGCTACGGCAATTTGAACTGGGCTGCTCGCGATACGGACCTCGATTGCCTGCACGATGACCCTGAGTTCCGCAAACTCGTGGGCCTGGACCCGATGCAAGCCTGATTTTCGTGCCTGACAAATCGGAGCTGTGTTGCTGCGCCACGGGGCGGGTGCGATAATGAGCGCGGTTCGCGACTGCAGAGCAGCCGCGTCTGAGCGAGGCATTTTATGGGACTGAGGGATGCGTGGATTGAAAACCGAACGGCTGCGATGAATGGCGGTACGCGAAATTTTTCGCAGATGCACTACGCGCGCCGGGGCGTGATTACGGAGGAGATGGAATACGTTGCCCTGCGCGAGAAAATCTCGCCCGAGACGGTTCGCAGTGAAGTAGCGCGCGGTCGCGCCATCCTTCCCGCCAATATTCACCACCGCAATCTGGAACCCATGGGCATCGGCGTTGCCTTCGGCTGCAAAATCAACGCAAACATCGGCAATTCAGCAACGACCTCGAATGTGGGCGAAGAGCTCGAAAAGCTTCACCGTGCCGTTCACTACGGTTCGGACACCGTAATGGATCTTTCCACCGGTGGGGATATTCCCACCATTCGCAAAGCGATCATCAACGCCTCGCCGGTTCCGATTGGTACTGTGCCGATTTACGAAGCGATCTCGCGCGTTCGCCGGGCCGAAGACTTGAATATCAATGTGATGCTCGAGGTGATTGAGGAACAGGCTGAGCAGGGCGTCGATTACATGACGATTCACGCGGGGGTCCTCCGCGAGATGCTGCCGCTCGTCCGTAACCGCATCACGGGAATCGTCAGCCGTGGTGGGGCGATCCTTGCCCAGTGGATGAGCTTTCACAAAGCCCAGAACTTCCTTTACGACAATTTCGATGCGATCTGCAAAATTTTCCAAAAGCACGACGTGAGCTTCTCTCTCGGTGACGGGTTGCGCCCCGGATGCCTCGCGGATGCGAGCGATGAAGCGCAGTTTGCCGAATTGAAAGTTCTGGGCGAGCTGACGAAGAAGGCCTGGGAATATGACGTGCAGGTGATGATCGAAGGACCAGGCCATATCCCGATGGACCAGATCGAGCTACAGGTAAAAAAGGAAAATGAGCTGTGTTACGAGGCGCCGTTCTATACGCTCGGACCGCTCGTCACCGATATTGCTCCCGGCTACGATCACATCACCAGCGCAATCGGAGCGGCGATGATCGGTTGGCACGGAGCGTCGATGCTTTGCTACGTCACACCGAAAGAGCATCTCGGCCTGCCCAATGCCGACGACGTGAGGCAAGGCGTGATTGCCTACAAGATTGCGGCACATGCGGCGGACGTGGCGCGGCATCGTCCCGGCGCCCGCGATCGAGACGATGCCCTGAGCTACGCGCGCTTCCTTTTCGACTGGAACAAGCAATTCGAGCTGTCACTCGATCCGGACACGGCGCGCGCCATGCACGACGAGACTTTGCCGGACGATTTCTACAAAGAGGCGAAGTTCTGCTCGATGTGCGGGCCCAAATTCTGCTCGATGAACGCCACCCAGATCGCCGAGATTTACCAAGGACATGACCAAAAGGAGCGCGAGGCTAAATTTGCGCAACTCTTGGGCAAGGTCGAGCGTCCCGCTACCCCTTCGATCGTTCCGTAGTAGCGGAAACAAAACCGGTGCCAGTATCGTACTCCCTAGTAGCGAGCGCCCGCGGCAGCTTAGCGACGGGCTTCATCTCGCAGAGGTGCGACGATGGGTTTCTTGGTTTGCGGGCTTCTCTACTTCTTGCCCTCGTTCATTGGGCATCGCAAGCAGGCGTTCGTCGGGATCTTCTTGGTGAACCTGTTTCTCGGCTGGACCTTTATCGGCTGGATTGTGGCGCTGATCTGGGCTTGCACTGCCGAGGAGCAGCCCCGATACTACGCAGTCGCGGGATACGGACCTTCACAAGCCCGCTTCTGCTCTCGGTGCGGAGCTGCAAGCCAGGGAGTGGGAGCGTTCTGCTGGCACTGCGGAGCTCACGTCTAGCGCGATATACGAAATACTTTCCGGAAAGGGATTCGACGAATGGCATTCGTGCGAGCGGCAAAGACGAGCGATATTCCAGCTGGCAAAATCCGCGAAGTGCAGGTCGGCGATAAGCCCGTGGCGCTGGCAAACATTGCTGGTAAGTTCTGCGCAATCAATGGGATGTGCCTGCATCAGGCAGGACCGCTCGGCGAAGGCGAGCTCGAAGGACAAATCGTCACCTGCCCCTGGCACGGCTGGCAATTCGATGTGACCACCGGTGAGGTTGTTCCGCACGGCGGCATGGCTGTCGACTGTTATTCGGTGGAGGTTCGGGGCGACGACATTTTCGTCGATGTCGGCTAGAAGCCCTCACGGAACCATCTAGAAAGCGCTCAGATTCACCCTCCTTTTCCAAACCTCCGGGGCAAAGCCCCACATTTTTCGATTTCGGGGCAAATTTCGCACACTTGCATGGCAGTTTTGTGTATAGTGCCGCGCGGCACTTTTCGCGGATGACGCAGGCTCCCCCCAAACCAAGACGTTGGCTGCTGGCCGTCGACCCCAGGGTCTACCATTGGGACACCCTATTCGTGAAGGGGAAGGAAATGTGGCGCCACGCCGGGAACCGCCCGGACGCCGCCCGCCAGCTCAAGCAAGTCCATAAGGGTGACCGGGCACTCTGCTACCACGGCAAGCCCGAGCACGCCTTGTACGCGCTCGCCGAGGTCACACGCGACCCGTATCCCGATCCGGAGAGTCCGGAGAGCAAGAAAATGGTGGTGGATTTGCGCTCGATCGAGCGGCTGCCCCGACAAGTCAAGCTGCCCGAGCTGCGAGACAATCGCGGCCTGCGCAAAATCAAGTTCTTGAAGAACACACGCCTCACCATCTGCCCGCTCACGGAAGAAGAGTATGCGGAGATCCTGAAGATGGCCGGA
>Ga0335078_10002991_pt1 | contig 25259 bp, 27 predicted proteins | sample Lox_Sample_32_FD_206711 | JGI IMG/M metagenome (GOLD analysis project Ga0335078, IMG submission 206711) | Soil microbial communities from Loxahatchee National Wildlife Refuge, Florida, United States - Lox_Sample_3.2 | ecosystem: Environmental > Terrestrial > Soil > Wetlands | place: USA... | reverse complement strand
CGGCTGAACCTGATGCCGAATCGGTCCGGCTCACGCGCGTTGTACAAGCAGATGGAGCCAAGATGTCAGGCGGAGAAGGGAGCCACGGACAATGCTCGTCGATGAACGCCGGAGGTCACTGCCCGCAGCAACTGCCGCAACAGCAGCGGACAGGTCCAAAGGCTCGAATCAACGAAGGACCACACACCTAGACTTAGAAGACCAGCCCGAGAGCTAACTCCTAGCCGGGATGTACTCCGCACGAAACTTCGAAGGAGTAGTGCCTTCAAGTTTTCGGAACATTCGAGCAAAATGGCTCGGATTCTGAAAACCCACGTCCAGCCCTGTTTCGATAATGCTGCGTTTGGGATTGCGAAGAAGCTCCTTAGCCCGATCAATCCTCTGAAGGAGCACATAATTATGCGGTGAGCGGCCTATGCTCCGCTTGAATAGCTCACTAAAGTAATGCGGACTCATTCCAGCAATCGCGGCAAGATCAAAAAGGCTGATGTCCGTTTCCAAATTATCGGCAATGTAATCCAGCACGCGCTTGAGACGATAGGGCGACAGTCCTCCCTTATAGAAAGCAGGCGTGATTCGCCGCACTGCGTAACGTTTTACCAGGTAGACCGCCAAGGCATTGGCGAGTGACTCTCCATAGATTTTTCCTGCCGGTGAGCAGTCGCCCAGATCGGCCGTCATCTCCGTAACCAGCGCCGATATGTGTGGGTCGACTAGATCCCAGTGCTCCCTTAGCTCGACATCCGCTTCGTGGGCGGTCTCGTCCAATGCGCCGGTCAAAAGCCGTGGGTGTATCGCCACAGCAACTCGATGCGTTGGTCCTGCCCAATTCACTTCATCCACTGTGCCCCGGGGTAGTAGGAAAATTGTCCCGGGACGTGAGCCGAAACGGAGGACTCGGCCATTCGTGGCGACTTCGTATTTCACTGCACCGTGCAACACCACGTGCAAGAAGTGATCGGGATGTTGATGATAGGGTATGAATACCGCCGGAACTTTATAGTTCTCTAATGCGATGCCTCGCCAGTGGACACGTGAACTTGACAGCGTAGGAGGAGCCTCGAGAAACCGCTCCTGACGGCCTTCACGAACCACATCTACTCCAGGAAGAACAAGCTGGTCAGTGGCAGGCGTTCCTGTCCTCATCCCGGCCACGCCACGGGAAACATCGTCCTGACTTCCAACGCCCATACGGGGCTCCAGGCGAAAAAATGGCTTCTGTTGGGGGACCGGCCCACGCGAATTATATCGGAAGTTTCGCACAAAACCGGATGTTCGGAGTAGAGCGATTTCAGAGCCTACTCTAGGCTCTCCGTCGCGCCGGGTTGGCCTAGCTCCCGAACGGCCCCCAGCGCTGGACAAACGAAGGAGAAAGCGCATGAGTACCATCAGGACGAAGGACTGCACACAAATCGACTACAGTGATACGAAACAAGGCGACATCCGCGCGTTCATAGATGAGCATTTTAAGGCGTGGCAAGGAATCGATGAGGACCGGATTCTGTCCTACTACGCCGAAACTGTCTCGATGCAGATTCCGGGAATGCTCATGAATGGGAAGGCGGCCCTCCGCGACCAGTTTGTTCGCCCCTTTATCGCCGGCTTTCCGGGAAATCGTTACCTCGTGAAGAACACGTTCTTCGGGAAAGACGTCGTCGTCGTTGAATGGAGCTTCGAAGCCGATCACAGCGGGCCGTTCATCGGTCGGGCTGCGACCGGCATCGCCGTCAAAGTACCCGGTTGCGGAGTGTATGAATTCGATCCGATCAATCGAAAGATCACCGCGGCCCGTATCTATTTCGACGTCACCACATTACTCAAACAGATTTCGTCGAACCAGCCTCCGGTGCTGCAGAATCTTCTGATGTCGTGGTTCGCTTCACGGACCATTTCAAATTTCAGGAGCGTCTCCGGAGAATCTTGTTCGCATTGATACACTGGTCCAGCCAGATCGCAGCAGGAGGTGGCGCGGGTCGAGTCAAGGCCGCAAACGCCGAGATCACTCTCGCCAAAAGCTGCGTATTTTCTTCAGTAGTCGACGGTTTTCTAAGCGAGTACAGCAGCCAACTATCAAATATGTTCAGCGCGCCGAGTCGGGAGTTTCTCACTGCGCGGCCGCGCCCATCGCCTTCCTTGGGCTGCGAGGAAGGTCGTCGGCGAGCTCCAAGCGCAGAATCACGCGATTCCTCAGCAGCTCGCTCAGTCGAATGTCTATCGTCGGCCCCGTCTCCCCGGTGCATTGCACCCGTAGATTGAGCTACAATGGCCGACCCAGGAGGAGAGGTATGGCTTCTTCCGTGCTTGCTTCCGTGAGTGACATCCGGGCGTTCATTGATGACTATTTTAGGGCATGGCAAGGAACCGATGAGGACCGGATTTTGTCCTTCTACGCCGAAACTGTGTCGGTGGAGATCCCGGGCATGGTTATGAATGGAAAGATGGCCCTCCGCGACCAGTTTGTTCGCCCCTTTATCGCTGCGTTTCCTGGAAATCATCACGTTGTCAGGAACATGATTTTCGGGAAAGACGTCGTCGTCGTTGAATGGAGCTTCGAAGCCGATCACAGTGGGCCGTTCATCGGTCGGGCTGCGACCGGCATCGCCGTCAAAGTACCCGGTTGCGGAGTGTATGAATTCGATCCGATCAATCGAAAGATCACCGCGGCCCGTATCCACTTCGAGGTCGCGACACTACTCAAACAGATTTCGTCACATCAACCTCAAGTCCTTCAGGATCTTCTGATATCGTGGTTTGCCTCGCGGACCATTTCGAACTCCAAGAGCTCCTCCGATCAATTCCGCCTTCATTAATACACTTGCCCCAACGGTGGGAGAAGGCTCGTCGAGGCGGAACCCAGAAGCGCAAACGGAGAGATCGGGCGGCCAAAGCTCCGGATTTTTTCCTCAGATGAGTTTGGCGAGTCCTTGGGTGCGCAGAGCTTGCACTTGTCGTTCAGGGTGCCGAGTCGGGAGTTTCTCACTGCGCCGCCGCGCCCGTTGCATTCCCTGGACCACAAGGAATGGAGAACGAGAACGTTGCACCTGGTCCGGCATTCGGCTCGGCCCAGAGACGGCCATTATGCCTCTCGATGATCGAGCGGCTGACCGACAAGCCGATTCCCATTCCATCGCTTTTCGTGGTGTAGAAAGTTTCAAACATTTTGTCCGCGGCTTCAGGCGTGAAACCGACTCCCGCATCTCGTACGCCAAGGCACACTCTATCGCCCTCATCTTTTTCGGTTCTGATCCGCAACTCTCTCGGGCGATCTTCCACAGCCGCCATCGAGTCCGAGGCATTCCGTAGCAGGTTCAGAATGACCTGTTGCAGTTGAATGCGGTCGCCGGTAACGAACGGGAGGTCGTCGGCGAGCTCCAAGCGCAGAATCACGCGATTCCTCTGCAGATCGCTCAACGACAACGCAATCACCTCTTGCGTGGCCTCGTTCAGATCCAGCGGCTCGAGCGTGAATTCCTTCTTGCTAAACAAGGCGCGCAATCGAGTGATTACATCTGAAGCGCGGTTGCCATCGCGAATGATGCGCCGCGCCGTTTCGCGTGCACCGTCGAGGTTTGGAGGGTCGCCATCCAACATCCGGCGACAAGTACTGGCATTGGTGATTATGCCGGCGAGCGGCTGATTGACCTCATGAGCAATCGAGGCAGTTAATGCGTTTAGCGTCGTGATCCGCGCCACGTGGGCAAGCTCGGAGCGAGCCCGGTCGAGGGCCTCCTCGGAGAGCTTGCTTTCTGTCACGTCTTGAAAAGCGCCGATGAACAAGGGACGACCACCGGTTTGCGCCATGACACGGGCCATGCCGCGCAAGTGCTTCATGGTGCCTCCTGAAGTCACAATCCGGAATACAAAGTCGACATCCGTGCCCGTCATCCCGCGTGCGATCACGGCGTCGAACGTGGGCAGGTCCTCGGGATGAATCGCGTCGCGAATCATTTGCACGTTGACCTTGGTCGCAGGGTCGAACTCGAAGATGCGGAAGGCCTCCTCGGACCAGTCGTGCTCGTCCACCAACAAATCGGTAATGAAGCTGCCCGTTTTGCTCAGCCGCTGGGCTTCGGCGAGACGAAGGTACGCTTGCTCCACCTGCGCCTCCGCCCGTTTTCGGTCCTCTATGTCGAAGCTTGTTCCATACCATCGATCAATGTATCCACGCTCGTCGCGTAGAGGCACCTTGCGATGAAACATTGCACGATATTGCCCGTCGCCGCGGCGCACGCGAGCTTCGTATTCAAAGATGTCTCCACTCGCGAGGCACGCTTGCCACTTGTCGACGATCCCCCTGACATCATCGGGATGAATCCAGGCGGTCCAGTTCCAACCCTCGACATCAACGAGGGAACAACCCAGATATTCAAGCCAGCGCCGATTGAAGTAATCGAGATATCCATCGGGCCGTGCGGTGTGAATCAGGGCGGGGATGGTATTGATCATTACGTTCAAATTTCGCTCGTTCGATTGCAGAGTCTCTTCGGCCCTTTTGCGGTCCTCGATGTCGAACGCGGCCGCATACCATCGATCGATTCTTCCCTGCTCATCGAGTAGAGGGCTGTATCGGATCAGGAACCAGCGATATTTGCCGTCCTTCCCTAGCACACGTTGCTCGTTTTCAAACGGTACGGCGCGGGCTAGCGCCTCCCGGCGCTCCTCGCGAAGCCTCCTCACATCCTCCGGATGAAAGAAACGAGCGTGAAAGTCGTCTTTCTGGGCATCATCCAGAGTGATCCCGAAGTAATCCAGCACCGCTGGATTCGCATACAACACGGATCCATCAGTGCGCAACACCTGGATAAACGTGGGGATGGCGTTGATCGTTAGCCTCAAATTGCGCTCGCTCGACTGTAGAGCCTCTTCGGCCTTTTTGCGATCGTCGATGTCGGTAAGGAGGAGATACCAGGCGGTTATCGTACCTTCCGCATTCCGCACCGGGAGGCCGCGGACCTGGAACCATCGGTAAACACCATCAGCCCGTCGGCAACGGTGCTCAACCTCGTAGACCTGCTCCGTCTCGATCGATCTCTTGCGCGCCTCAATTACGCGCGGAAGGTCATCAGGATGGACGGCGTTGATCAGAGCCCAGTTCTTCAGCTCTTCAGTCGTCTTGCCGAAATACTCCAGGGTCTGGCGGTTCAGAAACTCGACCTCGCCCATCGCGCCGGTCGTCGCCACGAGCCCTGGAATGTTGTCGACGATTTGCCGCCAGGAGAGTTCTTTCGCACGCAGGGAATCCTCTCCCCGCTTGCGATCCTCGATGTCTACACAGGTTCCGTACCATTTGAGGACGTTGCCCCCTTCATCCTTTAGTGGATTACCGCGAATCAGGAACCATCGATACGAACTGTCGAAACGGCGAATCCTAGCCTCCGTATCAACCGGGATCCCGGAAACCAGACACGATTGCCACTCTTCAACTAGCTTCTTACGGTCGTCGGGATGAATTGATTCGGCCCACCCCCAGCCCTGCGCTTGTTCCGCACTCGTGCCTGTGTAATCGAGCCAACCCTGATTGAGGAAGTCGCAGTAGCCGTCGGGACGGGTAGTCCATACTGAAGTCGGAATCGCGTTGATGATCGCGCGAAGGTCGCGTTCACTCGCGGCTATCGATTCTTGGGCAGGCCTGCGCTGTTTCGCGGACCCTGCTCCTGCAGCGTTCTGGGGCTCCTCGCTATGCACTTAGGCCTTCTCCATCATCTTCCAGCCCTAGTCAAGAGATGCGCCGAAACGCAGGCCCTTAAACTATCGCGGTCCGAAGCGCGATTCAATGGTTGCGAACGGTGACTTCGACCGTCCACCGTTAGGGCGCGATAAGTCACTCTAGGCGTTATTCCATAGTATTTCGGTATTGATCCCGACCCATCCGCGCCCGGTCCATACCAAAGTCTCGCCAATACCATCGTCCAATTGTTTCGTTGGCGCAGCTCTGGTGTTATCGCATCGCATTCGATCTGATCGGGTACGCATGCAAGACGCTTTCGGTTGTCGGTTGGTATCGCATCGGAGGCCTATAAGAGTCCAGATCTAATGGTCCCCTGACTTTAGGAGGCGACTTCGGACTAGGTTCCCTTTCTATGAGAAAGAGAGCCGTGAGGAGGGTTTCTTGCCAAATCGATTGACAGGAAAGGTGGCCGCGGTAACGGGCGGCGATCAGGGGATAGGGCGAGCAATCGCGGAGCGGCTGGCCTGTGATGGAGCCGAGATCGCGATTTGCTATCGCAAGAACAAAGCTGGCGCTGACGAAGTGACGGCAGGAATCACCGCCGCAACCAAGAAGCGTGCGGTGGCTTTTCAAGCGGACGTCGGGAATGTTTCCGACGGGCAGAGATTCATTGAACAGGCCGCCGCCGTTCTCGGCAAGATCGACATCCTTGTGAACAACGCCGGTCTCGAGAAGAGGGCCGACTTTTGGGACGTGACGGAAAGCGATTTCGATGCCGTTCTAGACGTCAACCTGAAAGGGATGTTCTTCGTAACGCAGGCGGTCGTGCGTCACCTGCGCCAAACGGGACGTCCGGGAAAGATCATCAACATTAGCTCGGTGCACGAAGAACTGCCGTTCCCGCATTTTGCCTCCTATTGCGCAAGCAAGGGCGGACTCAAGATGCTGACACGAAACCTGGCCATCGAGCTCGCCCCGAGCAAGATCACCATCAACTCAATTGCGCCCGGGGCGATCGAAACACCCATCAACACAAAGCTCTTGCACGATCCGGTCAAACTCCAAGAGTTGCTGGGGAATATCCCACTTGGGCGGCTTGGGAGACCGGAAGACGTCGCCGGCCTCGCAGGTTTCCTTGCCTCGGACGAGTCCGACTACGTCACAGGATCAACGTTTTTCGTCGACGGTGGTTTGCTGTGGAACTACCAAGAGCAATAGCCGGAATCCGCGCGAGTTGGAAAGAGGCATTTGCTCAAGATCCTCGATGCTCCGTGGAAGGCAAGATCGGACGCCGACTGAAGGCCTCACCCCATGTTCGGAAGGATGACGAGTTGGGATAGCTGCCTCAGAGGTGACAGGCTCATCGTAGGTCATCACAATTCTGGGCCGGCGAGCACACCGGCAAAAGAGGCTGTCCGATGGCAGCCTGAGGCCAAGTAAAGGTATTCAGCAAGCACAAATGAGTTGTGGGGAGAAATCCAAAAAGGAGAACGATCTCCATGAGCGCCCTGATTCAACCGAAGAAAATCAGGATTGACGGCCTGTCGGTCCGCTACGCTGAAGGCGGCCAAGACGGTCCCGACGCGATCCTGATGAGCCCGTGGCCTGAAAGCGTATACGCCTTCGAGCCAGTCTGGCCGCACCTAGCGGCGGCCGCGCACCTGGTCGCCATCGATCCCCCAGGCTTCGGCGGATCGGAATACCGTCAAACGCTGATGAACCCGAAGGCAATGGGACATTTCATCCTTAGCGCGGCCGACACCCTCGGCATGGATAACCCCCATATTGTGGGCCCCGACATCGGGACATCCTCAGTACTGTTTGCCGCCGCCGCCGATAAGAACAGATTCCGCAGCATCGTCGTCGGTAGTGGCGGCGCTGCGGTACCACTAGATGTCACAGGCGTTCTCAAAGAGTGGGTCGAAGCACCAGACCTAGAGCCCTATCGTCAGATCGGCGGGCGCAAGATCGTTGAGATCGCCCTCGGCACCATCGCGGGCTACACCCCGTCAGACGAGATCCGCGAAGACTACAAGTCTTGTTACGAAGGGGATCGCTTCGCTGACACCATCCCGTATGCGCAGAGCTACCGTGAATACCTTCCAGAACTCGCAGAGCTGCTGCCGGGCATCCCAACACCGGTCCGGATCGTTGCTGGAGCCGACGACCAGGTGGTGCCCGCGTCCAATGCCGAGTACCTTCGTAAGCGACTACCCAACGCCCAGGTCGATCTCATTGCTGGCGCGGGCCATTTCTGCTGGGAAGAAAAACCCGCTGAATACGCCGCGCTACTCAGGACTTGGTGGGACCGAGCCAATCGCGGCGTCGAAAAGCTAAATCAAAGAACGAGGGTACACGGAGCATGAACATAACAACCACGGACATCTTGACCGACATGGTGCTGGTCCAATCCAAGAAGACCGCTGTGATCCACGCCCCGGTAGAGCGCGTCGACATCGCCGACTGGCTACTGCACCTGCCCGACGCAGAGTACCAGCGTTGCGCACCACCGGATCATATCGCAGCCGGCACAACAACGACCGACGACGGTCGGCCGATGTCGATCAACGTGGAGGTGATCGGCGGGAGCCTGATGGTGCAGCACTACGTCGCCGAGGTACATGAACCCCACCACTGCCGGATGGTGTCGGTCAGCGACGTGCAGACACCGGCAGGCTGGACGAAGATCCAGGTAATCTGGGACCTCAGCGTCACCGCACTGGACTCAGCCAACAGCCGATACACCAACCAGGTAATCAGCTACCCGACGCCGGCATTCCTGGAGAAGCTCAAGATCGCCGGGGTCTCGTTCGAAGACGCCGTGGCCGACCGCCAAGCTGCCAGTGACGACCACAACCGCCGTGAGACGGCTCTCTATGCTCAGAGTCTCGAACGGAAGACCCTGGCACGAAGAAGGGATCTTGTATGACCACTAAATCGGATGTTCGTATTTCTCGTCGGAGTTTTCTTGCTTCGGCAACCTCGGCTTTTGCCGTTGCCTTAATGGCTCGACGACAGCTCTTTGCCCAGAATGACGGACTTGTGCAGACGGCCCGGAGGACAGCCGCAGCGAGTAACGTCACGGTCCAGAAGCTACGCGGCAACGTAAGCGCTCTGATAGGGGCCGGTGGAAATATCGCGGTTCTCACCGGTCGGGACGGTAAGCTGCTGATCGATGCCGGGTTCGCCGGTGCGCGTCCAAAGATCACATCCGCACTTGCATCAATCAGTTCCGACCCGATCAAACACTTAGTCAATACGCATTGGCATTTTGACCACACCGATGGCAACGAATGGCTGCACTCTGCTGGTGCGGCAATCCTCGCTCACACGAACACACGAAAACACCTCTCCACCACCACAAGAGTTGAAGGTTGGAACTTTACATTTCCGCCCGCGCCAGCCAGCGCAATTCCGGCAGAAGTTTTTGATGATGAGCGGACTCTGCAACTGAATGGGACGAGTATCATGCTTAAGCACTACGCTCCTGCCCACACCGATAGCGATATTTCGGTTCACTTTACAGACGCCGATATTTTCCATGTCGCCGATACGTTTTGGAACGGGTACTACCCGTTCATCGATTACTCAACCGGCGGCAGCATCGACGGAATGATCCAAGCTACGGAAGCGAACTTGGCCAAAGTCACGGACAGCATGATTGTGATCCCAGGCCACGGCGAAGTTGCTGATAAATCCCAGCTCGCCTTCTATCGCGACCTGTTGGTTGGCACTCGCGAGAAAGTGGCGGCTCTCAAAAAACAAGGCAGATCACTCGACGAAATTGTCGCCACGAAGCCTACTGCTGCAACAGACGCAAGGTGGGGAAACGGCTTCAGGAGCCCTAGAGATTTCATTGGAGACGTATTTCAGGGCGTTTGAACTGATCCTAAGGAGGGTTCGCGTGTCGGATACGTCGCAGATCGCTCTCATCCGGAAATTGTACGACGCCAGGGGAAACGTGAATGCTTTCAAATCGCTCCTGGCGGATGACCTCGAGTATGACATCGCCGAAGGATTCCCCAACGGGGGCGTGTATCGCGGTATCGACACGGTTGTTAATGATTTCTTTATATTCTTTGCCGACTTCGACGAGTTCTACGCGGAAGGGGACGAGTACTTCGAGTCGGGCGATCACGTGATCGTTCTCGGACGCTATTTCGGCCTTACGAAGAAGGGGCGGAGGGTGCAATCCCGATTCGCCCATTTCTGGACAATACGAGACGGCAAGGTCGGGCGTCTGCAGCAGACCGCCGACACCCTTCTCATCGCACAAGCTCTGGGAAAATAACTGGAGCGCCACGAATGGAACAAGTACAGCTGAACGGGGCGGACATCGAGTACGATGTCCGCGGGTCTGGAAAAAAATGCAGGAAAAAACGCTTCACATCGATATCCCGGTCAAACTGACACAGGCCAAGGATGTATTCAGCATCGCATCGCTGTCGTTCGAAGGCGATCTGCCGGCAACTGGTGATGCAAAGCTGCGCCTCAGCGCGCTAAGCGGTGGCTCCGCGATGATCGAGACCAAGAAAGATAAGAAAGGACTTCAAGATGGATCCAATTAATGGACACTCAGCAAAAACGATTCGGCTGGTGATAGCGGATGTTGATGGCACGCTAGTAACGCAGGAAAAGGTGCTCACAAGGCGAGCGGCCGATGCAGTGTTGCATCTCGGTGAGGCGGGAATTGCCTTCACCGTAACGAGCGGCCGGCCTGCGCGCGGAATGGCGATGCTGGTCGATCCCCTGAAGCTCAACCAGCCGCTGGCGGCCTTCAATGGTGGAGTGCTCATACAGCCCGATATGGCGACCGTGGTTGACCAAAAACTCCTGCCTTCAGGAGTGCCGGAGAAAGTGATTGAAGCCATCGAACACCACGGACTGGACGTATGGCTGTACACCGATACCGCCTGGTTTGTACGCGGTGCCAACGCCCCTCACGTCGCACGCGAGCAGTGGACTGTGAAATTTCCTCCAACTGTGGTCAGCACATTCGCCGGACTCCTCAGCCGAGTGGCCAAGATTGTCGGCGTCAGTGATGACTACGAGCGCGTAGCGAAATGCGAAAAAGACGTTCAGCAAGCTGGCGGTGAACACATTTCTGCAGCCCGCTCGCAGCCGTACTACCTTGACGTCACGCATCCTCAGGCGAATAAGGGTGGGGTCGTACTCGCGATGTCGAAATTGCTGAACATTCCGGCAGCGGAGATCGCCACGATCGGCGACATGCCGAACGACGTTCTGATGTTCCGGAAAAGCGGCGTGAGCATTGCGATGGGGAACGCCAGCCCTGAAGTTCAGGCCGCGGCAACCTACGTCACTTCGACCAACGAAGAAGAAGGATTTGCCAAAGCGATTGAGGGGTTCGTTTTGACCGCGCGCGCGGCTAACGCGTGAACTTTTCGTTGAAAGCTGCTGAGTCGCAGGCAAGGAATGTACAGCCCGCGCCATCTCAAATCAATGCTCTGGATCGTGGCCACGTTCCCGATGCAGGCCCCGCCTTCAACTGTGGTGAACTATGAACGCTGAGCAGAACCGGCTTGAAGAATCGCGACGGCGCAAAGTCCGCTGGAACCGATGGGGACCGTTTCTTTCTGAACGTCAATGGGGCACAGTGCGCGAGGACTACAGCCCCTCCGGCACCGCCTGGGATTTCTTCCCACACGATCATGCGCGATCGCGTACGTATCGCTGGGGCGAGGATGGAATCATGGGTATTTGCGATCGCCATCAGCTCGTGTGCTTTGCGCTGGCTTTGTGGAATGGAAGGGACCCGATCCTGAAGGAGCGCCTATTTGGCCTTGCGGGCAATGAAGGCAATCACGGCGAGGACGTAAAGGAGTACTACTTCTATCTGGATTCGACCCCCACGCATTCCTACATGAAGGCCCTGTACAAGTATCCGCAGGAAGAATTTCCCTACATCAAACTCCTAGAAGAAAACCGGCGCAGGACTCGAAACGACTTCGAATATGAACTGCTCGACACCGGGGTTTTCGATGAAAACCGCTATTTCGATGTATTCGCCGAATACGCGAAGGCCAGCGCTGAAGACCTTCTAATCAAGATCAGCGTCATCAACCGAGGACCAACCGAGGCCGCCCTGGCTGTGCTCCCAACCGTTTGGTTCCGAAATACTTGGGCTTGGGGTCGCGACGACTATCAGCCTCGTTTGAGTGCCGTGCCGGAACTCAGCGTGCCCAAGGAGCATGACTTTCCGGGGACAACCGTAATCTCCGTCGATCATAGAACCTACGGGAAACGCTGGCTGCTGTGCGAAGGAGAACCGGAACTTCTTTTCACTGAGAACGAAACGAATGCAAAGAAACTGTTCGGCTCGGAAAACCGCGCGCCTTTCGTCAAGGATGGAATCAACGACTATGTGGTCCATGGAATTCGCGAGGCCGTTAATCCCGAGAACGTCGGCACTAAAGCGTCGCCACTCTACCGGCTTCACGTTTCTCCCGGTGCCACCGCGACGTTGCGTTTACGCCTGACCGACCGAGAACCGAAAGTTTCTCGTATGTCGGCGCCACGGCTGGTTACTTCAGCGGCTCCAAAAATCGAACTGTTCGGCGAGAGTTTCGAGTCTGTGCTGGCCAGCCGCAAGAAAGAAGCGGATGAATTTTATGCCAGCCGGGCGCCTGCGGGTCTCTCTGAAGACGCCAAGAACGTGCAACGGCAGGCCTTTGCGGGATTGCTATGGTCCAAGCAGTTCTACCACTTTGATGTCCGAACTTGGTTGGAAGGGGATCCGGCTGGGCCTCGTCCTCCGGAGGGTCGTACAAAAGGACGGAATCATGAGTGGTCCAATCTTTACAATGCTGACGTCATTTCGATGCCAGACAAGTGGGAGTATCCGTGGTACGCCGCGTGGGATTTGGCGTTTCACTGCGTGCCACTGGCTCAGATCGATCCTGATTTTGCCAAAGAACAGCTGACTCTGCTGCTTCGCGAGTGGTACATGCATCCCAACGGTCAGCTGCCAGCTTACGAGTGGGATTTCGGAGATGTGAATCCTCCGGTCCACGCGTGGGCGGCCTGGCGCGTATACAAAATCGAAAGGCGGATTCGCGGAAACGCCGATCGGGACTTTTTGGAGAGCGCCTTTCATAAGCTGCTGCTGAATTTCACCTGGTGGGTGAACCGCAAGGATGCCGAAGGCATGAATGTCTTCCAAGGCGGTTTTCTGGGTCTCGACAACATCGGTGTGTTTGATCGATCTGCACCTCTTCCCACCGGAGGGTATCTCGAGCAATCCGATGGCACGAGCTGGATGGGTATGTACTGCCTGAATATGCTCGCGATTGCCCTGGAGCTTGCGCGCGAAGATGCCGCGTATGAAAACGTCGCCAGTAAGTTCTTCGAGCATTTCGTCCACATCGCCCATGCAATGAACGACCGGGGCCGGGAAGGCGTGGAGCTCTGGGACGAACAAGATGGGTTCTATTACGACGTTCTTCATTTGCCCGGTGGGCATCGTCATTATCTAAAGGTGCGCTCACTGGTCGGATTGATTCCACTTCTTGCGATAGAGACCTTCGACCAGGAACTTGTTGACCGCCTCCCCGGCTTCAGGCGACGCATGGAATGGTTCGTCGCCAATGATCCCGATGTTCGGGGGCGTATCGAAACTTCGCGAACGCAGGAGGGTCTGCGGGGACTGCTTTCGCTCGTGAACCATGGACAACTCGAACGGATACTGGCTTGCCTGCTGGACGAAGCGGAGTTTCTTTCGCCCTATGGGATTCGAGCTCTCTCTAAATTCCACAAAGATCATCCCTACATCCTGAACGTGAACGGAACCGAGCATAGCGTCGATTACGAACCTGCTGAGTCCAGGACTGGGATCTTCGGCGGAAACTCCAATTGGCGCGGGCCGGTCTGGTTTCCCATCAATTTCCTGCTAATCGAAGCACTTCAAAAATTTCACCATTTTTATGGGGACACCTTTTCAGTCGAGTTGCCCGCTGCCTCCGGCCGACGGACGTCGCTGTGGCAGGTAGCCGCGGAAATATCACGGAGACTGACACGCATCTTTCTGCGTTCGGCAGACGGCAAGCGCCCTGTTTTTGGCGGTCTAGAGAAATTTCAGACAGATCCTCATTGGCGCGACTGCATTTCTTTTCACGAGTTCTTCCATGGGGACAACGGCGCTGGGCTTGGAGCAAGCCACCAGACCGGCTGGACAGCCTTGGTCGCCAAGCTAATCGAACAAAGCGGGGAAGGAATGTAATTGAACCCAGCCTCCGACCAACCGGAAAGCTACACCCGCCCCAAGTAACAAATATCATTGGGGGGTCCTCGCACCAGGACCATCTGCGCAAAGGCATCTGCTCACTAGGCAGGGGCATCGGGCGTGTGCCGCCATATGCTGTGTAAAACTAGGGGTAGACTCAAGCACCGAGGCGCTCACATGCGCACCCGTAACTCCTTGCGGCTTTTCCGGTTTCTGGACAGCTCCGCAGCAACCTTCGCGGCGATCTTCGACGCGTCCACCTTGTAGCGGGCAGATGCTTTGATGAGATTGGCTTCTTCCGACAGAGCCTCCGCGGAACTGTAGCCCGGGCAGTACAGATCGGGCACGAGCGCGCACATCACGAGGAAGCGATTGAGTTCGGCGATAGTCATTCCACGTATTTGAGCCCCGGCCAGCTTCTCATGGTCCACGGAGATGCCGCCCCAAGATGTCTTTGTCTTCTTCTCTTCCCAACCATAGACCTGGAATAGCCGATGATGGTTGTCGTGGCCGAGCCGCCGGAAATAGTCGAGCGCGACCATCTCGAAGTCCGCGCGCGCCAACGCACCCGGAAGCTTCTGCCGCACAGCCTGCAGAATGCGAGAACGCGATTCCTTCTGAACCCGGATTGCAAGCGCGAGCTTTCTGCGCTGCTCCCGCTCCTGTGGTGAAATCTCGTAGTGGGAGAATTGTCGGTGTGTCTTACAATTCTCATCCGCACAAATGTGCAGGATGGCCCCCGCCTTACGGCCGTCTACGATGATTGCAGCCTGTGTCTGGGGACATTCTCCCTCGCGCTCTGCACGACGATACTGACCTTCGTACAGAGTGTTCGGAGCCCTGGATCTCACCTGCCAGGAAGGATGCTCGGATATCTGAACGGGTGTTTTCCCCTCCTTCACCAAAGGCTCTACCCGCAGTTGGACGAGCGCTTGGACCTTCGCCTGGTAACAGGCTGGATCCGTGCACAGAGACTTGTTGCGGATCTCTGGGAAGAGCAGAGGATTATTCCCTGTTCGTTTCGGGCATGCCGAACATGCGCCTGCGGCCGGCAGCAGACTTGCATTCTCTGTATCGAATGGCGCGTTCTTCAAGTCGAGCTGAATTTCGCGTTCGATCCATTCACGAAGCTGTCTCACGGTCAGCGCTTCTGCTTTGCGATCCTTGAGAATCGAATTGGTGCTGCGGTGGCCAGGAAAGCACTCCATGAGGGCACGCTCCTGATCTCTCGGTTGTAGCCGCGCGAGTTCCAGGGCGTGAGCCACGGTGAGCTTGCCCCCGTAGAACGCCGTTTGCGCGGCCGAAATCAGACCTGTGAGAGAAATGCGACCCTTTACGTATGACGGGCTCTTAGCAACCTGTGCGGCGACTGTTTCGACGGTGTAGTGATCCGGATTCAGTTCGATCAACGAGCGATAGCCAATCCCCTCGTCCAATTCGTGAATATCGGCGCGCTGTAGATTCTCGACGAGCTGAATCTCGCGACACTCGGCGTCGGTGAGGTCCCGCACGGTTGCAGGGATCGCGTCTTTGCCTGCCAATTTCGAAGCACGAAAGCGGCGGGCGCCAGCAACCAACTCGTACGTCCCATCAGCGCCATCGGGAGCGGGCCGGACCAGAATCGCTTGCAGGACACCATGCAGTTTGATGTTTTCGGCCAACTCCCTAAGCTTCCCATCATCAAAGGCGCGACGCGGATTGCTGCTGGATTCTCGGATTCGATCTAGTGGAATATCCTTAACAGACGAAGCTGTTGGGGAGGTAGCCTTCGCTGCACTGGCTGTAATTGTGGTGCTCATTGCTCTTCCTTTCTTTTCATTAAGCCGTCAGGCCATTTCTCGTCAAAAGTAACCAGGGGGTAGGACCCGCCGATCACGTTTCGTCGGATGGCTTCCTGTCTGGCGAACAAAAGGCGAATATGATATTTTCCTCCCCATGACGGTCCGATCCTGCCGAGTCACGATTCAAGATATGGATGGGGTATCGCATACCATTGAGGTGACGGCCGCCACTCTGTACGAAGCTGTGGCCCAGGGTCTTGCGGCCCTCCGGGGCAATGAATGGGTAGCGGGCATCGCCGAGGGCTTCAATATGGTGCGAGTCTCAGTCGCGGATGTTCGCGTGGAACACGAAGTCAAACTCGGGGACTTTACGAAATGGCTGGAGAGAACGAACGGATCTCCGCGGGAAATGAGCGAACGGCTCAGAATCCGGGCAATTCTCGGCATGCCAGTCACGCGCTAAATAGAGTCATTTCGATCTGGACCCTAAGTCTTTGACCGATGCTGACGACGGGGTCACGCCGCCGCAACGTTCTCATCTGTCTTTTCAACGCGTGAAGTTCCTGCCTCGGGCACTTCCCGCCCTCGCAGCAAAACCAAATCCAAAAACCACACCTGGTCCACCTTGCCGAGATTGATTTCCTGAGGGTGGTTCTTGATGAAGTGCAAGACATCCTTCTCCCGGATGCGGTGTATGTCATTGCCGTTCCCGCCATGCCGGTTCGTGCCTTGCAGTCGATCCCGAAGCCAGCCGTTCGCGATCCATATTGAGATTTTGTGGTGATCTTCGCCGAGACACTGCTCGAGGTCACGCATCGTATAGCCCTCTCGCACGCGCCGGGAGGTTCCAAGGCGTTTCAGCTTGTTCACGACGGAGCTTTCGGGGCGGCGCAAGCGTTTGGCGATCGTCGCCGCAGACACGCGACCTACCAGGTGTTCCACAAGCCCCAACTCTGCTTGCGTCCAAGGTCTCCGATCCATCTTCATGGTCAGACCCAATCGTGCAGCTTGCCGTTTGATGTACCACCGCGGCAAGCCTGTGAGACGAACCATCCGGTTGAGCACTTGGAAGCGACGATTCAGTCCGCCGAAATAGTGTGCTTTGAGATGGGCATCGTATTCTGGCCGCCATGTGTACTTCATCTTGGCCATCATTATTCTCCTTGGCGGTTTGTGCTGGAACCAAGCCAGGTCAGTGACAGTTACTGCTCGTCGTCGTCGAGGAAAACCGTCCAATCAGGCGTGTGCGCAAGAAGCTCCAAGACCTTCTCCGGCTCGGTACCCAGAAGTCGGCGGCAGGTCTCAAGTTCAAATTCAACTTGTTCGGCAATCAGTTTTGCCGCGCAGCGATACGCAGTCTCGCTGCCGGGCGGAATGTCAGCTAGTTTCATCGGGTATCCTTTGCGGGGATCGGTACGTGAGCTATCCGGGGGTGCTGTCAAGAGGTGGGAAACGCGGGAAAAACTGAAGCGCCTATCGAGGCTAGGTAAAATCCGGGCTAGCTGCTTGCATGCCCTGACTCAGAACGACAAATTTCGGGGGCCATTTCAAGAAGTCAAGCTGCGGCAGTTGTGGACTAATCTAGATATGGACGTGGTTCAGATTGCAGCCGAGGGCGCTGAGGGAATCCGGATCATGAGGGCGGGAGCGAATGGAAGCGATTTGCAATGGTTCGTCCCAGTCAGGATTGAAAACGATCACTCGCACGACCAGGGTGCCGTCCTCCTCCTCCTTACCTTCAACTGTGACGGACTCCCACATCTCCTGGGCTCCGTGACGCCGAACGCGTTGGCCGACCTTGATCCAGGCTGAGCCGGCGGTCGCACGAAAGCGGCCGGCCTGGCCAGCGTCACAATCCATCAGGAATCCACCCTCGTTCGTAGCCGATTTCAATATGTCCATGTGCTTCTTCTCCTAGTGCGCTACTTCGATTGAACAACAATCGGATGAACTTGGAGGCAGCCGGAAGGGCTGCCTCCCTTGCTGCTCCTTAATGCGATCAACGGGAGGAGGCTGTTGCCAGTTCGAGGAACGGACCAAGTTTCGCGGTCGCCTTGAACTGCGCGATGCCGTCGAGGTCCTTGAATGCGCTTGTGAACGCATTTGAGAGGCTCCACATCGTTCGGGGAGCGAATTCCTCGACGTATGGGTTGAAATACAGGTCATGGATGCGGCGAGCCAAATGCTTGGGGACATCCAACTCGCCCTCGACGAATGCTCGGTAGATGACCAGCTTCGCCGTTTCGTCAGGAATCCGTGCCGCTTTCCAACCTTCAACTTGTTGCTTCATCGGCTCGAAATTCCGTTGCATGCGGTCCACGCCCACCGAAAGAGTATCGACAAGGCTGAGGTGTTTGGTGTGCTTGGCAAGTACGGGCGTGAAATCCCCGTGAAACGCCATGTTGTCGCACACCAGCACTCGGTAGCCGACCGTGAGGGCGAGCCGCATGGATTTGTCGTTGGAGTTCCGAACACCGATTGAGAATCGGCATCCGTCGAATGTGGTTTCAAGGTCGAGAACACCAAACATCTTCATGCCGTCGCTTGAAACCGCGTATTCATCCCGCACCACAGAAATCTGGCGGAAGCTCAGAGTTTCGACAAGCGCCCCGACGATCTCGTAGTGTGGAAGTGGTTGATGGGTTGCGCTCCCCGCGGGTGTCGGAATCATCTTCAATTCATCCCGTGTGATCTTCGAACTGCCGCAGTGAGCCAGGAGTTGAGACTGCTCCATATATGTAATTCTCCTTTCAAAGCGTTGAATCTACTCAGAAGTCCAAGACTGCGGAGCAATCCACAGGCAAGACTTCCCGAGTCCCTTTTGTCGGCTGGGCAAATGACTCAGCTAACGAGCGTGGGTGGCGACGGCCGACAACGGAGCTCCAGCAGACAGCCCGCTGCAGGACACGTGCAACTCGCTGTTTAGCTGACCATCGGAGGGGATTGCTAAGAACAACCGCTGGTGCTGCCGCAATTCGCACACTTGTAGCAACTGCCGTTTGGCACCATGAGCATCCCGCAGATAGAGCAGGAAGGCGCGTCTCCACGTGCAGACAACTGTTTCTCGGGAGACGTCGCCCCTGCGGTGGTCGCGGCCAGTCTGCCGGGTGGCTGCGTGGCGTCCTCTTCCAAGAGTGTTCTCGGTTTCAGATATTCCGCCGACAGAAACTTCCCGCCGAGCCAACGGGCAATGTAGTCGAGGACCGAGCTGGAGTAGCGAATGTCGGGATTTTCCGTGAAACCGGATGGCTCAAAGCGAGTGTTTGTCAACTTGTCGACGATCGTCTTGAGGGGTACTCCATACTGCAGGCCGATGGAGAGCGACAGCGCGAGGCCATCCATGAAGCCCGACAGCGTTGAGCCTTCTTTCGCCATCTTGATGAAGATTTCGCCTGGTGCTCCCTCTTTATACATACCGACGATGATGTAGCCCTCGTGCCCGCCGATCGCAAATTTGTGGGTGATGGATTTTCTCTCGTCGGGAAGCTTGCGCCGTTGGGCGCGAACAAAAAGGTCGCGCTGTTCCGGCACCTCATCACCACCGGTCTTGGTCTTCTGCCCGTTGTCCGGTTCTATCGCTAAGGTTTCTGGCGGCGATCCTCGGTCGGCTGCGTCTCCTGCTGGCATATTTCCCTCCACTGGCACTCGATCACACGGCTCCAGCACCGACCGCGAGAGCGCCCGGCAGCGTCAAGAAGTGGGGGTGAGAGCAACCTACGCAATTTGCTCCACGGGTCGCCGCCGCGACCGCCTCGCCGAAGGCTGGTGGAATCGTGAGCTCCTCGCCCGAGCGTGACCAGAAACGCGGCACCGGCGATCCGCTCGAATCACTTTCGTTGCTCGAGTGTTTGAATTCCATGAAGCCGTTTACTCCCCGGAACAGGAGATTGCTCTCGATTGCGGGGCGGCGACCATTCTCGGATTTTCCCGGTTGATGGTGCGTGATTAGGAGTTGGCAGGTGCGACCAGAGCGAAACAGTTCGATCCTCACAAGAACGGGTGCGACTATTACTGCGTGAACTCCGTTTACCGCAATGGCATCGATTGGATGGAGGTACGGGAGCGCTCCGCCATCGGGACCACAGAAGGTTACATATCGGCCCAAGTCCTTCACGGCTCCGCCCGATTCGATGCCGCGCACGACGTACCGTCCCGCCAAGCGTTGACGTTCGAGACTGACGCTAGACTGGGCAAGAATGCCCACGCTATTGAGGCGCTTCAGAACTTGGCGGGACAGCGTGAGACCTCGACGCGCCAGAAACTCCTGCTTGTTTTGCATGCCGACGCCTCCTTACGCGGACTGTCGAGCGGGGATCGGACAACCCACCGCCTTGCGGATCATCTCCTTCGAACAACCTGCCCAGCACAGGTACTTCCGCGGATCGTCAATGGAGATCGCCAAATTGTCACCACTTCTGTCCTGGCCAGCCTCGGCGCAGGATGGGCATTGCGTTACGTAGTTCCGGCCAATTGTCCTAACCTTTCCCACGTGATCGAGGATTCGGAACTCGCGACCCGACGTGTGAAATGAGGGAGGAGGTTGATCAACAGGCGAGCGATTCCTTGCAAACTGCGGCGGCATCACTTTGCCCGCAATGAAGCTACGGAGCTGATCTTCGCTCAACTTCTGGAGCCGGTTCAGATACTCGATCTGCTTCTTCAAGTCATAATCCGCTCCATAGAACCAATACCTGCGATTGGCGCCGCGATGAATCCCAAGCGGTCCGCGGATGGCGTTCCCAAATTCTCCTGGGCGCAGTTCGTCGTGCTTTGGGAAGACCTCAATTCCCTCCACCAAGCCAGCGCCCTTGATTCGCATTCCGAGCCGCAATGCCAGGTCGTAAATGTAGACTCGGCACTCGCGGGCTAAGGCAGGCTTCTCCATGAAGACCCAAAGGTGGCCTCCACGCCGGCTCATTTCCAACGCAGCATGCACTTGGTCCCGCTGGAGGAAATATTGAAGTTTGAGAAGGTCCTCCATCGCTCCGGCATAGTCGGCGTCGATGGCAACCCACTTGGATCGCTGCGTGGCAGGGTTAATCGCGTACAGGCCGATCGTAAGCTCACCTTCGAGATGCCGGCGAATTGTGCCTGCCGTCAGGGCCAATTCCTGCCCGGTTCCCTTTGCCTTGGGCCGAAAATAGTAGTGACGTCCGCTGTCGGGACTCGGCCGGAAGGATTGCAACGTGTATGCCCCTCGATTGACGAACAGCCGTTCGTAATCTGCGACGATCGCCCGGCTCGCTCGAATGGGTCCGCTCATGGTTCCTCCCGCGTGCCGCGAGGCAAGGTTGCACGCGCGTGACCTACCTAGACCCGAGCCTCTTGTTTGTCAAATAAGTGGAGTCGGAGCGCCTAACGAATTGATATGACCTGAGTTGCGGAAGGTGAGGCCTTCATCGCGTGGGGCTCAGGCAGGACGCTTTTCCATTTGGTACTCTGTGGCTCGGCGAGGCTGAACGCCTGGCTGAATGATCCAGCGACTTCTGCTTGGGAGGAATTGAGGGTGCTCAACGATATCGAGGAAGTGGCACTCGCGTACGAGCTGGTCGAAGTCTCCTACCGTGTAGCCACCGAATTTCTCATCGTCGAAGTCTAGCCAAAGCCAGACCCTTGAGACTCGGTCATACACGTAGAAGGCGCCTGATTCCGGGTCTCCCGGAACCGTAAGGAACACCAACAACGCCCTTGGCAACTGCATCCATTTGGCGACAGTCGGGTGCTCGGTCACTTCGAGTAGCCGGGCTACGGCCCCATCAACCGAACCTCCCACCGCCTCCGGCGCATGCCGAAGGTTGATGATCGGGACCACGTTCATTTCTCCAAACATGAACATCCTCCTTAGAGTCGGAATTCACTCTGCAGCTGTGCTGTGCATCCTATGGCAAGGTTCGGGACGGCCGCGTTAACGGACAACGACCGTTCCGCTAACAGAACCGCTCTCTAGCTGCCACGAAGGGTTCCGGTTTATAGTCTTCCGGTCGCACAAAACGCTCTTTGCTTCCGGGGAAACCAGCATGATGATAGGCGACCGCTTGCGGGTTATGCGCGAAGGGAAGAACATCTCCCAGGGTGACGTCGAGAAGCGTACCGGGTTGTTGCGTTGCTACATCTCCCGCGTTGAAAACGGACACACGGTTCCGGCCGTTGAAACGCTCGAAAAGTTCGCGCGGGCACTGGAGGTGCCGCTCTACCAGCTTTTCTACGATGGTGAAGAACCGCCACCTCAACTTCCGATTCTTTCCGGGCGGAAGGCGGCGGCCGACACCGCGTGGGGCAATTCCGGGAAGGATGCGCGCCTTATGTTCAGGCTCCGGCGACTTCTCAGCCGCGTGAATCAACGGGACAGGGAACTGCTGCTATCCATGGCCCAGAGAATGGCGAGGCCGAAGACCATCCACGATTAGCTCTGTTGCTGGCCCACGCGTGAAGTCTGCCAACCATTCGGCCTCCAGCGCGCCAGTAATTCCGTCCAGTGTGCGTGAGGTATTTACGTGTTATAGGGCGCAGAAGTTTGCGGGAGCCTGCAAGTGAGCTCCCGAGTCGGCGACAACTCATCAAGAAGCCGACAATCCGCCCCGGACTAGACCCGAGTACGGGCAGAGAGGAAGTTCCCTGCGAAGGTGTAATAACTTCCGGATCGCCGGCTATCCACCCAGAACCCAACCCCTCACTTCCCACAACCCCGTTTATGGCCCACTTCCTATTTTAGGCGATCACCTTGACCTAGCGGCGTCGCGCCGGGCGAGCAGGTCCCGTCTATTCGAAGCGCCGCGTACCTAAGGAGTAGAATGGTAGCCATGCACATCTTGCTCGACGCCAAGGACCTCATTAATGTCCTGGAACACTCGAATCCGATGAAGCTCTCGGAGTTCGACGGCTGGCTCCGGGCGAGAGATGCCGACCTCGTCTGTTCACTTGTGAATATTCGGGGGCTCGCAGCACCACTTGCTCTTGGGAGCTCGTTCCTGCCTCAAGTAAAGGGATCTCTGGACAGGTTGGAAAGCCTACCTCACTCCTTCGTCACTTCGGGGATAGACCTCTTGGAATTGCAGCGCGCGCTGGATTGCTTCGACGCTGGCAAGGAATACGTAGCGATTGACCCATACGTGCCCCGCTTCGACTATGTCTTCCCGCGGTTTGCAAACCCGCGCAAACTCTACTATCCGATGCGCGACAGCGTAATCGACCTGTGGCGGGCGTGTCCGAATGTCTTCCAGCCACAACCGAAGTATCACAAACTTCAGGCGCTCGGCATGTCAATGGACCGCGGCAGAATGACAGCGAGGCAGTCTAGTTCCGAGCCACCCTCGGAGTGGATTGTCGAAATCCTGACGCTAAAAATGAATGTCGAGGAAGAACGCGCAACGCAGGTGGCGTCCTGGATCGCAGCGAATCCGCTTCGATGCCCGGCAATGTGGCTCGCGCGGGCTGTCGGGTTCTCGATGTCTCAGAACCAGAGTTATGCGGCGCGGAAGGACGACACTTTCGACATGGCCGAGATGTGGACAATTCCTTACACGGACGCTGCTACTGTCGATAGGTGCATGCTCGATTTGTTCTCGCGTGCAGCGCGAAACCTCAGACGCAAAGACAATTTGGCTGGCCCTCGAGCCAAAGTGTACAGGAGTTTGAGCGAGCTGATGGCTTCGGGAGAATCCGTAGCGGTTGCAGGAACAAGCGCGTAAAAAGATCGCAAGCGTCCGTTACAGCTTTCCTCGCTCTGTTTTGCTTCGACTAGCTGGAAGTCCCTGAAGAAAGGCTGAACCCTTCCGCGCCGTTCGCGGGAAACAGTGAGAGAAAATCCGGCTATGCGCGTCACGTTCGATACCAATGTCTGGAACAGGATGGTCTTTCCGGAGCGATATGTGAGCAGCCCCAATTACCTTTCCTTTGGCAAAATCAAGAACGCGATCCGGAGTGGGCAGGTACGCGGCTTCATCAGCGAAGGTTTCGGGACAGTAGAGGCCGTTAGGAAAGCCAATCGGGCGAAGTTTCATGCTCAGAATGCTCCGAAGATAGAGGTGACGAACAAATCCCCCAGTAGCGGCCTCAACTGTATAACCATCGAAATTAAGGCCAATCACAGCCTGCACCCTGGCATCGGTGAGGAATTCGAAGAAGAGCTAAATGAAGCTCTGGCAATTGGCATCAAGCTGCTCACAACGCCGTACATCGGCTTGCCGGTCCCTGATCGCCTGCGGAACAATCCGCACATTTACGCCGAAGAGGTCTTTGTGACCGCTCAATACAACGAGCGGTTTGGCGATGTCGTCCGAACTATTGTTGACAGAGGAGTAGGTGAGGGGGTGCTTGTGACTCTCGCGAAAGAGTTTACTGCGCGGCTGGACGGTCCACGACCGGCCGGACTGTCAGACCGCGTCCTTATCTACGGCGTTTATGAATACGCGTGCGCATCAGGGCTCAGCAAGGACAAGGAGCGAATCGAAAAGGCATTTGCGGAATCAGCCGATGGAGACCTAGTAGCTGCTCATATTGCTTTTGGCAACGACCACCTCTGTACTGAAGATCGGGGCCAGGCCGCACTTTCTCCTTCAATATTCGACACGGATAATCGTGCGTGGCTAAAGACAGAGTATGGGGTCGAGATCTTGAATGTGCAGCAACTGGCCAATCTCCTATGACGATCGACGCTCCGGCTAACGATAGCTCGACTAGCCTTGATAAGTCGGCACGTGTGAATCGATCTCAGAAACTCCTTGATAACCGGGCAGCGCAGAAACTGAAGCATGCTGGGTGTGGCGGGCCATAAGTCCGCTTCTGGGAAGCTACAAACTTCAGTGACGCTTGACACTGATTCTGGTCGGATTACGGCGTACCGGGAAGTGATGCACTTGCTTGCCTAAGCCGGTACCCCACATCTCGCTGATTCCCACTGAGGTATTTTCCATTCTCGTTGAAATATGTCGGCCGTTCATCCGTCTACAAAGGTAGATGAGTGAGGCGTTGAGCGTAGAGGGAATGGCTCGCGAGCAAGACCAACGGATCTCGGAGGTGGTCAAGCTCGAACGAGCGAGACTTAAGAATTTCATCCGTAGGCGTGTGCCCGATGAGCGGGACGCCGAGGACATCCTGCAAGATGTCTTCTACGAACTCGTCGAAGCCTACCGGATGATGAAGCCGATCGAGCGGGTGAGTGCGTGGCTCTACCGCGTGGCACGGAACCGGATCACCGATCTCTTTCGCAAGAAAAGACCTGAGGCACTCGCCAGTGATCCCGTGGCGGTCACTGCGGACGGAGAGTCGCTCCTACTTGAGGATCTCCTTCCTTCTCCCGATGCGGGGCCGGAGGCGGTTTATGCCCGGAGTGTATTGCTCGAAGAGCTCGATGCCGCTCTCGATGAGTTGCCCGAAGACCAACGCCAGGCATTCGTCGCGCACGAGATCGAGGGCCGGAGCTTCAAAGAGCTTGCTCAAACGACCGGCCTGAGTGTGAACACGCTCGTTTTGCGGAAGCATTATGCGGTGGTTCATTTGCGCGAGCGCCTGGAAGCGATCTACGACGAATTCCTAAGAACGTGAGGACAAGAACATGAAGGGAAAATGG
>Ga0335078_10002989_pt1 | contig 25276 bp, 12 predicted proteins | sample Lox_Sample_32_FD_206711 | JGI IMG/M metagenome (GOLD analysis project Ga0335078, IMG submission 206711) | Soil microbial communities from Loxahatchee National Wildlife Refuge, Florida, United States - Lox_Sample_3.2 | ecosystem: Environmental > Terrestrial > Soil > Wetlands | place: USA... | reverse complement strand
GCCACCCCGACGGTAGTAATGTAAAAAGCCTTCGAACTGGTCGCGCCCGCCGCAACTGTAACGGTTGCCGGCACGGAAGCCAGGGCCGGATTGGAACTCGATAAGTTGAAGATCAGTCCACCCGGCGGAGCCGGGTTGGCAACACGCAAGTTGTTCTGCGCCTTGAGGCCGCCGTACACCGTTTGGGCGGAGTAAGCGAGGGAGGCCGCTACCGGCATCACCGTCAGGATGGCGGAGCCGGCCGCTCCGTTCACGGAAGCCGTGATGGTCGCGGGCGTATTGGCGGACACCAGCGCAGTCGTCACGGTGAAGGCCGACGAAACCGACGCACCGGCCGCAACTGAGACCGATGCCGGCACGGAGGCAGCCGCCGGATTGGAACTGGAGAGATTCACCGTCCATCCACCCGGGGGCGCCGGACCGCTGAGAGTGACGGTATTGGACGTCGCCGGATCGCCCCCGAGGATGGCGCTCAGGGAAAGATTCACGGCGACCGTGAAGGTGGCGCCAACGCCTGTCAGGCTGACTGTCTGGGGACCTGCCGGAGCGTTGCTTGTGACGATCAGCGAGCCGTTCTGTGTGCCCGCGGCCGAAGGGCTAAAGGTGACGGTAATGGTGCACGCACTCCCCGCGGGGACGGGGCCGGCACAGTTGTTGGTTTGCGAGAAGCTGCCGCTGGCACTGACACTCACGTTCCGCAGCACGGCGCTGCCGCCGTTGGTCAGCGTGACGGTTTGGGTTCCATTAGCGCCTACCTGCACGCTGCCGAAATCCAGGCTGGCAGCCGAGGGGATCGCCGACGGCGACTGCAGCAGCACCTCGATGGTATTGGCGCCCGGCACGGCCACCGCCATATCGATGCTGCCGTCGTTGTTGAAATCGCCGGCGGCGATGGCGGTCGCGGCGGTGGCTCCACCGAATTCCAGAAGCGGCGAGAAAGAGGCTGCATTATTGTTGGACAGGACCGAGACGCCGAGTAAGGAATCGCTGCCCAACAGCATTTCCAGGGTGCCGTCCGAATTCACGTCGTCCAACGAGATACCCTCGGGATAGCGGGCCAGGCGCGTGGTCTGGTTCGGGCCCAGCGTGAACGTGCCATTCCCGTTGCCGGTATACACCGACAGGCTCTCGGCCAGCCTGTTCACCGCGGCAAAGTCGAGCTTGCCGTCTCCATTGAGGTCGGCTGCCACCAAAGATACGGAGTCACCCGTAGCGTATGCGACGCCAGGAAGGTAGCTGCCATCGCCGTGGTTGAGCAGAATGCTGACGCTGCCACCGGGCGTCACGCCGCTGGCGACGGCCAAATCCAGTTTGCCGTCACCGTTGAAATCGGCCGCGACCAGCGCGTCGGGGTCTTGACCGACGGGATAGTCGAGGTGCGCGGCGAAGGTCCCGTCGCCGTTGCCGAACAGAACCGATACGGTGTCATCGGCCAGGTTGGCCACCGCCAGGTCCACATTGCCATCGCCGTTCAGATCCGCGACAATGACCGCGCTCGGCTGGTTTCCGGTGGCAAAGACGGCCTGCGGCTGAAACACGCCGCCACCGGCTCCTAAGAGAACGGAAACGGTATTGTCCGTCTGGTTGGCGGTCACCAGGTCCAGGATGCCGTCGTGGTTAAAGTCGCCCGTAGCCACGGCCATGGGCGCGGCGCCGGTGGCGTAATCCACGCGGGGCGCGAAGGTCCCATCGCCGTTGCCCAAGAGAACGGAAACGGTGTTGGATCCCGAGTTCGACACCACCAGGTCAACCAAGCCGTCGTTGTTGAGATCGACCGCCGTCAATGCGGAAGGAGCGGTTCCCACCGCGATTGGCAAGGGAGTCAGGGACGGTGCGGGACTGGGGAATCCCACCGGCACCCAAACCGCGTTCGACGGTCCTCCGCCGGGTCCCGGATTCACCACGCTAACCGCTCCAGTACCGGGAGCGGCCACATCCGCAGCGGTGAGGGAGGCCGATATCTGCGAGGCGCTGATGTATTGCGTAGCGCGCGGGGTTGCGTTCCAATTCACCACCGAGCCCGGAACAAAGCCGGTTCCGTTTACCGTCAGGGCCGGCGCGGCGATGCCGGGTTGAAAGGCCGTGGGCAGCACCGGCTGGTTCACCATGGGCACCGGGTTGGGCAATCCCCCGCCTGAAACCGCGATGACGTGGGGACTGTCGGGGGCGGCATCGGTAACGATCACAGTGCCGCTCCGCGAACCGGCAGCCGCGGGAGAGAAGGAAACGGAGATCGTGCAACTCCCGCCCGGCGCCAGTGTCAGGCCGCAGTTATTGGTCTCGACCGCATCCCCGGCGGCGGCGATACTCGCGATATTCAGAGAGAGCCCGCCGATGTTCGTTAAGGTGACGGTCTGAGGCGGACTCACCGTGCCGGCCGTTTGCGGGGCAAACACAAGGCTGGAGGTGGAAAGAGCCGATTCGATTTGCGGCAAGGTCAGGCAGGCGCCGCTGGCCGTAATCGCTTGCGATCCGCCAGATGCGTTTGTAGTGACCGTGACCGCGCCATTGCAGGCCCCGGACAAGGGCGCGGCCAGCATCACGTTAATACTGCAAAGGCCGCCCGGCCCCAAGATGGTGGGGCAATTGTTGGTCTGGGCCGCCGCTCCGCTGGCGGCGACACCTGCGATGGCAAGGCCGAGCGATCCGGTATTCTGCAAGGTCACGGTCTGTGGCGGACTGACAGTGCCGGCCGCCTGCGGCGGAAAGGTCAGTTGGCTGGCCGACAATACGGCTACCGGCGCGGCAGCGGTCCCGAAGCCCCAGAGCGGGACGGTCTGGGGACCGCTGGGAGCATTCGTGGAGATGGTCATCACACCGTTCTGCGGCCCCACCAGCGTGGGACTGAAGGTCACGTTAATGGTGCAATTTGCGCCCGGCGCCACGCTCGCGCCGCAGTTGCTGGTGGCGGAAAACGGGCCGCTGGCCGCGATGCTGCCGACTGTCAGCACAGCGCTGGCACTGTCGATGAGCGTAATGTTCTGCGTGGCGCTGTTGGTGCCGGACATTTGCGGTCCGAAGGTGAGATTGTCCGGAAATACCGCGGAGGTGGGACCGCCGGCGGCAATAAAATAGGCGCCCGTCAGCTTGCCGGATACCACCATCACAGGGTTTTGATGGCTGTCGAGAACCAGTACCGCGTCTCCGCCCGGAGAGTCGTACCTGGACGGATCGTTTCCAGCCAGGGGTTGGGCCCAGACAAACTGCTGGGTCGCCAGATTCAACATCGCCAGATAACCGAGATTAGACGGGCGGGCTGCGAGCGGCAACATAAGATAAGGCGTGTCGGCAGTGCCGTAGGTCGTGAATATTCCAGCTTGCCAGTAATTCGATGGCGGCGCGCCCTGGGCCGTCAGCAGGTTGCTCACATTGACTGACTCGATGAGAGCGCCGGTATTGAAGTCGCGATGACTGATGTTGGGATCTTGCAGAATCTGGTACCAAAAACCGCCCACGGGACGCGGATCTAAAGCGAAGTTACAGGTGACCTTGCCCGTTCCAGGGCCGAGAGGAACCTGAAAGAGAAACGATCCCGTGGTCCCGTTGTCGTGGACGCCGAAGATCGTGGTCCCCACGTTGTCTCCAGGCACGATGCCCGCGCCGTCGAAGTAAACGTTGTCGCCCACGCAAAGAGGCGAAGCCCCGGAAGGACCGTGGATGGTCACGCTCCAGGCTGGGGTGATGGGGCTGGCCAGATTAGTCGGGTCGATGTCCAGCGCCCACAATGCGCCTTGCGTCGCGTCAGTTGCCAGCTTGCTCAGCACATACAAACGATTGGGGTAACTTCCATTGTTCACGCAGGGGGTGTTGTCAACGGCATAGTACGGCCCGCTGTTCCCGGTTTGATACAGGAAGGTGCTGCCAAGCACCGCGCCGGTCGTGCCGCTGAACAAAGTCACCGGGGCCGCGGCCGTAAGGGCGGCGCTGACGGAAGCACCGGTTCCATCGCCCACAACGATTACATCCGGCGCAGCGTCGCAATCGGATCCCTGCGACGTGGTAGTGACGGCGGTGACGGCGCCGGCTCTGATGGTGGCGGTGGCAGTGGCGCCAGGGCAAACGCCGCCAGCCAGAATCACGGTGGCGGTGGTGTAACCCGTGCCGCCGTTGTTGACCGTAAAGGATAGGGTGCAATTGGCTTGCCAGCATTGGGTAAGTTGCTGGCCGTCCGTCGCCGTGAAGATTCCACCATTCGGCGTTGGCACCAAGCCGATGGGAGTCCCCCCAGGGTTGGTGGTCACCCAAGCCACGCTGCCATCCGGGTTGAAATAGTAAAGATGCTGGTCGTCGCCGGCCACCACACTCCCGTCCGCCTGCATGATGGGCAGGCCGGAGTAGCTGCGATCATCGAGCAGGGGGCCGGAGCCCCACAGCGTATTCCCGTCTCCGTCATAGACAACCAGCGCATTCCAGGACTGGTTGTACGCGCAGAGGACGCGGGTACCATTGCCGATGCAACCGTCGCCGTTCAATACGCCGAGGTTCCATTCGTCCCTGCTGCGGACGTAAACGTTGCCGTCGAGTCCGGGAGGCTGTTGCGCCACGAAGTCGGTCATCTGCGCATTGCAGTGGGCCATCGAGCACGAGTTGGGCGCCGGCGTCACCTGTGCGGCGAGCGGCAGAAAACAAACGACCTCGAAAACGATAAGCAGACAGCGGTGTACCCGACAGCGGTTTAACATAAGCATCCCAAAACTTGTCCAAGGTTAACCCAGGACTTGTTGGGAACGCAGTACTAGGAGTTTGGGTGGCGGCCGGCGGATGAGATCGTCGTCCCTCAAGGCCCAAATTCTCACAGGAAGTGCGATAGGAACGGGAGCCGCGAGGCCCGAGAGGCCGAACTAATCGCCGAAGGAGCCGACTTCTTCCTGTTCCTCGACGCGTTCGACTGGCGCGGGCTTCGGCGCGAGTTGGATCGCTCCCAGCGGCACCAGATCGGGCGTGGGCTGCTCCTTCAGCACGTGCTGACGGTACAGCTTTGCCATGCGGGCGTTGTCTTCGTCCTGCTTGATCTTCGCGGCGCGGGCGCGCAGCTTCTCTTCGCCGGAGTTCTTGGCGATGCCCAGCTTGTCAAGATCGTGCTGCACTTCGGTGGTGATGATGCCGTCACGCAACACCATGGAGTGGTCGGCGCTTTGCAGCGCGACCTTCTTGCCTCCGGCGAAGATCTCGTGCCGGCCGTGCTCCTCATACCACTTGGTGAGCGTGGCGGTCATGTGCATCTTCTCGATGATGTTGCGCCAGCCGATGCCGGTGTTGTAGGCGCAGAACGAAATCTCGCCTTCCTGCGTGGCGTAAGGGATGATGCACTGCTCGGTGCGGCGGAAATCGTAGTTGAACAGGTCCTGGAACCACATGCCCGCGATCAGCAGGAAATTCCAGCGGTCCTGGCGGCGCTTTTCGATGTCCTGCATGGTGCGGTCCGCGCCCACCTTGCCGTAATTCTTGCCGGTGGCGCCGAAGGTCTTATCCAGCTTCTTCATCAGGTCGCTCAGCTTGAAGTGCGTGGGTGACTTGAAGGGGTCGTAGTTGCGCGCCGTGGCCAGCGCCATGCCGATAATCGACAGCCACTTGCCGCGCGCGGCATCGTTGATGCGCGCCACGTCCTTGGCCAATTGGTCGGCGTTCCAGAAAGACGTGACCGGCGCGGATTCGCCGGTTTGCTTGTCTACCATCACGGCCATGCCCACGCCGCAATTGGGATGGCATCCGCAGCTCAACTGGCCCCATTGGTGTTGCGGGCCATGCACCAGGTCGGACCAATCCGAGAAGGTGCTGATGAAGGAGAGCGGGAACCAGTCGCGGGCGGGCTCGCCCAGGCCGGTCTGATTCTTCACGTCATGCGCCAGGTGCGCCAGGGTGTAGCGCTGGGCCATGCGGCGCTCATCGGTGACGGCCTCGTCGCGGCCGGTAAACGAAACCGGCTGGAACGAAAGGAACGGAATGCGCTTGGGATTGTCGAGCGCGAACTGGATGACGCGGCCCACCTGCTCGTTATTGATGCCGTTGATGAGCGTGATGACGGGCACGATGTCCACGCCGTTGGTGTACAGGTTTTCAATCGCGCGCAGCTTGACGTCGAACAGATTGCCGACTTTGCGGTGGGAGTTGGCGGCGTTGCCGATGCCGTCGAACTGCAGGTAGGCATAACGCAGGCCGGCCTCCGCGGCTTTGCGGCAGAACTCGGGGCTCTTGGCGAACTCGATGCCGTTGGTGGCGGCCTGCACGCTGGTGTAGCCGACCTTGCGGGCGTACGATACGGCATCCAGGAAATAAGGCGAGATGGTGGGCTCGCCGCCGGAGAACTGCACCGACATCTGGCGCTTGGGCTTGATGGTGATGGCGTTGTCCAGCAACGTTTGAATGTCTTCCCAAGTCAGTTCGTGCACGAAGCCGACCTGGTTGGCGTCCATGAAACACGGATCGCACATCATGTTGCAGCGGTTGGTCAGGTCGATTGTGAGCACGGAGCCGCGACCGTGGGTGATGGTGCTCGAGCCGTGATGATGCAGGTGCGAATCGTTATGTGCGCGGATGTCGCGGCCGGGGAAGCACTCTTCCAGGTGCTTGAAGAAAGCCGTATCGATGGACATCACGTCCTCGAAGTGGCCGTGAATGGGGCAATCCTTGACCATCAGGATTTTGCCATCGCGCTCGATGACTTTGGCCTTGATCTCGCCCACCTTTTCGTTGAGCAGAATGGACAGCGGCCGGGTGCCGTTCAGGATCTCCTGGCGGGCCTCGGGGACGCAGCGCGGGCACAGCGAGTCGGTTTCGCGCGGCCAGCCCAGCGGGGGCTTGGTCTTCTGATACGACTTCAGCAGCGGCTTCTCAGACCAACTGGGAGTGAACGACGGGTTCTGCTTGATTTGATTGGCCTTATCGAAAACGGTCCAGGCGGCCTGTGCCGCCACGGTCAGGGCTTTTTCCGCGTACTTGATAGGCTTGTGCATCCGTTTGAACTCCTCTTTGTGGGTTGCCGACGCATCCCTGCACCCACCGGTTTAAGATAAATGCGCTCGCGCAGCATTAGCCCGCCACGCGCCCGATTGTTCCAGTATAGTTAATGACGGTTAACCAATACCACTGGCGGCCATCAAACTGTTGATTTCCTTGGTTGTACGGCAAGTTAGGGTGTTGAACGGGAGATTTTTGGCCATTGAGCGGGCGATGTCGGTAGATCGTTGAAAGGGAGGGGGTTAGGTTCAACCGATGGCCAAAGTGCGTGAGACAAGTTATCCATTTCGGTACCAAGCCGCAAACCATGCGGCGGGAACGCGTCAAAACGGATGCGTGGGAGGCTACCTAACCGGAACCTGGAATAACATCCCGATTTCATGAAATGGCTTAACGCGCTTGCGGCGTGGGTAGGTTCACGGGGTTGTCTCATTGGTTTGACGCATGGCCGGTGGCTGGCCGCAGCACCGCATGTTACGCTCGGCACATGAGCGGCCCGGATGCGGAAGGCTCCAGCGTGGCCGTCCTGGCGGAAAAGCCATCGGTGGCGCGCGACATCGCGCGCGTGCTGGGCGCCACCAAACAGGGGCAAGGGTACCTGCACGGCAACGGTTACGTGGTGACTTGGGCGATCGGTCACCTGGTGGCGTTGGCGCAGCCGCACGAGATCCAGCCGGAGTGGAAGCACTGGCGGCGCGACCTGCTTCCCATGCTGCCGCGCGACTGGCCGCTGGTGGTTTACGACAAGACCAAAGACCAGTTCGAGGTCGTGCGCAAAATCCTGAATTCGCCGAAGGTGGCGAGCCTGGTATGCGCCACCGACGCCGGCCGCGAAGGCGAACTGATCTTCCGCTACATCTACGAAGCCGCCGGATGCCGGAAGCCGTTCCGCCGTCTCTGGATTTCGTCGCTCACGCCGGACGCCATCCGCAAGGGCTTCGGCGAACTGAAGGACGGCACGGCATACGATCCGCTGGCCGGCGCGGCGCGCGGCCGCAGCCGCGCCGATTGGCTGGTGGGCATGAATCTTTCAAGGGCCTACACCCTGGCGCTGGGCGACGATCTCTCCGTGGGCCGCGTGCAAACGCCCACTCTGGCGATGCTGGTGGAGCGGGAGTTGGCCATTCGCGCGTTCGTGCCGGAAGATTACATGGAGGTGCTGGCGACGTTCTCGCCGCGCGCGGATGCGAAATACCAGGGCACCTGGTTCCGCGAACCGGTCAAGGATTCTATCCAGATGGCCATGCGGCTCCCGGCCGATGGCGAAGAAGCGGGGCGCATTGTGGCGCGGGCGCGCACGGGCGCAGCGCGCATTGAATCCATCCAATCCGAAACGCAGCGCATGGCGCCGCCGCCGCTCTACGATCTCACCGAGCTGCAGCGGCACGCCAATCGCCTCTACGGCTTCAGCGCGCAGAAGACGCTCGAGACCGCGCAGGCGCTTTACGAGAGCCGCAAGCTAATCAGCTATCCGCGCACGGATAGCCGGCACCTTTCGCAGGATGTGGCACGCACGTTGCCGTCAGTGGTGCGGGCGATCGAGGCGCCTTACCAGGCATTGCTGGCGCCAGGCACGGGTGATCGTTCGCTGGGCCGCCGCTTCGTGGACGATGCCAAGGTCACCGATCACCACGCCATCATCCCGACAACCGTGCACGCCGGCGATCTCACCGCCGATGAGCGCAAGATCTACGACCTGATCTGCCGGCGTCTGTTAGGCGCCTGGCACGACGATCACATCTGGGCGGTCACCACGGTCATCACGGCGATCGCCAACCCCGGCGTAATCGACCGCTATCACACTAGTGGGACCGCGGTGCAGCAGTTGGGCTGGAAGGCGCTCGATGTGGTCCCGGAGCGCCGTCAGGAGCGCGCGCCGGAAACGCCTACGTTGCCGCCGGGCCTAGCGCAAGGGCAACCGCAGACCGTGGTGAACGTGGAGGCGCTGAAGAAGAAGACACGGCCTCCCAAGCGATTCACGGAAGCTACGCTGCTCACGGCTATGGAGACTGCGGGCAAGACGCTCGACGAAAAGGAACTGTCGGATGCCATGAAGGAAACCGGGCTGGGCACGCCGGCCACGCGCGCGTCCATCATCGAGGTCTTGCTGAAACGCGCGTATATGGTGCGGGACGGGAAGATGCTCGAGGCCACCGAAAAGGGCATCCATCTGATTGAGGTGGTGCACCCCGAGGTGAAGAGTCCGGCGATGACCGGCCAATGGGAAGCCTACCTGAAGCGTATCCAGCGAGGGACCGCGAAGCTGGAGCCGTTTATCGACGGGATTGAGGATTATGTGCGGGAGGTGGTGGGGAAGGTGGGTAAGACACCGGCACCTGCCGGCGCCAGCGGGGCTGAAGCCCCGCGCGGGCTCAAGCCCGCCCTCCAGACATCTGTACCAGCGGAGGCGAGTCTTACTGATTTGCTGCATAAAGTGTTTGGGTATGAATCGTTTCGGCCCAACCAGGAAGCCGTCTGCGAAGCCGTCATTGCGGGCCGCGACGTGCTCCTGGTGATGCCCACCGGCTCCGGGAAATCTCTCTGCTATCAGCTTCCCGGCGTGGCGCGCGGCGGCACCACGCTGGTGATCAGCCCGCTCATCGCGCTGATGGAAGATCAGGTGGCTAAGCTGAAGGCGCAGAACTGCGCGGTGGAGCGCATCCATTCCGGACGCGACCGCGCGGCCTCGCGGCAGGCTTCGATCGACTATCTGAACGGGCATCTGCAATTCCTCTTCGTGGCGCCGGAGCGGCTGCGCGTGCCCGGGTTCCCGGCGATGCTGGCCAAACGAAAGCCGAGCCTGGTGGCCATCGACGAAGCGCACTGCATCTCGCAATGGGGCCACGATTTTCGCCCCGACTACCGCATGCTTGGCCAGCACCTGCCACATTTCCGTCCAGCGCCGGTGATCGCCATGACCGCCACGGCCACGCCGCTGGTGCAGAACGACATCATCGAGCAACTTGGTCTGGGCGAACCCGCCCGCTTCATCCACGGGTTCCGGCGGGCCAATATTGCCATCGAGGTGGTGGAGGTGCCGCCCAGTGAGCGCGCCGACCTGGCTCGCGAACTGCTGCAGGATGCCACGCGGCGGCCCGCCATCGTCTACGTGCCGACGCGGCGCGAGGCCGACAGTTTCGCCGCCGAACTGAAACAGGATTTCCCGGCGGCCGCCTATCACGCCGGCCTGGAATCGGAACGCCGCAAGAGGGTCCAGCAGGCTTTCTCGACCGGGGAGTTGCAGGTGATAGTCGCCACCATCGCGTTCGGCATGGGCATTGACAAGCCCGACATCCGCACCGTGATCCACACCGCGCTACCCGGATCGCTGGAGGCCTATTACCAGGAGGTCGGGCGCGCGGGCCGCGATGGTGCGCCGTCGCGCGCGATCCTGATGCATGCTTACGCCGATCGCTTCACGCACGATTACTTCTTCGATCGCGATTATCCGGATGTCTCCGTGCTGGAGAACATTTATGCGCGGCTGGCGGATGAGGCGCGGCCCAAGGAGATGGTCCAGGCGATGGTGCGGATGGACCCAGACGTTTTCGACAAGGCGCTGGAGAAACTCTGGATTCACGGGGGGGCGGTGGTGGACGCCGCTGAGAACCTGAAGCGCGGCAATGAAACCTGGCGGGAACTCTACCTGGCGCAGGCCGAGCACAAACTGGCGCAGATCGAGCTGATGATCCGCTACACGCAAACGAGCGATTGCCGCATGCTGGGGCTGGTGCGCCATTTCGGCGACTATGCGGACGCCCGCGAACGCTGCGGCATTTGCGATTTTTGCGCGCCCGACGAATCGATCGCGCAAAGCTTCCGGCCCGCGACCGATGCCGAGCGGAAGGCCGTGGGACGCATCCTGACGGCGCTGAAAAAGTCCGGACGCAAAGCCACCGGGAGGCTCCATAGCGAAGTGTTCGCCGACTACTCGCTTGATCGGGACGGCTTCGAACAGGTGCTGGGCGCCATGGCGCGCGCCGGATGGGTGGAGATGTCGGAAGCAACCTTTGAGCGGGACGGCCGGCGCGTGGACTACCGGTTGGCGGGCCTCAGCGCCGCCGGGCGGGACATGGATGCCACGGCCGTTCCGCCGTTCGAGATGAAGCTGGAGATCGAGGCGACCGGCAGGCGCCGCAAGAAGGCGCGCGCCGTCAAATCCCGCAAGCGGGAGAAGGCCGCGCCACCCGCCAATGCAGCAGCGGAGAAGGCCCTGCGCGCTTGGCGGCTGGCCGAAGCAAAACGGCGCGAGGTGCCCGCTTTCCGGATTCTGTCCGATCGGGCGCTGCTGGCCATCGCCGCCGAAAAACCGCTCAGCATCCGCGAACTGCTGGAGATTCCCGGCGTGGGCGCGCGGGTGGCGGAGCAGTACGGCGCGCAGATTTTCCGGATTCTGGAGCGGGGCTGATTGCGGCTGCCCACTCAGCGCGTGGGCATGAGGTTGCCTGCCGCCGTGAATCCGTGCTGGTCGACGGCGAACGCGCGCGCGGCGCCAGAGAGGTCGTTGTTCGCGAACAGGCGCTGGTCCTTGACGCCGATCTGCTCCAGGAACGTATCCGTGCCTTCCGCCGCGCGGCAATCGCGGATCGTGACACCGCTGCCGTGGCGCAGCGCGATAGCGGCTCCCGCAGCCGGCCGCCCCTCGAACCCTTGGATCTCCACGTCGTGGAATTCCTCGCCTTCGATGGCGTGCGTGAAGAACGGGGGCACGTCATCGCCCCAATGCAGCCGGAAGCCGCGTATCCGTAAACCCGTCGCGTGGCGGAAGAACAGTCCCGGGATGCCGTGCTCGAACAGCGCCTGCGAAAAATCGGCCGCCGCGCGCAGGTCGAAGTTGCCGCCGTAGGAGGGCTGCAGGCTGCTGTTGCGCATCCGCAGGTCGAAACGGTCGAAGACCACGTCCTCGACGGGGCTCTCCGGCGACCCGTAGATTAACGCAGAGTTCTCACTCTCCGCCAAAATGTTGCTGAAGCGCACCCGCCGGATGCGGCCCAGCGCCCCACCACCCGCCCGCAGCGGCACCGCCGACACGTTCACGGGCTCGCCCTTACCCCACCAGTGTCCGGTGATCAGCCCCGTGCGCATCACGATGTTGGTGAACAGCACATCTTCCACCGAGCCGCCCGCGCGCACGTTTACCTTCAGCCCGCAGTTGGCATCGATGGTCAGGTTCTCGAACGTGCAGTCTTTGGCGCCCTCTTCGTAGCCCACGCGAATGCCCGCCGAGCGCGCTGCCAGCGTGCAATTGGAAACCACCAGGTTGCGTGCGCCGAAGACGGCGATGCAATCGTCCCCAGTGGCTATATTGCAGTTCGAAACGCGGATGTTGGTGGAGTTTCGCAGGTCCATGCCGTCGTCGTTCGGGATACGCCGGCCGCTGGCCAGACTGTTGATGTTGAGGCCGTCGATGCGGACGTCCTCGCAGGAGTCGAACAGCATCGTCCAAGTGGGCGAGTTCCTGACCGTGACTCCCTCCAACAGCACGTTGCGGCAGTTGATGAACCGTACCAGGTTGCCGGGCCTTTCGCCGTGGTCCAGCGGCCCGGTTTCGGTCCCGAACTGGGGGCTCATGTATTCGTCCTTCTGGCGCGTGAACCTGGGATCCCAGTCGGATCCGCCCTTGATCTTGCTGGTGTGGAACGGCATGCTGTTGCCGTCGATGGCGCCGCGCCCCAGGATGGCCACGTTGTCCGCATCCCGCGCCGTCACCAAGCCAGCCCGCGACGATTCCCCGCTCACCTGCTGGCGCTCCGCCTGGTAGTCCTGCAGTTTCGGACTGCCCTTCACCACCGCGCCCGCCGCCAGATGCAGCACCGTGTTCGACCGCAGCAAGATGGGGCCGGTCAAGTACTCGCCCGGCGGAATGTAGATGGTTCCGCCGCCGGCTTCGGCGCACGTCTTGAACGCGCGCTCGAAGGCCGCCGTATTCAACGTCCGGCCGTCGCCAGCGCCTCCGAAGTCCAGCAGGTTGTAGTAAGGAGGCCGGGGTCCGTTGGTCTCCTGTGCCCGCGCGTGCTGGCTCGCGAAGCCAGCCAGTAAGGTGGATCCGCCGGCGAGTATGGCACGTCGCCTCACCATCGGGTTTCTCCTTCGGGATCACTGTAGCACCAGAGCGGGGCTGAAGCCCCGCGCGGTCTAAAGCCTGCCCTCCACGGGACGGTTGCCGGCCAGCGCGGAAGTGGCAAGCATACCGCCCAGCCCCATGGTTTCCACGGCCGATGACGGCACAATCACCATGGAGCCCCTCTCCTTGATGGCTTCGTAGAGCATATTCATGGCGCGCAGGTGCAGCGCCACAGGGTTGTCCTGGTAGGTCAGGGCAGCCTTCGAGAAGTTGTCCGCGATCTCGGTTTCCGCCTGGCCCAGGATGATGCGCGCCTGCCGCTCGCGTTCGGCCTGGGCCTGGCGCGACATAGCGTCCTCCAGTTCGTGCGGGATGCTCACGTCGCGGATTTCCACGGATTGTACGGTGATGCCCCACGGATTGGTCTTCTCGTCCAGGATGCGCTGCAGTTCCTGACCCAACGTTTCGCGCTCGGTGATCATCTGCGCCAGGTGGTGGCGTCCGATGGATTCCCGCAGCGCCGTTTGCGCGCTCAGGGTGATGGCCCCGATGAAGTCCTCCACCTCGAGGATGGACTTCTCGGCGTTCCATACCACCCAGAACACGATGGCATCCACATTGACCGGCACGGTGTCGCGCGTAAGGGCCGACTCGGCCTTCACGCTGGCTACCCGCACGCGCTGGTCCACGAAGCGGCTCAGCGAGTCGACGATAGGAATGATGTGGAACATGCCCGGACCGCGCAGGCCGATGTAGCGGCCCAGTCGCAGCACGGCGACTTTCTCCCATTGATCGGCCACCCGGATGGCGAACATCAGGTAGAGACCGATCGCGCTCGCCACCAGCGCCGGCGCGGGATAATGGGTGAGCGCGGTGGCGGTTATTCCGGCGGCGATGCAAATGACGCCGAGCGCGGCTCCGATGCTGCTGATGGGCATCTTCTCGCCCTTTTCGAACCCTTCCTGTTTTCCCGACTTCAGCAATTTATAGATCATTGAGTTGCTCCTTTAGTTCGTCGACGGTGAATCCGGCGCTGCCGGCGCGCGCCACGAATTCGGATACAAGCTGCGCCAGCCGGCGGCGGCGCTCGACTTCGTCCTGCTGCACTTCGCGGTGGGCGACGAAGGTGCCGGTGCCCTGGTGCGTTTCGAGCACGCCGCGAATTTCGAGCTCGCGATAGGCCCGGACCACGGTGTTGGGGTTGATGGCCAGATCCACGGCCACTTGGCGGACCGTGGGGATTTGGTCGCCGCTTACCAGCTTGCCCGACGCCATACCAGCCAGGACTTGGTCCATGATCTGCCGGTAGACGGGGACGCCGCTGTGGAGGTCCAGGCGGAAGGCGAAGGCGTCTGTTTTCGTCATCTAGATATATAGTATACTAGTTTACTAATACAGTCAAGAAGAAAAATTCAGGGGCGGTCGCGCCTCAATAGGCGGGCGCAAAACCGAACAGCGCCGGCGTTTCGACGCTGCGCCGGACTCCGGTTTCAGGGTCGACCGCGCCGACCACAGCAGTGCCCTTGATCGTCAATACCTCGAGCCTCGATTTCCGCTCGATTTGGCGGCAAGAAGTTGTAGAGCAGCGGAGGCGCTTTCATGACGGCCTGCTCCGGGACGAACTGCGTGCGCAGGATGGCAGCAGGTCCAGGCGATTCCCGAGAGTGGCCAGCAATATCCGGGCGGTTTCAGCGATCAGCGAACTGCCTACGGCCGCCACAGCCAGCACCGGTTTTGCGCCATGCATCACAATCACCGGCGCCATGTCGTTCGGCACACGATCTCCGGGGTGGATGGCGGCCAGCCGCGACTGTTGAAAGCCCGCGGGATCGGGGATGGGAATGCCGCCCACGACGACCCCGGTGGTGCCCCAGGTAACGGTGTTAATACTGTGCACCAGGGCGGCAACATTGCCCCATCGATCCACGACGACGATAGCGTCGCTGTGGCGGGGCGAGTCGCGCCGGACGAGCGGAGCCATGGCGCGCGCGTACGCCTTGGTGACGCGATCCTCCGGCGAGAAATGGAGCCCGTTCTGGCGCCGGAATTCGGCCACAGCCGGCGGGGTGTAGGGCCCGAACTCGACCAACTGCAACAAACTGGAGAGATCGCGGAACGGTCTTCCAATTCTTGAAATATGGTTCAGCGCGTTAGCGCCTCCAGGATTTGGCGGCCGCCCTCGTTGCTTCCGGCTGGCGCGAAGACCGAGTGATCCCGCAAACCCGGTGCTGCGCGGTTCCTCCCACCAGGGCCGGTAGCGCCGCATGTCTTCGACGGTAGCCTGGCCCCCCTCCTGCCGGACGGCCTCGACGAAGCGGCGGCCCCACGCGCCTGTGTACATGTAGGCGGCACCCTCTTTCGCCACGGCGCGCAGCGTCTGAGCCAAGTCAGTTTGGATGAAACGATCACCTACCTTGGGAACGCCCTTGCCCACCTGGTTCAAAAACTTCCGGCCCTGCGGAGTTCGGGCAAGCTATTTCTGGTGGCTTGCGAAATAACTTCCGAGCAGGGGAGAGACAGTGACGCCATTCTCGGCGTACCAGATAGCGAGTTGCAGAAGGCTGGCGAATGGCAGGCGTCCGAAGCGTTTCTGCATGGATTCGATACCGGCCACGAATCCGGGGACCAGGGTTTTGCGCCCCTCCGCTCCCCCGGGCCGGCTGCGCGGCACCCGGCCGCGGTCCCACCCTGTCTCAGCGACTCGATGCCCGCGCGGACCGCGATCGGGGAGAGCGTGGCGGCGACAAGCGCGGAGCGGCCCGCGACGATTCCAGCCTTCGGCGGAAAAGCACTCTGTTCGAGTCGTTTGGCAAGGGCTCTCTCATCGGGAGGCCACTTAGCCGGGGACAGGTCCGCTGCGAAGACCCCCAGCGTCCCCGTTAGGGACAAAGCAGCGCGGATACCATCAATTTCGCCGGGAACATGACGCACCTAATTATCGTTGGCGTGGCGCGCCTGCCACAGCGTCAGGCGAAGACCCGCGACCGGCCGGAAAGGGGCGAGGCGGGGATGGCGTCGATGAGGCGGCGGGTGTAGGGGTGGACGGGGCGCTGGAAAATGCGCTCCACCGGTGCGAATTCCACGATTTCGCCCTGGTGCAGAATGGCCACGCGCCGGCAAAGCGAGGCGATCGAAAGCAGGTCGTGCGAGATATACAGGATGGCCATGGAAAGCTCGCGATTGAGACGGGCGAACAGACGCAGGATTTCGGATTGGGTGAGGGCGTCGAGGGCGCTGGTAGCCTCGTCGGCGATCAGCAGCGCGGGACGGTGGAGAATGGCCATGGCGATGAGGACACGTTGGGCCTGCCCCACGCTGAGCTCGCTGGGATAGCGGCGCAGAAAGGGCTTGTCGGCGGCCAGGCTGACGGCCTCCAGAGCGTCGCATACAGCAGTTTGGCGGCGGGCGCGGTGCGCGCGGCTATGGGCATCCCAGGCTTCCGACAACTGCGTTCCTATGCGCAGCGCGGGATTCAAGGAGGAGACGGGATTCTGCAGCACGAGCGAAATCTCACGGCCGCGAATGGCGCGCATTTCGCGTTCCGTCGAGCACAGCAGGTCGGCGCCGCGGAAATGGACCTGGCCGCGCACGGCGCCGCCCTTGAGGTGCAGCAGCCGCATAATGGCGAGGGCGATGGTGCTTTTGCCCGACCCGCTCTGGCCGGCCAGGCCTACGATTTCTCCTGCTTCGATCTCAAACGTCACGCCGCGCAGCACGTCCGCGTGCGCGCGGTATCCCGCGGAAATCCTGACGGACAACAGCGGCGCGGCGCCAATAGACGAGTCAGTCGGCAATTCCACCAACTTACACGATGGCTGGCCGCAACCGGAGACGCAAGTTGACTTTCGTTAAGCACGCGGCACGGACGCCTGAGAAGCGGCGGCAGGCCATGAGCCCATACCACATCAAGTTATCCAAAGTTAGTACCCGCCTACTGACCTTCCCGGTTAACCGTGCCAGTCTACGCCAAAGGATACTATCCTATGCCATAACCTTCTCACTATCCTGGTACAAGAATTATCCTTATCACGGATAATTGAATTGAATATAGACCTAATAGAGCGTATGTTACTTTTATGGCGATGTCCGCGAAGATACACAGATTAGAAAGCGGCGCTGCGGACCGCTACAGTTTGCATCGCTCCCTGCCCGCTTACAAGGAGGCGGAACTGGGGCCGGCCCCGCAGGACCATCTCAAAGCGGTGCAGGCCCAGGACGAAAGCAACATCGTGGGCGGCGCCGTGGTGAGAAGTGAAAGCATGAAGGCCGTGTTCCGCTTGGTGGAAAAAATCGCGCGCACCAACGCCACGATCCTGATTGAGGGGGAAAGCGGAGCGGGCAAGGAGGTGGTGGCGCGCGCGGTGCACGCCCTGTCGCTGCGGTGCGAACGGCCCTGGGTGGACATCAACTGCGGCGCGCTGCCGGACCACCTGGTGGAAAGCGAGCTGTTCGGGTATGAGAAGGGCGCGTTCAGCGGCGCGGAAGGGCAGAAAGCCGGCATGTTCGAACTCGCGCAGGGCGGAACTTTGTTTCTCGACGAAATCGGGGAACTCGACGCCAAGATGCAGGTGAAGCTGCTGCGCGTGCTGGACGGCGTGCCGTACTACCGGTTGGGCGGTACCCGCAAAGTGGCGGTGGACGCGCGCATTGTGGCCGCCACGAACCAGAATCTGGAGGGGGCCGTGGAGGCCGGGAAGTTCCGCGGGGACCTGTTTCACAGGCTAAACCAGGTGAGTATCCAGGTGCCGCCCTTGCGTGAACGGGTGGAAGACATCGCGCCCCTGGCCTATCGTTTCCTGCACGAAGTGGACCCGCGGCTGGATCTGGACGACGAGGCGCTGAACGCGCTCGAGGACTACGCGTGGCCCGGGAATGTGCGGGAACTACGCAATGTGATTACGCGCGCCGCGGTGCTGGCCGAAAGCTGGGAGATTTGCGTGGGGGATCTGAACCTGAAGCCTGCCGCGCGGGGCTTTGTGGAGAGGCCTGAGTTAAGGCACAAGTTGGGCGGGCTGGAAGAGCAAGTGATCCGGGAGGCACTCGAAAAATCGGGAGGGAGGCAGGATGTGGCGGCGGGACTGCTGGGAATCTCGCGCCGGACACTGCTCAGGAGGCTTAAGGAATATAAGACACGCGCCAACACCGGCGTGTGCGCATCCCCGGTGCTGTCGATATGAATAACAAGGCGAAGCTGTACGTCACCATAGTCAGCCTCGCCGGCTTGGGCGTCATCCTGACGACCTTAAACCATTTCTATTCCGACGACCTGTACCGCTTTTGCTTTTATCTTATCCTCTCGGGTCTGGCCGCGGGGTTGAAGGTGAATCTGCCAGGCATGCGGGGGACCATGTCTGTCTGCTTTCTGTTTGTGTTCATCGGCATCGCAGACTTAAGCGCGCCCGAGGCCATGATTATCGGCTGCCTGGGCACGGTGGTGCAGTGCTTTTGGAAGCCAAAGCAGCGGCCCAGGGCATACCAGGCGATCTTCAGCGTGGCGAGCACGGGAATCGCGGTTAAATTGGCTTACGCGCTCTATCATTACGCCCCTCTGCAGCGGCTCTACGACCTGGGACCATTGTTACTGATCGCCGCCGGGGTGGCCTACTATCTTCTGAACACCGTTCCGATCGCGGGGGGCATCTCGCTTGCCGAGGGAAAGCGCTTCGCCGAGACCTGGCATAGCTGTTTCTTCTGGTCGTTTCCATTCTACCTGGTCGGCGCATCGGTGGCTTGGATCATCAGTCTCGTCGGCAGGCAGATGCACTGGCAGGGTTCGATTGTGCTGCTGCCGGTCATCTATTTGATTTACCGCTCGTACGGGCTATACCTGGCACGGCTGGAAGACGAGAGGCGGCACGTGGAGTCCATCGGAGGGCTGCATATGCGGACGATCGAAGCTCTGGCGCTGGCGATCGAAGCCAAAGACCATACCACTCACGAGCACCTGCGGCGCGTCCGTGTGTATGCGGTAGAAGTCGGCAAGAGACTCGGACTATCCGGGCAGGAACTGGAGGCCCTCAAGGCCGCGGCGCTGCTGCACGATATCGGAAAGCTGGCGGTGCCCGAGCACATCATCTCCAAGCCGGGCCGCCTGACTCCGGAAGAATTCGAGAAAATGAAGATCCACCCCGTGGTAGGCGCGGAGATTCTGGAGCGAGTGTCCTTTCCGTATCCCGTGGCGCCGATCGTGAGAGCGCATCACGAGAAGTGGGATGGCAGCGGCTACCCTTACGGCCTGCGGGGCGAGGAGATACCACTTGGGGCGCGAATCCTGTCCGCGGTGGACTGCCTGGACGCGCTGGCTTCCGACCGCCAATACCGGCGCGCCGTGGGTCTTGATGAGGCCATGAAAGAGGTGTCCGATCTGGCCGGCAAGAGCTTCGATCCAAATGTGGTGGACACGCTGAAACAACACTTTGCCGAGTTGGAGCGGCTGGCGCGGGCTGCACCGGAGATGACGGCCAAGTTGTCGACGGAGGTGAGAGCCGAGCATGGCGCGAAGGCGGAAACGGGGTATCGAAGCGCGCCCCCGCAGAAGGCCTCGGGCCATGAAGCCGACTTTCTAGGTTCGATTGCCGCGGCCCGCCAGGAAGTGCAGTTGCTGTTTGAACTGGTGCAGGATCTGGGCAACTCTTTGAGCCTGGACGAGACGCTTTCCGTAGTGGCGGCGCGCTTGAAGAAAATCGTGCCCTACGACGCTGTCGCCATCTATGTGCGGGTGGACGGGAAGCTAGTTCCGCAGTATGTGAATGGAGAAGATTTCCGGTTGTTTTCCTCGCTCGAGATACCCGTGGGACAAGGTCTCTCCGGTTGGGTGGCCGAGAACCGCAAACCTATCCTAAATGGCAACCCGTCCGTGGAGCCAGGGTATCTGTCGGATCCGGCCAAGCAAAGCACGCTGAGATCGGCGCTGGCGGTGCCGCTGGAGGGTTTAAGCGGAGCGATCGGGGTAATGACGCTTTACCGCGCGGACAGCGACGGGTTTTCCCGCGACCACCTGCGAATCTTGCTGGCCATCAGCAGCAAGGTGTCACTAGCGGTGGAAAACGCGTTGATCTTCCGCCAGGCTGAAGACTCGGCAACCACCGACTATCTTTCCGGATTGCCCAACGCGCGTTCGTTGTTTTTGCGCCTCGACAGCGAAGTAGCCCGCTGCAAGCGCAGTAAAGAACCGCTGTGCGTGGTGGTATGCGACCTGGACGGCTTCAAGCAGGTTAACGACCGGTTCGGACATTTGGAAGGAAACAAAGTCTTGCGGATGGTGGCCGAGGCGCTGCGCAGCCGATGCCGGGAGTACGATTATGTAGCGCGCATGGGCGGCGATGAGTTCGTGCTTCTGCTCCCAGGCAGCGACCGTAAGTCGATCCAGGGCCGGATCGCCGAGATCCGGCAGATTGCGATCGAGACCGCGATGCCGGCCGCAAGCGGCATTTCGATGAGCTTGGGCGAGGCTAATTATCCGGAAGACGGCTGCGACGCGGAGGAACTGCTGGCCGAAGCAGACAGACGCATGTATAAGTCGAAACATCTTCGGAAGCAATACAAGATGCTGGTCTATCCGCAGACAAAAGTCGAGGTTGCAGCTACGGCGTAGCGGGGGCGTCCAGGCTGACCCTATAAAGAACATATGAGAATTACGTCGATCCTGTTGGCGCTCGCGGCCATAGCGCCGGCTTACGGCCAGTATGGCGGCGAGCTGCGATTCTGTCTTCAGGGCGAGCCCAAGACATTCAATCCCCTGTTCGTAGAGGACGACCCGTCGGAGGTTATCCGCTATCTTACCGGGGGCGTGTTAATCCGGGTGAACCGGTCGACGCAAAAGGCGGAGCCTGAGCTGGCAGCGTCGTGGAAGATAGACCAGGGCGGCAAGCGCATCACATTTCAGATCCGTCGCGGCCTTAGTTTCTCGGATGGCACGCCGTTCACGGCCGAGGATGTGGCCGGGACGATGCGTATGGCGATGGATCCGAAGCTGCACGCGCCGGTAGGGGACGCGTTCCGCTCGGGGGCGGGCGCCGCGGAGATCGCGGTGACGGGCAAAGACAGGATCAGCATTGCATTTCCAAACATCGTATCCGGAATGGAGCGGCTGTTCGATCAAGTGGCGATCCTCTCGTCCAAATCCCCGAGAAAAGAGGCTGCGGTGCTGGGGCCGTTTTACGTCGCGGACTACAAGGCCGGATCCGAAGTGCTGCTGAAGAAGAATCCACATTACTGGAAGCAAGACGCGCAAGGGCGCGCGTTGCCCTACCTGGATTCGATCCGGCTCTCGATTCAGCAGAACCGGACCATGGAGATGGTGCGCTTCGCGCACGGCGAACTGGACCTGATCAACAGCGTCGCACCGGATAACTTCGAGAAGCTGGCCGGCCAGGCGCCCGCTTCAGTCAGCGACATCGGGCCGGGACTCGAGTCGGAGCTGCTGTGGTTTAACCAGGCGCCAAGCGCGCCGTTGCCGGAGTTCAAGAAGGCGTGGTTCCGGTCGACGGCATTCCGGCGCGGGATTCTGCAGGCGATCAATCGCGACGACCTTTGCCGAGTGGTCTATCATGGGCACGCCAGTCCGGCCGTCGGGCCCATCTCGCCGGCGAACCGCCTTTGGTTCGACGTCAGGCTGAAGCCGATGCCGTTCGACCGCGCCGCCGCTCTGCGGAGCCTGGCGCAGGACGGCTTTGAGATGAACGGAGGCGTGCTACGCGACCGCCAGGCGAACCCGGTGGAGTTCTCGGTGATCACCAACGCAGGCAATCTCGCCCGCGAGAAGATGGCCGCCATGATCCAACAGGACCTGGGTTCGATTGGGATCAAGCTGAACGTGGTGACGCTGGACTTCGCTTCCCTGATCGAACGGCTGACCAAGACCCTGGCGTACGAAGCCTGTCTGCTGGGGACAGCCAATGTGGATCTGGATCCAAATCTGCAGATGAATGTATGGCTCAGTTCTGCGAGTAATCATCAATGGAACCCGAACCAGAAGACGCCGGCGACGCCTTGGGAGGCGGAAATCGACCGCCTGATGCGGGCGCAAGCGTCGGAGACGAATGCGGCCCAGCGCAAGCGATATTTCGACCGGGTGCAGGAAATTGCCTGGGAGCAGGCACCGTTGCTATACCTGCTGCACAAAAACACGCTCATTGCGGTGTCGCCGTCGCTGCACAACGTGAAGGCGGCCGCGATCCGGCCCTATGTTTACTGGAACGTCGAGAGCCTTTCGCTTACTACTCAGGTAGCCAGCAAGCGGCACTAAGGGCCGATTTGATTCGCCATCTCCCTTTCTTGACGGGCGAATGAGGCGCTCGTGGCGCGCGCGACGGGGTATCGCTCCGAGCCATGACCGAAGCGCTGAAGGAACTGAAACAACCAAAGTCCGTGCGCCATACGCAGACTGCGCCGTCCGCAAAACGGCGAAAAGTCGCCGGACGGAAGCGAGTGACGGACCAGGATGCCACGCTGCTGGCGGGTCTTGATCGGCCGGTAGATCCTGCGACGCGCGGCGATCCGGCATCCCCGCTGGCGCCTTGAAGCGGGGGATCTATGCAACGTTTTGCTGTAATTGCTTTGCTGGCGTGCACCGTAGTTACACCACTTACATAGGCGATTCGAACCAATACCAGGGGAACCGCAGAAACCCGGCGACGAAACCGGGCTCGGAATATCGGTGCGCAACTTTCCCGCGGGCAGCAGCAGGTGGAACAAGATCGAACACCGCGGCCTACGGGTTTCCGATCAGTAGATGGCCGAACTGCATCTAAAAAGAGACAAGTTCCACGGCGGCTGTAGCCACAGGCTCCTGCCCAGGACTTGACACAGTTATTCTTTGACAGGCCCAAAATTGTGCGGCTGCGGCGCAGGGCCAGGCTCGGGGTTGCCTTGCGGGCGCCCCTTGCGGGACGCCCTCTCGGCAGTGTGCGGCTATGCGCCTGGTGCGGCGGTGCTGGCTGAAGTGTGCGTCACAGGAAAGCGGTAGAGCAGGAAAGCCAGCCCCATCACCGGCAGGATCAATAGCGGCAGTTTCCATCCTAACTCACGGCTCAGAGCGGCCACCAGGCCGGCAACCACGCCTCCCAGCAGATAATACGGGAATGCGAACAGGTAACACTTCCGCCAGATGGCGCGCAACGGTTCGCGTTTCACCAGTGACAGAACCCCCGACACCAGTAGCGAGTTGGACATGAAGTACAGGCAGGTGGCCGCCGCCATGGCGACAGGGACGGACTCCGCATGCAATTGCGCGCGGACGGCCTGGGAACACCCGTAAGCCAGCATCAGGCTGGTGGCCACGGCCGACACGCTGAAGATCACCTGTACGGGCAGGGGCCGGGATTGCGCCCGCCAGAAACACTGCATCACTACGCCGGCGCAAGCGATGACCATGGTTTCCAGAGGCGTGAATTCCGAAATACCCAGCAGCACGAATACGAAGCCGATCGACATCGTACTGGTGAGGCCTGGCAGCCGCAATTTCAGAGTTCCCGCAACGAGCGACAGCAGCAGGTAAACGCTAAAGCGGAACAGATCGTGAAGCCCACCAGGAACCACGAAGGCGCACGCCATCGCTGCTACTCCCGCCGCGCTTACCAGCGTGATGTATAGTTTTGCATTCCCAGGCACGATTCACCTCGGTATATGCGAAGTGCAGTTTTGCGCCCTACTGGTCGCCATCATCCGCAGCAAATGCCTGAAGCGGCGACGAAGGCAGTGCGGTGGTCCCCCACACGATATTCAACGGGTTCACCCAGACTGCGCCGGTCCCGGCCCACAGAACCGTATAACCGTTCAGATTCTGCCCTGTGAGCACTGTGGTACCCCACACGATATTAGTGCCCCAAACTATGTTAGTACCCCAGACGATGTTAGTGCCCCACACGATATTAGTGCCCCAGACTATATTCTCGGCGAACATCAAGGTCACCTGGCCATTCGCATTCATGATCGCGAGGGGTGAGATGGCTGGTACGCCGACACTATCCGAGTTGTTAAGCGCGGCGGCTATGTTTAACTGGCCGGCTCCGACAGTGAAAATATCCGAGATGTTGTTGTGGGTGACGTGGCGGAGTACGTCCTGCGCGCTGGTATACAGCGGGAACATCTTGGTGGCGGTCTTCATGAGCCGGGCTTTTACCTGATCCGGGGTCAGCGACGGGTACTCCTGGAGCAGAAGGGCGGCTGCGCCGCTCACCACCGGGGTGGCCATGCTGGTTCCACTTAGCGAGAAGTAGTTGCTGGAGGCGCCCGAAGGGCCACCCGCTTCATAATATGAGTTGGCGATAAGAGCGGAGGGATATGCGGCTTCGAGCGTATTGTTTGGGGCCATCAAGGAGACGATGTTATTGCCGGGCGCCACCAGGTCGGGCTTGGCGATATGATCGATGGCGGTCGGACCATCCGAGCTATAGCTGGCGATGGTGTCACCCGCGACGTTCGTCGAACCGTGCGTGTTGGTTGCGCCCACGGTGATTACATAAGGATCGTTTCCGGGCGAAGCGATGGTCCCGTAGAGGGGCAGGCTGCCCGCGACGTTCCGACCGGCATTGCCCGCCGCCACCACCACAACGATGCCGGCGTTCCAGGCGGCCTCGGCGGCCTGGCAGATAGGATCGACCGTGTAACTTTCAAAGACCGTACGGCCGAGCGATATATTAATGACACCGATGTTGTACGTGCTCCGCAGGCTGATAGCTTGATCGATGGCTGCGACCACGTTGCTATCCGTCCCCGACCCGTTCTGGTCCAACACCTGCAAGTTGATCAGGTTAGCGTTCGGCGCTACGCCGGTAAATGTCCGCGTGAAGCCGGGGCCGGAGGAATCCGCGCCATTGGACCCGATAATGCCGGCGACGTGCGTGCCGTGTCCGTAAAGATCGGCGCCGGTCAACCCGGTAACGAAGCTTTGGCTATAGACAATGCGAGAGCCGCCCGCGGGGGACTTGAGGTCGTCATGGGGATAGATGCCGCTGTCGATCACTGCCACGCCGATCCCGGCGCCGGTCCAGCCGTATTGCCAGGCGGTGTTGGCGCCGACTGTCTGCGTGGTGATGTCGAGACTGCCGGCCACCGCGCGATTGGGCGAGATATGAGTGACGGCTGGGTTGAGCTGTAGCGCCTGAATTTGGGCCGGCGACAGGAGGAGATGGACGGCCCTGATGTGCCGGAAGCGCCGTATGATCTGATTAGCGGCAAACGGGCTGAGATCGGCACTGGTAGGTATGCGGGTGAATTGCACGATGACCTCGACGTTTCCCTTGCCGCCGAGCG
>Ga0335078_10002988_pt1 | contig 25296 bp, 24 predicted proteins | sample Lox_Sample_32_FD_206711 | JGI IMG/M metagenome (GOLD analysis project Ga0335078, IMG submission 206711) | Soil microbial communities from Loxahatchee National Wildlife Refuge, Florida, United States - Lox_Sample_3.2 | ecosystem: Environmental > Terrestrial > Soil > Wetlands | place: USA... | reverse complement strand
CAGAAGAGCCGAGAACACCAGCAGGCCGGGGTCGACCCCGGCCACGATCCAGGCTCCGCCGGCTTGCCGCGGCAGCAAGCTCACCAGGCCTTCCGTGCACCAGTTCTCGACCAGCAGGCCCGCGGCGGCGCCCGCCAGAGAGAGCAGGATTCCCTCGATGAGGAGCTGTTTCACCAGGGCGCCGCGGCTGGCGCCGAGCGCCAGGCGGATGGAGATTTCGCGGCGGCGTCCGGCGGCGCGCGCGGTCAGAAGGCCGGCCACGTTGGCGCAGGCGATCAGGAGCACCAGCCCGACCATCACCATCAGCACGTCCAGCGGCTTCTGCCATTTCTCTTTCAGCTCGCTGATGCCCTGGGACGCCGGCCGCAGCTCGGCGCGGCTGGCCAGAAAGCGCTGGGTGTCGCCATCGGAAGGCGAGGCCTTCGCGGCTTTGAGCTCGGCTTCGAGGACCGAGCGGTAGGCCGCATCCGTGATCGATTGCGCGCGCTCGATCGAGATGCCCGGCGCCAGGCGTCCGAAGAGCACCAGCCAACGGTAGTCGTTCTTGTCGAGCAAATCCAGCGTGGGGATGGCCATGCGCTGCGCCGAGATCGGCAGGTAAATATCGGGAAGCTGGCCTTGAAAGAGCCCGTTGAATTCCGGAGCGGTGACGCCCACAACCCTCATGGGATATCCGTTGACCCTGACGGTGTCATTCAGAATCTCGCGCGCTCCGGCGAATCGCGATTGCCAGTAGCCGTAGCGCAGCACCACGGCCGGATTGGCGCCGGGCACGCCGTCGTCGGCCGGCTCGAGCAGGCGCCCGGCCGCCGCACGGACTCCCAGAACCTGAAAGAAATTGCCGGAGACGATCTCGGCCTTGGCGCCGTCGGTGGCCCCCAGCCAGGCAAGGCGCGTGGCGGTGCTGGTTCGGGCGATCAGGCCGGAGAAGGCCTGATCGGCGTCGCGCATGCTTCGATAGAGCGGATACGAGGAGACCGGCTCGTTGCTGTCCATCGATGCGCTGCCGCTGGCTGGATACTCAGTGTGGAGCAGCACGAGCCGCTCCGGATGTTGGACCGGCAGCGAACGGAGGACGATCTGTTCCAGGAGGGAAAATATGGCCGTATTGGCGCCGATTCCGAGCGCCAGCGAAGCCACGGCAACGATCGTCACCAGGGGATTCCGCCGGAGAGCGCGGAACGAGAACCGCAGGTCCTTCCACATGAAATCCCGGAGAGCAATCTTCGGACCCAGGCCAATGCCTATACAACAAGGAGTTCCGCCACCGGAAAACAGCCGATCTGTCCGCTTCTGGGACGGACAGGGATCGGTTTTGCGCCGCGGAATTACGCCAGCGCGGCCTTACAATAGGCGACGCATTTCCGGATTTCGGTCAGAATGTCGGAGCCCGCGGGCGTATCGTATTCGTACTCGATGCTGCCGGGAAACGGATAGCGCTGCTGCTTCATGAGCTGCAGAATCCCGGTCAAAGGGGTACCGCCCTGTCCCCAAGGCACGTTCGCGCCGGCTTTGCCGTTGGCCGGCGCCTGGCGATCCTTCAAATGCAGGCTGGCGATGCGATCGTGATACTTTTCGATCACCGGGACCGGCGATTCGCCATTCACGCCGTAATAGTGGCCCACATCGAGATTCAGCGCAGTATAAGGCGACGCCGCCAGCGCCTTATCGAAGCCGGAAGATCCGCCCTGGCCGTGAGTGTGGAATGCGATTCGCAGCTTCCGTTTGGCGGCATATTCCGCCACGCGGTGCAGCAAGGCATCCTCCTTCTCATCGGGCAGCTCCATGGTGAGGTGGGTCGCGCCGAGAGTTTCGCCGATATTCCAGATGTACTCGTACTCGGCGTCGGACATGGCCATGGCCGGAGGCAGCTTGAAAGCGTAGATGGTGACTCCGGCGTCGTTGTACATTTTGCGCAGCTCGCGGTAGCGGTCCATGGAAACCGAGAGCCGCCACGCCTTCAACTCCTCGGCCGCCGCTTCTTTGCCGTCCTTGCCGGACGGCGCTCCGGCGAATTTCTCGGCGACATCGCCCATGATCTCGATGCTGTCGAGACCGCACTGCACAATGTCCCGCAACAACTGGGCGGCGTCAGGGTGCAGATCGCGAAAACTGTAGGTAATGATTCCGATGTGAACGCCGTTAAAGGTGGAATCCGGCTTATCTGCCATCAACGTGGCTGCGGTGCCGGCCGCCAGGGCAAGTTTGCCGAAATCCCGCCGTGTGTATCCCTTCATATTTGGCTCTTCTTCCGAGGATACTGCGTTTGCGGGGGAGGGGGCCGGGCGCTCGAGGGGGCGGCTTGAGGTGGACGGGATTAACGGGCTGCGGCGTGGCAGGCTATGACTACCATCACCTTCGATAGTAGAAATTCGATAGCAGGAAATTGCCGATCAGAAGCCGTTCAGAGAAGAGCATTGGCGGGGCGGGTGCAGCGAATAGTAGTTGGGATCGGCGAACTTCTGCTGGAACACCGTTTCCCACCGGGCATTATCCAGGCAGGTGCGGCACTTGCCGCAAGCGCAGCGACGCGGCCGGGTGCGGCGCGCCGGCGCCGACCGGCGTTCCGCGCGGTGCATGCGGACCGGCCGGACGGTCGCAGCACGGTCCATCAATTGAGCGATCATGGCGGTGTCCGCCAATTCCACTTTCGCTGAATCGTCACAAATTGTCTGGTATAGCTCCATATTGGCCGCCTCGCTTGTCTCTCTTATCGACCGGCGGTGGAGATTTTTCGAGAAAACGCAGCGGGCAGCCGGGCACGGCTATATAACATTCGGGCTAATTCGTGTACTATCGGCCTCCGGCCTTTCGCGCAGGGCCGCCGGGTATCGACACGCACGTAGCGAGGACCGATCCTCCCGTTCCTCGGATAGACTAATCTCATGGGTCGGGCGGCTGTCTGTGTCGTCTGCTTGCAGGGCTGGATGGCCGGTCAACAGCCGGCATTTCGTGTCCAGTCAAAAGTGGTACAAGTGCCGGTGAGCGTGACAGGACGCCACGGGCGCCGCGTCACCGGCCTTCAGGCGAGCGATTTTTCGGTGCTCGACAACGGCGAGGAGCAGCAGATAACCGTCGACGACCTCGGTAGCGGCCTTCCGCCGATCTCCCTGGCCATCCTGATTCAGACTTCGGGAATTTCCATGCCTGCCCTGACCAAGATCCGGCGGATCGGCGGGATGATCCAGCCGCTGGTCATCGGTGCCCGCGGGCAGGCCGCCGTGGCAACGTTCGACCACCGAATTACGTGGCTACAGGACTTCACGTCCGACGACGACAAGATCTCGGCCGCCGTGAAGAATGTCGCGGCCAGCCCGGGGTCCGACCAGGCGCGGATGCTCGACGCCATCGTGGAGGCGGCGTCGCGCATGGAGCATTCCCCGGGGCGGAAAATGCTGCTGCTGATTTCCGAAAGCCGCGACCGCGGCAGCGAAACCATATTCCAGGAGGCGCTGCAAGCGGTGGAGACTCAGGGGATCGAAGTCTTCGGAGCACACTACTCGGCCTTCGCGACGTCATTGGGCGCAAAACCGAAAGATCTACCCGGGCTTCCGCCTTCGCCGCCAGACGATCCCACCGATGGTCCTCCCTCGGCTCCAGGCATAGACTTTACGGCCATGCTGCGGGAGTTGGGCAGGCTCGGCAAGACCAACGCGGTTCAGGCTTTGACGCGCGCCACCGGCGGCATCGACTACCCGTTTCTGAGGGAGCGTGAAATTGAGAGCTCCATCGAAAGGTTAGGGGCTGAAGTCCACAACCAATACGTGCTCAGCTTCCCGCAGCGCAAGGACGCGCCGGGGCTGCATCAAATCGATGTCTCGGTCGCGGGGCGCGGCGATCTCGAGGTTCGATGGCGGCGCGCATATTGGGTCGAACCGCAGGGCAGCTTCTGGCTGCGGCAGTGAACCCGCCGGCGGTTCAATACTTCGGCACGGTCGGATCCACCTGGTCGCTCCAGGCCAGAATTCCGCCGACCACGTTCTTGACGTGCTGGAAGCCGTTCTGGCGGAGGAAGGCGCACGCCCTTCCGCTGCGCCCGCCGGACTTGCAGTGGATCACGATTTCCGATTGCGGATCGAATTCGCCGATGTGCTTCGGAAATTCGCCCAGGGGAATCAGCCTCGCCCCCGAAATGCTCGCGATCTTGTATTCGTGCGGCTCGCGCACGTCGATGAGCGTGAACTCATCGCCCCGATCGAGCTTCTGTTTCAACTCGGTTACGCTGATTTCGCCTTCGTTCAACTTCCCCTCCCGCGCCGGCGTGGCCCGTGGATCAGGTACGCCGCAGAATTGATGATAGTCGATGAGCCTGGTGATGGTGCGATGCTCCCCGCAGATCGGGCACTCGGGATTCTTGCGCAGCTTCAACTCGCGGAAGCGCATGCCCAGCGCGTCGTAGAGCAGCAGGCGTCCGATCAGAGGCTCGCCGACACCCAGGATCAGCTTCACGGTTTCGGTCGCCTGGATCAGTCCGATCGTGCCCGGCAGAATGCCCAGCACGCCGCCCTCGGCGCAGCTCGGCACCAGCCCGGGAGGCGGCGGCTCCGGATATAAGCAGCGGTAGCAGGGGCCGCCGGGGTACGCGAAGATGGTCGCCTGCCCTTCGAAGCGGAAGATCGAGCCGTAGACGTTCGGCTTGCCCAGCAGCACGCAGGCATCGTTCACCAGGTACCGCGTGGGAAAGTTATCGGTGCCGTCCACCACGTAGTCGTAGTCTTTGAGGATGTCGAGCGCGTTCTCGCTGGAGAGCGCCGTCTCGTATTTCGTGATTGTCAACGCCGGGTTGATGGCTTGCATTTTCTCGGCCGCGGAATCGAGCTTTTTGCGCCCGACGTCCCTGGTCGCATGGATCACCTGGCGCTGCAGATTGGTGACGTCCACGACGTCGAAATCGACCAGGCCGATGTGCCCGACGCCGGCCGCGCTCAGATAAAGTCCCAGCGGAGCGCCCAGCCCACCCGCGCCCACCAGCAGCACCTTGGCCGCTTTCAGCTTCTGCTGACCTTCCATGCCGACCTCGGGGAGGATGAGGTGGCGGCTGTAGCGCAGGATTTCATCCTTGGTCAGCTCGGCGGTTTCCGGGGGCACGGCCGTGGTGGATCCGCCGGCGATCGAAGGCACCAGCGAAATCGTGTCGTTCTCAGCGGCGGGCGTGTCGCTCTTCGATAGATAGCGGATGTCTTCGTCGTTCAGATACACGTTGACGAAACTGCGCAGTTTTCCCTCGTCGTTGAATATCTGCCGGCGCAGGTCGGGATACTGCGACGTCAAACCGCTGAGCACTTCGCCCACGGTAGCGCCGGTTACCATCACCGAATCCTGTTTGGCGGTGAATTGACGCAGCGGCGTCGGGATGAGAATTTTGGCCATATCAGTAAATCAGCTCCTCTTTGGCCGCGTCGGTCTGGTCGACGTTGGGCAGCCAGCTGTTGGCATGGTGGAATTCGCCGTTTTGAATGGAGAGCACGACAAACGAATACCACGGGCAGGAATTCTGTAAATCCGTTTTGGAGAAATACGCATCGCAATCGGGATGCGAATGATAGATGCCGATCAGGTCCATGCGCCGCTCGCGCGCCGCCTTGTCGGCCGCCCGCAAGTCCTCCGGGCGCAGCTCGTAGCGCGTAGCCTGAGCGCCGGCGAAGGCGTTCTCGAGCTCGATCGAGGCACGGACAGTCTTATGTTCTCCATCGATGGAGCCGAGCATGGCGCCGCAGCATTCGTTGGGGTAGACCTGGCGCGCATGCGCCACCATCGACGCCCAGGGGTCCGGTTCGATGCGGATCATTCCTCGTTCCAGAAGTGCTCGCTCAAATACTTGTCGGCGTTGTCGCAGAGGAAGGTGACGATGACGGCGGGCTGTTCCCGTTCCGCCAACTTGCGGGCGAGCATGGCCGCTGCATGAACATTGCAGCCCGACGAGATTCCGACCAGCAGTCCTTCTTCGCGCGCCAGCCGCCGGACCATGCGGTAGGCGTCCTCGGTTTCGATCCACAGGTTGCCATCGGCGAGCTTGTCATCGTAGATTCCGGGGACGATGGCGGTCGGCATGTGCTTCAGACCCTCGAGCCCGTGAAAGCCGCTGGAAGGCTGGGCCGACCAGCATTCGACGTGCGGCAGGTCGCGTTTCAGACGCCGCGTCACACCCGTAAATGTGCCGCTGGTGCCCATGGCGGTGACGAAGTGGGTCAGCCGCCCGCCGGTCTGCTGAATGATCTCGGGACCGGTGCCTTCGAAGTGCGCTTTCCAGTTCGCCGGGTTGTTGTACTGATCGGGATAAAAGTAGAGATCGGGATCGGCCATGTAAATTTCACGGCAGAGCCGGATGGCGCCGTCCGATCCGTCGGCCGCGTCGCTGAAAACCATCTCGGCGCCGTAGGCCTTGAGGATTCTCTTGCGCTCTTCGGAGGCATTGGCCGGCAGCACCAGCTTCACTCCGTATCCGCGATTGGCGCCGATCATGGCATAGGCAATGCCGGTGTTGCCGCTGGTGGAATCGAGAATCACGCGATTGTGGTTGAGCTTGCCGGAGCGCTCGCCATCGAGCACCATGTTGCGGGCCGCGCGGTCCTTGACGGAGCCGCCAGGATTGAAATATTCGGCTTTGGCGTAGATCTCGATACCGGGAAATTCGCGGGGGATTTTCTCCAGTCGAACCAGCGGCGTGTGGCCGATGGTGGCCAGCAGCGGCTCGGCTTCGAAACGCGCCGGGTTCGGAATCGGATGTTGAAAAGCCATCATGCCACCTGTTTGGATTCATCCCCGCGCCGTCCGGATGCAGACATCGCATCTTTCTGGAAGCAAAGGAATTACATTTCTCTGAGCTGGCACCATTGTAGCATCATCCCAAATCCAGTCAAGAAAGTAGGGAAGGTATAATTGCGGTTGTGTCCTTTGCCGGCCTGAAGGTCTTGTCGCTGGAAAGCCGCCGCGCGGCGGAAATGGCGGAGCTGATCCGCAAACAGGGCGGCGAACCGGTGGTGGCCCCGTCCATCCGCGAGATCCCGATCGAGGACTCGGGCGTCATCGACTTCGCCGGACGGCTGTTTGCCGGCGGCTTCGACATGATGGTGCTGATGACGGGAGTGGGCACGCGGCATCTCAATCGCGCCATCGCCGAAAGGTACGCCGAGGGCGCTTTTGCGGGAGCGCTGCGGCGGCTCACGGTCGCCGCGCGCGGCCCGAAACCGGTGGCGGCTCTGCGCGAGATGGGACTGGCGCCGGCGATCGTGGCGCCGGAACCGAATACCTGGCGGGAGATGCTGGCCGCGCTCGAAGGACGGCCGGAGCGGCGGATCGCGGTGCAGGAGTACGGGCGCCCGAATCCCGATCTGCTGAAGGGACTGGGCGCCCGCGGAGCCGAGGTCGCACCGGTGCGCGTCTACCGCTACGGATTGCCGGAGGACACGGCCGCATTGCGCGCCGCCGTGCGCAAACTGGCCGAAGGCGAGATCGATGTCGCCCTGTTTACGACCGCGATGCAGATCGTAAACCTGGCGCGAGTGGCGAAAGATCAGGGCATCGAAGCGGAAGCGATGGACGCGCTGCGCCGATGCCGGGTCATGTCGATCGGCCCCACCACGACCGAGTCCTTAGAAGAATTCGGCGTGACAGCGGCCTTCGAGCCGTCGCATCCGAAAATGGGCCTGCTGGTGCGCGAGGGCGCGGGGCAGACCGGCGATCACGGCACGTAGACGTCCGGCCGGTCGCTCTTCAGCGCCTGTTGAAAGTCGGCCAGATAGGAATTCACGCGATTCAGCCTGGGATTCTCGCTGAGTTTCACCTCTGCCAGAGGTTTGCCGGTGCAGGCGATTCCATCGGAGTTTTCCTGATCGAGGAGGACCCGCACCTGGTTGCGGTACGCCGAGAGCGCGTCGATCATTTTGCGGTCATAATCGACGAGCAGGATATGTTCCGAGCGGATTTCACGGACGCGGTTGACAAAGGCCTCATCGGCAGCGTCGAGCTTGGTCTGAATCTGTTCGCAAGCTTTGGCAACAGCGGCGGGAGAAGGCTCGGTCCGGGAGCAGCCAGCCAGACCGGCGGCGAGCACAAGAAGGATTGCCGCAGAAGAACGATTCATAGGGGTGAAGCTTCAGATTACGCGTGTACGGGAGCTCTCATATCCATGTTTTTGGTTAGCGAAGGTTGGCGGACGATCGGTATCGGGTGTCTCCCGCATTTGTTACTACCCCGAGTACACTGTGAATGTGCCTGAAAGCAAGAAATCGCCGATGGCATTGATCGGAGAATACACCTCGCTGGCGATGGTGTTGCCGATTTCAACAATTGTTGGAGGAGGAATCGGTTATTTCATCGATCGTGCCTTGCATACGCATTTTCTGTGGCTCGTATTCGGGCTGCTCGGCACCGCGGGCGGCATCATCGAAGTACTCCGGCAATTACAACGTTCCGAGAAGAAGAAGAGTTCGGAATGAGTCAAGCCGACGAACAGTTGTACGTGGACTCCGTCAGCCGCATGGCGAGGTGGATGGTCTGGCTGGGCGCAGCCGGAGTAGCGGTTTCGGGTGTCGGGTGGGGCTGGCGCGGCGCTCTCGGATTTGCGTTGGGCTCGAGCGCCTCGGTTGTGATGTTCCGCTGGCTGCAGCATTTTGTCGACGTGCTCGGCGGGAAGCCGCCGCGCAAGGGAGTGCTGGTGTTGTTCGCGCTGCGCTACGTGCTGTTGGGACTCGGCCTGTATGCTATATTCAAGTTTTCTAAAATCAGTTTGATGGCCGCGGTGTCGGGTCTGTTTGTGTCCACGGCGGCGGCCATTGCGGAAGTAGTTTTCGAGCTGCTGCATGGAAAAAGAACTGTGGACCACGAAGATCTTCAATAATTATTTGCCTGGTTTGGGCAATGCCGCTCTCAAGCTGGTAGGCCGCCCTTCCGAAGCGCGTCCCTGGGCCAATTTCATCACCATGGAAATCCTGGTGGCCCTGATTATCGTCGTGCTGTTCGCGGTTCTGCGCGCGCGGCTGAGTGTCCGCACGCCCGGCAAATTGCAGCACTGCTTTGAGCTGGTCTACAACTTCGTGCACGACCAGGCGGAGGAAGCGATCGGCCACAACGGATACAAGTACCTGGCATTTCCGGGCACGCTTTTCATTTTTATCCTGTTCATGAACCTGATCGGCATCGTGCCGGGGTTCGAGTCGCCGACGATGACGCCTTCGGTACCGGCCGGATGCGCCATTGCGACATTCTTCTATTACAACCTCATGGGCGTACTGGCGCTCGGTCCCTTGAAATATGCCGGGCACTTCGTCGGTCCGATGCCGCTGATGGCGCCGCTGATGATTCCGATCGAAATCGCCAGCCACCTGGGCCGCCCGCTATCTCTCACCATCCGTCTTTTTGCCAATATGTTCGCGGGCGAGAAAGTCACGATGGTGTTCATGACCCTGGTGGCGCTGGGAGTTCCGGTGCTTTTTATGGCCCTGCACGTTTTCGTGTCCCTGCTGCAGGCGTATGTCTTCATGCTGCTCACCATGATGTACGTGGGTACAGGTACCGCCCACGAACATTAAACTTCATTCGGCATCATGCCGCTTCTTCAGTGTGAGCCCGGCTGCAAGAGGATGACGGGAACCACCTCCTGGAAGCGATTTTTAAGGAGAGTACCATGACAAAAAGGTTGTTTTTTCTGCTTGCCCTGATGTTTCTGGGCTGCTCGATGATGATGGCCGCGGGACCGGGAACGCCGGGCAACCCGACGGAAAACGGCCACTGGGTGGCAATCAGCGCGGGATTCTCGATGGCCATCGCCTCCGGCCTTTGCGGATTGGCGCAATCGAAGGCCATTGCATCGGCGGTGGAGGGCATGGCGCGCAACCCCAGCGCCGCAGCCGCGATTCGGGCCGCACTGATTCTCGGCATCATTTTCATCGAGTCGCTGTCGCTGTACGTGCTGGTTATTATCTTCGCGAAGGTCAGCTAAGGATCGCCTCAAAAATAACTTGCCATTGTGCACTACGTGACGTGGCGCGTTCACTCGTGCCCGCCGCGCCGGCACTTCGGCCGGCGCGCCCATGCCTGCTGGCGCCCACAAGCGCCGAGAAGAGTCTCGGCGCTGCCGGCACGAGTGCCCGCGCCACGGGCTCTGCACAGTTATTGTTGCGGCGTCCCTAAGAATCCGGTCCGCGGGACGGATGAAACTGAGTCCGTCCTGCGGAAATTGCCGATAGGCCTTCCGTACCAACTACAAGCGTGACAAAAGCTAGTACCGCGGATAGGCTTAGATAGGTTGGATACCTATTGACGCGCAGGTGTTAGACCGCTTACATTTGAAGCACCTTTATGGAACAGCGACGCACCCGGCGCTTCACGCTCCATTTACCGCTTTCGATCACTCGCTCCGGCGCCGAACGAATGACCATGGCAGGTTACACGCGGAATATCAGTTCCAGCGGTGTTTTATTCACGACCGAGCGGCAGCCGGACCTGACTGGGCCGATTGAATACGTAATTACTCTGAACAGCGATGGCACGCAGCAGGTGAATCTGCGCTGCATCGGAAAGGTGCTCCGCGCGGAACGCCTGGAAAAGGGAGCCGACCCGGCGCCCGCCTATCAGGTGGCGGCCACTCTGGAACGCTACGAGTTCGTCCGCGAGCAATAACCGACTTACTCATAAGTCGGAAAGATTTCCTTAATGTGGGCAGGTTGTGTCGCGTAGCAGGTTTGTAACCTGCTTTTAGCCGAATACGAGTCTTTGATCCGTGATTCGCTCGCTCGCAGACGGGTCTTGTGCGGCCGGCTTTTTCGCAGTAATCTGGCATAGAGCAGCCAGCAAAGAAAAAGCGAAAATCGCATGGACCAATCGCTCGCATTTCCCGAATTCTCGCGGGAACTCTCGTTCCGCTCCGCGCCGTCGCTGGAAGCGGTGCTTTCCCGTTTCCGGTCGGCGCATCGCGAACCGGATTCCGCCGTGCGAGCGATCCACCATCAGCCGGCCGCGGAGGGCGTCTTCGCGGATCTTCCCGCCGCAGTCGATCCGCGGCTCGCCGCGGTCCTGGCGCAGCGCGGCATTGCGCGGCTTTACAGCCATCAGGCGGACGCTTTCGAGCACATCTGGAGCGGCCGCGACGTAGTGATCGTCACTCCCACGGCCAGCGGCAAGACGCTGTGCTATAACCTGCCGATCCTCAACCGGCTGCTCGCCGATCACTCGGCGCGCGCCATGTACCTGTTTCCCACCAAAGCCCTGGCGGAGGATCAGCTCCACGAGCTGAACCGGGTGGTGGAAGAAATGGGCAGCGAGATCCGCGCCTTCACCTATGACGGCGACACGCCGCAGGACGCGCGCAAAGCCATCCGGCAGCGGGCCAACGTGGTTCTCACCAATCCCGACATGCTGCACTCGGGAATTCTGCCGCACCACACGCGCTGGGCGAAATACTTCGAGAGCCTGCGCTATATCGTGATCGACGAACTCCACTCGTATCGCGGGGTTTATGGCAGCCACCTGGCGAATCTGCTGCGGCGCCTGAAGCGGATTTGCGAATTCTACAATTCGCGCCCGCAGATCGTCTGCTGCTCGGCCACGATTGCCAATCCGCGCGAGCTGGCAGAGGCGCTCACCGGCAGGACTTTCGAGCTGGTGGATCGCAGCGGCGCGCCGCAAGGCGAAAAATTCTTCATCTTCTACAATCCGCCGGTGGTGAACCGGCAGCTCGGCATCCGCCGCAGCTACATCGCGGAATCCCGGCGGGTGGCGCTGGAGTTCATCGAGCGCGAGTTACAGACGCTGGTTTTCGCCAATAACCGGCTGGCCACCGAGATCCTGGTCACGTATCTCAAGGACGCCTGCGACCGCGGCCGCGTGCCCACGGAATCGGTACGAGGGTACCGGGGCGGATATTTGCCGCGCGAGCGGCGGGAGATCGAACGGCGGCTGCGGGACGGCGCGATCCGCGCGGTGGTGGCGACGAACGCTCTCGAGCTGGGCATCGACATCGGGTCGCTGGATGCGGTGGTGATGGCCGGCTATCCGGGAACGATCGCATCCAGCTGGCAGCGCGCGGGCCGGGCCGGACGCCGCCAATCGCCATCCGCGGCGGTGATGGTCGCATCCAGCGCGCCGCTCGATCAGTTCATCGTCGAGCATCCGGACTATTTTTTCGGCCGATCGCCGGAGCACGCCTACGTCAACCCGGAAAACCTGGAAATCCTGCTGTCGCACTTGAAATGCGCGGCGTTCGAGCTGCCGATTGCCGAAGGAGAGAATTTCGGACCGCATCCCACGCAGGAGATCTGCGCGTTTCTGGAGGAATCGGGATTTCTCCACCATTCCGCGCGGGCCTGGCATTGGACGCAGGACAGCTACCCCGCCGATGCCACCAGCCTGCGCAGCATCTCCAGCGACAATTTCGTGGTGGTGGACATCACCGGCGAAGCCCAGGTGATCGCCGACGTGGCGTTTACCAGCGCGCTGACGTCGCTGCACGAAAAAGCTATCTATTTGCACGAAGCGCGCCAGTACCACGTGGAACGCTTCGATTACGAAGAGCGAAAGGCGTACGTCAAGCGCGTGGAGTGCGACTACTACACCGACGCCATCGACTACACGCAGGTGAAAGCGCTGGAGGAGAAGGAAGCGGCTTCGCTCGAGGGAGCGCGCCGCGTCCACGGCGACGTGCGCGTGAACCGGCAGATTGTGGGATTCAAGAAGATCAAGTTCTATACCAACGAGAACGTCGGCGCGGGAAAGCTGTCGATGCCGGAACAGGAGATGCACACCACCGCGTTCTGGCTGCACTTGCCGGCGGCCTTCCTCGCCGAGCGCCTGCCCGAGTTCACGCCCGACGAGCGGCGCAGCGGCATCGGCGGGCTGGGCAACGCGCTGCGCACGGTGGCCAGCCTGCTGCTGATGTGCGATCCGCGCGATTTGGGCGTGGCGCAGAGCGAAGAGATCAACCTGTATTTATACGACACGTACCCGGGAGGGATCGGACAGAGCGCGCCTCTGTTCCGCCTGACGCCGGACCTGCTTGCAAAAACGGCGGCGCTGTTGCATGCGTGTGCGTGCGAGGGCGGATGCCCGTCGTGCGTGGGGCCGGCGGGCGAAGTGGGCGAACGCGGAAAAGAAGTGGCGGCGAGGATCCTGTGCGCGCTGCAGGCGTAGCCGCTCCCGGAACGGCTCAATTGGCCGTGGGTCTCTCTATATGATCGATCACGATAACATCCACCGGGCCCTTGTCCGGCTTCAATTCCAGACCTAACTGCTGCTTCATCGCGGCGAACACGGTCGGACCGGAGGTATCGATTTCCTGCCCGTTGACGCGCGCATTTTCGGGAATCCCGGGCGGCAGATCGCGGGTGAAAGAGAATTCGAAATCGTAGCCGCCCTTCAATCCGGTTTCGTCGACCACCGGCCGGTCCAAGACCTGCGCCAGACGGAATGCGAAATAGTCCATGGGGGAATAGGTCGCCTTCATTTTGATGTGCAGGAATCCTTCGGTCGTCTGGTCGATCCACGGATCGCCGCCATTGGCCGCCTGGTGAGGCGTCAATTTCGGCTCGCCTTTCTCCAGCATGAGGGCATATCGCGACATGTCCTTCCTGTCATGATGAAATTTCAATTGCAGGCGGTCTACCAGCATGTTCACGAGCATGACGTGAAGCTCGTCGCCGTTGGAGGATTTCTCGGCCTTGCCGATCATGTCGAAGCCGTCGCTGTCGAGCCAGGACGGCCCGCCGACCACCTGTTCGGCCTTGAGGCGATACGCCACCTGGATCATCAGCCGGATGGGACAGTTCCACGCCTGGTAGCGCTCTCCGCCGGGGTCGGGACGAATTCCGCGCGGGGATCCGGGCGCGGGGTTGGGGTCGCTGGGCTTGAGCGAGACGACTTCGAATCGAAGGCCGGGAGGAGCCTTGCCAATTTGGATCGCCTGGGCGAAGAGCCCGGCGGCGGCGAAAACACAGATCGCAATCCGGTGCATGGATGTAATTATGACGCCATCGGTCACTCGGCTCGCAGGGCCTCGGCGGGATCGACGCCGGCGGCGCGGCGAGCGGGCACAAAAGTCGCCAGAAACGTCGTTGCCAGAACTACCAGGATGCTGCCGATATAAATCCGCGGATCGCGCGGGCTGATGCCGTAGAGCAGCGACTCCATGGCGCGGGCGGCGGCGAAGGCCAAGGCGCCGCCGGCAACCAGGCCGATCGCGACCTGGCGCAGGGCCACTCCCAGAATGCTTCCGACGGCGGACCGGCGGCTGGCGCCCAGCGCCATGCGAATGCCGATCTCCTGCGTGCGCTGGGTGACGCTGCGCATGAGCAGACCGTAAAGGCCGATGGCCGTCAGCAGGAGCGCGCAGCCTCCGAAACAGGTGGAGAGGCGGATCATCATGCGTTCCTTGTTGAGATGCGCATCCACCAGTTCACTGAAGGGGTGAACCACGGGAGCAGGCTCGCCGGGGGCGATATGCCGCAGGGCTTCGCGGAGAGCGGCGGACGCCTGACCGCCATTGCCGGCCCGGATGGCGATGGTGAATCGCGGCCCGGCATCCTCATCGCCGAGGATTTTGTAGATCATCCGCGGAGGAGGCTCGCGAAGGGAGCGAACCATGGCGTTCTCCGCCACTCCGATCACCCGGCAGGCATCCTCGGGATTCAAGCGCGCGCCGTCGTTGGCCGTGGTGCCCCCTCCGGAGTAGACGAGTTGTCCGACTGCGTTGTCGGCGGGGAAAAAGTAACGGGCGGCATTCTCGCTGAGGATGCAGGTGCGATCGCTGTCGCGGGCGCCTTTGGCAAAGGACTGTCCCTGCTGAAGGCGCGTGCCCATGGTCTGGAAGTATCCCGCCGAGACGGTTTCCGGCCAGGTGGTCATGTCGCTGTGAACCGCGCCGCGGCGATCGACGGAGAAATAGTGCCCGGACGACCACCAGTCACGGATCGGCGGAACGCCGAGGTACGAGGCAGCCTCGACGCCGGGCGATGCCGCAACCTCGGAGGTGAGCCGGCGGATAGCCGCGGCAGTCTGGGCATCCGTCAGCCTGGCCGGGCGCAGGTCCAGATCCGCCAGAAACAAGCCAGCGGAACGGAACCCGGAGTTGGCGAGATACAGGTGGAGGAAACTGGCTCCCAGGAGCAGCGCGGAAGCGATCAGCGTGATGCTGACCGCGACTTGGGCGGGAATGATCCAGCGGCCGGCGGCCCGGCGGGAGGTGGCCGTGCGGCTGCCCTGTTTTAGAGTCTCGGCCGGATCGGCCCGGCTGATGCGAAGGGCGGAAAGCAGGCCGGAGCCGAGGGCGGCGGCCACCGTAAGCGCGGCCGTGAATGCGAGAATGATGGCGCGCGGCGTAACATCGATCGAGGGGGTACTGTCGATGGAGCCGAGCATGGCCATCAGGGATCGCGCCAGGCTCCATCCCAAACCGACGGCCAGCGCCAGCCCGGCGGCGGCGAGCATCAGAATTTCGATCAACACCAGGCGGAACAGGCGCCCTCGCGTCGCTCCCAGCGCGGTGCGCAAGGCAAACTGGCGGGAGCGGCTGCTCATCTGCGCCAGCACCAGCAGCGCCGTATTGGCGGAGCACAGCACCAGCACCAGTCCGGCCAGCATTTCCAGAATCAGCAGCGGGCGCTGATAGAGCATCCGCAGAAATGACCGGCCGCCGCTGCCGCTTTCGACCCAGAAGTGAAATCCCTTGAAGAAGCCGCCCATCATGGTCTGCCTGGGATCCGCCTCGATTCGGACGGCCGGCTCGATGGCGGCGAGATTGGCGCCGGCCGAGACCATCGACTGCCCCGGCTTGAGTCTTCCGAAGACGCTCAGCCAGAACGCACCCTCCAGTTTGCGGAGGGGTTGGGGGGCATGCAGAACCTCTTCGAACGCGAGCGGCAGCACGATCGAAGCGGTATTCCCTGAGACCAATCCGTCGAACCCCGGCGGCAGGACTCCGGCGATGGTGACTGCCTGGCCGTTGAGACGGAGACTGCGGCCGACCACCGAGGGATTTTCCTGAAAGTGACTCCGCCACCAGGCGTAAGACAGGAGCGCCTGATAGCCGCGAGCGCCGCCGCCGGGAACATCGTCCGCATCCCCGAAGGTCGACCCAAACACGGGTTGCAGCCGCAGAACGCGAAACCCGGTGCCGCTCATAATGGCTCCATTGACGCGTTCGGCGTGGCCGTTCTCATCGAGAAGCAGGTCGGCATCGCTCCAGGCCAGCAGGTCCGTGGATGCGGACTGGTGGCGGCGAAGGGCATCGTATGCCGGTCCGGAAAGGCCGATATCCTGGTCGCCGTTGCGAAAGCCGTAGCGAATCAGCCGGGAGGGCTCCGGGATGGGAAGGCTCTTCAGAACGATGGCATAGGTAAGCGAGAAAATCGCGGTGTTGGCGCCCACTCCGAAGGCCAGCGAAATGGCGACGGCGGCGGCCCAGCCAGGGCTCCTGGCAATACCGCGAAGCGCATAGCGGACATCCGACAGCAGGGTATCGAGCCAGGTGAAGCGCCACATGCCGCGAGTGATCTCCTTGACGGCGGCTTCGTTGCCGAACTCGCGGCGGACGGCGCGCAGGGCCTCGTCATAGGGCTCGCCGCGCTCCAGGCGGTCGCGCAAGGCCATGCGGACGTGGGCGGCGATTTCGTCGTCGAGTTCGCGATTGCGGCTGCGGAAACTCATGCAGGCTCCTCTTCCGTGCGATCCATAATGGATGCGATGGCTTTCGAGAGCTGCTGCCAGCGGGCGTGTTCGGCGGCCAGTTGGCGTTTGCCGGCCGCGGTAATCCGGTAGTACTTCGCCCGCTGATTGCTCTCCGTCTGTTTCCATTCCGACGCCAGCCAACCCTGCCTTTCGAGGCGGTGAAGGGCCGGATAGAGCGAGCCGGTTTCCACCTGGAGGACATCGCTGGTGGAAACGCGCACGGCCTGGATAATTCCGTAGCCATGCTGAGGTCCCCACTGCAGAGTTTTTAAGATCAACATGTCCAGCGTTCCTTGCAAAAGCTCGATGCGGCTCTGGTATTTTGACGTATGGGCCATGGATGTAGTTAGTCTACAGCCTTGAGTGGAGAGTGTCTACATCCCGCCCGGCCGTTGCGGGCGTTCCCGGAGGTGTTTTGCCCGGGTTCGGGGGCAACCGGGGTGATCTTAGGCGCCCGAACATAACACAAGATCGCTCCGTACTGTTCCAGTACCGTTTTGGTCTCTCTGGGACTTGTTTCCAGCAGGGCTGAAGCGCACTATCGGAACTGCGGCCCCACCGGGTTGTGCAGGACTGTACAGCGATCCGGAGGCGGCCGCGCCAATCTCCTTCGGCCCGGGCGAATCCGCGTCCGCCCGGGCACTTCTTTCCTCAGCGGCGATTACCGCCGACTTCTCCCACTCCGGGGGATGATCGAGACTCCAGTTGGTATCATTGCCAGATGCCGCCCCGCCCGTTTTTCGCGCTCACCTGCTGCGATGCCGCGTCAGGGGCCTGCGAATCGGACGCTTGATGCATTCCACCTCCACTGACAGGCTTGTCCGCTCTTTGCGGCGCGGGGATCTGATCGCGGTGGTGTTGAACGGCGTGATCGGCGCGGGGATTTTCGGGCTCCCGTCGAAGGTGTTCGCGCTGGCGGGCAACTTCAGCCTGGTGGCTTTCGGTGTGTGCGGCCTGTGCGTATGGTTGATCGTGCTGAGCTTCGCGGAAGTGGCCAGCCGGTTCACGGGCACCGGAGGACCTTATTTATATGCGCGCGTCACTTACGGACCGACCATCGGGTTTTCCGTCGGGTGGCTGGTATGGATCGCGCGCATCACGGCCTTTTCCGCCAATCTGACGTTGTTGCCGGAGTACCTGGGATTCTTCATGCCCGCGGCGGCGGCGGGGACTCCTCGCGCGGCGATCCTGACGGGAGCGGTCGCGCTGCTGGCGTTACTGAATGTGCGCGGCGTGCGCAGCGCCGCCAACGCCAGCAACGCGCTTGCCGCCGGCAAACTGCTGCCGCTGGTGGTTTTCATCGGGGCCGGCCTGTTTTTTCTGTCGCCGGCGCGGTTTTCACTGGCGGGCGCGCCGTCGTACGCGGGATTTTCACAATCCGTGATGCTGCTGGTTTACGCGTTCACGGGATTCGAGATGGCAGCCATCCCGGCGGGCGAGACCCGCAGCCCGATCCGTGACGTCCCCGCGGCGCTCATGACCGGCATGGCGATCGTCGTCGCTATCTATATCCTCATCCAGGCGGTGTGCATGGGCACGCTGCCGGATCTGGCGACGTCGCACCGGCCCCTGGCGGACGCGGCGGCGCGTTTTCTGGGGACCGGCGGAGCGGCGATGATCATGGCGGGAATCTTGATCTCGCTCGCCGGCAACCTGAATGTTCTGATTCTTGCGGCCTCGCGGCTGTTGTTCGCGATGGCCGAGCAGGGCGACCTGCCGGCGGGTCTGGCGCGCACGCATCCGCGTTTCCGGACGCCGGCAACGGCGGTGATCGCGACCACCGCGATCATGCTTTTGCTGGCTGTCTCGGGAACGTTCGTCTACCTGGCGACGTTGAGCACCATCGCCCGGCTGGCGACGTATTTCGCGACCTGCGGGGCGTTGCCGGTCCTGCGCCGCCGCGCGGAAACACCGGCTTCCGGCTTCCGGCTGCGCGGAGGGAACGCGATCGCGGTCGCGGGGATGCTCGTATGCGCCTGGCTGGTGTCGAGTTGCACGCTGCGCGAAGCGCGCGATGGGGCTTTGGCCGCCGCCTTGGGCCTGGCGATTTACCTGGCGTATGGCTACGCCGGGCGCGGCCGGAGGGCCGCAAAATAGCGGTGCGGCGTACTGCCTGCAGGTGCCCCGTGAAGAATGCACTACAATTCGGAGAAAGTCTCGCAAACGGTGCGGAAAATTCAAGCCGTGGTGACGGAACTCTTCCGTCTGGCTGGCGACAGCCGTCATGAAACGGAGACAGCCTGGAAATTCATACGCGCCGGTGCGATCAAGCTTGCCGTGATCGAGGATTCCGAACTGCCGGAGGTCCGGATACACATGTCGCGCTACTGGGACCGCCCAATGGATTTTGCCGCTGCATCGGGCGAGCCATAGGCCTTACCGAATCGTGACGCATTCAGGACCACCCCGGGATTGCATCCGTGTACAATCGGGTCATGGCGCCACTGCGGGAGTGGCTCAAACCGCCGCGAAGTCTGCTTCTCCTCCTTTCCGTGGGAACTCTGGTTGCCGTCTCGACGGTCGCCTGGTTCGGATGGAAACTGCTCGACCAGGAGCGGGCGGTGGAGGCGCAGCGCGCCCAGGAGGATGTGGAGCAGGAATCGGACCGCATCGCCGCCAACCTGCACGTCGTCCTGGCCGAGATGGGCGATCGTCTGGGAGCCTGGGTGACGGCGCCGCCCGCGAATGGCAAACCCAAGGACGGCGTCCTGCTTCTGCTCGACCGCGAGAGCGCGGTCACGCTGCCGGCGGGACGGGTGCTCTACTCCCCGGCGCCCGGCCCCGACCCGGAAGCCGCCGATGCCGCTTTCGCCGAGGGCGAGGCGCTGGAATTCCAGCAGGCCCAGCCGGAAAAAGCCATCGATTGGTATCGCCGGCTGAGCGAATCCAAGGTTCCCGAAATTCGTGCCGGAGCGCTTCTGCGCATGGCGCGCGTCCTGCGAAAGGTGGGCCGCGACGCCGATGCCTACGACGCTTATTCGGAGCTTGCCTCCATTCCGCTCGCGCGCGTGGCGGGAGCGCCGGCCGAACTGGTGGCGCGCGAAGCGCTGGTTGAAATGGCGGCGGCCGGCGGCCAGGACCGACCGACGGTCTCGCGCGACAGACAAGCGTCCGCTATCCGGCTACTGGTTGACCTGAGGCGCGCCAGATGGCCGCTGACTCGCGGCCAGTTCGCGTTTTACTGGGATCAGCTTTCGCATCTTGCGGACTCAACCGAAGCTCCGCCCGCCGATGGGCTGGCCTGGTCGGAAGCGGCAGCGTTTGCGTGGCGCGAATTGCAGCGTGATTCAAGCGAGCGCGGGCAGACGACTCTATGGACCGGCAGCCGTCCTTTATTTCTCATCTGGCGCGGCTCGGGCGGGCGTCGCGCGGCGCTGGTGACGCGGCCCGAGCTGGTGCTGGGCCCGGCGCTGGCAGGCGCGGAAGTCGATTGCGCCGCCGTCGACAGCCAGGGACGCGTGGTCGCCGGGCGCAAGGACATCAATAGTCATGCCGCCGTCCGCGCGGTCGCCGAAACCCAGCTTCCCTGGACCCTTTACTTCACCGCCGCGCGATCGCCGCGTGAAGCCGGCATGGCCGCGCGGCAATTCCTGCTGCTGGTAACGGCGGTGATGGTGATTTTTCTGATCGCCGGGTCGTACTTCATCGCGCGGGCGATCCGGCGCGATATGGAGACGACGCGCATGCAATCGGACTTCGTCTCGGCCGTCTCGCACGAATTCCGATCGCCGCTTACCTCGATCCGCCAGCTCTCCGAGCTGCTGGCGGCCGATCGGGTGCCCGGTCCGGAGCGCCGGCAGGTCTATTACGAGGCCCTGGTGAAGGAGAGCACACGATTGCAGCGGCTGGTGGAGGCGCTGCTCAATTTCGGCCGGATGGAGGCCGGCGCGCGCCAATACCGGTTCGAGGATCTCGACCCCGCGAGCCTCGCCGAGCGCGTGGCGGCCGAGTTCGAGCCCGCGATCTCCCCCGCCGGACGGCACATCGAGCTCGAAGGCGAGCGCCATCGCTGGCACATCGATGCCGATCCCGAAGCCCTCTCGGTGGCGCTGCGCAACCTGGTCGACAATGCCTTGAAATACTCGCCGAACAGCCCGACGGTGTGGGTCGAATGGGGCGAAGAACGCGAACGCGTCGCCATTCGCGTACGCGACCAGGGTTTGGGCATTCCAGCCGCCGAAAGACGGGCGATTTTTCGCAAATTTGTTCGCGGCAGCGCGGCGGCTTCGGCCAACGTCAAAGGATCAGGTGTGGGCTTGGCAATGGTGCGCCATATCGTAGCCGCGCATGGCGGTGAAATCATGCTTGCCAGCGAGCCCGGCCAGGGAAGCACCTTCACCATCCTGCTGCCGGCGGGAGCGGAGCGGGCATGACGCGCATTCTGGTGGTGGAGGACGAGCCGGCCATCGCCCTGGGCCTGGAAGACGATCTCAAAATGGAAGGCTACGAGGTGGAAGTGGCCGGCGACGGGGTCACAGCCGTGCAACGGGCCCAGGAGAGCCCCTTCGACCTCATCCTGCTCGACGTGATGCTGCCCGGCAAAGACGGATTCGAAGTCTGCCGCGAGCTGCGTCATGCCCGGATGAGCACACCCATCCTCATGTTGACGGCCAAAACACAGGAGGCCGAAAAGGTGATGGGCCTGGAACTGGGCGCCGACGATTACGTCACCAAGCCGTTCGGCACGCGCGAGCTGCGCGCGCGGGTGAAGGCGCTGCTCAGGCGGGCCGCGGCCGGACCGGCGGCCGGATCGGCAGCCGCTTCCGAGCCGGATCCCGAGCGCTATTCGTTCGGCGACGTGGAAGTGGATTTTCGACGCTGCGAACTGCGGCGCAAAGGCAAGCCCGTCGAGCTGACACCCATCGAATTCAAACTGCTGAGCATCTTCATTCGCGCCGCCGGGCGGGTGCTTAGCCGCGACCAGTTACTGGCCAGCGGCTGGGGGCCGGACACCTACGCCTCCGACCGGATCGTGGACAACCACATCGCCAACCTGCGCCGCAAGATCGAGCCCGATCCGGCGAATCCGCGCCACCTGGTGAACGTGCGCGGCCTGGGGTACCGCTTCGATGATTAGACCGGGGACAGCTCGCCTGGCTTCCGCGGCGCCGTACGCCGCCGCGGTGTGCCTCGCCGCGGTTTTCATCGGCGCCGCGCTTGCGGCCGCCGACGCTTCGGCCGATTCCGAACGCGACCTGGAAGCGGCGATTCACCGCGAGGTCGTGCTGGGAGATCTGCGTGGAGCGATCGCGGAATATAGAGCCATTCTGTCGCGGAGCGACAAGCCGCGGCCGGTGGCCGCCCGCGCGCTCTACCAGATCGGCGAATGCCTGGAGAAATCCGGGCAGGCCGAAGAGGCTTACAACACGTTCCGCCGTGTCACGGTCGAGTACGCCGGCGAGACGGAGATGGTGAACAGCGCGCTGGTGAAGATGGCGGCGTGGAGCGGACCCCGCAATCTTCGTTTCGAAGACGGCGTGGTGGGCAAGGTGCCTCCGGGCTGGCTGGCGCCTTCCCTGGGCAAAGATACCGACAATCTGCCCGAGTTGCGCCGCGACGGTTGCCGCAGCCGCATCGGATGCGCCGTGGTCATGGTGCCGTCGAACATGCCCAAGGCCGTCGGAAGCCTGATGCAGAGCTTCAGCGCCGCGGCTTATCGCGGCAAAACCGTCCGGCTGCGCGCCTGGCTGAAAGTGGACACCGCCTTCGCCACGGCCACGCAAATTCACTTCGATAAGGGCGAGGACAGCGCGCAGATGTGGCTCACCGTCGAACGCGCCAACAAGCGGCCGGGATTCTCCGACAATGGCGACGCCAGCCCCGTACGCTCCGGCGAGTGGACCCGCTGCGAAGTTATCGGAACCATCGATGACGACGCGCAGTTTATCCGCTTCGGCGTGCTCTCGATCGGCGGCGGGCGTGTCTGGGTGGACGACGTCTCGTTCGAAGTGATTTCTCAGTAACCGGCGGCCGGCGTCACTCGCGGTTCCACCACTTCAAGACCCGCAGCGCGCGCAGGGTATTCCACCGGCTGGGTTCGCCGGCGGCCTCCAGGTCGAAGAAAACTCTTCCGGGGTATCCTCTGTTGAGGATCCAGCGGCCGTCCGCCTGCCGCCGTTTCTCGACCAGGGCGATACCGTCGGAAAGCCGTTCGTCGCGGGCGGCATCGGCGTCCCGAAAATAGTCGAGGCCGCGCAGGACGTCGTAATGCCAGCGCGGCGGAAAAACGAACCGCAGGATCTCGGGCCTGGCGACTTCGCCGGTGCGGTGGGAGCGGAACAGCCGGTGCGCCAGCAGAAATTCCCGGCCGCGCACTTGCGCCTCCCGCGCGGCGGCGGCTTTCGACGGATGGGACCGTTCATATTCCAGCAGCGCTTCGAGGGCGGTGATGGTGGTGTGAAACGACCCGTGAGTGGCCGTCCCATAGCCCGGCGTAGCGCAGCAATTCCATCCTCCGTCCGCCATCTGGCGGCCGATTATATGTTCCGCCAGGGAATCGACGCGCGGATCGTCGAGGCCGAACCAGCACAGCACGGCCAGCGCCATCCCGCTGACGCAGGTTTCGCTGAAGTCATGGGTGCGCGTCCAGAAATTGATGCCGCCATCGCGCCAGAAGCCGGTATCGAGCAGCAGCCGCGCTCCACGCAACGCCTGGGGATTGCCGGGCGGTAGCCCCATCGATCGCAGCAGCACAAGGGTGTACGTGGTGGAGATCCATTTGGGTGTGTAAATACCGCGCCCCCAGCGGCCGTCGGCATCCTGCACGGCGAGGAGCCGCGCGCCCCAACCATCGAGCGCGACGCGTGCCCGCTCCCGCCGGACGGCCGGCCCAGCCGCTCCGCAGAGGTCCTGTTTGGTCTGCCACCGAATCGCCGGATCGCCCGCCAACAGCCACTCGACCGTGCTGCTGCCGGACAGGTTATTGACCTGACGCGGGCCGCCCATCCGCCTGGCCGCGTCGGAGCCCACAACCGGTCGCGCCATCCTTCCTACGCTATCATCGAATGAGTCCGTTATGAATCGCTTCCTACGTACCACGGTGATTGCCGCCGCTGCGACCGCCGTGTTTGCCCAATCCGTCCCGCTACTCGAGCAGATTCGCGCGCATCTCACGGCCAACGACCTGCGCGCCGACGTCTCGTTTCTTGCCTCCGACGCCCTGGAAGGGCGAGGCACGCCTTCGCGCGGGCTCGATATCGCGGCGGAGTTCGTCGCCGCTCAGTTCCGCCGCGCCGGCCTGGAGCCCGTGGGCGATGACGGCTACTTCCAGACGGCGCCATTTGCCACCATCAGTCCCGACTCCGAAGGATTGTCGTTGGTGTACGACGCCGGCGGCGTAGTGACCAAAGCCGACCCTTCGAAGATCGTCATCCAGAACGGCGCGGCGCTCGATCTGAATCGTGCTCCGGTTCTCAAGGTGGTCGCCACCGACACCGCCGCGATGAACGCACTGACTCCGGATCAGGTGAAGGGGAAGGTGGTGATACTGCAGTCTGAAAACCAGGGCCGCGGCGGACGCGGCGGCCGGGGATTCATGCCCGTAAGCCCCGCTCTGCGGGATGCGGCCCTCGTCGTGACGCTCCGCCCGACCGTGCCGGCCATGAACCAGGCGCCGCAGCTTCGCGACATGGCGGCCGCTTCGACGCCGCCCTCCATCATCCTGTCCGATGCCGCCATCGCCTCGGCCATAGCCACCGCCAAAGCAGGGCCGCTAGACGCCGCCATCTCCGTGCACATGGCCGCGCCCTCGGTCACTCCAGTCAAGCTGCGCAATGTGGTCGGATTGCTGCGCGGATCCGACCCCGCCCTCAAGGACACGTACATCATCCTCACCGGCCACTACGATCACCTGGGCATCCGCGGAACCGGTCCCGGCGACCACATTTTCAACGGAGCCAATGACGATGCCAGCGGAACGTCTTCCGTGATCGAGATCGCCAACGCCCTGGCGGCGCTGCACACCCGCCCCAGACGCAGCATCGTGTTCATGGCGCTTTTCGGCGAAGAGCGCGGCGATCTGGGGTCGCGCTATTATGCTTCCCATCCGATCTTCCCTCTGGCCAAGACCATCGCCGACGTCAACCTGGAACAATTGGGGCGCACGGATGAGACGGGTGAGGGCGAAAAGCTCGGGCAGTTCAATCTCACGGGATTCGACTTCACCGACATGCCGGCGGTGTTTCACAAATGCGGCGAGCTGACCGGCATCAAAGCCGTCAAGGACGAGGCCAAGAGCGATTCCTATTTCAGCCGCAGCGACAACGCCGCTTTCGCGGCCGTGGGCGTTCCTTCTACAACCCTGTCGGTCACGTACTCGTATAGCGATTATCACGGCGCGGGCGACGAGTGGCCGAAGCTGGATTACGAAAACATGGCCAAGGTCGATTGGACCATCGCCCTGGCCGTTTATCAGATGGCCGACGGCACGGGCGCGCCTCAATGGAACGCGAATAATCCGAAGACCGAGGCCTACCGCAAAGCCCGAGCGAACTAAGGGACGCGGCAACAATAACTGTGCAGATGCAGCCGTGGCGCGGGCGCTTGTGGCTGGCACTCGTGCCGGCCGCGCCGGGACCCTTCCCGGCGCTTGTGGCCGCCAGCAACCGTGGGCGCGCCGGCAGGAGTGCCGGCGCTGCAGGC
>Ga0335078_10002987_pt1 | contig 25304 bp, 29 predicted proteins | sample Lox_Sample_32_FD_206711 | JGI IMG/M metagenome (GOLD analysis project Ga0335078, IMG submission 206711) | Soil microbial communities from Loxahatchee National Wildlife Refuge, Florida, United States - Lox_Sample_3.2 | ecosystem: Environmental > Terrestrial > Soil > Wetlands | place: USA... | reverse complement strand
CTCCGCTCTCTGGCGGTGACTCCGGGACAATGGCGGTCACTCAGGGATAGCCGGTTGCGCAGGTCAGGACACTAACGCGGGTGGATACCTCGCTTTGCAAGCAGGGGTCCGTCCTCCTCGGGGCACGATTGTCTTGGCCGGGTCCTCCGAATCAAGGCCGAGCCGCTGCGCGGTCTCTTGCGCGAGCCTGGACACGGCGGCCACGGCCAAGGGCGGGCAGCTATGAGGAGGGACGGGGGAGGAGCAGTGCACGGACAGCCGGGACCGTCCAGCTCCCGAGCATGATCACCGTGCAATTAGCGTGCAATTAGCCCCGGTAAACAGGGTCAGCCGCGGATACGGGCGGTGCGCGGTCCTGGCATGCACCAATGATCGCTGATCCCCGGTTCTGAGCCCTTGGGACACCTGCGTGCCGATTGGCTGTAGTGCTACGTCCCCCTGGTCGTTGCCCAGGCGCTGAGCAGAATGGGATGGGCATGTACCACCGAGTTCATTTGCAGCTCATCTCTCAGCCGCTGCGCAAACGTTTCCACGCCTATGTCCTCGGCCGTGGCCACCCCGGTGCGCTCGATCAGCGGCGCGACGGTGCAGATGACTCCGGCCAGCAGGTCGACAGCGGCTGGATCGTCGGGCCCGAAGTGCGGCTGAACGCCGATCATCCCTAGCGGGCGCAGCCCCGCCTCCCGGAGAATGGCCCACAGCCGCGGGCCGAGCGGGGAAATGCCGGCCTTGGCGAATGCCTCGACCAGCCATGCCACCGCCCGGCTTACCAGCGGACTCGCGGGCAGTGCCCGGGCCGTGGTGAAATCTAGCTCTATCGGCACGACCAGGCCGCCAGCGCGTAGCACCGTTGCCTGCCGCCGCAACACCGTCGCCGGGTCAGGCACGTACATCAAAACCGCCCGCCCGACGATCGCATCGAACGGCCCGCCCGGCGCCGGGTCATGGATGTCGCCCTCCACGAACCGCACCTGCGCCAGGCCGAGTTGTTGAGCCCGGAGCCGGGCCCGGGCGAGCGCCTCCGGCGAGCCGTCAACGCCGACCACCTGGCCGTCGGGTCCTACCAGGTCGGAGAGCACAAAAGCTACATCCCCCACCCCGCAGCCCAGATCCAGCACCCGCATGCCCGGCCGGATGGCCGCCGCGTCGAAGATCATGCGCGTCGCCGGGGCAAGCGCCCTGCCCTGCAACTCCAGGCGCGCCAGCTCGTCCCCTGCGCTGCCCAGCTCGTAGCCGGAGTCGCTCTCACTCATCGCGTCTCCTCGATTGCCCGCAACGAGTATCCCGTGCCCGGCCCCCGTGCTGGCAAGGCCAGCAGCAGTTAGCCGCGGTCACGAGGGGTCAGCCACGGATACCGGCTGTGCCCGGACCTGGCTGATCAGCGGCTATATAGCAGCGCGTATTGGTCGGAATCCCAAGCCGCTAGTGCGAGTTCGATTCTCGTCACCCACTCCAAGTTGACGATTTCCCAGCTCAAGCCGCACATCCGCGAGGTGGCGGTCACGCTCCCCCCGCGCATGCAGGTACACCTTTGCGGACCTGGTGGAAGAGTGGCCCATTCGGCTCATCAGCTCAGCCAGCGAAGCGCCCGCTTCGGTACGTGTGGTCCCGGTGTGGCGCAGATCGTGCACGTGGACCCCGGCCGGCAGGCCAGCTTTGGCGAGTGCTCGAGGTCTGAGGATGGCCGAACCTAAGGGGAACCGCGTTACGCTTTCCGTGCATTGTGCTCCCGGAGGGAGGCGCCAGTCATGGCAGGGCCGGGTGATGAGATAGGAGGCCGCGGTCATCTGCGGGCCTCGCAGGCCGACCGTGAGCAGGTGGTCGGCACCCTCAAGGCCGCATTCGTGCAAGGACGGCTGACCAAGGACGAGCTTGACCTGCGGGTGGGCCGAGCGCTGGCATCGCGGACGTATGCGGAACTGGCCGCCCTCACCGCCGACCTACCCGCCGGCCTGACCACAGCTAAGCCGCTGGCGCCCGCCCGGGCAAAGGGCGGCCAGCCAGTTCTGCGGCCCACTCTCGTGATCGCGGTGCCGACCGTGCTGTATTCGGGCGTGTGGGTGTACGCGATGTTCTTCCCCAAGGGGGGCGATGGCCCCTCAAAACAAATGCTGGTCTCCTGCAGCGGGCTCGTCTACCTGATCATTGTGGCCACTTGCGTAGGGCTGATAGTCGCCTTGCGGCGTGAGCGTTCCGGCGGGCAGTCACCGCCGCGGCCAGCAGTGGGCGCGGGCTGTCCGGCATCCCAGCGGCTGCCGTCGGCTGACCCGGGCAGGCAGCTTCCCCCGGCCGGTCCCGGGCACCAGCACACCGCTGAAGCTGCGCCAAGGCGTTTTCTTCGTATGGGGTCTTGCCGACTGCCGGTAAGGCCGCTGGCAGGCTCGTCGTGCCCGCTGCGTGCGATCCGATGAGTGCTGGCGGCGACTCAGGGTCACTCGCGGCCAGACGGGCCAAGATGCCACAGATCAGCGTCTCAGCACGTGCCCGCGGATCGCGGCTGAGACCTCCCAAGCTGATAGTGCGAGTTCGATTCTCGTCACCGGCTCTACGAAGCCCCCCCGCTGACTAGCTGTTTCTGAGCCCACCGGCCAGTTCACTCAAGGCCTGACCTGGCTGATCAACGGAGTTGGTCGGCCCGTGCCACCATTCGGTTGCCGGCGGCTGCCGGGCTGGCCACCACAGTGCCGTCGCGTTAGGCTTCGCTGCACCATGATGGCCGGGGGAGGCGCCGGTGACGGCAGAACCGGAAGACCAGATGGCGGTAGCCGCAGCGGGCCGCAGTCGCCTCAGGGCGTCCGATGCTGACCGCGACTACGTAATCGACATGCTCAAGACCGCGTTTGTGCATGGTCGGGTTACCAAAGACGAGTTTGATGCGCGGGTAGGCCACGCATTCGCGTCGCGGACCTATGCGGAACTGGCCATGGTCACCGCCGACTTCCCCGCCGCGCAGACCGCAGACCAGCCACCGAGCAAGCCAGCCCGTGCGCAGTCCCGGCTCCCGATGAGCCATGCAGCCAAGGCCCGCAGATGTGTGATCATTGCGCTAGCCATGATGACAGCGGCCACGTTCGCCCCCGGTGGTCCCACACTCCTCCTACTCACACCGCTCTGCCTCACGGCTTTGACAGTTGCCGCTGCCCAGATACTCGCCTCGCAGCACGAGAAGCGTTCCGGTGGGCAGCAGCTAAAGATCTTCAATCACTGAGGTTGGGCCGTGGTTATACGGCAGGCCACCAGGGCCAGCTCGCGCTGGCCCTGGTGGCGACTGCCCCTGAGAGCGCTTTTCACGCCATGCGTCGAGCGTCAAGGTCCCGGCTACCGGCACCGCGATAAGCAGGGAGAGCACCCCGGCGGTCAACGCTCCCATGGGATTGGCGGGAAAGGCGCCCAGCATAAAGCCGATGGCCAGGAGAACCATCACCCACGAACCCCACAAGAGCGCCTTGTTCGCCGGGGGGCTGGCCTGCGCCGGAACGGTCTTGCCCGGCGGCGGGGCCGCGGTCAGCCCGGCGGGCAGGTCGGCAGTCAGCGCGGCCAGCTCCCCGTGGGTCCGCGAGGCGAGCCCGTGGCCGACCCGCGCATCCAGCTCCTCCTTGGTCAGCATGCCCTGCACGAACGCGGCCTTGAGCACCGCGATCACCCGTCCGCGATCGGCATGCGACGCCCGCAGATGGCCACCGGCTGCCGCGTCTGCTGCACCCTGGTCACCAGGCCCTGCCGTCACCGGCACCACCCCCGCCCGCACGATGCCTGAAAGGTTAGCGCGGCAGCCGGGGTTACAGCAGGATCAAACCGCTGGGGAGCTTACGTCAGCAGCGCACAGCTGCCACCTGGGCAGCCAGACTGTCGATGGGTCTGTAACACCCACCATTAGAGATCTCTAGGCGTTTCCCTCGGCCCGGCAACGCCGTGTCATTCCGTCCTAAGCGCGGTGGCTGTCTTGGCCGCAGCTGCCCAGCTGGCCGGGAGCAAGGCGCCGACTGCGGCGATCACCAAGCCGGATAGCGCAAGCAGGAGCAGTTCTGTGGGTTCGTAGACCGACAGAGCGCCGGTGGCCATGCCGCTGCCGGTTAGCGCTCCGATTTCCTGGACGACGACGGCGTGCAGGCCGATGGCAGATGGGATGGCGATGAGAGCGGCAGCAAGGGCCGGGGGGATGACGCTGCAGATGACCATGATTAGTGTCTGCCTCGGTGTCATTCCGACGGCCTTGAATACACCCAGGTCGTGTATGCGTTCACGGGTGGCGATCAGCACTGAGCTGAGCACGCCCAGTCCAGCGAGGACGGCGATCAGTTCGGTCAGGGCTCGGACCAGGGCTGATACCGAGGAGGGTGGGGCGCCAACGCCTTCGCTGGCGACATTCACCCCGATATTCGTGCCGAGTTTGCGCTCGAGCGTGGCGGTATAGCGCTGCGGACTAATTCCCGGGCTTACCCCGATGCGGTAGTCGGTCGCACCCAGTCCCGTGACCCTGCCGAGCGTCAGCCTGCTGGTCCACAGTGAAGGGCCGTTCGGGTCATACACCTGCCCAGTGATTTTGGTGCGGACCTGCCGTCGGCCAATGTTGATGGTGGGCTGATCCCCCACATGTAGCCCGGTTTCGGTGAGGAATTCGGTATTGGCATCCACCTGATCGGGTGCGGTGTACCAGGTGCCTGCGATCATCGGCCAGCTGAGCCAGGACGAGTCGCCGCCGTATGCCTCCAGGTTGAGCGTGGTTACTCCGGCGACTCGTACCGAGCCAGGCACGTTGTCGTAGTCGGTGACGATGTGTGCGGTGCCTGGCTGGGCGCCAAGCGCTGCTTTGATCTCCCGGGCTTGCGCACCGGTCAGCGCGAGCCGGCGGCTGCCCTTGGGGATTCCAGCCACGACCTGCCCGAGACCTCGGGCAGGGTAGTAGGTGTAGATCTTGCTGATCGACGTATTCAGCCCTGCGGCCATGATGACGGCGATCGTGCCGAACAGGATGGCCGCAAGGGTGGCAGCGGTGCGTGCGGGCCTGCTGAAGGACGCCGCCAGTCCGATCGTGATGGGGCGAGGCAGAGCCACCTTCCCGGCGAGCCGGTGGGCCGCATAACCGTGGCCGGTCCTCGGTGCCTGCCCGGCCGTGATGGCCGCGATGGCAGAAAGCCGTCCGGCGCGCAACGCAGGGACTGACGCCGCCGCGACCACCAGCAAGGCCATAGCGGCTGGCACAGCGAGGTCTATCCAGCCAGGTACGTGTTGGGCGCTGACACCGAGCAGCCCAGCCGGGCCGTTGAGCATCGGCGTCACCCACAGGTTTCCCGCGAACGTACCGATGACGATGCCAAGGGTGGCGGGAATCCCGGCCTGCGCGACGTAGGCGGCGTCGACCTGCAGCGGGGTGAAGCCGATGCTCTTGAGCATGCCGATCCGCCTCAACCCGGCGGCAACGGCGCCGCTGACCAGGTTGATGACGATCAAGATAGCCAGCAGCAGACCCCGCAACGCGAAGGCCAGCACGAAGGGGGTGTTGAACGACGACTCGCCGGAGGTCTGGCCAATGGCGTCCAGCCAGGATTGATAACTCACCACCGTGGCGGTGGGCAGGGACGCCTTGATCTCGGCGACATCGGCGTTGATCTGCTGGAGGTTGCCAGCGTGGGCGAACGTGTAGAGCATCTGCGCCCGGATCGGCGTCCCGGATGAGCGGAGTGCGGCGAGCTCACGGGGCAGGACCCAGCCATCGCCGAACCGGCCTGGTGACCCGCCGTAGCCTACGACGGTCAGCTGTGGCTTACCGGGAGCGCTCACCACGGTCACCTTGCCGCCGACCGGGGGAGCCCCTTCATATGGGGGAAGGACGATCTGGCGCGGTCCGGTCAGCCAGTGCCCCGGATAGACGTGGAGGTCATCGAGTGGCCCGCCCGCCGACGCGCGGCCGATGACGGTGCGCACCGAGTACACCGAGTTTGCACTGGGCCCTGCCGCGCCGCCCCGCGGCGGGGGCGCGGCAGTCGACAGTTTCGATGGGCGGTGACTGCGCCCGGCCTTGCCCTTACCCGGGTTTAGGCTGCTTGACGGGGCTGGGCCGCGTGGCCTGCCCCCCAGTGAGCCCGGGCCTACCGGGCCACCACCCAGGCCACCGGAAGGCGCGGCGGGCGAGCGGACGCCGTACCACAGCGTCATCGTGGCCTCTGGGTACGGCCCGGCGACCTGGGTGACCCCGCGCACGGATCTGGTCGCGGCCAGCTCGGCCGCGGTGGCCCGGGACTCGTTCACGGTGACCCAGACGTCAGCGCCGTGATGCGCCGTGTTCGCGCTCTGGGCTGCAATATTGGAACTGGTCAGCAGGGTAATGCCAAGAAAGGCGGCCGCGGTCGCGGTGGCGACGACGGCGAAGGTCATCACGCCCTGCGCCAGATGGCGACTGAGACCGCCCGATGCGGCCTTGACTACCGGCCCGGGGCTGGGCGTCCTGCGTGCCGGCGCCCGGCGTTGACCGCTCACTGTCCTGCCCTGGCGGCCGGGGGATCGGCGACGAGGCGCCCATCGGTGAGCTGGACTATCCGGCGGGCGTAGCGGGCCGCCAGGTCAGGGCTGTGAGTGACCAGGATGAGCGTCTGGCCGCCGGCATTCAGCTCTTTGAGCATCTGCCCGATTGCCTCGCCGTTGGCGGTGTCCAGCGCCCCGGTTGGCTCGTCGGCCAGCAGCAGGGCCGGGGAGTTGATCAGTGCCCGAGCGATCGCCACCCGCTGCCGTTCTCCGCCCGACAGCCTGCCCGGATAGGAGTTCGCGTACTGCTCGATGCCGAGCCCGGCCAGCAGGTCGGCCGCCCGAGCCCGGGCCCGGCCCCGCCGCATCCCGGCCAGCTGCGCGGGCAGGACGACGTTGTCCGCGACGGTCAGGTCATCCAAGAGGTTGAAGAACTGGAAGATCATCCCCACGCTGTGCCGCCGGTAGACCGCGGCTTTGGCCTCGCTGAGCGCGTCCACCCGCTGGCCAGCCACGGTGATCGTCCCGGCAGTGGGCCGGTCCAGAGCCGCGATCAGGTTCAGCAGGGTTGACTTCCCGCTACCCGACGGGCCCATCACCGCTACGGCTTCCCCATGCCCGATGTCCAGACTCACCCGGTTAAGCGCAGCCTCGCCGAGACCGGGATACCGCTTGCTCACCTCATTGACCGACAGCAGCACGTCCGCCCCGCCCGGACGGTGCTGGATACGATCCGCACTCACGTGCTCGGTCACCTGATCGCTCCTTCCGCCGGGCGGTTTGCTGGCCGCCCGGGGCCAGGATGGACTGGTCAGTGCGCCGCGGGTGCGGACGCCGGGGAGCTGAGATCGGCGGGTGCTCTGGTGCGACCAGCTGAGTGCCAACTGCGGGCAGGTCACCCACGGTCAGCGGTTTGCTTGCTCGGCCGCTGGCCAGGGAGCAGCGTGGTCCGGTGGTACTCGGCCGGGATGATCGGGCGTAGTTTTGCCAGGTTTGCCGCCGTGGGCGGCAGGAACTCATAGTCCGTCATGTCTTGCTTGCCGTCGGAGAACCGCAGCAGCTGGCGCATCGGCAGGTAGGTGGCCGCATCCACCCACAGGCGTGCCGCCGTCACGTGCAGTCCGGCTCCCTGGCCGGACAGCCCGGTCAGGCCGAGCTCAATGGCTTTGCGCCCGTTCAGCACGCCGTGCCGGATGATCTTGAGCTGGCCCTTGGCGAGCTGGTGGCGGATACCCGCCGCGTCGGCGGACAGCCCGAGGGTCATGCTCAGGTGATGCCATTCACCCCAGGCGTGCTTGGCCGGGAAGACTGCGATGAAGGTACCTGTGACGTTCAGGTCAGCGCCCCACGCGATGGGGTCAAGGGGGTTGGGAGAGGGGGTACCGTGCCGGGCGGGCATCGTGAAGATGGACTCGGCGTCCTTGCCCAGCCGCCCGTCCGCGCCCCACCCCTGTGTGTGCATTCTTACCTGCTGGCCGGGCCGCGGATACCACGGAAAGGTCAGCGTGCGCTCGCGGCCGCGCCCGCTGCCGGGGCCGTTCTCTCCTGGGCCAGACAGCCGCACCTGCGTGGACAGGATGTCGCCGCGGGCGGCGTCGAAGGCCGCCAGCAGGCGGTCGCGCAACGAGGGCGCGGCGGCCAGACCACCGCCAGCCTGGTGGGCCGGCAGGAGCGCGGTCACAGCAAACACTGCGGCGGCCGTCACGGCCGTGGCTGCGGCCAGGACGGGAATCCGGCGGCGGGCACGCACCGCCCGGCTACGGCTCACGATCCGTTCTGCCGGTGTGGCCGAATGCACATCGGTGAAGGAGTCCCGCACCGCGGTGATCAGGTCGTCGTCGTTCATGATGATCTCTCCCGCTCTTGGGTGGGGACAAGGTCATCGCGCAGCGAGGCGAGGGCACGAGCCAGGTGAGCCTTGACCGTGCTGGGCGCGACGCCGAGCACCTCCGCGGTGCGGCCGGTATCCAGGTCCAGGAACAAGCGCAGGGCAACGACCTGCCGCTGCCGGGTGGGCAGCCGCAGCAGCGCCGCCATGATCTTGGGGTCGACAGGGCTGTCGATGGCCCCCTGAGCAGTGGGCAGGTTGGCGACCGTGCCGGGGTCCGGGACCGCCACTTCACGGCGGCGGCGCCGCCACCGGGAAATGTTCACGTTCAGCGCGGTGCGGACCACCCACGCCGCAGGCGCCGGATGCCTGCTGACCTTCCGCCACGATGCGCACGCCCGGGCGAACGCCTCGTCAACCAGATCCTGTGCCGTGTCCTGGTCGCCGACACTTACCAGGACGGCGCGAAGGCAGTCATCCCTGGCGCCGCGGTAAAACTCCGCGAAGTCCAGTCGCTGGGATCCCACACCCAATCAACGCACAACCGCCCGCCGGAGACTACATGGCCCGTGCCTTCCGTCTGCTGATAAAGAGGAGCGGTCAGCGGGGCCAGCTGGGAGCCACCCGGGATGAACGACTCCCCGCGCCAGGCGAACGAGCGCGAACCGGGGGCTGGCAAGATCGCCAGGTCGCAACTGAGCCGGAGGACGCCGGACGCGACGCCAGGTAACTACATAAAACTTCACGTCCATGGCGAGCAGGGGCATTACCGACGCCAGGGTGTTCGCGGCGGGTCCCGTGAAGATGGCCGCTGGGCCGCTGACGTGCTCTCCCTTGAAGGTGCCCATACCTATGCTCGCAGCTTGCTGACCCTGGACCAGGCAGTGCGAGAGGTTGTGGCCCTGGCTGCGGACCTGCCCGATGAGGCTGTGCCCGCCTGGCCGCCGCCTCGTCGTCGCACTGCTCGGCCTGGACGTGACCCCGAACGACTCCGAAGCCAGTGGGAGAGTTACGGCCGTGACATCCCGGGGTGCTGTGTCGTCGTACTGGTGAGAAGCCAAGATTCCACACCGAACGGAAGGATGGTGGTGATGCCCATGCAACGCGAGGTAGACGAAGCTGCGATTCGGCAGCAAGTCGGCAAGATAGTCGAAGGACTCCGGGCCAAGGACCTTGAGGGTCTGAAGCAACTTTACGCAGCGGACATAGTCTCCTTCGACGTTGAGCCGCCCCTGCAGCATGTAGGGATAGAGGCGAAATTGAAGAGCTGGGCGAATGCGTTCACTTTCTTCCGCGATGTGACTTATGAGGTTCGCGACCTGGCGCTCACTGTGGGCACTGATGTGGCATTCGGGCACTTCTTCGGTCGGCTCAGCGGCACGCTGAGCAACGGGACGGAGACGAACGGAATGTGGGTCCGGGTCACTTTGTGCTTCCGGAAGATCGGCGGCAATTGGCTGATCTCGCACGACCAGGTCTCTGTGCCGCTCGATATTCACAGCGGGAAGGGAGTGGTTGACCTCGAGCCCTGATGGGTCGCACAAGAAGGAGTTCCTGGGAAGCTCAGCTTGCTCGGCTGCTACGGGAGCCCGGAGCGGCAGCCCGGCACGCTCAGGGGCCCACCGGTCAGAGCATGATCGCCGGCCCATTAGCGGTCATTATCCAGGGTGACGAAGGTTCAACCACCGTCACCAAGGGCGTAACCGCTGAACTTCCCAAGCTGATAGTGCGAGTTCGATTCTCGTCACCCGCCCCATGCGCGAAGAAGACCCGGACAGGGCGCCGCCGGGGCAGGTGGGGATCAGCTGCGAGGCCGGAACGACCCCCGCGGTATGTTCCTCGGGTGCAGCTGTCAGTCGCTGGCGGTAGCCGGGGCTGGTGTACGCCACGGCCCGGAGCCGCCATAGCCGCAGCATCTCCTGGAGCCGGTGGAACTGCTCTGGGCGTCGCGCGCCGTCTACGGCCGCGGCATACTCGGCCCGGAACTGCGCGTGGTACTCCTCAGGGAGGATGCGCAGGATCTCGACTGGGTCATCGGGGTCGCTGTCGTATGCCGGATGTGCAGTCACTGAGCCGCTCCATGTCTTCCTGCGCAGGCAGGCGTGGCTAGGTTCCACGGTAGACCAGCAGGCGGACAGTTCCGCTCGTCGTACCGGCCGCGACTGGATCTGGCTGCCGAGCAGGTAGCACGCATGTCTAGTCGCTAGATACATTCTGGTGAAGGCGCGTGAGGTGAACCGGAAGATCGAGCGGCTGGGCGGTGTCATGGTCCGCCAGGTCGGATCGTATTGACGTTACGGGTGCCAGAGGTCGTGGGTCCTGGCTGCCGACCTGCCCGATGAGGCGATGCCCCGTCTCGTGCTGGACTACGAGTACCACACCGGCGATGCCAGCCTCGACGCCACCGCTTCAAGCCATACCGAGATCGCCGTGCAATCAGCCACGGTAACGAGGGGTCAGTCACGGGTACTGGCGGTCTTTTGATCGTGGCCGGTCAGCGGCGCTAGCTGCGTGGATTGGTCGGATTCCCAAGCTGATAGTGCGAGTTCGATTCTGGTCATCCGGCCCCACTATGAAAGCCCAAGTCAGCGGGCAGCAGCCAACGGCTGGCATCGGCAGGCGGCAGCACCGCACCACGCCTGAACAGCATCTGCGGACTTGGGTTACACCGGGGAAGAAGTGCGACAGGCGGGCGGTAGGACCCGCCCAGACCACCACATTCTCACGCCCTGGCACCGGCAAGGATGGCCACAACAGGGTAACCGCACTACGCTTCCTTACATCGGGGAGGCGCCGGTGACGGCAAAGCCAGGAGACGACATAGCAGCAGCCACGGCTGACCGCGGCCGTCTCCGGGCGTCTCATGCCGACCGCGAGCACGTGCTAGACGTACTCAAGGCCGCGTTTGTGCAGGGACTGCTGCCCAAGGACGAGTTTGACATGCGGGTGGGTCAGACGTTCGCGTCGCGGACCTGTGCGGGACTGGCTGCGCTCACTGCCGACATCCCCGCCGGGCTGATCGCGGCCCAGCCGCCGCGGGAGCCTGCCCGGGCGCAGGCCCCGCACCCGCAGAACAAAATAGTCAATTCATGCGCCTGCTGGGCGCTTGCGGTACTCGCGCTTGGGGCCGCCTTGTTCACCGGTAACTTTGGATTGTTCTCTGCGGTCGTGGCCGCCATTTTGGGGATCTTGTTCATAGTGGGGGGCCGGATGGTCTTCTCAGCGCATAAGAAGCGTTCCAGCAGGCACCGATGGTAGAGGTCACCACCTCGCACGGTCGGTCAGAATAGCCTGGCTCACAGCGTCTGCAGCCAAGGGCTAGCCGCTACGAGAAGGACGGGGACGAGCGGGGCACGCAGAGCACGCTCGGATCCCCGGAAGGCCGCACGTTGCGCATGATCGCCGGGCCATTAGCGGGCCATTAGCCAGGGTAACGGGGGGTCAACCAGGGTCACTTGGAACCGCCACGGAGGCCTGGTCAGCGCCTCTGGTTAACCTGTGGCGGCGTCAGGCTGCGGCGGGCTGCACGGCGGCGGTGTCGGCGTAGAGCTGAGCGCTGGTGAACCTGCCGTCGGCGACCTTGAACAGCCATAGGTTCTGGAAGACCACCGCCTTGCCGCTGCCTTTAGGGATCGCGGTATTAGTGAGCTGAACGATGAGGTGATCGTCGGATTCGATGATGTCGTCGAGGTGGACGGTGAAAGAGTCCCAGACGTCGCTGCCGCCGGGGGTTCCGGCAAAGAAGCGATCGAAGGCGCCGGGGCCCGTGAACTCCCCCCCGTACGGCAGGGTGGCCGGCACCTTGAGGACGATATCGTCACGCAGCATCGGCAAGATGGGGTGGCGGTCCCTGTTCTTGAACAGGTCGGTGATCGCGGTGGCCATCTCGCCCTTGGTGTAGGCGTGGCGGGTGCCGGGAGCCTCTGCGGTGTCAAGTGGTCCGGCGGCCGCGACGTCGGTAGCGATCACGCCGTCGGCGAAGGAGAAGTTTTCCGGCGATGTGACGGTCATCATGACGAACACGTCCGCCGGCCGGATGCCGGCATCCTCTTCGAGCAGGCGAACCAGTGTCTTGTAGAACCTGCGCTTGGCTGGCTCAGCGCGGTCCAGGCCGTCGGTGATCGTGAACACGATCCACTCGTCGGACCGCGGGCCGCCGCGGAAGCCACGGCTGAATTTCAGCTCACCGAGATCGTGCTGATGGATGACCTGGAAGCAGTCGTCCGGCTTCATGCTGAGCTCGGCGACCAGCGCACGGTGCACGGCCTGCGAGACCGCCTCAAGGTACTCGGGCGGCTTGCCCCTGGCCAGGGTGATATCGACGAACGGCATAACGCTCCCTCTCCGGTCCGGAGTCTGATACTATGTATGTCATCATACATAGCACACTGGAGCCTGGGTAGGTGCGTCATAGGACGGCGATCAGACACCAAGCAGAAGATGGTGCAGGCCGCCAGGCAGCTCATCCGCGAGCGTGGCTACCACGCGACTGCCTTTTCTGACGTGCTCGAGCTCAGCGGCGCGCCCCGCGGATCGGTGTACTTCCACTTCCCCGGCGGCAAGGTGCAACTGGCCATAGCGGCGGCCGAGGCGCACGCCCACGAGCAGGTCACCATCATCGACCAGGCCGCTGACCAGGCAGACTCGGCGGCTCAGCTCATCGAGCTCTATGTGGACCTCAGCCGCGAGGGCATGGTGAACAGCAACTACGGGCGTGGCTGCGGAGTCGCGCCCCTGGTGACCGAGGGTGCCACCGGGGAGTCAGCCGACGTGAGCGAGACGACCCGCCGCGCGTTCTCGGAGATGACCGACCGGCTGGCCTTTCACTTCGTCGCCTTCGGCGTTGACCGGGCGGTGGCCCGCGAACTCGCCCATGCCGTCATCGCGGGCGTCCAGGGCGCGATGATCACCTCCCGTGCGCTTCAAAGCCCTGCACCCTACGATGCCGTGCGCACCTTCCTGATCAGCCAGGCGGTGAGCGGGCCGCCGAAGACCTCAAGCCGTATGGGCAGCTAACCCCAGCAGATATGGGCCCGCTGTCCGGGCGTGGCATGCCTCAATCTCCAGCAGGTCGCCACCTTCTGACGTTATACTGTCACGCTCAGTAGCCGATGTGACCCAGGAACCCGGCAGGATCGAGGGCGCTCGTGACCAGCTACGCCAGGCACCCGCGGCCACCCCGTCCCCGCTGGCGCCGCCGGGCACCCGCGGCAGCCCTATCCCTGGCCCTGACCGCCGTCGCGGCCAGCGGCCTGGCTGCCACCCCCGCCTGGGCCGCGGGCGGCTACCACATCACCGCCACCATCGGCGTCGGCAGCAGCCCGCAAGAGGTGGCGGTCAGCCCCAACGGCACCCGCGCCTACGTCACCAACTACGACTCGGGCACCGTGTCGGTGATCAGCACCGCCACCAACCATGTCTCTGCCACCATCGGCGTCGGCATCCGACCGTTCGGGGTGGCGGTCAGCCCGGATGGCACCCGCGCCTATGTCGCCAACAGCGGCTCGAGCACCGTGTCGGTGATCGACACCGCCACTAATCATGTCACCGCCACCATCGGTGTCAGCTCGTTCGGGGTGGCGATCAGCCCCGATGGCAAACGTGCCTATGTCACCGACAGCAACTACCGGGGCGCTGTGTCGGTGATCAGCACCGCCACTGATCATGTCATCGCTACCATCGGCGTCGGCCACTACCCGCAAGGGGTAGCAGTCAGCCCTGACGGCACCCGCGCCTACGTCGCCAACGACAACTACCCGGCCAGCGTATCGGTGATCAGCACCGCCACTGATCATGTCATCGCTACCATCGGCGTTGGCAGCCCCCCGTACGGGGTGGCGGTCAGCCCGGATGGCACCCGCGCCTACGTCACCAACGTCAACTCGGGCTCCGTGTCGGTGATTGACACCGCCACTGACCGGGTCACCGCCACCATCGGCGCTGGCCACTCCCCGGCCGGGGTGGCGGTCAGCCCGGATGGCACCCGCGCCTACGTCACCAACGCCAACTCGGGCTCCGTGTCAGTGATCGACACTGCCACTAACCGGGTCACCGCCACCATTCACGGCCCCTGCTACCCGAACGGGGTGGCGGTCAGCCCTGGCGGCGCCCGCATATACGTCGTCAACGGCATGGACCAGGGCACCGTCTCGGTGATCACCGGCCCGTAACCGGCAGCCCGGCACCCGCGGGCCCGTGGCATAACCGCCGCCACAGCCCGCGACCGAACCCTCCGGGTACGGCTGGCTAGCCAACAAGGCGATGGCCCGGCGTGTCCGGATGAAAGGGTCCTTAAATTATCGCTGCGGATGCGGGCCAGGTTATGAAGCGCCGTCTCCCGGAAGCCGTCGGTGGCGCTGGGACAGCGACCCACCGGACGCAAGCCTGCCCAGCAAGGTCCTACCGGGCGGACCTGTTAGGGGTGATCGCGATGGCGCACGGGGCATGCCCGACCCTGATCGGCGGCAGCGCCGTGCTGGTGGCGGTCCGGATCGGCGTCACCGTGCCGGAATCACTGTTAGTGACATAGGCCGTCTTGCCATCCGGCGTGATCGCGATGGCGCAGGAGCCCTTGCCTGCCGTGATCGGTGCCAGCGCGGTATTGGTGGCGGTCTGGATCGGGGTCACCGTGTCCGGATGGTTACCCCCGCGGGGGTTGGTGATGACGTAGGCGGTCTTGCCATCCGGGGCGATCGTGACAGGCAGCAGCGTGTGGGGGAACGTCGGCCCTTCCCTGATCGGCCGCAGGGCGATGTTGGTCGCGGTCTGGATCGGGATCACGGTGTCGCCCTGGCTCGTACCCTGGCTGACGATATAGGCGGTCTTCCCGTCCGGGGTGATCGCGATGAACAGGCGCCCGGGGGCGCCCGGGCGTCCCGGCGCGACCTTGATTGGCGGCAGCGTGGTGTTGGTGGCGGTCCGGATCGGCGTCACCGTGCCCGAATCATTGTTAGTGACGTAGGCGGTCTTACCGTCCGGGGTAATCGCTATGGCCCCAGGGCAGTTTCCGACTTTGACCGGCGGCAGGGCGGTGTCGGTGGCGGTCTGGATCGGGGTCACCGTATCCGCGCAACTGGGCGTTGACGCACTGTTGACGACGTAGGCCGTCCGCCCGTCCGGGGTGATCGCGATGGCGGCCGGGCCGCGCCCGACCCTGATCGGCGGCAGCGCGGCGTTGGTGGCGGTCCGGATCGGCGTCACCGTGCCCGAGAATTCGTTGACCACGTAGGCCGTCCGCCCGTCCGGGGTGATCGCGATGGCGCACGGGCCGCGCCCGACCCTGATCGGCGGCAGCGCGGTATTGGTGGCGGTCCGGATCGGCGTCACCGTGCCAGCGTTTCCAGCTGCCAGGCCATGGCTGGCTACGTAGGCGGTCCTGCCGTCTGGGGTGACCGCGATGGCGCACGGGGTGCCGCCAACCTTGACGGGCGGCAGCGCGGTGCTGGTGGCGGTCCGGATCGGTGTCACCGTGTTCGAGGAAGTATTGAGCACGTAGGCGGTAGCCGAGTGAACGGTGCCTGCTGGCGGCTGGACCCGGCTGAGCGCCTGCGCGCCTATCACCAGCCCGCCACATATCCCGGCCAGGACCGCGACCCCGGCCACCACGGTGAGCGCACGGCCCGCGCGGATACGCCTGCGCGCGCGGGCCGACAGCTGTGGCAATTGGGGAGTCTCTGCGGCGAGATCGCGCAACCCCTCGGCCCACAGCTTGTCGAAGTCTGCCATCATTCCTCCCCTGCCAGCTGCCCACGCAAGGCGGCTGCCGCCCGGTGAAGTGAGGACTTCACGCTGCCCACCGGCCAGCCCAGCACGCTGGCGATCTGCTGGTCGGTGAGCCCCTCGTAATACCGCAGGACGACCACCGCGCGCTGTCTCGCCGACAGTTGCGCGATGGCACTCCGCACGGCCTGCCTGGTCACCATGTCCGGGTTGGTGACGCCACCAGCGGCTGCGGAGCTGACCAGCTTCTTCATGTAAGCGCGTTCCACCCGCCGGCGGCGCAGATGGCTGTTCGCCAAGTTCACCACCGTCCTGCGCAGGTACCAGCGGAAAGAGTCGTCATTGCGCAGGCTCAGCAGGCGCCGGGCCACCCGCACGAACGCCTCCTGCACCAGATCCTCAGACAGCTCCTTCTCACCGGTGAGGAGGTAGGCCAGCCTGAGTGCCTCCGGGCCGTGGCGCAGGTACAGAACCTCCAGCCTGTCGCCAGCAGATGAATCACTCATCGCATCCTCGGCTCGCGGGAAGCTCCGCCCGAATCTGTCTCTCAACGACCAAGACGCCTTGCTAGCGGCAACGGTTCCGCCCCGCCCGTGTCACGGCCGGTAAGCCACCGGCTCGTGCCGGGCTCCGGTCGTATCCGTCCTGCTCGCGGTCCGATGATCCCGGCGATTCGCTAGGAGGTGCCCGGCGTCAAGGCCGTCGCAGGCGAGTTGGGCAAGGTGCTCCGGCTGCCTGACGGTGGGTGGCATGAGCGCTTGGATCACCCGGCCTGGATGATAACGGCTCGCCTAGCAGGCGTTTAGCGTCGGTGCGCGGGATGCTGAATGGCCATGGCGGAGAGGTGATCGCGGTGCCGGCTGGCCGGGTGAATGGGGTGGAGCTGTATTGGGAGCAACGGGGCAGTGGCCCCCGGCTGCTGTTCTGCAACGGGTCAGGGCTGACCTTGCAGGCCGTCCAGCCACTGCTTGATGCCCTCATAGCCAGCTTCGATCTGCTGGCGTGGGATTACCGCGGTCTTGGCCGCAGTGCGCCGGTAACCCACCCGTACACGATGGCCGATGTCGCGGCCGACGCCGCTGGTCTGCTGGAGATCACCGGGTGGCGGTCCTGCCGGGTGGTCGGGGCCAGCTTTGGCGGCATGGTGGCCCAGGAGTTCGCCGTCACTTATCCGCAGCGGGTCGAGCGCCTGGCTTTGGCCTGCACGTCGGCTGGTGGCGACGGCGGATCCTCCTACCCGCTGCAAGAGCTGCTGGACCTCCCGCCCGGGCAACGGGCGGCGGCCGAGCAGAAACTGGCCGATAGCCGCTGGGACCAGCAGTGGGTACAGGCTCACCCCGGCGACCAGGCGATCGCCGGGCGCCTGACGGCCGCCGTGCAAGCCCAGCAGGACCCGGCCGCCGAAGCCGCTTTCGCAGCCCAGCTCCAGGCGCGCGAAGGCCATGACGTGTGGGACCGGCTCGGCGCGATCACCTGCCCGACCCTGGTTGGCTACGGCGAATACGACGGGATCGCACCGGCCCGGAACAGCGTCAACCTGGCGTCGCGTATCCGCGGCGCGGAACTGCACGGCTACCAAGGCGGCCATGGGTTCTTGTTCCAGGCCCCGGGTGCCCTCCCGGCATTCATCGCATTCCTCCGAGCGCCATCGAGCTGACGAGCAGGCGGACACTCTCCTGGATGCTGAAGGTCAGCGCATGCTCGCCGTGCCATCAGCCATGGAAGTAGATGGCTACCGGGATGCCAACGCCCCCGCCTCCGGACCCAAGGCCGCCCTCGTCGGCGCCATCTCCTTTATCGTTATCTCGGGCGCGACCTGCGGACCTTCCCGAACACCAGGTAAGCAATGCCGCCAAATGGAATCGTGAGCCCGATGCCCATGCAGAGGATCGCCCATACCCACCTGGGCAGGTAACGCACTTCCTCCGCCCGGGCCAGGTCGACCTCGCAGAACACCACGAACCCGGCCGCGAGCACGAGCACTGGGATCACTACCAGGGCCATGTTCAACGTGGCTCCCAGGACGGTCCGTCAGGTCACCAGTCTGGCACAGCCAGTCATGACATGGCGGTCACCGGGCCCCTGGGCTGGGCGAGCATGGCAATTGGCCACGATCACCGAGGCCGCCGCGTTGCGCTCACCTCGGTGACCGGCCGAGACTAGGACGACCCCCGACCAGCCGAGGGTGAGGGAGGCTGCCGTGAGCGAACTCGATCGACTGGAAACAGCTGTAAGTGAATGCCGCGACATGATCCGCGAAGCACACGCCGCGACCAAGGACCTCCGGGCTGCGGTACGCGAGGCGAAGCGGGAACTGCAGGACCTGGCGAAGGACGAGGTCGCCGCCCACCTCCAGCGTGAGGTGTCCCGCCAGCTGGAGGAGCTGGGCGAGCGGACCCGGGAGGCGGTGAACGCGTCAACGCAGAAGGTCATCGCCGAGTTCGACCGCTTCGGTGAGTCGCTGCTCGGCAAGGAGACGTACTGGCAAACGGCGAGTGGCCGCCGCGCGGTCCCCCGCCCCGACGGTGACGTGCTGCCGGCCGAGATCCAGCCCGGCGACAACGAGCCTGAAGAGTTACGGCCGCAACAGGCGGTCCTGCCGCCCAAGGAGGACCCGCCCGAGGCGGCTGGTCCAGCCTGACCGATCCGGACGGCCGCAATCCGCAGCGAGCCAGCCGCAGGGCCTGTCCTGGAGCCACGCCCGCAACCGGTGTCTTCCTGGTCAGGGCCCGGCCAGGCGGGCGGTTTCGTGAGTCCCGCCGATGCCTGGCTGCTGCGCCCAGTGCGTCCCGGGTTGGGCTAGGGCCCCGGTGCCGGGCCAGGATCGGGCTGGCGCGGCGGCTGGGGCTGGGCCCGGGCACCAAGCACGATCAGCGCGATCGCTATCAGGATGAGCACTATGCCGCCGATGAGCAGGCCGATGCCGATCCCGAACAAGTGCGGGATGGTCAGCCCCAGCCCTCCGGTGAAGGCCACCGGGGCGGCAGCGTCAGTGTTCATCACGACCACCCGGTAGGAGCCGCCGGTAAGGGTCCACGTCAGGGTCGGGTGGTTCCCGCTCGCCTTGGCCACCCAGAACGTCTGGGATCCGGGTAGCCGTGGTGTGGAGCTACCGCTGTGGCGGGCCAGCGTCAGGCGAAACGGCCTAACATCCACGCTGGTAGCGACGTCGTAATTGACCCCGCGGAGATAGCGGTCCACCGCGCTCGCCGGGCCGACGCCTAGGAAGAGCCGGTGCCCGGCCCGGGCCGGAGTGGCCGTGATACGCAACCGGACACTGCCAAAGACGGTCTGCACACCGGATGTGTCGTGAATCGAGCTGGCCGGTGATACCAGGGCCCGGGTCGGCGTGGACACCTGCTGCGGGCCCGAATTCAAGGTGTCATTCGACCCGAACAGCGCCATCAACGCGCCGCCACCAACCGCGGCCAGTACGCCGATCAAGAGCAGCACGCCCCCGACCACGAACAGGGCAATTCGTTTGGTCATCCCACCTGCCCAGAGTGCAGATCAACCGGCACTTCCCCCGGAGTGCAGCTCAAACGCTAACAAAGAGCAGCGCCGCGGGCCAGAGGCCGCGGTCACCGGGGTGCGCCGCACCTTCGCCCTCGGCTTCCCGGCGAAACCCCGACCAACTGTCATAGGCCTTCGTCAGCTGCACAGCTAGCGGGATGACATGATCTACGGGGGCTCGCATGTGAGATCCGGGCCCCGTGATGCAGGGGAGGTCACCGCGGGATGGATGATGAGGCTCGCGACACCATTGAGAAGTTCCATGAGGCGCTCAACCGCCGGGACCTCGACGCTCTGGATGACTTGATCACCGACGACTGCATATTCGAGGCGACCAGCCCGGCACCTGATGGGACCCGCCACGTTGGGCGGGAGGCGTTGCTTGAGGCCTTCCGGGCCTTCTTCGCCGCTTCATCAACCACGCATTTTGAGATGGAGGAGATGTTCGGCGCGGGCGACCGGGTCATCGTCCGGTGGGTCTACAGCTGGGCGGATGGCCATGTCCGCGGTGTTGACCTGGTGCGGGTCCGGGATGGGCGGGTAGCGGAATCCCTGGCCTACGTCAAGGGCTGACCAACTGAGGTGAGCCCAGGAGAGCAGGACCGTGACATCAGCTGTGACCCCGTATACGACGCGCCTGCTCACCACGGATACCTGGGATGACTTCGCCGAACTGGTTGAGGCGAACAACGGTGTCTGGGGTGGCTGCTGGTGCATCGGCTTTCATCCCGAAGGCATCACCAAGGAAAGCACCGTGGCGGGCAACCGCGAGGCCAAGCTTGCTCACGTGAACAACGGCACCATCCACCAGATGCTCGTCTATCGCGACGGTCGCTGCGTGGGCTGGTGCCAGTACGGGTCACCGGCCGAGGTGGCCACCATCAAGAACCCCAGGGCCTATGAAAAGGGCCTAACCGGGTTGCCTGACTGGCGGATCGGCTGCTTGTTCACCGGCTCTGGATCCCGCCGCAAAGGCGTGGCGCGGGCCGGGGTTGCGGCGGTGCTGGCCGCGATAGCGGATGCTGGCGGAGGGTTGGTCGAGGCCTACCCCGAGCAGGTGGCTGGACGTGACCCGCAACGTGGCGGTTACCTCCATACTGGGCCAGAGAGCCTGTTCGAGGCGTTCGGATTTGTCCGCGACCGCCGCATCGCCAAGTGGCGCTGGGTCATGCGTCTGCGTATCCCGCCTGGAAGTTCCTCCTGACCAAGCCATAGCCAACGGCTGGATGGTCGCTTGCCGAACAGGCGGGATGCTGACATGAGCCAACACCCCGGCGCGTACCCGGCGTCCGGTGGAGTGGCGCCCTACGTGATAGGGCCAGCCGCGGACGCCGACCGTCCCGCGATCGTGGGCATCCTCAACTACGCGATCACGAACTCGAACGCTGCCCTCACCACCGAACCCACCAGCGTGGCCGAGCGGCTGGAGTGGTTTGAGCGGTTGTCCTCGGCAGGGCCCTACCGGCTCCTCGTCGCACGGCGCGGGGGACATGTCCTGGGCTATGCCGCCAGCCAGCCGTACCGGGACCATGAAGGCTTCCGGGAGACCGTCGAAGTCAGCATCGCCCTTGGTGTCCGGAGCCGGGGTCAGGGCGTGGGAACCGCGCTGTACCGCGCGTTGTTCGAGTGCCTGGCTCACGAGCGGGTGCACGTTGCCCTCGCGGGCATCGTCTTGCCCAATGACCCGTCAGTCGCCCTGCACCGCAAGCTCGGCTTCACCGAGGTGGGCATCTTCCATGAGTACGCGGTGAAGAACGGCCAGTACCTCAGCTCCATCTGGATGGAGCGCCAATTCCCGGGCCATTAGCGGGCCACTAGCCAGGGTGACACAGGCCCGTCACGGGTACGGGACGACGTCCGTGGGAAGGGCATTGGGTACCCAATTGGTGCTGATACCCCTTCAAGGAGATCCTCATGAAGCGCAAGCTAAATCTCGCGCTGTGGATCGTTGCCGGGATCCTGGCCGTTGTCTTCCTCGTTAGCAGCAGCACCAAGCTGTTCGTGCCCAAGGAGAAGCTGGCCGGCCTGGGCGGCGCCGCCTCGAAATGGGTCGAAGACTTCAGTCCCGCGGCCCTCAAGGCCATCGGGGCCCTCGAGTTCCTGGCCGCGGTCGGCTTGGTGGTGCCCGCCGTGCTCGGCATCGCGCCCGTTCTGGTGCCGCTGGCTGCTACCGGCGCGGTGTTGCTGTTTGCTGGTGCGGTGATCACGCGCCTCCGCCGGGGCGAACGGGCAACGATCCTCGCCGACCTGGTCTATCTGGCCATGGCCGCGTTCGTGGCGTGGGGCCGCTTCGGCCCGGGGTCTTTCTCCCGGCAGACCCAGCGGGGCGCGGTCAGCTCGGCTACGCCGGATTCAGATGCCGCCCAATGACGCAGGGCCAGGGCAGACCGGCAGCCAGGAGTGGAGGAGAGGCCGGGCCCAGCGCGCCCGCGCCGTCAATCTTCCCCGTGGTCCGGCTGGCCCTCATGCCTCAACCACTGGCCAGCCTTTCCCGGCGGTGCTGAACACCCAGACGCCAATCGCCAGCACAGCCGCGGCGGCGGGGAGCAGAGCCCAGCCCCAGGTGTTGCCCACCGACAGCAGGGTCGCGCTGAGGAAGAGGAGCCACAGCACGACCAGCAGCCGGAGGATCAGCACGGTGACCCGGACGGGCTGAATGTACTCCCAGGACCGGATGAGGGTGCGCTGGATGCGCGGGCGGGTTCGCAGGGTGGCCCGGGCCGGCCTGCCAGCGGGCGGCGGCGACGGGGGAGCGGTGATGTCCTTCAGTGCGTACATGGGGTGCCTCCTGCGGCCTTCGGTGCCCGGCTGCTCCGGGCACCTATCAAAGTGATATCACTTTGATAGGTGCCCGTCAAGGGTGGCTATCACCAGGGCATCGCTGGCTGGTCTCTCCGGCGAGATGCTAGGCGGGTGGCCTGCCGGGCAGCGGCCGCAGCGGCCGCATCGGCGTGGCCTGATGCCGGCGTGGGCCAGACCACGGGGCCGGGACCGCGTCGATGGCTTCGGCAATCGCGTAGGCGGCCTGCTCGTAGTTCACCCGCCAGCCGACGAAATCCGGCCATGAGTCGGCCGGGTCCCGCTCGATAGGGAAGTCCATTTCGTGCAGCCGGGCGATGGCGTCCAGGTACTCGTTGTAGGTCAGCTGGATGCCCGCCTCCGGGGCAGGTTCTGCGGGCACGTGAATGCCCATTGACCGCGCTACCTCACCGACGCACAGCAGGCCGCTGCGCAGGCACAACCGGGCCGGCACATTGGGGGCGGCCTGCGGGGACAGTGCGAGGTACAGGGCCGCGGAGTCGAGCACGGCCAGCAGTGACGTTACCCAGGACGCCTCGTAGGTCGGCGAGCGGAACCACACCAGCGGCGAATACGTGACGTGGCTCTCGGCGACGTCGGCCGCCCAGCGTTCCCACTGGCTGTACAGGTCGGCGAGGGTGCCAAGCGCCGATCTGCCGGAGCCGAGCGCGTAGTGGGTCCGGGCCAGCAGTTCCGGCCCCCAGGACGGGCTGCCGGCCCGCGAGTTCAGCAGCGCGATCTCAGTTTCCCGGCGGTTGACGGCCCCGTACAGCTGCGGGAGGTACGCGATCTGCAGCGTAACGGTAATCAGTGCTGCCATCGCAGCCGTGTCAAGCACCGCGGTCTCGAAGAATCCGTGGGTCGGGGAGGAGCCGAAGGTCCACAGCGCTGGGCCAGCGGTGCGGAACGCCGAGGTGATATCCGGTACCTCGGGCCAGACCAGCAGCGCGTAGCCAACGTAGAAGATGCCGAGCCACATCACGAGCTGCCCGAGCAGGATCACCGGGGCCTGGGCCGCCTCGATCCGGTCGCGCTGCCGGTAGTCGCTGACCGGGCGGGTGATCAGCCGGAAGGCGCCGTCGACGGCCCTGGCCACCAGGCTGGTCAGGCGGCTGCCGCTGCGCCGGGGGACTATGACGGTGCCAATGACACTGGCGACCGCGCTCAGCACGAGCAGCGATCCGGCGATGGCGGCGAGAACGCGTACGGATGTGGGAATCATCATGATGAGGCTGTCCCGGTCTTGGTCGGAGTGAGCGTGGCGGTCGATCACGGTAGCGCGAGACCGTGCGGAAAGCCGGGCGGGAGGCAGCACCCCCGGGCCGGCCGCAGGGCCAGCTGCAGGGCCAAAGGCCTCCCCGGTCAGGACAAATGCCTGTGACTGGCGCCGCCCGGGAGGCCAGACGCTGGAATCAGCGGCCCGCCGCCGGCCGGCGGACAGCGTCCGGGCGGTACCCGCCTCGGCTGGACCCGGCGCACTGGGAGGGAATGCGGTCATGACGGCGCCCACCGGCCACCGCTGCCGGATCCCGCGTCGCGGCGATGACTACACCCGGTCCGCCGCGGCGGACCGGCTGGCCTTCATCCGCGCGGCCACCGGCGCCGATCCTGCGCACATCGGCCAGTACTGCCTCGACCCAGCGCGGGTGGCCGGGAACATCGAGAACTTCATTGGCGCCGCCCAGGTGCCGATCGGGATCGCGGGGCCGCTGCTGATCGACGGCGAGCACGCCCGCGGAGAGTTCTACGTGCCGCTGGCCACGACTGAGGGGACCCTCGTCGCCAGCTATAACCGGGGCATGAAACTGCTGCACCGGGCCGGCGGGGTCAAGACCACGGTGATGGAAGACCGGATGCAGCGCGCGCCTGCGTTCGGTTTCGACAGCGCCAGGCAGGCCAGGGCGTTCGGGCAATGGGTGACGGCCAACTTCGGCGCCATCAAGAACGCGGCCGAGGCAACCACCCGCACGGGCCGGCTGCACGATATCGAGCAGTTCTCAGCCAGCAGATTCATCTTTCTCCGGTTCAACTACACGACCGGGGACGCCGCGGGGCAGAACCTGACCGGCCGGGCAACGTCGCAGGCCTGCGACTGGATCCGCGCCAGCTATCCGGGAGTGCGCCAGTTCTGCCTGGAGTCCAACCTGGCCACGGACAAGAAGAGCTCGCAGATCAATATCCTGGCCAGCCGCGGCAAGCGGGTCACCGCAGAGGCGACAATCCCGGCGGAACTGATCCGCGACGTCATGCACACCACCCCGGGGCAGATGTTCCAGGGCCGCCAGCTGTCCAACCTCGGCGGCCTGATGTCGGGGGTGAACAACAACGGCAACCACTCCGCCAACGGGATCACCGCGATGTTCGTGGCGACCGGCCAGGACGTCGCGACGGTGGCGGAGTCGTCGGCCGCGCTCGTGTATGCCGAGATCCTGGCCGACGGCGGCTACTACTACTCGATCACCATTCCCGCGCTGGTCGTCGCCACTTATGGCGGCGGCACCGGGCTGCCCACGCAGCGCGAATGCCTCGAACTCCTCGGCTGCTACGGCCACGGCAAGGTGCGCAAGCTCGCCGAGATCGTCGCCGCCACCGTGTTGTGCGGGGAGATCTCACTGGGCTCGGCGGTCGTCGCCGAGGAGTGGGTGAGCGCGCACGAACGGCTCGGCCGCAACCGGCCGTAACTACTGCGAACCGTAACTACTGCCGGGCTGGCCACCTTCCCCGCTGCTGGCCACCCTCCCCGGTGCTCCGGCAACCAGCATCTTGACGTGGCTCACTGCTGTGCTGCTATTGTGCTAGTAACCTAGATGAATCAATCAATCGCTAGGGTCGAGGGATCGTGATCGAGTTCCACCTGGATGCCCGCTCGGGGGTCGCGCCGTACCTGCAGATCATTCAGCAGGTACGGCAGGCGCTGCGGCTGGGCACGCTGAGCGTGGGTGATCAGCTGCCCACGGTCAAGGATGTGGTCGCGGCGCTGGCC
>Ga0335078_10002986_pt1 | contig 25305 bp, 19 predicted proteins | sample Lox_Sample_32_FD_206711 | JGI IMG/M metagenome (GOLD analysis project Ga0335078, IMG submission 206711) | Soil microbial communities from Loxahatchee National Wildlife Refuge, Florida, United States - Lox_Sample_3.2 | ecosystem: Environmental > Terrestrial > Soil > Wetlands | place: USA... | reverse complement strand
CGCTAGTTCCTCTGATTTCAAATCAGAGGAACTAGCGGGAGTATCCGGCGAGGCTCCGGCGAGGCTCCGGCGGGGTTATGGAGGCATGAGCCGACGGTTGGGGAAGCTATTCCGTCCATTCCAGCGAAAACGGCGAAGATCCCAGCTTGATTTCACCTGAACAAGGGATTGTATTGGGTGGGGGCCTGGCCTCACAATATCGCCCATGCGCATGATGGAGCTGAAAAGCCATAGTTCGGCAGGCGTCCGGTTCGGACGCCTCTGTATCGCCGCCCTGCCCTTGTGCTTCGCCTTGCCCAGGGCGAGCGCGGAGCCGCCGTCCGCGCTGCCTTCCACCTGGCCCCAAGCCTATTCGGTCGAGCAGGACAAGGCCGCCGGGGTGCTTACTTTGAGCACCCCTTACTACACGGTGCAGCATGATCTCAAGCATGGCGGTGTCATCTTCGGCATCCGGCTGACGCATGGCAAAGCAACGAACTTGCTGGTCCGTCCCTTCGAGACGCGGGTTTTGGACGCGGCGGGCGAGCTTTATTCGGACCTTGCCGACCCGGCACCCCGGGTCACAACCCGCCATAGCGGTCTGAACGAGATTGTCACCATCGAGGGCGGCTTGCGGGACGGGCAAGGCAAGCCAACGGGTGTTTCTGTTAAGACTGTCTATGAATATCGGTGGGGTTATGTGAAGATCCACAAGCAACTCGCTTTCGGTGGCAAGGGCTTTCAGGCGAAGAGTATTTGCCCGGTTTCAACGGTCCTGGCTCCGAGTTTGTGCGCTTATGGCTATCGCGATGGTTTGACCGAAGAGGAAGGTGCGCCGGCGTTTTCGTTCGGCAGTTGCCACTGGGGAAAGCTGACCCCTGAGGCGAGCTCGGCGGTGGAGATGCCTTACGTCCCGCGCTACGTGATGGTGGCCGACCCCGGCGTCGAGGGTTTGGAGTGGTTCGTCTCCTCCGACCTCGCGCAATGGGACCTGCAAGTGACCGGCAAGCGCGGGCAGGGCAAGGGCGTGCTCCGGGCTGGCGCCAGTCCGGCCGGCATAGATTTCTCGGTCTCGCCCTTTCAAAATGAGCAGTCGCCGGTGCTGTTTCCCGCGACGTTGACCTTCGATTACTACCTTGGGGTGCCGCTGCTGGAGGGCCATGCGCTGAAGCCCTGGCTGCACGCCAGCTTCAATCGCAATCAGGGCGACTGGGTGAGCCCCGAACAAATCCAGCATTGGGCCGAGAGCGGCATCCAAACGGTCCACTGCCATAATGACGGCGACTATTACGGGGACGGCTTATTTTGGCGCGACGGTTCCTACCCGCCCTATCCGGACATGGACAAGTACGACCAAGTCATCGCGGATTGCCATAAGGAGGGCATTCGTGTCGCCACCTACTTCTCCAATAAGGAACTGCACCCGAGCACGCCGCAGTTCCAAGCGCACGGCGTTGACTGGGCCAGAATGGACCGCAAAGGCGGCCTGCAACACAATGCGTTCAACGACAAGGCGGAATTCGGCGCCCAGATGTGCCTGCGCTCAGGCTGGCTCGATAATCTCAGAGCTTCCATTGACCGTGTGCTCACCAAGCATGCCCTGGACGGCGTTTACTATGACTGGAACGTGGCGCTGCTTTGTTACAATCCACGGCATGAGAAACTCAAGGCAGGCGAATCCGCCGCCGGTCACTGGGACATTGATGAGCTGTTGAACCTGATGGAATGGACCCGCCGCCGCGTAGGGCCGCGCGGGGTGGTGATTATCCACAACACCTCGACGCCGATGTTCGCGACGGAGAACTTTGCCGATCATGTCGTGGCCCACGAATGGGGCTATGCCAAATGGTCGGGGCAGGGTCCGGACCTCCCGGAGTTGCCTTTGGAATGGTCCCTGGTCGGGGCGCGCCCGCGCGGGGTCATCAGTTACGGCATGGTGGGTGACCAGGCATCTGGGCACTTGCACCGACTCTTTGCACTGGAAGCCCTCCTGTCCGGGGTCACCCCCTGGGCAGCCGACGCCGCGACTTTCGATTTATTCCCGGTGCTCAAGCCCATTGGGGAGATCGAAAGCTGCCGCTTCGCCGATTGGCGAAATCAGGCTGTAGCGCTTAAGGGAGGCCGCACTGGTGCCGCCATATACAGCCGGGCGGGTGAATCCTGGCTGGTGGTTGGCAATCTCGAGGGATCGGCGCGGCAGGTCGGTTGCGTGCTGCACCCGGAGAAGCTGCCTTGTCCGCTGTCCACGGTCGTTGAGGCAACGCTCATTGGGGCTTCCACCAAGGTTAATGGCCACGCGGAGCCGCTTGTGCTCGATGCCAAACAGTTGACTGGGGAGGGTGTCACCTTGACCATCCCGCCCGAGGGCGCCGTACTGCTCCACGTGCGCTGACCCAAGGAGCGGTGTTTCGCGGACGTCCTCTTAGAAGCAGCCGACGTAAGGAGGCTCTAATCGTGGGCGGAATAGCCGATTCCAGAAGGGATTTGAGCCTCCTTACGTCGGCTGCTACGATGATGAGGGGTTTGGAGAAAGCGGCTTCCCAGGCTCGATCATCTCACGATCGCCCGCAGGGTGAACGCGCCGGAAAGCGGGTGGTCTTTGCGCGCTCGAATGTCGTGATCGGCGACCCAGCTTCCGCTGAAGTCGCGCGGACCGGCGACTTCGCGGCTGGCAAAGAGAGTCGTGCCGCCAGGCACGCTGGAATTTGCCCGCGCAATCAAAGGCACGTCTGCAACCGGCAACAGCACTATGCCATCACCGGAGCGGTCAGTAAGCGCGAGCCAGCGGAGCATGCGTTTCGAGGCGCGGAACTGGACATCGCCGGCTTGGCAGGAACCGGACGGTTCGCCGATATGCCCGGCGGGATAGTCCGTGAAGTAGGAATCGCGCAGCCAATTCATGCGCGTCATGGTTGCCGGCAGGGAGAGCTTCAGGCCTTCTTCCCAGAGGTTTTTGTTATCGGCAGTCCAATCCAACTTCCAGTTCACGGTGACTTCGGCATCCGGTTTGATATCGAACGTGGACGAGAGCGTGCCGAGCGCGGTGCCATTCTCTGATGTGAGGACGGTGGCGCTGACGGAGACGAGGATAGAGCCATCAGCGCCGGCCGCTGCCGCTGTTACCTGGGCCTGGGCGGTGGCCGGCGGATTCGGGGCGCGATAGAACTGTCTTTCGCCACTCGCCTTCGCCTCTCCGAGGTTCAGGATGGGGCCGCCGACGATGATGTCCTTGCCGTGGACGCGCCAGGACTGGATGTCGCCCGTGTGCTTGTTGAAGGCGATCTCCTGGAGGCTGTTGACCACACGGAGCGTGTCCGCGCTGTCTTGAATGGTTAGGGCATCCCCGGCGGGCAACGCGGCGGGCGGTCTAGCGACCGGCGCGCCTTCAACGGCCAGGTTCACGGCGACGACGGAAGCTCCTTTGGCATGATCGAACTCGAGGCGCAGCTTCGTGACACCGGCGGGAGCGGGGAATGACGCATTGACCGACTGAGCTGGAGGGCAGGTGATACGCTCAACGCCATGCTTCAGGATCACCGCGCCCTTGAATGCGGTCCAGCAGCAGGTCAGTTCACTGAGGTCTGTGAATGAATAGCAATTGGTCATCGGCACGGTGAAGGTTCCACCGGAAGGTGAAAGCGGACGTGTGCCGACCTGGACGGGGCTATAAACCTGCTTGACGGTCCACCATTCGGGCTTGGGAACACGGTAGGCGGTGACGATACCTTTATGGTTTTCCTGCCGGAGATTGTCGGGTCCCCACGGGCCCTGGTGCGGCGGAGGGGCGTTTTTGTCCGCAATGCCCTGGTTTTGCCATTCCCAGATGAACGACCCGAGGATGGTGGGAGCGGTCCAGACCTTGTTCCAAACGCCGATCAGCGCCTCGGACCACAAGTCATGCGCACCCGGATCGTAGTCTTGCGTTTCCGGCTGCCAGAAGATGTGAGGGTTTTCGGTGAAGTTGGCCGGCGTGCCACGCCGGATGATCCCGTCAACCTGACGAGGGCTGGGATAATGATCGTCTTCCCAGAGCTGGCCTTTGACGTCGCGCGGGCTGGTGCAGGAGACGAATGCCGGGCGCGTGGGGTCCGTTGCCCGGACCAAGTCCATGACGGCCTGCGAATTCGGCCCCATGGCATTCTCGTTGCCGAGGCTCCAGGCCAGCACACAGGGGCGGTTCTTGTCGCGGGCGAGAGTCTCGGCGGCACGCTGCAAGAGGTAAGGAGCATAAGCCGGCTCTTTGACCCCGTCGCCAATCCAGCAATAGGGAACCTCGTCGAGGATGTAGATGCCCTTTTCTTCGCACAGTTCCAGGAAACGCTGGGCATGGTTGTAATGGCTGGTGCGGACGGAATTGATGTTAGCAGCTTTCATCAGCGCCAAGTCCTGTTCCCAGTTGGTTTCGGTCAGCGCAAAGCCTTTGTCCGCCCAGAAGTCGTGGCGGCAGGTGCCGGTGCATTTGATGGGGCGCCCGTTCCAGAGAACGACGTTATCCTTGAAGTCAACTTGCTTGAAGCCGAAGCGCTGCTCGACCCGCTCGATCGGCTTGCCGCTACTCGAGAGTTGCAGGACGACGTAATAGAGGTTGGGCTTCTCAGCCGACCAGAGCGCCGGCGCCTCTACGGGTGCGGTCATGGAGATGGTCGCGAGGTCGTCGGCGCCGACGCTGCCGTGGCCGGCGAACTGAACCCGGGTCGGGGTGCTGGTGGCTGCCTTGAACAGTCTGCCGGTGATCGCGACGGCTTCGCTTGGGGCGCCCTTGACCTGCACGGTGACGTGTAGTGTGGCGTTTCGGTAGTCCGAATCCAAGGGCGTCTGCACCGTGATGTCGGAAACATGTGTTGGCGGGACGGCGATCAGGGAGGTGTCGCGGTAGATCCCGCCCATGCACTGATAGTCGCCGGTCTCGCAGTCGTCTGAAGGCGTGGATTTGGAAACGCGAACGGCGAAGAGATTGCGCTGGCCGGGCTTGACGAGGCCGGTCAGGTCAATGTCCCAGGCGGTGTAGCCGCTCTCGTGATAACCGGCCTTTTGACCGTTGACATAGACCTCAGCGCCGTCGAGCGCCCCGTCGAAGTGCCAGTAGATGTTCCGACTGGCCCAGGACGCCGGCACTTTGACCCATCTCCGATACTGGCCCACCGTGTTGTCCACCGAGCCGTAGGTGGGCACAGAATAGCCATACATTTCCCAATTCGAGGGAACGGGGAGGTTGTCCCAGCTTGAGTCGTCCAAGGTGGGCGAGGCGAATGCGTCGAGCGCGACTTTGGGGCTTGACGGCTGTGGCTGGGCCAGCGGCTGCCAAACGACGTTCTGACCGCCCTCCGTGAGATGGACCTGACACTCACGGATGGAGGCCCAGGAGCCGTCGGCATGACCTACGACAGTTACCCTGAGCAATCGAACCTCCGCAGGCGTTATCTTGACGGGTCCATCGCCAATCCCAGGCGCAGCCGAAGCGTCAGCCAGCGTGACCCATTTCCCGCCGTCCTTTTTGCCCTCGATGCGGCATTGATACCCACCGCCGGCGTGCTCCCAGGCGAGGCTGACCCCCGAGACAGGCCGATCCTTGCCGAGATCCGTTTGCAGCCATTGCGGAACACTGTCATCGCTAGCGCACCAGCGCGTTTCGTTACGGCCATCGAAAGCGTTTTCCGGCGGGTTTCTTTCCTCGTTGCTCGAGGCGGTGACGCCAAACCTCCCCGCATTACCCGGCACGAACTCGCCGGCCTTGATGCTGCCGTGCGTCAGCGCGAATTCCCAGAGGCCGGTCATCGGCAGGTTCCACGGGTTGCGCGACCGGAGGACATCAGGCGGCACCGGGGCGGTGGACGGCAACGGCAGCGGCAAAGCCGCGGGTGAGACGCGCCCGACATCTTGCGCCATCGCGGGGGAGGCGAGGGCGGCAATCAGCGGGGCGCACAGGTATGTGAGAGTCCTGAATTTCATGGAACGCACTGTCCTAGATTAATGGGCACGGATAGTCGTTTACTTCAACTTGCTCCGCAGGTCCATCATATCCTGCTCCTTGCCGTTGAGCCGCCCCGCAACGCCCTGTCGTCCAGGAGCACTGCGCGAACAGCCCCCCGTCTGTCCGGCCACAAGATTGGCAGGACAGACCTTGCCCCTGTTCCTCCCGCCGAACCGAAAAGCGTGCTAGGCCACCTGGCGAACCGCGTCCTGACTGCCGAACGGATTGGGGACGTGCAAGGCACACTCCGGGTCATCGTGCCATTCGCCGTCCACGAGAAAACGGTAGTGATGGTCCCCGGGCGCCAGTTCGACCGTGGCCCGCCAGATGCCGTCGCCGCCTTTTCGCAGATTAATGGGCTGTTGCTGCCAGTGAGTGAAGTCGCCTACCAACTGCACGCTCCTGGCGTCGGGCGCGGCGAAGGAGAATGTCTGAGCCTTCCCGTTCTCCATCTCGGCGCTTCCATTTTTTGTATGATTTTTCTTTGCCATGCTTTTCTTTCGGTTGCGGCCTGCGGACGAAGCGCCCGCAGGCCAGGTTGTTCGTTTCGAGGGAATCAATCCTGAGGACCTTGATCGCAACCGGCGTCGGTTGTTCGCCGTCCTCAGCCGCCACGAGAATCCTGAAAGCGCCCCGCTTGCCGCCACAACTTGACCCTAGATCCCTCATTTGAGGCGCTTCCGGTTCTCGCGCGCTTCCCGTCAGGTAGTGCGTCCGCCGCTCACTCGTTGATGCCCCACAACCGGTAGCGGAAAGGCCGCGACCGCTCCACGACGCCCGCCAGCGCCGCCGTCCGAGCCGGCGCTCGCGCGGCGAGGCTCGGGACCAAGAACGCGGAGGCCTGCTCGGCCGGCCTTACGTCGCCAAATAGGAGGCTCAAGCCGTAACGCTGGGCGAACTGGGCCAGCTCGGGCGCCGCGGTCCCGGAGCGCACGTCGTCGTTGCCACCATCGAACAGCGCGAGGGCGGCGTCCTGGACCAGCCGGCAGCGCGCCCATTGCTCGAGCCAATCCAAGAGCCGGGGTGACGGCTCGGCCGGACGGCGGACGGCGAGGACGATCAAGTGGGCTTCGGCCGCATCCTCGAGCGCTCTCACGGAGGCCGGCGGCAGCAACAGCAGCTCGATCCGCCAGGGCTTCACGGTCCAGGCCAGGTCCGCATCCGCGCGATGGGCCGCGCGTCCCAGCATCACTTGCGCCTTCGACGCGAGATCCACATTATCGTAAACAATCACCGCATTCATAATCGTCTCCTCACACGGCACACCGGGGATCGCTATCGCGCTTCTATCGTTCGTCATTAGTTATATCGTTCGTCATTAGTAAGCTCGTTTGGCGTCACTGCCTTACCCTAGGCTCACGCCCCCTCGCCGCACAATCGGCGCATTGCTGATTATGCTTCAAGCGCTGGCTGAACGGTGTGAGCAGACTGCTCAGGCGCCGCAGCCAGGCTGGCCGCGATCTGCGTCTGGCACCAGGCCGGGTGCCGTCCACAATCAGGACGCGCCGGGCAACAGTTTTGGCGGTTGGCCTCATGGGGCACGATTCAGCGCTGGAGCGGGGCGGTTCCGCCGCCTGCGCAGCACGGAGCGAATGTGCTCGACGAGGTTGATTCCGCCCGCGTCTTTCATCAGATAATCGGCCGCGCCGGCTTTCCGAGCCTGCGCTCCGTAAAGCGACTCGTCCTGGATGGAGAAGACAAGAATGGGCAGTCCTGGCTGGCGGCGATGGAGTTCGCGGATGAAACCGAGGCTTTGTGGCTGCATAATTTCAGAGACGACGATGTCGGGCTGCAATCGCTTGACGGCGTGGAAGGCCTGGACCGTGCCGCTCACGATGCCACAGACCTCGAGGCCCGGACAGTGGTTGATCCACCTTGCGGCCGCGTCCCGCATGAGCACGTGGCGATCCACGAGCAGAATCCGCCTGCGCCGCCTCCGCTGTTCGGCTTTCGTTTTCGGGCTCAGCTTCAGACCGAGACGGGCGCGCTCTTGACTCTCGGTCTGGCCGCGAGAATCACTTCTTTTATACACATGCGAACCTTAAGAGCCGGGGCTTGGGGTTCACAATTGGGAGAAGTGCTGAAGCGAGCTCAGCGGATTGCGGAGGGAGGCCAGTCAAAAGCTCAGGACCACTCGGTATGGCCCGCAAGTGCCCACGGGATTCCAATACACCCCACTGATGATAATTCCCTGTAACTTCACCGACCGTTCCGCGGTCTAAATCTCACGAGAACCGCGCGCTTCGGGCCGCGACGGCGCTGGGGCCCGGCGCCGCATTGGGGTGCGGGCCGTGGATTGGGCGGCCGGAGAACAGGAGGAATAGGAAGCTTCAAACAAGCCTGCAACAAGCTTGCAACTGGCTTGCAACAAGCTTGCAACTGTGGGGGCACTCCATTGTTGCCAGGGTGTTGGTTCCGGGCGACACGCGGGGTTCCTCCCCGCCCCTGAGGCAGCCAGCCGGTTTTCAGCCTTCCCAATGGCCCGAGGCCTCTTTCTCGACGTATTGCAGGGCAAAGCGGAGCAGTTCGGCGGCGTTCTTGAGCTTGAGCTTGCGCATCAGATGGACGCGGTGCGTTTCGACGGTCTTCTGGCTCAGATGCAGTTGCTCGGCCATCTCGCGGTTGGTTTTGACTTCGCCGATGAGTTGGAGGACCTCGAACTCCCGGTCGGTGAGATTAGGGAGCGGGACGCGGTGGGAGCGGGAGCGGCGTCCGGCGTATTCTTCGAGGAGGTGCGTTGCCATATCCGGGCTGACGGCGATGCGGCCCTGGAAGACTTCGCGGATGGCTTCGAGGACGCGGTCGCCACCGGCGCGTTTCATGAGGTAGCCGCGGGCGCCGGCGCGAAGGGCGCGGCTGGCGTAGAGCGATTCCTCGTGCATGGAGAGCACCAGGACCGGTAACTCGGGCCGCTGGGCGTGCAGCTCCTTGATGAGTTCGAGCCCATCGCGGCCCGGCAACGATATGTCCGTGAGCACGAGGTCGGGTTTCAGCCGTTCAGCCAGGGAAAGGGCGTGGGCTGCGGAATCGGCCTCGCCGCAGACTTCCAGGTCAGGGGCGCGCTCAATCCATTGAGCGACGCCCTCGCGCATGAGGGGGTGATCGTCCACCACGAGGACGCGTTTGCGTTTGAGTGCGCGCGGCGTTTGGGATTTTGGCTTCATTTGAATCAGGCCGCCGGCAGGAGCAGGGCCTGGCGTGCGACGGTGCAGACTACGTCGGTGCCGCCCTGAGGAGGTGTTTGAAACTGCAGCGAGCCGTTGATGGCGTCGGCGCGGTATTGCATCACGTGCAAGCCCATGCCCCGCGCGGGTTTTCTCCGCTGGCGGAAGCCCGGGCCGTTGTCCTGGACGCGGAGGATGATGTGTTTGCCGGTGGCGTGGAGTTGGATGCGAACGCGGGTGGGGCGCGCGTGTTTGAGGGCGTTGTTCACGGCCTCCTGAGCGATGCGGTAGAGATGGTTGGCGGCGCTGTGCCGGTGGATGATGACCGGCGAAGGGCAATCGAATTGGCAATCGACCCGATAGACCTGCCGGGTGCGTTGCGCCAGCTCGCGCAAGGCGAGCATCAATCCTTGGGGCACCTCGCTGACCGGCTGCAAGCCATGAGCCAGGTTGCGGGTCATGGCCAGAGCTTGCGCCAGGTACTGGTTCAAGCGTCCGGCTTCCTCGGCGCGGGGAGAAGCGTCTTCCCGGAGTCCTTTCTCGAGCAGCCCCGCCAGATAAGAAAGCCCATGCAAGTGCTGGCCGAGGTCATCGTGCAAATCATGTCCGACCGTTTGCCGTTCGTGCTCGCCGATCTGCAGCAATTCGGTTTGCAGCCCAATGAGAGTGGTCACGTCACGCACGAACCAGCGCGAGTGCATCAGCCGGCCATACTCCCACAGCCCGTTGGCGTCAACGAGCACGTACCGGAGGGAACCGTCTTTGTGCCGGAAGCGCGCGCGATAGTTGCTGAGCACCTCCTTTTTCGCCAACCGCTCGAGCGCGGCCGCCGCGGCCTCCGGCTCGGCATAAAGCTCGGAAACGGGACGGCCAAAGACTTCCTCGCCTTGATAGCCCAGCATTTCCAGTTGCGCGCGGTTCACGCGCAGGACGCGCCCGTCGGCGCCGACCCAGAGCAAACCGAGAGGCGCCTCGGCGAAGAAGTCAGCCAGCATGGCCTCGCTCCGGCGCGAGGTCTCCTCGATCTCCCTTTGGGCGGTCACATCGCGCAGAATCGCGGAAGTTCCGACGAATCTGCCGCCGGCGTCTTTGATGGGCGAACACGTGCATGAAACCCAAACGCGACGGCCGCTCTTGGTGAGGCGGACCGTGTCGAAATGGGCGAGCTTTTGTCCAAGCTCGAGTGCCCGCCCGGTTCGCCGCGTCTCCTCAAGACGATCAGCGGGAACGAGCACCATGAACGAGCGCCCGACAATTTCAGCCGCGGTGTAGCCGAACAACTGCTCGGCGCCCGGATTCCAAGTGGTGATGACGTCATTTAGGTCCCGACTGATGATGGCGTCATCCGAGGAGTCCACGATAGCCGCCAGCCGCGACTGCTCTCTGACGGCCTGGAGCCGCTCGGACACGTCGCGGAGCGCCACCAAGCATCGCGCCGGATGGCGGGGCGCGGCGGGCTCAAAGATGCTCTCCAGGCGTCCGACGAAAGACGCTCCGTCCGGGCGGCGCATTTGGAGGTCGCAAGTTTGCGGGCCGGGTTTTGTGAAGGCCCGTTGGCGGCAGAGGTAGAAGTCGTCCTGCGATTCAGGCGCGACGAAACGCGAAAGTTTCTTCTTGAGCAATGAAGGCCGGTCGAGGCCCAGCAGGTGGGCGGCGGTCAAATTGGCTTCCTGGATGACGCCTTCGGCGTCGAGGGTGAGGTAGCCGACGGGCGCAAGGTCATAGAGCCGGGCGAAGCGGTCGCGGGAGCTTTCCAGTTCCAACTGGACGCGGCGTAGTTCCTCATTCTGCATTTCCAGTTCGACCTGGTGCACCCGGAGGTCCTGGACCAGCTTCCGGGTGTCTTCGACGGACGCAGGGGGACCCCGCCGCGGGGATCTCCTAAGCCGCGCCTCGGCCCGCCGGCGCAGCGGTTCGAGTCGGTGGCGCTCAGGTGCGATTATGTTCGCCTGGGTCATGGGGTTCCGAGATGAGTATGCCACGGGCGGTTCAAACGTTCAAACCGCCTCCTCACTTCGCGATGCAGTTTGGGTGACCTGGCACTTGCGTCGGAACGGCTTGCAGGGTCGGTTTTGGCGCATCGCGATTCAATGCCCGTAGTAGATGCCGAACAACTCCTCCTGGTAGTCCGTGTTGACAAGGAGCGAGGGGATGAACTGTGGCGCGTCGCAGATGAGTTGCCTGGCCACGTTCAGTCGAAGCAAGCCGTCCTCCCAACTCTTCCTTTCAATCCAGTCGGGCAGCACCAGCAATTTCTTACCCGCCCACGAGTGCCGCGTATCCACGACCAAATACAGGATGGTCCAGTCCCGATCCTCAGCGATGAAGTCGCTGAGCCGGCCAATTTCCGCATTGCCGGCTTGGATCCGACAACCCAAAGCTTCCCGCCAACTGCGCAGATGGGGGTCGTGGCAGCACTTGGCTACGGCTCCGACATCGTCCTGCGCTGTCTGGACTGCCACACGGCTGATGAAGCCCGCACCGTCGTGCCAAAACCAACCCAAGTGCCGTGAATGCTCCCGCTCGCGCGGGGGAGCCCCGTGGACTTTCGTTGCCAAAGGCGGGCCGTCCGGATGGTTCTTGCGGGCGCCGTCGAGGCATAGGAGCCAGGCGCGCTCGTCAATTCGCCCGACGGCAAACGGCCTGACGAGCACTCGGTGGCGCGCCGGCCAAAAACCTGACTTCAGGACTAGATAACGCACCGTCCACCGAACGTCGTCGAACAGCCAATTCTTCGGCTGGCCGAGGCTGCCGTCGGCGGCCCGTATCCTGAACCCGGACAGTAGGCGCAAGCTGCGAAGCATAAGCATTGAACTTTCTCGCGAGCGACCCTGCTAATACAAAGTACTTCCTCGACGCGATTCGCGCCATTGGCACGACGCTGAATCCAACTCGGCGGACGGATGAGGGGCGTCAGCAAAGTACTGAGCTGGCCGTGGTCTCTGCTCAATTTGCACTCTGACTTCTCGGGCCGTGAACGATTGCCCTCCGTGCCTCTCGGAGCGATACTGGAATGTGAATAGAAAGGACACATTATGACGACATATCAAGCCAACGAAAGACTGAGGGGCGATCTCAAGCTCGTGATGCGTGACGCGGAAGACCTGCTCAACGCCGCGGGTGGCGCGGCAGGCAACAAGGTCAACGAAGTTCGCAACCGGCTGGGGAACGTTTTGGCGTCCGCCAAAACAACCTACAGCCGCGTGCAGGACAAGACCGTAGGCGCAGCCAAGGCCACTGACCGGGTGATTCGCACGCATCCGTACAAATCACTGGGCATCGCGCTCGGCGTGGGTCTGCTAATCGGCGTGATCTTCGCACGACGCTGAGCGTCAGGCGGACAAGCCGGCGGGTGCAAGCTGGGGTTGAGCGCGCGCTCACGAAGGGCTCCTGCTTGATTCGGTGTGCTCGAGCTATGCTCCGGCATACTCCCGCTTCAAGGCAAGGCCTTCGTGAAGTCGGGGAGGGGGTGTCACTCGCGAGCGCCGGGCAACTGCGGGTCACGACGGTGCGGAGGAAGTAACGTGCCCTACTGCTGTCCCTCACCGATTGCGCTTCAAGCGATCACGTCGTGGATCACGCCAGCGTGGTGAAGGATTAATCTGGCCCGGGTTTAGCAGGAAGACGTGATGTGTTTAGTGTCCTACGAGGAAGTGGATAAGGATGGATAGGCAACTGCAGCGCGAAGTTCGATTCCTGACCTCGCGGTTGGGCGACATTATCCGCGAGCAAGCGGGCGTCCGCGTATTTGACCGCGTGGAGCGCTTGCGCCGACTCGCCAAGGCTATACGCGCGCAACCCGAGCAAACCACCATCAAAAACAAGCGCCGGCTCGTGGCGAGTCTGAGCCTCGTTGAGGCCTACCAAGTCGCGCATGCGTTCAGTTTGTTTTTCCAACTGGTAAACCTCTGCGAGGAACGGGCGCGCCTCCGGCACCTGCAAAGCTCGCCCGCCCCCGCACAATCACTGCGGCGGCTATTCCAGAGGCTCAAAGACGAGGGCGTAACTCCGCCAAAACTGCAGCGCTGCCTGGACGCCCTGGAAATCCAGCCGGTGCTGACGGCCCATCCCACCGAGGCCAAGCGGCGCACCGTCTTGCGCCAGATTCTTCGGTTGGCGGCACAGCCTGAGAATCCCGACGAAGTCCTGGAGGCCCTGTGGCAGACCGAGGAAGTGCGTCACGTTCGGGTTAGCCCGCGCGACGAGGTGGAAAACGCGCTGTTCTTCTTCGACCGCGCCATTTTCGATGCGGTCGCGGGTTTCTACTCAACTTTTGATCGGGAATTACACGCCCAATATCCCAGTGTTCGGCGGCGGAACGCCTTTCTTACCTTTGCCAGTTGGGTAGGAGGGGACCGCGACGGCAACCCCTTCGTCACGCCTGAGGTGAGCCGGATGACCGTTGCCTTGCACGCCCAGCGCGCGCGGGCGTTGTATGAGAGGGAATGCGGATACCTCCTCGAAGAACTGTCGCACGCGGCGCCCGCCCAGGTCCTGAAGCCTCAGCCGGAGGTCTCCGGGGCGCGCGCGCCGTTTCCACCCGGGGAGATTTACCGGCTAAAGCTGGCGTTGATCCAGCGCAAGCTGGGCGGCGGTTACCGGCGCGCGGCGGACTTCGTGCACGACTTGGAGCAAGTCCAAGCGGGCCTGCGCCAGCAAAACGCGTGGCGCGCCGCGTCGGGACGCATCGCGCGATTGCTTACTCAGGCGCGGGTCTTCGGCTTTCACCTCGCGGAACTTGACCTCCGCGACCATAGCGGAAAGTTGCTGGCGGCTCCGCAAGACCTCCGCCGGGAGATGCAGGCCGTGCGCGATATCCAGCAACAATACGGCGCGGCTGCCTGCGACAGGTTCATCCTCAGCATGACGCACCGGGCCAGTGACGTGCTGGCTTTGCAACGGCGGGCAGCGCAGCTTCGAGTCCGGGCCCTTGATTTTGTGCCGCTGTTCGAAACCATTGACGACCTGGAGCGCGCTCCCGCCGTCATGGGCGAACTTTGGAAGGATGCGCGGTATAGCGACCATCTCGGGCGGCGAGGCAACGTGCAGGAGATTATGCTGGGTTATTCCGACTCCAACAGGGATGGCGGCTACTTGGCGGCGAACTGGTTTCTCTACCGCGCCCAAAAGCGATTGACGTGGCTGGCCGACGAACGCGGCGTGACCTTGCGCCTGTTCCACGGCAAAGGCGGCACCATTGATCGGGGCGGCGGACAGAGCCACCGCAGCCTCCGCGCCCAACCGTACGCCGCTCCGCATGGGCGGATTCGCATCACCGAGCAAGGTGAGGTGATTTCGCTCAAGTATTCCAATGCCATCATCGCACAGCGCAACCTGGAGCAGCTCACGACGGCGGTCATTGCCAATCAATGTCTCCCGCGCCTCGAACAAACTCATCCTCGCCAACTCGCGCAATGGGAAACATGGATGGAGCAACTGGGTCAGATTTCGCTTGCGTATTACCGCGGGCTCGTTGGTCACACCCCCGGTTTTGAAGAGTATTTTTGCCAGGCCACGCCGATTGATTTGATCGAGCATCTGCGCCTTGGATCCCGCCCGAGCCGGCGCCAGCCAACCCCGGACGTGCGCCAGTTGCGGGCCATTCCCTGGGTGTTTGCCTGGACGCAATCGCGGCACTTATTGTCGGCGTGGTATGGTCTGGGCCATGCCCTCGCGCAATTCGCGCACGGGGAACCTGACGGCCTGGCCAAACTGCGCGCCATGTACCGGCAATGGCCCTTCTTCGCAGAGCTCGTTCAAAACGCCGCAACGTCATTGGCCAAGGCCGACTTGTACATCGCGCATCGTTACGCGACCCTGGTGAAGGAGTCGAGGATTCGCGACCGGGTCTTTGGGTTGATCGAGGACGAGCACAAACGGTCGGTCAGCATGATCCTGCGCGTCACGGGGCAGGCCTCGCTGCTGGCCAACCACCCGGTGCTGGCGGAGTCCATCCGGTTGCGCAATCCTTACGTGGACCCGCTCAACTATATCCAGATCCGGTTCCTTCGACGTTGGCGCCGGTTATCCCAATCCCGCTCGGCCAAAGCCGAACCCGTGCGGCTCCTGCTGGCGTTAACGGTCCACGGCATTGCGTTCGGCATGAAAAGCACGGGCTGAGGCATGGCGGGCCGGCTCCTAGCGGGCTCCGCCTTCGATACCCGATGGGCGCATGCTTGAACTTCCCCTCCGGCAGCGGCGTCTAATCATTGTAGAGTCAGGAGGCCAACCCGGTGAGGAATGGACGCAACGGAAAGGACACAGGATTATGAGAATTTGGCAGAAAATGTTGTTGGTTGGGGGGGTGACGGTGGTGATGGGAGGCTGGGGGGTGACGAGGCTCTGGGCGGCGCCGGGGTCTGAGGCGAGCGATGCGGCGGTATTCCAGGCCATCAGGCACCGCTTTGAAGTTGCCCCAGGTGTGCCGTCCTACCTCATCAACATTACGGCGAAGAACGGCGTGGTCACCCTCTCTGGCGCGGTGGACGACTTGTTGGCCAGGAACCGGGCCGGCCAACTGGCCGAGACGACTCCCGGAGTGTACAGCGTGCGCAACCAGATAGAGGTCCTGCCCGCTGCGCGCACCGCGGCGGACATCCGTCGCGGCATCGACAACGCGCTGGCGGCTGCTCCAGCCCTGAGTGGTGATCAGATTCTTGCCGGAGTTCAGGACGGATTTGTCACTTTGACGGGAACCGTGGCTTCGTGGCCGGAGAGGCGTCTGGCGGAATTGCTCGTCGAGGGGTTGCCGGGCGTCAGAGCCATCGACAATAAATTGCGCGTGGCCTACGGCGTGGCCCGCTCCGATGCCGGGATACGGGCCGACATCCGGAGTCGGATTCGCTGGGATCCGTGGTTGAACACCCCGGAGCTGCAGGTGGACGTCTCGCAGGGTCAAGTCCGCTTGAAGGGGTTTGTGGCAAGCGGCTCCGCGCTGGCCCACATCTATCAGGATGGCTGGGTCAACGGGGTCAATTCGGTGGACGTCAGCGGTATTGAAATTGTGCCCAGCGTGCGCGTGGCCATGAACCACTCTGGGTCGGAAAGCAGCTCCGGCGTTGCCGGGACGGGCCGCCTCACCGATGCCGAACTGCAGACGGCGATCGCCAAAGCATGTTACTATGATCCGCTCTTGCGGCTCGACCACCTAAAGGTGCGAGTTGAAAATGGCGTCGCCACGCTACGTGGCACCGTGGCTGACCTGGAGGCCAAGGATGCAGCGCAGCAGCTTGCGCAGGACTTTGCCGGCCCGGGACGGGTGCAGGATCTAATTGAGATCCGGCCGAGTGGGGCCTCGTGAGTGAGGCCGACAGCCCCGTCTCACCATTTGGATGAGAATCCTCGAGGCCGATCCTTGATGGCGAGCCAAGCCAATGCGAGCTAGGGATTGCGTGTGACAGGCATGGAAGATCGAAGTCAGGTTCCGGGCAGTCGCGAAGGCGGCGGCATGCCGAAGGGACGTTGGGCCATGAGCATCTTCATCCTCGGCATGATCGGCATGACCGGCTGCAGCACCTATCCGATCTCCAAACCGTTGAGAGAGGAGGCGCGGGATACCAAGGGAATTGGCTTCGCCCGCATCCGTGAGAACCCGGACGCCTACCGGGGGCAGGTGGTCATTTGGGGCGGCAAGATTATCCAGACGGTGAACGAAACGAACGCAACGTCCCTTTACGTGTTGCAGACGCCGTTGGACCCCCTGGAAATGCCCCGGTCTGAGAGGCTTTCCCAGGGCCGATTCATTGCTCGCAGCGCTGGATTTCTTGATCCCGAGATTTACCGACCGGGAGCCTGGATAACGGTGGCGGGAGCATTGGCTGGGACAGAAGCGCAACGCGTGGGTCGAGCGCTTTATACTTACCCGGTAGTCTCGCTCAGAGAGATCTATTACTGGAAACCGGTGCCGGCGATTTACGCCGTGCCATATCCTGTCTGGGGGTGGGGCTGGTACGGACCTTACTGGCCATACTATGACGACTATTACCCGCCCTACTATGTCCCCGGCTATTATTATCACCCGCCGTTCCACCCTCACCACGAGCTGGAACGGGACTTCAGCCGGCCGCAGCCAGAGGGGACGGAAGGCCCCCCTGGAGGACGATGAACCAGGGCGTGGCGCTGTTTGGCATGGCGGGCAAAGCGGTCTCGAGCTCAATTATTTCACCGCGTGGCCGGGGCGATGCGATGGCACCGTGAAGGCGCATATACTCCCGCCACCCTCACTCCCGCCCAGCCAAGGAGGCACGCCGGTGCAGAAGACAAGCCGGCCACCTGCGACCACCAGCGATGACCCGATCGGCCCAGTGACAGGGCTGGTCCAGATTTTCGTTCCGTCAAGAGCGTTATAGGCCCGGACCTTGCCGTCCAGCGAACCGACGAAGTAAACGTCCCTGCTCAGAAACCCGGCTGATCGGGATCCAGCCGGCTGGGCGTTGGATACCAACCAAAGTGCCCTGCCATTGGCTGCATCCAGCGCCGCGATATCCATCGGATGCGATTCTGGGTCTTGGTAATCAAAAGCGCGGTTGCTCCACAGCAACGCGCGGTGATGAGCGATGGATGCGTCCGCCGCGATACCACCGCCGAGGCCTGCCGAGCCCAAGGTCGTGCTCCACACCAAGGCGCCGCTATCCCGGTCCAGCACCCAAAAACGGCCATTCTTGTCCCCCGCACAGATCAACCGCCGCATCGTTCCCCCAATGCGCGCTTCAAACAGTTGGGGGGCAGCGGCGAAGCCATAATTCTGACCGACCGCTTCTGCCGTAGCAGCGGCTGGCGGTGAGCCCCCGTGAAAGGTCCAGCACACCGTGCCGTTCTTGGCGTCAAGCGCCAGGATGGAATCCGCGAGCGGGGAAGGACCGATGCCGTGAATGTGGCCGGTGGTAACGAACAGCAAGTCGCTGTCCGGATCGAGGGCAAAGCCGCCCGGCACCAGCACGCCCACCAGTTCGCTGCCCCGCTGCGGCTCCACGCTGATGAGATTCTGTTCCCAGACGACGCGGCCATTTGAAGCCGCCAAAGCCACGATGCTTCCGCGGAAGATCGAGCCCGAGGCGGCCCCCTTCCTGGGTTCCTGGATGTCGGACACCGGAATATAGAGCAAGCCGTCATGGTAGAGCAGGTCCCCCCGATTGCCTGCGTCCGGGTGGAAGGTGAATCTCTGCTGCCAAAGGAGCTTTCCGTTTCGGGCGTCCAACGCAACGGCGCGCCCCTCCGCGCTGGCTTCGAACAGTCTCCCCCCGGCAAGGACGCCCGTGCCACAATAACCATGCCAGGGCCGCTCCTCATGAGGCCGTTCCGCCTCACTCATCCACAGGGTCTGTCCGGTCTTCGCATCGGCGGCGGTGACAATGCCGCCCCAGTCCGCGAAGTAGATGCAATCCCGGTCAACCAGAGGAGCGTGGGTGATATAGGTGGGATTGTGGATTTGCCAGGCGAGCTGCAATTGACTTGCATTTTCACTATCAATTGAAGCCTCAGCGTTGGCCTGCTGGTTCAGCAGGTCGTTTCCGATAGCCGGGGTGGCAACGCCCGGACCCGAGACGGACCGGCAACCAAAGACGAGCGCCATCGGCATGGCCAGCAAGACCAGCCACAGGAGGTTTAGCCGCCGAATTCGTTGCATCATTTTCATCGTGGTCTGGCACAGAGCCCTTGGCCGCATCGGATAATCTCCACGTCATAACTCCCACCAAACCAACATAGCGCAACGCCTCCACATTTTCCTCCATTTCCAGCGCTTTGCGCATGGGGCAAAGACCCACCATAAACGCACGCGCGAATCCTTCACGCCCGGTTGTTCCTTCCCGCAGCCCGCACCCCGTCGAACGCTGAAAAAAGCAACGCTTTCCGGTCGAGGCGGGGCAGCCTTCCAGCCGGAGCAGTGAATACGCTTGGTCAACTTTTCGTCATCATATTGTTGAGTTGGAGTTATGAACTTCGAGCTGTCCATAATCCCCCATGCGGCTCCGACTCGGTCGAGGAGAGCGTCCCACCGGGAGGTTCTCGACCGGAGGCTCGGCAGGCGGATCCACGGAAGATCCATTTTGGCCCGCAGCGAAATCAAACACCGCGTGCCGCAAAGCCGTGAATCTTACTGGAGGGCAATTCGACGCACGATCGTGGAAGACCTGGCGGCGGAGAGCAGCGCCCTGTGCCGCCGGGCGCCCGGAGCTCGACGACCGGCTCACAGCTTTTACGAAAGGAAAGTATTATGAAAACATCAAATCGAATATGGCGAGGAATCGCCTGCGGAGGGCTAACGCTGGTCTTGGCGGGCGGGGTTGGTTTGCCCATCACCGCCAGCGCCGCGTGCAATGCCTGTTCCGCGAAGACGGTTCAAGCAACCGGAAATCGGACCGAGATTCGGGCCCTGCGTGAGCAGATGCTGACCCAGGCCAAGGCCGAAGATGCCGCGCTGCAGAAACTGGTGGCGGAGCTGAACAAGGCCCCGGAGGCCAAGAAGCCGGATTTGGAGGCCGCGATATTGACCAGATTGGTCGCGCAGCAGCATCAAAGGCTGAGCGAGTGGGAATCCCTGCATGCCCGCATCGTGGCGTTCCAGAAGGAACACATGCAGGCGGCAAGAGCAGGCATGTCCGGCTCGGGCATGATGCACGGCATGACGGCGCAGACCGCCGCCAATGCGCAGAAGTAACAACTCGCCCTCGCGGTGAAGAGGAGGGGGTGTTTGCGGCCGGGCCGCAGGCAAGGGGAGGGGGAAGCTTGTAGTTCAGCGTGCCGGGCGGGTGCATTAGTCACCCCGTCCGGGTCTCGCTGGTGGGGGTTGCTTCAACCTTGCGCTCGTGGCAAGGGCCGGAGCTTTTGGGCGCGCCACGCCGCAAGCCGAAAGGCGTAGGCCCGGAATCAGGCCCCTTCGTCTGCCTCGAGGGAAGGTTCGCTGTGCCGCGCGGTCTCACGCGAACCCAGGCGAGCGCGTTGGAAGCCTCCCTTCTTTTCCAGAGTCGTTTCCGCGCGGGCCGTAAACCGAGTCCAGGGAATCGCTTCCAGGCGCGCGGCGGGAATTCGTTTGCCTGTCAATTCACAGACGCCGTAGGTGCCGTTGCGAATCCGAATCAGGGCCTCCTCGATTTCGTAAACCGCGTCCTGTTCATGCGATAGCATGCCCAAAGCGAGGTCCCGGTCGAAGGAATCCGTTCCAGCGTCGGCCATGTGCATGCTGAAGGTTGGCTGTTCCTCGATCGCTTCATTGACGTGGTGCCGCTGTTGCTGGAGCAGGTGATCGCGCAGCTCGACCAGTCGTCGGAAGTGCTTGCGCCATTGGCGATTGATTCGGTTGCCGCCGGACGAACTTGCCGGCAATATCCTCAAAGCCCCGGGAGCACTTGGCACGGGGCGCATTTTTCTGCTCGCACTCATAGCACAAGGTTCCACACGCAGGATCGAAATCAATTCGGCTGGCGTTGCCTGGAAGCCCGTCAAGCCTGGCGCCGGGCTGTGGCACGCCGTCGAGCCCACGGGCTTTGCCGGGGCCAGCGCGCGGTTGGCAGGCAAGCGGGCGGCGTGGGGGAGGCCAGGTCAGTATTGCGAGGGAGAACGCAAAGTAGCAATGGAGATCAGAGCATACTCCGCAGCAAGCCGTACACTCCTATCGTGAGGGCAGCCAAAGCATCGCCGGCGATGAATCCACCGCCGACCAGCGAGGTGGTGCTCATGTCTTCGGGCAGGCCAGTTCCGCCCGGGTCTTTCCGGGCCGGGGAAAGCCGGGTACGGAGGGTGTCCCAGAGGGATGCGGAAACGCCGCCAAGGCCCCACCAGAGCACGGACCTGAACTCGACAAACCCCCCGAACGCGTACGCATAGGGGCTGGGCAGAAACACGGCGTCGAGGAGGAAGTCGCCGGCCTTGCCCAGCCGGGAGTTCGCGGAGAAGCGCTGGTAGCGTTTGCGGCGCTTCACCAGTTTGCGCGTCGTTTCAATGAGCAATCCCAACGCAATGCCGAGTCGCAGCGCGCTCATGACCTCCGGTTGATCCTTCGTGATCCCGCGCAAGGCGCCGACGATCTTGAAGGTGTAGGCTGACTGCCATTTTTCCGCGCCCGGGAGGTTGGGATTGGAGAATTGGTCCAGGGTGAGGACGGGATAGGCGCTCATGAACAGCTTGGCCAGGCCGACGGTCAGAACCGCGCCGGCGGCAATGCCGATGACCTGGTAGCGGAATTGGATGACCCGGTTGGTGCCGAGCCGCCAGCCGGTGGAACGATCCTGCTGCATGTCGCCGCCTTCACTGGTGGCAATCGCCAGCACGGAGGCGCACAACAAGCCGATGCCGGGATCGCGCAGGCCGAGGGCGGCCAGGATGAACACCGACATCACGACTGCGCTGGAGATCGGGTTGAAGTCGGAAATGCCCAACGCGATCCCGTTGGTGAGCACGAAGAGGAAACAGAGGCCAACCGCAACCAGAAGAAAGAAGACCGGCTGGTGCAGGAGCCGGCTGCCAAGCCAAACCGTCCCCACTCCCCAACCTGCCACCCACAGGACCAAACGCAGCAGGTTCACACGTTTCCAGTCTTCGGCCGGCGGAGCGGCAGTTCCCCGCTGCCCCCACAAGCGCCGGACGGTCTGGACGGAGATGACCGCCAGGTCGAGAACGGCGGCGCCCAGGATGCCCCCGAGGGAAATGACAAAGCCGATCTTGCGGTAATGGTCGTTGGGACCCAGCCAGTGGATTGCGATCAGGCGGGGGGTCTGCCACAGGCCGATCAATGCGACCACCAAGGCCGGGATGGCGACGCGGGCGCCCACAATCAGGCCTCCGCCGAGCGTGGAGAGCGAAAGACCGGTGGCGCCGAGCGCGGCAATCTTCGTCGTCGCCAGGCCGCCGAGGTAAGCGAGGAGGGTGCTTCCGCCCAGTTTGGCAATGGACCGGCGGAGCAAATCACGGTCCGTCAAGGCGCGGAGGATGTTGGCGACGGCCAATCCGGATGGGTAGGTCAGCCGCAGGCGGTCAACGAGGATCGGCGTATAGAGCATGCCGATGCCGACGCCAAACATGCCAATGCATAGGAAGTAAAGGATGAGTTCCCAGGCTGGCGGGACGGGCAGGCCCATCCAGACCATCGCCTGGACGAGCGGCGCCATAGCGGCCATGCCAGCCACCGACGCGGCCATTGTCTGCATGTAGTTGGCGCCATGCTTGCCCTCCGGGCCATAAGGCAGCGTCACCGTGCTGCCCAGAATGCCGGCCAGCACTTGGCCGCCAACGAAAAAGCCGATGGAGAAGTTCATGAAGGCGGCGGAAATGCCTCCCAGGGGGCCGAGGATGACAATGGCCACGCAGGTCAACATGACATGGTAGGCCGGCGAACCAATGCGGGGCAAAAAGCGCCGGGGTCCGGCCGCGGTCGCGGGATTCACCGTGCCCGGAGCATTTGTGGAATCGTCCTTCATTCCTCAGCAGCAGCGAATGGCTTCAGGGCGGTTCCATGCAGGTTTTCAGTTAGGCGGCTGGGGACGAATGCTAGGGGAGGCGGCGCATGATTACAAGCCGCCAACTGGCGGACCACGCCGGGAGTCTCGCTTAGCGGAGAAGAGGGTTCGCAGTGATCCCGGACGCCGGCGGGTTTGGTCCTCGACTAACGCAACGTCCGCAATAGACTCAACCAGGATGAATGCAGGCATTTTCATCGCGCTTGGCGGCGCGCTTTGCTTGAGCCGGGTTGTCGTTCCGGGAACGGCCCGCGCTGCCAGCACACCGGCCAGGCTGCCTGCTTGGCTCGACCTCGAGGCGATTGACGCGTATCTCAGCCAGGAGGTACAAGGCAAAGGGCGCGTGGGCTTTTCCGTTGCGATAGTGAAAGACGGGAAGATTGTTCTCGCCAAAGGATACGGGCGGCGTTCGCTGACGGAGCCATCGCCGGTTGGCCTTGATACCCTGTTCGCGATTGGGTCGGTGACCAAACAGTTTACTGGTGCCGCGGTGCTGTTACTGGCTGAAGAGGGAAAACTCTCGGTCCACGACCCGGTGGGCAAGTATTTCCCGGATTTGACGCGGGCGGCTGACATCAAGCTGCTCGATCTGATGAATCACACCTCGGGCTACCCGGATTACTATCCGCTGGACTTTGTGGATCGCCGATTGATGCAACCGGCCAGGACCGATGAGGTGATCCGCGAGTATGCGACCCGGCGGCTCGATTTCGAGCCGGGGACCCGATACTCTTACAGCAACACCGGCTACCTGATCCTGGGGCCGGTGGTGGAGAAAGTGAGTGGTGAGACCATGGGGACGTTTCTGCAACGCCGCATCTTCACTCCCCTGGGGATGACTCACACCGTTTATGAGCCGGAGCGGTCGGATGTCAGGCTGGCGAGCGGATACACGGTGTTCGCCCTCGGCCAGCCGGAGCCAGCCGTGCCGGAAGGCAAGGGTTGGATTGAGGCGGCTGGCGCCATTTACTCGACCCCTTCCGACCTGGCGCGCTGGGACCTGGCGCTGATGGGCGGCAAGGTCCTCAAGCCAGCGTCGTACGAGTTGATGACCACGTCGCGGCAATTGCCGGATGGGACTACGACCGAGTATGGCTGTGGCTTGCGCACGGGCATTTTGGAGAAGCGGGTGGTGCTTACTCACAGCGGCATGGTGGCCGGATTCCAGGCCTGGAATGGAATGGTCCCATCCACTCAGTCCGCCGTCATCATGGCCGCCAACACCGGCGCCGGTCTGGGCGAATTGCCGGAACAGCTTTTCAGCTTATTGCTCAAAGAACAACCGAACCTCCCCAAGGTCAATGGTCCAGAAACGGCGGCGGCGGTGCGGAAGCTGTTTGGCGAACTGCAACAGGACAAGATTGATCGCTCGCGGCTTGGGGAGGCTTTCAACTGGTTCCTGACACCGAAGAAGGCGACCGCCGCAGCCAAGCGGCTGAGCCCTTTCGGCGACCCGGCGAAAGTGGAGGTGCTCAGGGTTTACGAACGAGGCGGGATGGAAGTGAGTGTGACGCGGCTGACGTTTAAAAAGGGGCGATTGCGAGCGCTGATGTATCGCCGACCCGACGGCATCATCGAGCAGTTCTTTGTGGAGGAGGACTGAGGGTTCCAAGCGCTCAACCAGTGTGAGCCGTTGGAACGGCAGGTGCAGGCCGCCGGTGATGAACGCGATGATGGTCGAGGCCTGCATTACGTTCTGGCCGGGCAACTCGCGCGAGAGCGAGGCGACTACGGTTGCCGTCGTCAGCACCACCAGTAGCCCATCCGGCCAGCTCGCGCTGCCGAGCAGCGGATAGACACTGTGCTACTGTAGGCCGTGTCCCCTCACGCGGCGCTTCGGTGTGCAGCCTGGCCCGGCACGGAGACAGAATCATTGCAGGACAGCATCATCCAAGGAGAGGAGAAGCTTGAGTCAATCCCCATGATTCTGTCCTTTTGTTTGCGGCGCCGCCCCGCGGACACTCATCTGGCAGCTCGGCGCCGAGCCAACTCCTCCCGGAATAAGCGGTAGTGGCGGCGCAGACGGAGCCGATACGGCTCGTCCAGGACGACACGCTTGAACAGGTCCAGAAAGTCCTCTGCGAATTCGGATTGCTCGTTGAGCGGGTCCAACTCCCCTTGAACCGTTCCTTTGGCCTCATCCGGCGCCCAAGGCATCCGCTTCCGGTAAAAAGACTCCTTCTCCCACCCGTATCCGATGCTGGCGAAGACTTTGCCGGGCTGGCCCTTGGCGAGCACCTGCAAGAAGACGCGCCGGCAATCGCAGTCGAGGTCGTCACAGTAGAATTCGAGAAAGATGTATTCATCCGCAGGCAGCGCCGACTCCGACGCGGCGTCAGGTGCGGGACCCAGTTGCACACAGCGCACCTCCTGCTGGGCCAACTCCGGAAACACAGAATGAAAGGGGTATCATAGCATGCGAATTCTAATCATAAGAGCAACCGCTCGGTCCTGGCGAGTTGCAAACGGGCGCTCCGCTTCGGTCCAGTACAACCACAGATGATCACGGATTGGGTGACGTATCATAAGCCAGCTCGGTTATAACGTTCGGTTTTACGCGCGGTATCGGCTTCTGGTAGGAGGTTTACGGCCACCCTGAAGCCACCCGGAGGCTACCCTCAGGCTCTCTGGTAGCCAACCGGTAGGCACCCTGAGGCCACCCGAGGCTACCCCGAGGCTACCCCGAAGCTACCCCGAAGCTACCCCAAAGCCACTCCAAAGCCACACGCAAGAGAAGGCA
>Ga0335078_10002985_pt1 | contig 25307 bp, 26 predicted proteins | sample Lox_Sample_32_FD_206711 | JGI IMG/M metagenome (GOLD analysis project Ga0335078, IMG submission 206711) | Soil microbial communities from Loxahatchee National Wildlife Refuge, Florida, United States - Lox_Sample_3.2 | ecosystem: Environmental > Terrestrial > Soil > Wetlands | place: USA... | reverse complement strand
AGAAGAAATCGGCATTTGAACGGGACTTGCGCGATCAGTTCAAGTTCCTGGACTACGCGCCGGTGGTGTTTCTCTCGGCCAAGACCGGGGCAGGCGTGCAGGGGCTCTTCAAGCTGATTCGCGAGGCATACGAATCGGCCTCGCGGCGCATCACCACCGGCGAACTCAACCGCTTCGCGGAGAAACTGCGCTTCGAAGAGCGTAAGATCTTCTACATCACGCAAGCGTCCATCCGGCCGCCGACATTTGTGTTGTTCACGGATAAGGGTGGCCCGCTGCACTTCTCGCACGAGCGCCACTTGATTAACCAGCTACGCAGACAGTTTGGGTTTCGGGGAACGCCGATCGTGTTGAAGACGAGGGCGAAAGGCAAAGAAAAGGCCGGACGCCGCTGAATGGGCCAGCCCGGCGGGTCTGGTCGGATCGGGATCGATCCCCGACTTCATGCTCGGTGTGCAGCAAGGTTCCGCTACGGCTCTCTCCGCGGATGGAAACACCGCGGTGGTAGGCGGCAGCCTAGACAACGACGTAGGCGCTGTTTGGGTATTCCAGCGATCGGCGGGCGTGTGGAACCAGGTCGGTGACAAGTTGGTGGGCACCGGCGGCGTCACGTTAATCGATGAACAAGAACAGGGCTCCTCCGTCGCAATCTCCGCCGATGGCAAAACGATCCTCGTAGGCGCGCTTGGCGATAACCAGGAAGTGGGCGCTGCGTGGGTATTTACCGCCCTCCAGCCGAGTGCCACCACGCTATCCTCCTTACTCAATCCGTCGCTCTACGGGCAAGCGGTGACCTTCACGGCCACCGTAACGAGTGGCGCGCACGGAACGGTGACGTTCCAGGTGGACGGAGTTTCTCAGCCTGCGGTCCCGTTGAACGGCAGCACCGCGAAATTCACGATTTCGAGTCTCTCGCCGGGGTCGCACACGATTAGCGCTGCCTACAGCGGTGACGCGACATTCGCTGCCTCCACCGGCAACGTCGTGAACCAGACCGTCAGCCCGCTCGGCGTCATTTCGCTGTGGGCCAACACAGTGGTGGCCCTGAGCGGGTCTACCCATCTGCCGGTAAGTCTGGCGAAGCCGGCGCCATCGGCCGGTTTGACGATCTATCTCACCAGCAGCGATCCCGCTACCGTGACGGTGCCGCCAAGTGTGTTCATCCCTGGCGGGCGGACCGCGCCGAGCGTGCAACCGCTCGTGAATGGGGTCAACCTGGGGAAGGTGAGCGTCACGGCAGCGGCGCCGGGGTACACGCCGGATAGCCAGTCGGTGCGTGTGACGGCGAGGCTTGGGTTCGCGCGATGCTGTGTGGGCGTCTATTCCGGCACCACGGGGAGCGCGGTATTGACCCTGTCCTCGCCCGCGCCGAGCGGCGGGCTGACAGTCAACCTGGTTTCCGACAACTCGCAGGTCGCGAGGGTGCCTGCTTCCGTGACTTTCCCGCCGATGGCGACCAGCGTCAGCGTGCCGATTACCGGTTTGGCATCGGGCGCCACCTTGATCCACGCGAGCCTTCTTCCGAACCTGGCCGACGTCAGCATTAAGGTCACCGTGCCCTGATTCGTGATAAGACTGAAGACGGCATGCTGAGCAAGGGCCCGGCCAAGAAGGTCACCATCTACGTCAACGAAGACACGCAGCATCACCTGACGCCGCTGCACGATTCCATCATGACCTTTCTGCTGCATAAAGGCGTCTCCGGCGCCACGGCCACGCGCGCGTATTCGGGGTTCGGTTCGCACCAGACGCTCCACACGCCCAAGATCGAGGTGATGGCCGAGCACCTGCCGATCCGCATCGAATTCGTCGAGACGCCGGAGAAGGTGGAGGAGGTGCTGCCAACGCTCTACGAGATGGTGAGCGATGGACTGATCGAGGTCCAGGACACCACCGTGGTGCGAGCCGCGCGCAAGTCGTCCAAGCCCGAACCCAAACCGGCGCACGGCCAGCGGCAGGAGCGCGCCACGCTGCTGCGCGTGTTCCTGGGTGAGGATGACAAATGGCACGGCGAGCCGCTCTACGACGCCATTGTCAAGAAGTTGCGCATGATGGATATCGCGGGGGCGACGGTATACCGCGGCATCCTGGGCTATGGCGCCAAGGGGCACGAACACAAGCGCAGCGTCTTTCACCCGATGCGCGACCTGCCCATCGTGATTACGGTAATTGACTCGCCGGAGAAGATTGCCGCCGCCACGGAGGCGATCGAGGGAATGCTGGAAAACGGACTGATCGTCACCTCGGAGGTGGAGATGGTCAGACTGGTCCGGGGCCAGGGCAGTGGGGAGGCGCCGGATGCCACAAGCACCACGCGCTAGCCGGGAGCGGGCGAGCCGGCTTCATATCCACATTTCGGAAAGCGACTGCCGGTCCTCATCGCCACCGTCGATACCCGGAACAGATCGCCGACGGTGATCGCCGTGTCGGAAGTTCAAGCCATCCGCGGGCAAGGGGCCGGGACACCGGGTTGACGGCAAGCTCAAGAAATCCCTACAATATTGCAGAAGGAGGCCGTATGAGATCCATTGGCTTTCCTGAACTTCTCGTCATCCTGGGAGTCGCCGTATTGTTGTTTGGCGGCAAGAAGATTCCCGAAGTAGCGAAGGGTTTAGGTGAGGGTATCCGCAACTTCAAGACTGCTTTGAAGGGCGATGATGCCAAGGACGACACCAAGAAGGACCAAGTCGAGTCGAAGACGTAAGCGGCTTCCTGGAACGGCCCGCGGGTTGGGCCGATGCCCTCTCGGCTTTTTCGCAATCACAAGACAAACCCCGCGAGCCCGTTGGGGCGTCGCGGGGTTTTGAATTTTAGCCCAGCCTATTTCTTCTTCGGGGGAACGATGGCGTCCTTCGCGGCCTTGGCCACGCGGAACTTCACCACTTTCTTGGCTGGAATCTTGATGGTCTCGCCGGTGGCCGGATTGCGGCCGATGCGAGCCTTGCGGTCCACGCGCACGAGCCGGCCGATGCCCGGCAGCACGAACACGCCATTCTTCTTCACTTCCGCGATGGCGATACTCGACAGGTTATCGAGCATGCCACGCGCGGTCTTGTTGTTGACCTCGCAGCTTTCCGCCAGCGATCGCACTAACTGCGTCTGAGTCAGTCTCTGATTCGCCATATCTCTCCTTTTGAATCTCCCATACTTTCGGATCTGAAAATTTGGATCTGGGTTGCTATAAGAAGCTACCCACGTCCCATCTTGGAAAAGGTGGACGCTACGTCCGGGTGTACGCGCGCCGCAGTTCGATTTCAATCATACGGGAAGGTCACCATGTTGTAAAGAGAAATACGCGAAAAAAGCCCATATTTCCACGTTTTTTTGAGCCTCGCGCGTTCCGGAGCGCGATTTACGGCCCTTCCACAAAGCCTGCGCCTGGTACCCACTCCAACCTTCCGGTGGCGAATGCAGCGCCCAGGTCGTTTTTCAAAACGCGAAAGTGGACTGACCGGCCGGAAGCTGCCAGCCGAATTCTGACTGCGGCGTGCAGCTTGAGGGACGGACCGCCGGCGGTGGTTTCGCCCTCGCCTGTGGAAATTTCCGGACGGATGCGAGTCTGGTTCAAAAACAGGATGCCGACGGCGGTGCGGCGCGCCATCCAGACCAGGCGGCGAAGCTCGGAGCCCAATACGCGGCTTTGCAGGCTGGCGCCGGCGGCCGCGCCGACCGCCAGTTCGAGCCGGGGCACCAGCGCCGCGGCAGAATCCACCACCACCAGATCGATGGCGCCGGAGGCCGCCAGGCGGCGCGTCATGTCCAAGGCCTCCTCCGCCGAGGCAGGCTCTAATACCGCAAGACGGCCGACGTCGACGCCCAGGCCGGATGCAAAAGCCGGATCGAAACTGTGCTCGGCATCGATCCACGCGGCCGCAAACTGCTCGCCCTGCGCGTGGGCGACGGCCTGCAAGGCGAGCGCGGTTTTGCCGCTGTTGGGAGGGCCGAAGAGTTCGGTAATGCGTCCGCGGGGCAGGCCGCCAATGCCCAGGGCTTGATCGAGGGTGGCAAAGCCGGTGGGCAAAGCAGACGACATGTTCACCGCAGAGACGCCGAGGCGCAGAGTTTCTTAAGAAATCGCACCGTAAATTCAGCGGCGCGCATCTTCCCCGGATTTGCCCGCCGAGGAGGCAGAGGGAACAAGTGCTCTACGGGGCCAACGTGGAGCGTCGCAGCGTTCGGTCCCAAAAACTCCGCGTCTCTGCGTCTCCGCGGTCAAAAAGAGCCTTACCGGCGCGCCGGTACGGGGCGCGGGGAGGCGTTGGCGGGCGCGGCCGCCGCGTCTTTCAAGGGAGCGGCCTCCGCGGCAGCTTCGGGCTTGATCAGGCCCAGCGCTTTGCGCAGTTCCTGGTCGACCGCCTGGCGAATATCGGTGTTGTCTTTGAGGAACTGGCGGGCGTTTTCGCGTCCCTGGCCGATGCGCTCGCCTTTGTAGCTGAACCAGGAGCCGCTCTTCTCGATGATGTTCTGCGCCGCCCCCAGGTCGATCAGGTCGCCTTCGCGCGAAATCCCTTCGCCGTAGATCAGATCGAACTCGGCTTCGCGGAACGGCGCGGCCACCTTGTTCTTCACTACCTTCACCTTCGTGCGATTGCCGATCACGCTTTCGCCGTCTTTAAGAGCGGCGATGCGGCGGATATCCAGCCGCACCGAGGAGTAGAATTTCAAAGCGCGGCCGCCGGTAGTGGTCTCCGGATTTCCGAACATCACGCCGATCTTCTCGCGGATCTGGTTAATAAAAATCAGGCAGGTTCGCGATTTCGAAACTACGCCGGTGAGCTTGCGCAGCGCTTGCGACATCAGGCGGGCCTGCACGCCCATGTGGCTGTCGCCCATCTCGCCATCGAGCTCGGCCTTGGGCACCAGGGCGGCGACGGAATCGACCACCAACACGTCGATTTGTCCCGATCCGATCAGGGCTCCGGTGATCTCGAGCGCCTGCTCGCCATAGTCGGGCTGCGAGACCAGCAGGTTGTCCACGTCCACGCCGAGCTTCTTAGAATAGATCGGGTCGAGGGCGTGCTCCACGTCGATGAAGGCGGCCATCCCGCCTTTCTTTTGCGCCTCGGCGATCACCTGCAGCGCGATGGTGGTTTTGCCGGAAGACTCCGGCCCGAAGATCTCAATGACTCGGCCGCGCGGCAGACCGCCGACCCCCAACGCGGCATCCAGCGAGATCGATCCGGTGGAGATGACCGCGACCGGAACAATGGCATCCTTCGACCCCAGGCGGAGAATCGAGCCCTTGCCAAACTGCTTCTCAATCTGGCCGAGCGTTACATCTAACGCGCGAGCGCGCTCTTTTTCGTCCATGCGAAGTGCCGCTCCTGTTCGTGAAGCAACATTGTACCGCGAGTTCCGCAGAAACCCGCGGGTATAATCATAGGAGAGTTTTCCGCGTATGGTTCTCCGTTTTCTTACGCTCGTACTGGGACTAAGCGTGCTGCTGACGGCCGCAAAAAAAGAGAGCCCCGGCATGGCCAGAGGCGAGAACGAGGACCTGATCCTCACCGTCACGCTCTACGACACTCCGGCCGGCGTGAAAGAACTGCTCGGGACCGACCTGGATGGCCATTACATCGTCGCCGATGTCCACGTGGACCCCAAGTACGGCAAGGAAATCGTGATCGATCACAACGATTTCGTGCTGCGGACGTTTAAAGACGGAGAGAAAGCCACTCCGTTTGAGCCCAACCAGGTAGCGGGGACGGGCGCGGTGACCCTCACCCACGGCCCCAAGCCGAGCGCTGCATCGCCGGGAATGGTGCTGGACGGGCCGATCATCCTGCGCGGCGGTGGGCTGGGCGGCGGCACCAGTAAGAGCGGCGAGGGTGACGCGAAAGTCTCGGAGCCGGCCGGCGATCAAGACAAAGAGAAGGACAATCCGCTCAAGAAACTGCTGGCGGAGAAGATCCTCCCGGAGAAGAAGACCGATCAAGCGGCGGCGGGCCTGCTGTACTTTCCGATGGAGAAGCAGAAGCGCAAGGACCTGACGCTGATTTACGGGGGCCGGGAGAACCGGATTACGTTGACGTTTCCGTGAGTGGGGCGCCGGGCGGAAGCCCGGCGGCAGGGCAGAAGCCCTGACCCCACGTGGGCGCTACTTGATGTGGCCTTCGCGGACGTCTTTGTTGTTCTCTTCGCAGGAGTATTCCATCAATTCCCAATCGGGCCGCAGCGTGAATACGCGTTTGTTGACGATCGGCTCGGAATAAGCCTTGGGATCGAAGACGGTGATCTCATACGCGATGTGCTTGGCGTCGGTACGCGTGAGATGCTCGACGGTGTGCAGCTCATCGCTGTGCGGGTGGCCGATGGTGTCGAGCCGGGTCTTCTCGTTGAAACCGATAGTGTCAATCACCAGCGTGTCGCCTTCCCAATGTCCCACGGAGTTGCCGGCCCACGTTGGCTGGACGTCTTTCGGATGGCCGCGGCCGTCGGTGGGGATGACTTTGTAGGTCTGCCAGGCCTCGAACAGTACCGCGATGCGATTCGGCTCCTGCATGATCTCCATGGGCATGGGCGTATTCATCAGACGGGTCCAGCCCAGCGGCAGGCAATTGGCGGCGTAGTCGAACTTCTCCGGGTCGTAATTCTTGAAGTCCTGCTCGCCCCAGGCGGTGAAGGGCGGCTTGGCGACGCCGCGCAGCATGTTGGGCGTGTAGGGGATCTCCCAAACACCGCTCAGCGAAGGCTTGCCGTCGGCGGTGCGGGGCGCGGGTCCGGGCGCGTCCTCGGCTTTCTTTGGGGCGTTCTGCGCCACGAGCGGCAAGGCCGCGGCCAGCACTATTGGGACGACAATCCTCACTTCGAAATCTCCTTGCAAACGAAATTCTGAGCGTCGTCGATGCTGCCCGACCCCTTGTACTGCGCGATCTGCGGATAGGGACAGAGCGGACGCGTGCGGTCGACGGTGCCATCGCCGGCGCGGTGCGACGCGACGATCCGTTCGGGCGCCTTACCTTGCTCGACCCACTGCTCCATGGCGCCGACCTTATCGAACACGTTCGGTCCTTCGCCGCCGCCGCAATGGCCCATTCCGGGCTCCAGAAACAGCCGGATGTTGCCGGAGGTTTTCGATGTGCCGCCCATGGTATCGACCACGCGATTGTAATACTGAATCGTCGAGAGCGCGGAAATATTTGGATCGCTCCAGCCGTGGTACAGCAGCAGCTTGCCGTTGTGCCCGAAGAACGGTTTCAAATCAGGATCGGTGGAGTTCATCACCACGTTCTCCGGTTCTTCGGAGCGCTCGATGTCTTTGTCGAAATCAAAGGTCTGCCAGTTCCAGTTGGGGTCTCGGAACACGACATACTTGTAGTGATCAAGCATCACCGCCGAGGGGTCGGGACCCGCCCCCAGCACCGCCCAGCCCAGTTCGGTGCCGAGGGGCAGCGAAGGGAATAGAGGCGCGCCAGTCCGCGGATTGGTGGCATTTGTATAGATCTTGCGCGCGGCCTCGACCTGCGGCGCGGTTAGGCACGAGGCCTCGTCGCCGCCTTTGCAAAGCAACACCTTGGGATCGAAGTGGCAGCGCGTGGGGTCTGCGAGCAAGCCGTCTTTCAAGCCGTCGCCGGCATCGCAGGCGTCGAGGACGGCACGATGGACCAACCCGTACTTCTCCTTGGGAATGTAACTGGCCGGGTCCTTGAGCATGGCAAAGGCGATCCATAGCGCGAGCGCGGTGCGATTGGCGGGAGCTCCGGCGATGATGCCGTCGTAGTCGTTGGGGAAGCGCTGCGCTTCTTTGAGCCCCTGCCGGCCGCCGGTGGAGCAACCGTTCCAATAGGAAAGCCGCGGCGGGTTGCCGTAGAACGCGCTCACAATGGCCTTGCCCTTCACGGTCACTTCGTGTTCGGAGCGGTAGCCGAAATCGATGAGCTTTTCGGGATGGCCGAAGGCGAATTCGCCACGGCCGCCGGTGTGGCCTGTATCGGTGGAAGCGGTGGCGTATCCGGCGCGCAGAGCTTCGCTGAGTTCGCGATAGCTGATCACACCGGCCCAACCGCCATTGCCGACCGCCTGGAACTTGCCGTTCCAGCCCGTGGCGGGGAGCCAGACCTCGACTTTGATATCGGAATCGCTGGTTGGCTTGAGAGTGGCCGATACGCGGCAGAACGCCGGCAGATCTGGTGCCGCGGTCTGGGCGCCTCCACGGCCTGGCAGTTTGAATTCTCCCGGCGCGACAGACTGAGCGGACGTGATCGTGGTGTCCGGTAGCGATAAAGAGGTGAGACTTTCGCACGTCGCGGCCAGAGCCGGCGAGACGGACAGGCAGATCAGGACCAGGGATCGGAAATGCATGCAACCTCCTGCGGCGAGCCAGCCTTCTGAATCGACGGCCATTATATCGCGGCGGCAACTACACGATATTCTCACGCTTCCGGCGCACCAAGACTGCGCGACGAGACATTGCACGGATCTGACCGCACAGTCGTCGTTAGGTCAGAGGAAACGCCCGTAGATGACGCGAACACTGCCCGGCAGGAGCGCTTCTGCCCTCTCGGGATTGGACCAATTGGTTTTCTCGCTCGCCATGGTTATCCTGAGCCTGCCTGTCTGTTTCGGGCAGGATGCTACGGACTGGGAAGCTAAAGCCGGAGGCAAGATGTCGTTCGACGTTGCTTCCGTGAAACCATTCAAATTGGAGCCAGGCAAGCTCCCGAGGCTCCCGACTTTCGGCCTTGGCCCGGACGATGCAAAACCCGCCGGCGGCCGCTTCTTCGCGAGGTTTCCGCTGGAGTCATTCATCCAATTCGCGTATAAGCTTGCGCCCTTTCAGATGGCGGATGCGCTCGCGAATTCGCCGAAATGGCTGCGCACGGACCGTTACGAAATTGAAGCCGAGGCGCAGGGCAACCCGACGAAGGACCAGATGCGCCTAATGATGCAGTCGCTGCTGGCGGAGCGGTTCAAACTGGCGGTGCATTTCGAAATCAAGGGGCTTCCTGTTCTAGCATTGACGCAGGTTAAGGCAGGCAAACTGGGGCCGAAGCTGCTTCCGCATTCTCAGGGGCCGCCGTGTCCGGAGTATGAGGGGTTCAGGCTGGATTTGTCGGATCCAAGGAAGGAGGTCTTTCCACACGATTGCGTCGCGGGGTACACCCGCGGCATGCCGGATGGAACGACCTTCATGGGAAGCCGGGACGCCACGATGGCGACTGCCGCCTACTACTTTTACGCCGAAGGGTCTGGGTCGGGCGAAATAGACCGGCCTTTGGTGGACCAGACAGGTCTAGACGGAACATTCGATTTCGTTCTTGAGTACAAGCGTGACAAGAAGGGTATCCCGGCCGCTCTGGGCCAAGCACCCGAGGCCCCTCCCGGCGCCGCCGCGCCATCTGACGAGTTTGGAGGAACACCATTTGTGGACGCACTGCGGCAACAGTTGGGATTGAAACTGGTGCGGACAAAGGCCCCGGTGCGAACGCTGGTGATCGATCACGTCGAGAGGCCGTCGGAAAACTGATTGTTCATTCAGGGTAGCGTGTACAAGTCCAGATCGAGCTGCAGATCGGACCTAGCCTCGACCTGTATTTGTCGTGCGCCTGCCTGCTCCATAGTAGCCGCATCCGGCGCCTCGTACTCGAAGGTTGCGAGCACGCGGTAGATACCGGGCGCGAGGCCATCAAAACGGTAAGCGCCGCGCAGGTCGCTGCGCGCGGTTTGGAGATCCATTACTCGCCGCCGCGAAACCGGGTCGTACGCTTCCAGGTGTACCGGCGCACCCGTCACCGGATCTCCCAAGGCTTTCACGGCCCCGTGCACGCTGCCGCCGCCCGCGGTCAGCATGAACTTCACGAAGTTGAATGGTCGAATGGCGATTTCATTCCAGGCCTCCGGGTGGCTGGCGGTTTCCGAGCCCAGGCTGGAAAAACCGGAAACGTAGAATCCCGGTGGGGGCGAGAGATGGATCTCCCAGCGGCCCGGAAACAACATCGCCCGGTTGTTCATCAATGGGACGACTACGGCCGCCCACTTCCCCGCCAGGTCGACACGCCGCGCCCACACCTGCGCCGCTTTCGGATCGGCCAGAGCCGGAGTAAAGTCGAACTGCGTCTCTCGGATGGGCAGCAGAGGGAGCCGCAAGTTGGTGTCGCGGCTCAGCGTGATTTCCGTGTATGCGGCTTGGGGAGAAACGTTGCGCCGTGGGTCCGCTGGCATTTCCGCATATAACTCGTACGACCCCGGTGCTAGAGCCGGAAATTCGAATGGCAAGCGGGGACCCAAACCTTGCACCGTTTGACGTCCCATGTCGGACGCCAGCGTGAGCGTGATCGCACCCGGCGCGGTTCCCTCCACGGCCCCCGAAAGCGTCACGAGCTGGCCCGGCGCCGGCCGGACATCGACCGATGGCGACTCCTCATCGATTGTCACCGGCACCAAGTGAGCTTCCTCCACACGCAACGTCTCTTTCGAAAATGTCGGCAGGTAGTCGAGACCGTCGTTTTGGACTGCAGCCGTCCGCACGAGATAGGTACCTGGCTCGAGGCCGCTCAAGCGATAGACACCGCGGTCGTCGCTGATGGCGCTGGTTACGAGCAGCGGCGGCTGCCCGTCGCGGTAGGCGACCACCCGATGCTGTGCGAGGCCCACGTCGTTTTCATCCAGCACCGTGCCCGTTACGAATCCGTAACGAGGCAGCCGAATGGTCACGAAGACGGCGCTATCCGCAATGAGCGCTAGGGGCGTGCCGGCAGCGTTCCAGCGCTTCTGCCCATATTCCGTTGGCCGGAAGCCCGTTTTAGAAACGCGAACCACATAGGCGCCGGGGTCCAGCGAGCCGAACGAGAAAGCACCATAGCTATCGGCGCGCATTGTTTGGATCCCGCCAGGCGTTCCCTGAACCGGTTGCAGCGTAACCATGGCTCGCGCCAGAGGTTTACCGGTTTGGTTCTCCACAACGTTGCCGCGGATCACGGCTGCGCCAAGAGCCGTAGTCCACAATGCCACCAGCATCCCGGTGGAAACCAGCAGGATCCGAAGCATGTCGGGGCACCCTCCTGGGCGATAGACGATTGGAAGCTCGCAAACGTGGAGGACGCGCTACTGCCTTACTTCCATCGTCAACGTGACCGTCGCCCGCACCTCGACGGTGCCGGATTCGATGGGCGTAGGCGCCGCGATGCCATTGACTGCAAATTGCCGCACCAATGGCCGGATTACCTGCGGGCCGCCTTGTTCCAGTAGCAGCACGCGCCCCAATTGCACGCCCATGGCGGCCGCCATGGCTTCCGCGTTTGCCCGTGCCTGCTTCACTGCTTCGGCAAGCGCTTGGGTCCGCGCGGGAGCTTCGTTCTTAATCGTGAACTGTACACCTTGAATCCGGTTCGCGCCGCCGCTTACTACCGAATCGATCAGTTTTCCCAATCCCGGCAGGTCGCTGGTGGTCACCTCGATCGTGTTGCTGGCCGTATAGCCGCTGATGGTGGGCGGCCCGCCGTCTTTGGGATTGCGATAGTTCGGTGTCAGCGCATAGCCGGACGTCCGGATTTCGCCCTTGCCCCCCAGCGCCGTGCGCAGGTCTTCGAGCGTGGACTGCAGCCGATTCGCATTGTCGGCGGCGGCGGCCTGCGCGCTGGCGGATTGGGTCACCACGCCGATCATCAGCCTGGCCTGGTCCGGTTTCGCCTCAATGACGGCCTCGCCGGTGGCCCGAACGGAAGGCACGCTTGGTTCCGTCTGCGCGCTGCCGCACACCGGAATCAGCGCTAATAATGCCGCTGCGAACTGCCATTTCATGGCGTACCTCTCTCCCTTCATGATGGCAGCAAAGGGAACTCATGGCGGACGCATGTGGTATTCCCCCACCCAAAAAGGAGACTTGCGTTACATGGCAACAAAATTTTAAGATAACGGAGTAGGCTTTTCCGAATCCGCGCGGGAGAAAAGAATGATTTATTCGCGTTCCGCTGAGTATGCGATCCGAGCTTTTGTCCACCTGGCCCAAGTTCCTGATGGCAAGTTCGCCATGGTGAAGAACATTGCGGAGCAGGAAGACATTCCTGCTCACTTCCTGGCCAAAATCCTGCAGCAACTGGCACGCAAGGGTCTGCTCCGCTCCAGCAAGGGTCCCACGGGCGGTTTTGCCTTGCGGGTAGATCCCGGCGAGATCCGGTTGCTCGATATCGTAGAAGCCCTCGATGGGCTGGCGCCCTACCAGCAGTGCGCCAGCGGACTTTCGGAGTGCTCCGACGATATGCCCTGCTCCATGCACGATAGCTGGGTAGCCCTGCGTTCGCGTATCATGGATTACTTAGGGCGGAATACGATCGCCGATCTGGCCAAGGCGCTGGAAATCAAGAAGAAGAACCTGGCCATGACGAAGCAGCGCAAATCCAAACGGCCGGTCGCCGCAAAACGGGCTTAGGCTGGGGCTGGCTCAGCTTTTTTCCACAACTTGATCCGGAGGCACGATGGGACACTCAGTCCTTGTCCCCATGGTGGTCGAACAGACTTCCCGGGGTGAACGCGCGTACGACATTTATTCACGGCTTCTCAAAGAGAACATCATTTTCTTAGGGACACCGATCGATGACCAGGTGGCCAACCTGATCATCGCCCAGTTGCTGTTCCTGGAAGCCGAAGATCCCGAAAAGGATATCTCGATTTACATCAATTCGCCGGGCGGTTCCATTACCGCTGGTCTGGCGATCCTGGACACCATGGCCTTCATCCGGCCGGACATTGTTACGATTTGCGTAGGACAAGCCGCTTCCATGGCGGCGGTGCTGCTGGCCAAGGGCACGAAGGGAAAGCGCTTCAGCCTGCCGAATTCCCGCATCATGATTCACCAGCCGTCCATGCAAGGGTTGGCGGGGCAGGCCGCCGATATCGACATCTACGCCCGCGAGATTTTGCGCATGCGCGAGATCTTGAACACCATGCTGGCCGATGCCACCGGACAGCCGGTGGACCGTATCGCCAAAGACGTGGATCGCGACTACATCATGGAGCCCGAGAACGCCGTCGAATACGGGATGATCGACCGCGTGATCTCGAGCCGCGATCTGGCGCCAGTCGCGGTAAAGGGGTAGCCGTTGGCGGAGTCCGAAGTCGCAACGCTAGCCGGCGGCTGCTTCTGGTGTCTGGAAGCGGTCTATCAGGAAATGGTGGGTGTCCGCTCGGTGGTTTCCGGGTATATGGGCGGGCACCTGGCCAATCCCAGCTACGAAGCCGTATGCAGCGGGACCACCGGGCACGCCGAGGCTGTCCAGGTCACGTTCGATCCGGAGGTGACCACCTACCGGGACATCCTGGACGTGTTCTTCGCAATCCACGATCCGACGACGCGCGACCGGCAGGGGAACGACGTCGGCACGCAGTATCGTTCCGCGATCTTCTATCATGATGACCGCCAGCGCGCGATCGCGGAAGAGGTGATCCGCGAACTGGATGCCGCGGAAATCTGGCCGTCGCCCATCGTGACCGAGGTCGCGCCGGCAATCATCTTTTATAAAGCCGAAGACTACCACCAGGAGTATTTCCGCAACAACCCGCGCCAGCCCTACTGCGCGTACGTGGTGGCTCCCAAGGTGCAAAAATTCCGCCAGAAGTTCACCGCGAAGCTGCGCGCCGGCCAGTAATAACCTTGGTTTCCTCCCTTGAAAGCTAACTTCTGCCCGTGCTAATTTTCGTGGCGGGAGTATTGCTAATGGAGCTGACGAGTCCGGAAGTGATCGCCCAGTTATTATCGGAGCATCGGGCGACACGGCGCAGCCGTCCCATGGCGACGCCGGTCAAGGTAGTCCAACGAGTGGTGAAGCGGCGCTGCCAATGCGGCGTGTGTCTGTTCTGCATGGAAAACGCCCGGTGGGACCGGATCTTCCAGGAAAAGTTCGCCGATCCCGATTATTACAAAGGCGTTCCCGTCCGTTTCTCTTCACCCCTGCGATAATTCGGTAGCGGGCCCGCCGTGCCGGCGCAGACCTGGTTGTCTGCCACAGTCGCGGCGCAATCTGCTACCATCAGCCCATGCCGCGCTTCGGCGTGTGCTTGTTGGTGCTGGTCTGGAGCGGCCCGGCGGGCGCGCAGACCGCCGCCATGGCGCGCGCCGCATCCGTTGCCTTCCGCTCCCAACGAGACAAACTCACTCTTACCAGCCAACAGCGCCGCGAGGCGGACCAGCTCGATGACGACGGACAGCGTGAAATCCGGGCCGGCCGGTTCGGAGAAGCCCTGCGGGATTATGCGCATGCCGCCACCGTTTTGCGGAACGCTGCGTGGACGCCGGAACTGGAGTTTGCCGCGTCGCTGGAGGGCCGCATGGACCATGTGCTGCTCGAACCCGGCCAACCCGCAACCCTGGCCCTGACCTCGCTCTACCCCGCCAGCGGGAAAGCGGCGCTGTCCGTCGCGCTGGTTTCCACCGTCAAAGGAGGGCCCGCCGAACGTGAGCTGGCGAGCGGCCTCGTGGAATCGGACCGCTTGCCGTTTGCCATGCGCATCACCGTTCCGGAGGTGGCCGCCGGCACCTATGATCTGGAGATACGTCTGGCTCTGCCCGAGGCATCTGCTCTCACGAGCTTGCGCGAGCTGTACGTGAAAACGTTTCCAGTGCATGTGGAACGCCTGGCGGAGGCGGCGCGGCAGTTGCGGGAACGCCTCGCGAAACGGCGCGATTCGCCGGGCCTCGCGACCGCCCAATACACGCTCCAGTTCTACGAACGGACGGACCGGGGCGAAGAGGGCGTGCGGCGCTTCGGGCGCTATCCGTTCCGGGAAGAACTCACGGAAGCCGCGGCCATTGTGGATGCCTTGGATGCGGGCCGCGACCCCTTCGTCGGGAAGCGGGGCGACTTCCGCCGTGCCTACCGTTCGAAGGCCGATGGAACCCTGCAACCCTACCGAATCTTCATTCCAGAGCGGTACGACGGCACACGGGCCGCCCTCCTGGTCGTCGCATTACACGGCGCGGGCGGCGATGAAAACGATTTCTTCGATGGCTTTCCCACAGCCCCGCTCGAAGCCGAGGCGCAGCGGCGCGGCTTCCTCGTCGTCTGCCCCAAGGGTCGCGATCCGTTTTCGGGATATCGCGGCACGGCTGAACAGGATGTGTTCGATGTACTGGCGGAAGTGCGCCGGCAGTATCGCATCGACAGCGGCCGAATCTATCTAATGGGTCACTCCATGGGAGCGTACGCCACATGGCGGCTGGCGAAGGATCATCCGGATGTGTTCGCCGCGCTGGGTCCGATCTCCGGCGGCGGCAACCCGGCGGATGTGGCCAGCATCCGCCACATTCCGGAGTACATTGTGCACGGCGCCAAAGACGAAACTGTGCCCGTAACCGAATCGCGCGCGATGGCGGAGGCCGCGCGGCGGGCAGGTGCGGAGGTAGTGTATGTGGAAGTGCCCGGCGCCGGCCACCAGGACGCGGCGATCCGCCAATTCGGCCCGATGCTGGATTTCTTTGCGCGGCACCGGAAGCGGGCGGAGTGAGTAGGGGCAGATGATCAGTTTGTCGGCCGCCTTTTTGCCGGGAGCCGCGCCATTTGGCGCTACAATAGGTGACAGAATGGTCAATGAGCTCCAGGCGGTGGTAAATGAATTGGGTGGCCGGCCGGTGCTGAAGCGATCGTTCCGCACGGAAACGGACTTGCGCGCCGCTATTCGAGAAGGATTTCCCCAAGCCGTGGTCCGCGAGGTAATGGATGGCGCAGGTCTCACGCTGAAGGAATTGGCGGCCAGTCTGGATCTCTCGGCGCGGAGCCTGCAACGCCGGCGCCGCGAGGGGCGGCTGGCGCGCTACGAATCGGACCGCCTCTACCGCTTGGCGCGGCTGGTCGCGCTGGCGAAGTATTACCTGGGAAACGAAACGGCGGCCACGCGATGGCTGAAGAGGCCCAATCGCGCGCTCGGTGGGCAGACGCCGCTGGCGCTGATCGATACGGAGCCGGGCGCCCGCGCTGTAGAAAACGTGCTCGGCCGGATCGCCTACGGCGGCGTCAGTTGACGCGTGTCTACCGCATCCTCCGCAAATCCTTTTCGAAATCGCCTTTTGACGGGGAAGGCGCCTACCGTTTTGGCGGACGTTGGTCCAGCGCGGGGGTGCGTCTGGTGTATACCGCGGAGCACCTTTCCCTCGCGATGATCGAGTACCTCGTTCACATTGACCCGGACGATCCGCCTCCCGATCTGGTGGTAGTCGCGGCAGATGTTCCGGCGGGCGTCTCGCGAACCGTCGTCACCGCCAGGCAACTCCCCGGCAATTGGCGTCAAACCCCTGCTCCGCCCGAGCTGGCACGGTTTGGTGACCGCTTCGTGGAAGAAGGCCGCGCGGCCATTCTGGTAGTGCCTTCCGCGCTCGCGCCGGCGGAATCGAACTGGCTGCTCAATGCCCGGCATCGCGAGTTTGCCAGGATCCGGGTGAGGCGGCCGGAGCCATTCGCGTATGACGCCCGGTTCTTTCGATGAGGTGTGCGCGCGATCTAGTGCGTCATCGCGTAGACCACGTAGTTCACCCCGATGCGAATCCCCAGCGCGGAATATTTCTCCGGATACAGCGGGTCGTCGGCGAATTCCCAGGAATCGCCGATGTCGGATTGGAAGGTGATCGCCACCATGACGCGGCCTTTGTCGTCGTAGATGCCGCGCCAGCGCGCGGGACAGTTGAAGCATTTTTCCGTGCTGCCGGTTTGGATGATGCGCGCGCCGGGCACCTGGTAGCGGTCGCTGAGATCGTACACGTCATGAAAGATTGCGTCGGTGTTCTCCAGGTCGACGACCTGCCGGTCGGGAAAGACGCGCCGCATGCTGCGTTGGAATACCTGCCACTCGTATTCGCTCCAGAAGTCGTCGCACATGAAGAAGCCGCCACGCAGCAGGTACTCGCGGAACGATTTCGCCTGCGCGTCAGTCAACTCCCACTGACCCACCTGCACCGCGTAGAGCCACGGCCAATCGAACTCATCGCCATCGTCCAGGTTCACCGGCTGTTCGGCCGAACGTACGTGGATGCGCGTCAAGCGGCGCATCGCCAGGTTGAAATGCCGGTCGGCGCGAGGATAGTCCTGGGTCCACGCGCTGAGGCCCTGGCGCCAATCCGTGCGGCCACCTCCATAGAATCGGCTGTAGCGCGCGCCCGGCGCCGGCGGATACATGAGGCGCGCAAACACCCACTCGGTTTTCTCTTGATAATCCGGGGGCAGAGGGAAGTCGTTGTACTCCACGCCTGGATATTCGCGGAACGGGTGCTCGAACGCGTACAGGACCGCGCTTCCAGCGGCACACACCGTCAGGAAGATGCACGCCGCCCGCATCATGGCTTCATTAGATCACATCAGGAAATCGAAGTCGCAACCAAGGTTCGCCTGCGTGACGTGATCCAAAAACAGCTTTCCGTAGCCGCGCTGGAAATGCGGCGGAGGCGCGGTGAAGCGGCTCAAGCGCCGGTCAATTTCGGGCTGAGCCACCGCCAGTTGAATCTTGCGGTGCGCCACGTCCAGCACGATCTCATCGCCCGTTTGGACAATCGCCAGCGGCCCGCCAATGGCCGATTCGGGCGCCACGTGCAGCACCACGGTGCCGTAGGATACGCCACTCATGCGCGCATCCGAGAGGCGTACGATATCGCTGACACCCTCCTGCAGCAGCTTGCGCGGCATGGGTATATGCCCCCACTCGGGAAAGCCGGGCGCGCCTTTCGGGCCGCAGTTGCGCATCACCAGGACGGTGTTGCGGTCCACCGGCAGGTCGTCGCGATCGATCTGAGCCAACATCTCCTCGCGGTTTTCGAACACATAGGCCGGACCGCGATGTTGGAGCAATTCGGGCGATGCCGCGGTCTGCTTGATGACCGCGCCATCCGGCGCCAGATTGCCGTAGAGCACCGCGATTCCACCTTCCGTGGAGAGCGGTTGCTCGCGGCGGCGAATGACCGCGTCATCGAGCGACCGGCCCGCAGTGATGTTTTCGCCGATGGTCTTGCCGTTAATGGTGAGGCAGCTCGTGTCGAGCAGGTCGGCGATCCGGTTCATCAACGCGGGAAGGCCTCCGGCGTGGAAGAAGTCTTCCATCAAATACTCGCCCGAAGGCTTGACATTGGCAATGCAGGCGGTGCGCCGCGAGATGCGATCGAAATCGTCGAGCGTGAGCCGGATGCCCAGCCGCCCGGCCATGGCGATCAGGTGGACCACCGCGTTCGTCGAACCGCCGAGCGCCATCAGCACCGTGATGGCGTTTTCGAATGCCGGCCGCGTCATGATGCGCGAGGGAACGCGGCCGGGCTCGATCATCTCCACCGCCATGCGCCCGCTGAGCTCCGCCATGGCCATGCGCCGCGAATCGGGAGCCGGAATATTGGCGCAGCCTGGCAGCGTCATGCCTAATGCTTCGGCCAGGCTGGTCATGGTCGATGCGGTGCCCATTACCGTGCAATGCCCCGCGGTTCGCGCGATGCAGGCTTCCACCTCGCACCATTCCTCTTCGGTCATGCGGCCGGTGCGAAACAAGTCGAACAGCTTGCGGCCATCGGTTCCGGAACCAAGACGTTGGCCGTGCCACGCGCCCGCCAGCATCGGCCCGCCCGGCACCACGATCGACGGGATGTTCACGCTGGCCGCGCCCATCAGTTGCGCGGGCGTGGTCTTGTCGCAGCCGCAGAGGAGCACCACGGCATCCATGGGATTGGCGCGAATCGATTCTTCCACGTCCATCGCCATGAGATTGCGAAACAGCATGGTGGTGGGCTGCATGAACATCTCACCCAGTGAAATGGTGGGAAACTCGAGCGGAATCCCGCCCGCGGCGAGTACACCGCGCTTGACCGCGGCCGCCACGTCGCGCAGATGCGCGTTGCAATTATTGAGCTCGCTCCAGGAATTACAGATGCCGACGACGGGCTTGCCTTCGAAGATATCGGCCGGGTAGCCTTCGGAGCGCAGCCAGGCGCGTCGCGAGAAACCTGTGTAGCCGGGGCTTTGGAACCATCCACTGCTTCGTTGGTTTTTCATGAAGAGACGAGGATAACGAATTATTGCTCCGCAGGGCATGGCCTGCGCCACTCAACTTCGCAGGCGCAGGACGAACCAGACCATTCCGAACGCCAACAGTGCCGCGGCCGAAACCTGGACGGGACGCAGCGCCTGCGCGATCCGGCGAATCTGTGAAAACGCCAGCGCGAGTACCGCGATCGCCAGCACTTCCGCGACGGCCGCGCCTGCCAGCACGAAGCCCGCTTGGTAGTTGGTGGTTTGTAGAAACAGGTGGAAATACAATCCGTGGAAAGCGCCCAAGACTCCGGCGATCAGCCAGCGCGCGCCGGCCTGCGGCAAGAGCAGAATCTCCACCGCCAGGTAGGCCACGGTGAGCGCCGCGGCGGCCTCCACGAAACGCGGCGCCGGCTGCCAGCCCGTGTGCGGAAGCAACAGCGCCGAAGCCACCTCGCCAGCGAGAAACATTGCGGTGAGCGCGCATAGTTCTTGGCGCGTTCGCCCGGCCAGCACCAGCGCCGCCAGGAACAAGATTTGCGCCAGACCACCCCAGGCGCGCACAAAGCCCGCGGCGGTCTGGGTGAGCGCAATTTCGGCGGGCGTGGGCGGACGGAAGCGCAATGTGGCGCGGGAAAACGTGAGGTCGAAGATCGCCTGGTCCTGTTTGCCGCCCATTTCGGCGCGCAGCAGGTGCACGTGATTCGGCACGGTGATCGAGTGGAACGTGCAGAGCACGTCGATGCGATCGGGCGGCGACGCGAATTCGTAGTCGGCGGTACACGTATAGGTTCCGTTGGCGGTGCCATCGCTCACGCAGCTTTTCGAAAGCAGCCTGGCCTCGCGGCCGCCGTTCGAAAAATGGATGTTCTCGAAGATCGAGCGGTTCGGATCTTTGATGTGGGCTACCTCATATTGCGGCATGCGCAATTCGTAATGGCCGTGCGGACCCTGAACCGTCAAGTCGCCGGAACTCATGCTCATCACATGCGCGGAGAGCGGCAAAGCCGCGAGCATGAGCAAAAGACAGCGGGTCATGAGCGAAGGGTGGGGGTGAGCTGACCATCGCGGCGAGCTTTGCGCAAGCGAAGGAAAAGGATCCGCGCCAACGCCATCACGGGTATGGAGAGGAACGTACCCGCGATGCCGGCGAGTTCCGCCCCCGCGAACACGCCGAACAGCACCAGGGCGGGGTGCAGTTCCACGCCTTGGCCCATCAAGTAGGGCGAGAGAACGTAATCCTGGAAAACGCGATACGCCAGCAGGAAAATCAAAGTTGCCAAGACTGGTCCGCCGGAAACCGCGGCCACCACCAGAATCACGATTCCGGCCGTCAGCGGACCGAGCATGGGGATGAACTCCAGCAGAGCGGCCATCGCCGCCAACAGGACGGTATAGGTCAGGCCGGTGATTCCCATGAAGATGCTGTACGCCGTAAAGGTGGCAAGCGAGAGCAACACCAGCGCGCGGATGTATCGCGACAGCAGTTGGTGCGCTTCGCGCAACACGTCCTGCGCCACCGCGCGGCGCGCACGGTCTTCCACCAGATCGAGAAGGCTGTCGCGGATCAGATAGCCGTCCTTCAGGAAGAAGAACGCCACGATCGGGATGATGACGACATAGATCAAATCGCCGGCTACCGTGAGAACCTTTAAGCCGGCACGCGAGAGCGCTGCCAGGATGTCGGTGGAGCGGGATGCGATCTCGGTCTGGGCGCGGGCCAGGAGCTGGTCCCGAATCGAGGGCGTTGCCGGTGTGGCACGCGGCTTTTCCCAACTAGCGAACATTTGCGGGAGCTTCTGAGAGAGATTGTTGGCCTCGTCAACGACGCGCGTACCAATTTGAATTCCAATCAGGGTGAGAACGGCAACCAGAATTACGTACGTGAGCCCGAGCGCCGGGGTGCGGGTCCGGCTGCTGGGCAGGACGCGGTCGAGAAAGTCCACTAATGGGGAGAGCAAGTGCGCCAACAGCAACGCCAGGGTGAAAACGAATATCGTGGTACGGATCACGTACACGAGCCACAGCAGAAAAAGGACGAATACAACGGTCCAAGCGTACCGCGCGGCGCGGCGGTCCAGTCCCAGCATGGCTGAGCCAATTCTACCGTGGGACGGTCTGTTCGGGCAGCTTTTCGATGCGCACGCGCGCGATCCGGTTGCGTTCCATGGACTGAACCGTATAGCGGCGGCCTTCGTATTCCACCGATTCGCCTTCGTGCGGGATCTCACCCAGGCGGTATAACAGGAAGCCGGCCAAGGTTTCGAAACCGGCGTCGGTGGGGAGGTCGACGCCGAACTCGGATTCCAGATCGCGGATGCGAGTGGCGCCGTCCAGATCCACTTCGTCGGCCTCCAGCAGGCGCGGTCCGGCCTTCTCCACGTGCTCATCCTGGATGCGGCCCACCACCTGCCGGAGCACGTCCTTCACCGTGAGGATGCCGGAGATCGTGCCGAACTCGTCTACCACGAGCGCCAGATGCGAGCGCCCCTGGCGAAACTCCTCCAGCATCTGGGAGAGCGGCTTGGTCTCGGGCACCACCATGTGTTTTCGCAGAAGACGCCCTACGCGGAAGGCTCGGCTAGGGCGGCCCGAGCGGATGGCCTCGCGCCGCTCCTGCCATACGGGCAGGAGATCTTTATAGTGCAAGATGCCGATGATCTTTTCGGGCGTGCCCTCGTAGACCGGGAGGCGCGAGTGGCGATGCTCGCGCATGATCTGCAGGACCTGGTCGAGGGTGGCATCGGCGGGAACCGAGACAATGTCGTTGCGCGGCACCATGACTTCGCGTACGGCGATGTGGCTCAGATCGAGCACACGGTGGATCATGTCTTCTTCGGCCTCCGGCAGCAGACCGAGGCCGCGGCTGGAGGTGACGATCAATTTGAGTTCCTCAGCCGAGTGGCCTCCGGCATGACGCATGGACTTGAGTTTCCAGGCATGCGTGATGGCGTCGGCAGAACGCTCGATGACGATGACAAACGCAATCGACGCCCGGTAGAAGAGCAGGAGCGCCGGCGCCACCAGCACCGCCAGCCGGTCGGCCGTGGCGATAGCCATATTTTTGGGCACTACTTCTCCCAAGACCACGTGGAAGTAGCTGATGATCAGAAAGGCCGCGACGAGGCACAGGCCATGCAGCAGGCCGGCACTGAGGCGCACGCCGACGGGTTGGAGCAGCGACGAGAAGATTTGATAGAGGGTGTCTTCGCCAGCCCATCCCAGGCCGAGGCTGGCCAGGGTGATGCCGACCTGCGTCACCGACAGCAGGCGGCCCGGGTTAGCCAGGAGGTTGAGCGCGGCTTGCGCGCCCGCCTGTCCCTCGGCCGCCATCTGGCGCAGACGCGATTGGCGCACGGAAACCAGCGATACCTCGGCGGCGGCGAACAGACCGTTTACCAGGATCAGCAGCGCGACTACGAGCAGGCGTACGAATGTGTAGGTCACGGCAACTGCGTCAACGCGCGCCTTCGTTCAGAATCGCCGCCAGGCGCACGCCAGCCTTGGCGATCTGATTTCGCACGACGGGTTCCGCGGTGCGCTGGTAGGCGTCGCCCAGCCGCAGAGCCTCACCAGGCGCCGCCCTCGGCAAGGCTCCGTAGACTACGTTCTGAGCTGCGCGGAAGGATTCGCCGGCCCAATCCTCTACCGTTCCTCGCGACCATTGCTCCACATGCTGCTGGGTGAGCATCGGCAAGATGGCGGCGAGCAACTGATCTTCCGGCGGCATGCGGTTGAGAAGTCCATAATCCCAGACGGCGTGCAGGTTGGTAGCTTGGCCGAAAGGTTCTACCCGGATTTCGTTACCTCCCTTGTCGTGGTTGTCGGCGCAATGCAGCGGCTGGTGCAGGTCGCCCACGAAGTGGATCAGAAACAGCAGTGCCTCGCGCCGCTGGGCCGCGGGGACGTGCGGATCGCGCCACTCGTTTCGGAACTCGCCGATCTTGGAAACGACACAGCCCGCCGCGGGGCAGTCGCGCTTCATATCAAGCCCGCTCGTGTGGATGGGGATGTCGATATAGTGCCACGGTTCGGTTTCCTTCCGCGAAGCGCGTATATCGTCGGCCCAACTGGCGAGCGCTTCCAGCGATTCGCCGGGGGCCAGGGTATGCGCGATTTCCGCGCGCGCGGCTGGCGTGAGCATGCCATTCGCAATGCGGACCACCAGGCGATGCCCCTCGATTCCCCACCCAAACAAAAGGCGGGCGCCCAGAAGCGTGGCCAGCACCGCTCGTGCGCGCATCAGAGACGAGCGTAGCACGGCGATCAGGCAGCGTCCGCGTCAAGCACTTCCCGCACCTTCGCGAGCAGCACATCAGGCGTGAACGGCTTGTGCAGAAACGGCGTCGACGGCCCACCAGCGGTTCCGTTTAACGCGATATCGCGATAGCCCGACATATAGAGAATCCTCACCCCGGGAGTGCGTAGTTGCAACTGGCGTCCGAGATCCAAACCGTCCATTCGGGGCATGACGATATCGGCGAGCACCAGGTCGATCTTGTGGCTGTTCTTCTCATAAGCAGTCAGCGCCGCGGCCCCGTTGCCGGCCTCGAGCACATCGTACCCGTTGGAGCGAAGCACCGCACAGACCACTTTGCGCACGCCCTCTTCGTCGTCCACCACAAGGATGGTTTCGGAACCTTTCGGGGAAAGCGCGCGCGGGTGGGGCGCGGCCGTTTCCCTGGCCCATGGCAGATAGATTTCGAAAATCGTGCCGCTGCCGGGCTGGCTATAAACCGTGATCTGTCCTTCGCACTGCTTGACCACTCCGTAGACCGTGGCCAGTCCCAGGCCGCTACCCTTTCCTGGTTCCTTGGTAGTGAAAAACGGCTCGAATAGCCGCGAGCGCGTTTCGGGGCTCATTCCCACGCCCGTGTCGCTCACCGCGAGCATCACGTAGGAACCCGGCGGCAGGCCAAGATTGTCGCTGGCGGTCTGATCGATCTCGGTGTCGTCCGTCTCGACCACGAGTTTCCCGCCGTCCGGCATGGCGTCGCGCGCGTTGGACGCCAGGTTGACGATCACCTGCTCGATTTGAGCGGGGTCGGCTTGAATGCGATGGACCCCCGAGCCGGGCAACAGAATCAACTCCACACTCTGCCCTAGCAGGCGGCGCAGCATCGGTTCCATGCCTGTGAGGACGGTGTTCAGATCGAGAGGCCGCGGCTCGACGCCCGGCCCGCGGCTGAAAGCCAGCAGATGACGAGTGAGCGTGGCGGCTCGTTCGCCGGCATAGATGATCTCGTCGGTGAAGCGGCGCAGCGGGCTCGTGACCGGCGTTTCTCCGCGCAGCAGTTCGGCGTATCCGGAAATCACGGTGAGGACATTGTTGAAGTCGCCGGCGATGCCACCGGCGAGACGGCCTACCGCGTCCATCTTTTCGTTGTGGGCCGACTGCTCCTCTACCTGCCGGCGCTTGCTAACGTCGCGAAACACGAGAATCCCGCCCTGGACCGCTCCCGATTCCTCGCGCACGGGAGCCGCGCTTTGCTCGATGGGCGCCTCGCTGCCGCTGCGGGAAATCAACACCTGGTGCTCGTGCACGGAGACAGCCACGCTCTCCCGTAGCACGCGGGTGATCGGACTTTCGATCGCCTCGTGATTTTTCGCATCGACCAGACGCATCACTTCGCCCACCGCCTTGCCGTGCGCTTCCGCGGCCGGCCAGCCCGTCAAAGTTTCCGCAATCGGATTCAAGAACGTGACGCGGCCGCTCTCGTCCGTCAGCAGCACAGCGTCCCCGATACTGCGCAGGGCCGAGGCCAACAGGCGGCGGCTGTCCCGCCAGCGGGACGTGATCCAGGTAATGAGCAAGGCAACCGCCACGAACGCCACCACGCGGATCATCGCGTTGCTTAACGGCAGGCTGGTCCAGTCGGGCCGCAGGAAGAAATAGGCGATCGAGACAGTGGATGCTGCGGTGGCGAGTATGCCGCCGGATAGCCCGTGATACCAGGCGCTGAGCCAGACCGCCACCAGAAACAGCAACGACAGATCCGGCGCGAGATACGAGCGCAGCAGCATCGAGAGGACCAACGCCGATGCCGTTACCAACAGGGCGAAAACGCTACCGAACAGCGGGGAGCGCTTGAGTGAATTCATCGAGAGCCCGGCTACAGAATACTACACGGCTTCTGTGCGGACTGGTACGCTTCCGTACAGCGGCGGCGCACCGGGCGGCCGCGTTTTCCACCGCCGATGAATCCAGAGCCACTGATCAGGATGCTCGCGAATGGCCGCCTCCACGAGGCGATGGATCGCCTGCGTATCGCGCGCCGCGTCGCCGGTCATGGGGATCTGCGGGCCAAAGCGCAGCACGTAGCGACGCTCCTCGACGGACCAAAGGGCGAAGCCCGGGATAACCGCCGCGCCGCTGTGATG
>Ga0335078_10002984_pt1 | contig 25313 bp, 20 predicted proteins | sample Lox_Sample_32_FD_206711 | JGI IMG/M metagenome (GOLD analysis project Ga0335078, IMG submission 206711) | Soil microbial communities from Loxahatchee National Wildlife Refuge, Florida, United States - Lox_Sample_3.2 | ecosystem: Environmental > Terrestrial > Soil > Wetlands | place: USA... | reverse complement strand
CGGACGGTCCACAACGGCGCGATCGTCTACAGATCCCATTTTATCCGGTGCGAGCGACCTCAAGATCGATCAGTTTTTCGTCCACTCTGCGGAGGAGAGGAGCGCAGAAGATTGGCTCGGGTCATGTGCTGAGTCCCCCTCGGAAGTCAGAAAGTAGCCCAAATCCTGTTAATACCTTCGGCAGATCGCGGGCCTGCGACGGCTGGCTTCGATCGTCCTTTAAGCCATTCAGGATGAGCCCAGCCGATTTGAAATCCTAATCGCAATCAACATCAAGCTACGATGCATCGAATGCGATCGCAAACGTTGTACGCGTACCTGTCTACGCGCTGCGGCTGACGCTCGAATGGCTGCGAGTTCCCAGCGGAATCGGTCGCTTTCGCGAGTAGCTCTACAACTCCGGATTTGTTCAGCACCAGCGCAACCCTCCAACGCACCCAGTCGTACCGGCTTCCGCCGTCCTCGAGGCTAGCCTCTTGCCAGCTCGCGGCTCCATCCGTGCTAACATGAACCACCGAAACCCTTCCGCAGCCGGACCATGCCAGTCCGCGTACTTCAATCTTGCCGCGGCGCAGTACCGCCCCGTTCATCGGCTCCGTAATCACGGACTTGATTTGAATCGGCGGCAGCGGTTGGCTTTGCAGGTTGCCGGCGCCGTCCTTGCGGGTTTCCAGATACGTCATCCCAACCGGGGGCAGCGGGCTTGAGGCCAGCACAATTCTTTCGAGCCACTTGACCGAGTCCATGCCATACCACCCGGGAAACAGCGCTCGCCACGGCGCGCCATGATTGCGCGTGAGGGGACGGCCATTCAGAGCGGTGACCAGGAGTCCCCCGTCCAGGGCCCGATCCGCCGGCACGCTACGCGAGAACCCGTCGCCGCCAAAAAGATGCATGTACTTTCCCGCGGATTTCGCGCCTGCCTTGGAGATGATGTTGCCCAAGGGCCAGCCTCGCCAGACTCCGTCACTCACCAGGCTGACGGTGGTCACCGGGTCGCCCGCACACTCCAGCACGGCTCCAACGTTCGTTTGCGTCTGCGGATCGAGATCCCTCAAGCGCAATTGCTGAGGACGTTCGACCTCACCCTCGATCGTCATAACGGGCGATGCCAGCTGGTCTGGCGGCTGGAAATGATTGCGCACGTAGAAGTCTTCGATTGGCGTATAACGATCTTGCAAGGAAGGAAGGTCAAAAGCCACTACGAGAGGGTCCGCTGCGACCACGTGGTGGTCCGCCCGAAGCCGGCCAGCGCTTGCCAGCAGGGCAGCCGCTGTGGACAGAACGAACTCCCTTCGTTGCATGGCATCATTCTAGGAGTAGAACCCGAAAAGCGGCAAACGAAATGAGAGGCCACCTCAGAGTGCGGGCGTCCGCATTCTGGTCGCGGGCCGTGTGCTAAGATCAGTTTCGCCACTAACTGCTGCGGCCAAAGAAGACAGTGGCCTATCTTCGGATGGGATTGGAGACTCCTCGCATGGTGGCACTGGCGAAAGATCGCCTGGACACCGAAGCCGGCCATCCTCAGTCCGGGCGTCGTGGCCGAGCAGCCAGCCAATCGCCGGGAAGCGAGCCTAAGCGCCCGTTGACCCCTGTCTAGCGGAAGATGCAGCGCCGGGGCTTGCCCCGGCCAAGGCCGACCCCCAAGGGTTGGCCCTACGAGCGATGCAAGTTCGGGAAACATTCTTACACTGGCCCTGCTCGGGCTTGCTGCTTCGCCGGTATATGGAACTGCTCCGCAGACTGCCTCCGCCAGCGCGACGGACGGTGTGCAGGCGCTTCGGTCGAACGACTTCGCTCGCGCTGAGCAGATTTTCTCGGAGCTCGTCAAAGCTGCCCCCACCGCCACAAACCTGGCATATCTCGCGATTGCCGAGTTCTCCGCCGGGCACGTCGACCGGTCGCTGGCGCATTTTCAGCAAGCCATCCGTCTGGGCAATGATTCGGCCGTTCTGCACTACTACTTCGGCCTGGCTTACCTCAGGCACGGCGACAACGAATCCGGAATTCGTCAGCTCAAAACCGTGCTGGAGAAGGATACGCACTTCGACGCCGCGCGCGTAGCGCTCGGAGCGGCGCTGCTCAATGCCGGTCGTGCATCGCAAGCGATTCCCTACCTGGAACAGGCGCGGCCAGGATCGCAACACGATGCCGAATTCTGGGCCAACCTGGTGCGCGCCTATTTTGAAGCTGGTGAGCGGCAAAAAGCGCTCGAAACCACCGATCGCGCGCTGGATGCCGTTTCAGGCGACCCCCGGCTAGCCTCCACGCTGGCCTTCCTGTGTTTGCATCATCAAGAACCACAAAAGGCGCGCACCTTGCTTGAAAGCGCTAGCGAACTGGCGCCCGACGATAACAATCTCAAGATTCTCTTGGCGCACACCAGCATCAGGGCCGGCGAGCCCGAGGAAGCGTTGGCGGTACTGAAGGATGTGCCGGCGGAAGCCGGCGAGCCCGGCGAGTTATCTTTCTTACGTGGCACGGCTTACCTGCTGGGAGGCAATCTCGAAGAATCCCGTCGGGACCTCGCCTCGGCCATCAGCGCGCAGCCCTCAAACCCGGATTACCTATTCGCTTACGCAGGCCTTCAGGGCTCCGAACTTCTCTATGCGGAGGCTCTCTCGACTCTGAAAAAAGCGCAGCAGATCGCGCCCCAATCGGAACCGATTCTCTACCAGATCGCCGTCACCTACGCTTTTATGGGTCAATACCAGGAGGCGATCCTCACCTGCAAACGGGCGCTTGAACACACTGGCGCGCGCGACGAGCTCTACTTCCTGATGGGCGTGATCAGCCTGGAACAGCGCAGCTTTCAAGAGGCTCGAGCGGAGTTGGAGAAAGCAGTCGGTTTAAATTCCAAGGTGGCGGCCTATCACGGTGCGCTCGGCGTGGCGCTCTACGAGAATCATGATGCTCAGCGCAGCCTTCGCGAACTCAACGAGGCTTTGACCCTGGACCCTCAGCTGGCGCCCGCGTACCTCTGGCGTTCGCGCCTGTACACGCGTCAGGGCGAGAGCGCAAAGGCCAGCGCAGACTCCGGGACCTATCAAGCTTTGAAGGCCTCGGCTCATGGAAGCGAGGATGTAAATTCGGTCGCGGGACAGGCAGCGTCCCCGGCGGCGACGGTGCGCCCCGCCTCGACAAAGAACTCCGAAGAAGGCAGCGCATCTTTTCTCGATCAACTTTGGCTGATGCGCCTGCGCGAAGGTCTTGGCGAGGTTAACGCGGGACACTGAGTTGCTGCGTCCTGTTGGACCCGGTCGCAGGAAACGAAAGTAGGCTGTAACAACCGGTAACCGTAAGTGTGAACGTTATGCTCGCTCGCGGAGTCCAAGGGGAGGGTGCCCCAGATTCCGTTGGAGGTTTGAGCGACGGTTCTCGACCCGATTCGATTAGAATCGGGCTGGGAAAATCTCAAATAAAGGAGAACCGTCGTGGAGGAAAGGTATCACATCGCGGAGAAAAGTGATAGTGAAGGGCTGGCGGAGTTCTTGGTGAAGAGCGGGCAGAACTTACTGCCCATGGTGGAGTTGATTGAGCAATCGCAGAAGGCCGTGGATGACTTGATCGACGTGGTGGGGCGGGCGACGATCGAGGCGGTACTGAAGCTCTCGGCGCAAGGGGTGGCCGGGATGCCGCATCCGGGGAAGAAGGGTGGGGCGGTGGGATGGCATGGGCAGGAGCGGGGAGCGGTTTGCCTGCGGGAGCGGAAGCTGCGGGTGAAGCGCCCGCGCCTGCGCCAGAAGGGTCAGGGGAAAGGAGGCGAAGTGCCGCTGCCGGCCTACGAAGCGATGCGAGCGGACGGGAAGCTGGGAAGCCGGATGCTGGAGATTCTGCTGCAGGGGGTCTCGACCCGCCACTACGCCGCGGTCTTGCCCCAGATGGCGGAGACGGTGGGGGTGTCGAAGTCCAGCCTGAGTCGGCAAGTTATCGAGGCGAGTGAGGAAGAGTTGCGTCAGCTGTGCGAGCGCCGGCTTGAAGATCTCAAGTTGCTGATCCTCTACGTGGACGGATTGCGTTTCGGGGCGCAGCAGGTGCTGGTGGCGGTGGGGGTGGACGAGGAGGGGCAGAAGCAGGTGTTGGGCCTGGCGTCGGGAGCCAGCGAGAGCGAAGTGGTGGTGAAGGGACTCCTGGAAGATCTGGTAGGGCGCGGACTGAAGACAAGCTGGAAGTACCTGTTTGTGATCGACGGCTCGAAGGCCCTGCGGGCGGCGATTGAGTCGGTGTTCGGCGTGGAGCACCCGGTGCAACGCTGTCGGAATCACAAGCTGGAAAACGTCAGCGGTTACCTGCCCCAGGAGCTCAAAGGCGAGGTGAAGGCGGTAATGCGGGCAGCTTTCCGGCTCCCCGAGAAAGAAGGGCTCGCGCGCCTGGAGAAGCAAGCACAGTGGCTGGAGCGGGAGTATCCGAGTGCGGCCGCCAGTCTGCGGGAGGGGCTGGCGGAAATGTTCACCGTGACGAGGCTAGACCTGTCAGCTAGTCTCTCACGCTGCCTGGTCTCGACGAACGTGATTGAAAGTCCGCACAGCGGAGTGAGACTGCGAACCCGCCGCGTCTGCCACTGGCGCGACGGAAAGATGGTCTTGCGCTGGGCGGCGGCCGCCCTGCTAGCGACCGAAAAGAACTTTCGTCGCATCATGGGCTATCGAGACCTCTGGAGACTGAAAGCGGCGCTGGGTCGAAGTAAGGAGTCCTCCAAGGAGAAAGCGGCGTAAAATGAAATCAGCCGTCGCTCGACCTCCAACGAACTTTGGGACACCCTCTCCAAGGGGCCTAGCGTCCCACAGGATAGCTATCAGAAGGGACTGCCGAAAATATTCAGTCTCGCGCGTCCCGCCGGTACCCACCTTCTCATTCTCCTCTGTCATATAAAGAGATTCAGCGGAAGCGCGCTCAAAAGGCGGCGAGAAAAATGGGACTAACCGGACCTGAGATCTGCGGCAAGATACCCCCCCGGTATGCCACCACAATGCAAAACGAACCCAAGGCTAAGAACCCCTCACGCCGGTTCGGCGATAAGCCGGAAGTGTTTGCGGGAGCGCCTGTTGCAGGAAACCAGCGAGAGTCAAAGTCGAGACGGAGCGCCACCGGGTGAAGCAAGAGAGGGGAAATCCCCACAAGCTGCGTGTACAATTTCTTTACACTTCGCCCTGCCGTTAAGGTGGCCGCGGCCGAGAATATAGGGAGCAACGTAGCTCACAAATGGCCGAGATTAATCTTCATCGGGACTACTCTCACCGAGAGTGGAACTACTCCATCCTCCCCAAAGTCAGTTCTAACAAATGTTCATTGACAATGCCTAGGCATAAGCACTTTGTATTTGACAGCGATTTCCCATTCTGCTAGTTCAATTAGATACAAAAACGTGGCTTGGCTGCCGGCGCTCAATCCGCAAAACCGGCGGCCTTGGCTGGAGCCGAACGATACTGAGCGTTTGAAGTTAAATTGCGAGACGTTGTCCGTGGGTGGGAGGGCAAATGTTCAAGGCAATCGGCAAGAGCTTCCTTATTATCGCCGCGACGCTCGTCTGTGTATCATTTCTGCTTCCGGCGGAGGCGAAGGCGCAAGCCACCGGCACGATGAGTGGTTACGTGAAGGACTCCAGCGGCGGGGTGGTTCCGCATGCCCAGGTAATCGCAACCCTCGTCCAACATGGGACTACCTACCGCGCGGAAACCAATGACGAAGGATTTTATAACTTCCCTGCGCTGGACCCTGGTGAATACACACTGGCCGTTGAGAAGCAGGGCTTTAATCGCAGCGTTCAGACGGGCCTGTCGCTCTCGGTGGGACAAAACCTGCGGGTGGATGCCACGTTGGCGGTGGGGGCGGTAACGCAGCAGGTCAGGGTTACCGCTCAGGCCGCATTGGTTGACACGACTTCCCAAACTATTTCCAGCCTGGTTGACGATCGGCGGATTGTGGACCTGCCGCTCGATGGCCGGAACATCATGAGCCTGGCGGAACTCGTTCCCGGCGTGCTGAGTGTAAAGGCACCCGAATCGCTGTCCGACGCTCGTGCCGGCGCCCTAATGAACACCAATGGGGGGCGCGGGAACATGAACCTCTTCACCTTCGATGGTTCGTTCTTCAACAACCCTTCGCGCAATACGGGAATGAATTACCCGCCTCCCGATGCGATCCAGGAATTCCGTCTTTTGACTTCCAACTACGATGCCGAATACGGGCGCGACGCCGGCTCGCAGGCCATGGTGGTCGCACGGGCCGGAACGAACTCCTTTCATGGCGACGTTTGGGAGTTTCTCCGCAATAACGACCTGAATGCGCGAAACTTTTTCGCTTCGACCGTGCCGGCTATCAAGGAAAACCAGTATGGCGGCGCCGCTGGAGGGCCGATCAAACGGGATAAGGCCTACTTTTTCGGCTCCTACCAGGGCTTGCGCGACCGCCCGCAGGGTGTTGCAAATGAGACCTTGGTGCCGAGCGCGGCGGAGCGGACGGGCGACTTCACCGACCTGCTCCCGGGAATCGTCCTGACCAATTACACCAACCCCAATACCGGCGTGCCCTACACAACGCCCTCGGGCGCGCCCTGCATCGCGCACAATATCATCGACCCGAGTTGTATCACCGCGCCGGCCATGAACTTACTGAAGTACGTCCCGGAAAGCTCCAGCGGCAGCGTGACGTCGTTAGGCTCAAGCCCCGTTAATGATGAAATGTATCTGGGCCGAATCGACCTGAATCTGAGCTCGAAGCAATCTGTCTTCGGACACGTTTTTGTGGATCATAATCAGAGCAGCGATCCCTTCACCGGTAGCAACATAGCTGGGTATAACAGCGCGACCAGGCCCGAGGAAACGGACAACATCGCCCTAAACGAGACGTATACCTTCCGCCCGGACCTGGTGAATCAGGTCGTGGTCGCCTTCCTGCGGAGCACCTCGACCTACCACGACAACCGCTCCGAGGCCCCTTCCGCCATCGGCATCAATATGCCGGACTATGATTACTATGGCACCTTGGGCGTTAATGTGGCGGGGAGTTTTAGCCTCCAGGGCGACGGCTACAACATTTTCAAGAGCAATAACCTCCAAGTCCGCGACTCTCTCACCTGGATGCATGGCCGGCATGAAATTAAGTTGGGGGGTGAGATGCTGTGGCTCCACTTCCTCCAGCGCTTTATCGAGCAACAGAGTTTTTCCTTCAATGGCACTGCCACCGGTGATCCATTCGCCGACTTTCTCCTCGGCACGTTCAGTTCGGACCTGTTACCTTTCGGGCTGGCGGACAACGACGACGTCACCAAAGCGCCCAGCCTCTTCGTCCAGGACCGGTTCAAGGCGACCCCGCGCTTCACACTGACTTATGGGCTACGCTGGGAGCCCAATTTGTTCTGGGCCGATAAACACAACCGGATTGACACCGTTAAAGCCGGGGCGCAATCCACGGTCCATCCCGATGCGCCTCCGGGCATCGTTTTCCCAGGAGACGCGGGCATCACCAAGGCGATTGTTGCTCCCGAATGGCACAGCCTGGCGCCGCGCCTCGGGTTTGCCTGGGACGTCTTCGGCGACGGCAAGACCAGCGTCCGGGGAGGCTACGGCGTTTTCTTCAACCAGCTCAACGCCGACTCCGAATCCCAGCAGAACGCGCCCTATTCCGGGTTCATTAGTATGTACAACGGCGATTGGACCAACCCGTTCGCTTCCACGCTCACCACTACCCAGCCGCCGGTCATCCTGTCGGGTCAGTTCGGCTGCGTGAAGCAGGCAGCTCCGCCAGGCGTGAACTGCCCCCTGTTCCCGCTTCCGGTATTTGGCCTTTTTATCGACGGCTCCTTGCGCACGCCCTATACCCAGGCCTGGAATTTGTCGATTCAGCGCCAGATCAGGCCTTCCACGATGGTGCAGGTTGCGTACGTGGGAAATATGGGAATCAAGCTGAACGGCCTCCTCAACTTCAACCCGGCGCCGTTCATCCCCGGAACTACTTACAACAGTGCGACGGGTTTGGAAAACACCATTTCCAACCCTTCCAATGACAATGCGCGCGCTGTCTTTGAGCCAGGCATTATCTCGGTGTCGAGTTGGGACCTGGGGAACGACTTTCGCAGTTGGTACCACAGCCTCCAAGCGCAGGTGACCCACCGGATGTCCCATGGATTGTCTGTGACCTCGTCCTACACGCTTTCCAAAACCATCGACCTGTGCTCGGCGATTTGTGAGGCGTGCGGCTGCGTCTCCGATCCCTTCCATACGCGCAGCATTCGTGGCCGCGCCAACTTTGATCGCCGGAACGCCTTCGTGGCCAGTTGGCTTTGGTCCCCGCCGGTGAAATTCAGCGAGCATTGGAAAAATGCGCTGCTGGCAGGCTGGACCTTCAGCGGCATCACCACCATTGAAAGCGGGGCCCCCATGACGTTCACCAATAGCGGCCTCGATGTGGCGGTGGACGGGACGTTTGCCCCGCAACATGCTTTCCCTAGTGGCCAGCGCATTACCACGAGTCATCCCAACCGCAACGCGATGATCGGCCAGTTCTTTAATACCAACGCGTTTGTCGATCCGACTTGCACTTACAATTCCACGCTCGCCACAGGCAATCCGACGTACATTGAAGACAGTAACTGCACTCCGTTTGACATCAAGTACAACCTGCTGGGGACCTTTTCGCCGCTAGGCCGGAACATCCTTTCCGGGCCGGCCCTAAACAGCACGGACTTCGCCGTCCTCAAGGATATCCCCATCAATGAGCGGTTCAGATTCCAATTCCGGTCGGAGTTCTTCAACGTCTTTAATCAGGTGAGTTTCAACAACCCGGATACCGGCGTACTCGACGGCGCCGCCTTTGGAACTATTCAGGGTGCCAACCAAACCGCGGCTCCCGCGCGCGTGATTCAGTTCGGATTAAAGCTCTTCTGGTGATGTGCGTCTCGGGGGCCGGACGCCGGGCGGGGCACCGCACGAGCGAAGCGTTGAGCACCTACGGAGGGAGGGTGGTTCAGTTTGCTGCGAAGGTCTTCTGGTGAGTTGCAATGAAAATCCGCGAAGAGCCTTGGAGTGCACCGGGCCCAGCGTGGATTCCCGGCTTCGAGGGAATGACATGGTCGGATTCTGTAGCTCTGTTGCAACAGAGTCATTCCCGCGAAGGCGGGAATCCACGACTTCTTAGCCGAACCGTGAAGCGCTGTCCTCGCCCTGACTCTTCCCGAACCGTCCTAAAGCTGACGGTGGCCGTTCTCGTTTTCCTCGCGCTCGCAGAGGGTTCAGCTCACGCCCAATATCGCCCTCCGGGCTGTTACCGCGCCGGAGGGATGGATGCGCTGAACGCCGGTGACCTGCCGCGCGCCGAGCGCGAATTTCGCGGGCTGCTGCGGGAGCTTCCCGGGTTGGCCGATGCGCAGGAGTTCCTTGCCGTTACGCTCGCCCGCGAGAATCGGCTGGATGAAGCTGCGAGCCAGCTCACGGAGGTTATCAGGGCGCGGCCTGACTCGGCCGAGCCTTACTACAATCTCGGATTGGTGCTGCTCAAGAAAGGCGACGATCAAGGCGCCACGCAGCAGTTCCGCAAAGCTCTCGATCTGAATCCGGGCTACGCGGAAGCTCACAGCAGCCTGGGCACTCTTCTGCTGAATCACGGAGATCTTCAAGGTGCGCGGTCCGAGTACCAGCGGGCCATCGAACTGAATCCGCAGCTCGTCGAACCCCACATCAATTTGGGTCAGATTTTCGCGGATGCAGGCGACCTCGACGGAGGCATCGAGCAATTCCGGGCCGCTATCGCCATCAGTCCTGACTCTGCTGCGGCCTATCAGAAGCTTGCTGCGGCGCTATGGGAAAAACACGATTTGGATTCCGCCGAAGTTGAATTCCGCAAGGCGGTCGACCTGGGAAGCAAGGACGCGCTGGTAGGACTGGGCGCGGTGCTCGGTGAGGAGGGAAAAGTCTCCGCGGCGCTCGTCGCAGACCGGCGCGCCGCCCAACTGATGCCGGACGACCCGCAAGCACACCTTCTTCTGGGTGGGAGCCTCGAAGAAAGCGGCGATCTGGATGGGGCGATTCAGGAACTCCAACAGGCTGTGAAACTCGATCCCGAGCTTGCGGCCGGGCGCGTTCGCCTCGGCATCGCACTGCGCAAGAAGGGCGAACTGCAACCCGCGCTCGAGCAACTTCTGGCCGCGGCCGAGATCTCTCCGGACGATGCGGAGGTGCACTATCAGCTCGGAGTTACACTTTACCGCCAAGGCGAAGCGGCGTCGGCAATCGAACAGCTTAAGGGGTCCCTCGCCCTTGACCCGCAGTCCGGCCAGGCCCTGTATATACTTTCGCAGGCGCTCGAGCAGGCGGGACGGCATGATGAAGCCGCCGCGGCACGGACCAGGATCGAACAGCTTCAGCATTCGAGTGCCGACCACGCTCGTGCCGTGACGCTGTACGACGCGGGAATGCAAGCCGTGAGCCGCGCTGACTTCAGCACGGCACGCGACGATTTTCACGCCGCCATCGTGGCAGATCCAGCGCTTGCCGAAGCTCACACCAATCTCGGTGCCGTGCTATTGCGGGCGGGAGACGTTGAGGGCGGCATTGCGGAATTTCGGAGCGCCATCGATCTCAAGCCTGACGACGCTCGCGCCTATCAGGATCTGGCCTTGGCATTGGAGAGGAGAGGGGACCAAAAAGCGGCTGGTGAAGCTGCGCACCGCGCGGCCGAACTCGAAAGCAAGTCCAGCGCGGCGCATTTTTCAAACTGAGAACGGGATGTGTTGCTTGGCCCTGTTGGAAAAGTCCAGAAGAATACTCGGCGCGAGCCTTTCTGTCTCTCTCCTGTCCGCGGCGGCAATAGCCCAAACTCCCGGTCCCAGCCCGAACTTGTCCGCGTCGGTTCACTACGACGGCGCAGACTGGCGACTTAAGGGCGACGGCATCGTTTGCTGCCCCTGCACGGTGCCATGCCCCTGCCGCAGCAACGGTCCGGCGACCTACGGTCATTGCGAATCCACACTCTACCTGCGGATCAAGCAGGGCAACTATGGAGATGTGGACTTGGGCGGAATGCAAATCGTGCGCAGCGGTGGAATGTGCTCCGTTAACTACGAGCGGCTCTCGGCCTTATACTTTGATTCCCCGGCGACCGCGGCCCAGCGCGCGGCGATGATGAAGCTGATGGCGAGTTTTTCGCAAGACCACGCTGCGGAGTTTCCTCACGTTCGCGTCGTCCCGTTTGACGTTCAGGTCACTGATCGCCACCTGTTCAGGATCAGTCTTGGCGATATTTTGGTGATGATTACAGACCGCAACTGGGGCGAGGCCTCCCCGCCCCTGCCGTTCGTGGCAGCGCAGGATGGGTTTGCCAACACTGTTCAATATATCCAGAACATCCGCTATCGCCTGCACGACGAAAGCGCGGGCCTTGATTTTGATTATAGCCGCCGCCAGGCGAACTATCGAGTGGTTGATCTGACGGCGCAACAGTATCGCTCCAAGTCCATGTTGATTCAGTTTGCGGACGGGGCGGGCTGGTTCTCAGCCAAGCAGATCGAGTTAATTAACGCTCAACATCTTACCGTGCCCGAGTTGGACGCTCTTCGAAAGGAAGCGCTGCGATTGAGAGCTTCAGTGGGCCATTGATGGTGATGCGCAACCCAGGAAATGAAGGATCACACGCCATGAAGCATTCGGATGGCAATTGAGGCAGGCCCTGGGAGAACTACGAACGCACGACGTGAGCTGGCAAGCGCTTGGTCTGACTTTACTCGCGCTCATGAAGCACCCGGAAAACGCCGGACTGCGCGAATTCCTCGACAGCAACGACGAATTCTGTACTACTGCTTTCGCCGTCGACTTTAGTTCGCCGGCCCGGTTTGTCTCTTCCTAGTCCAATGCGATTCTCGTTGCGCGGACTGTGCCGGCTCGTTTGGGCGATGGATTTTTTCTTACGCAGTTTGTGAAATGGGCGACGCCCTCCTTGACCGTCGTCCATGAACATCCTCCAGACTCAAGACTAGAGACCTTGATTGCGTGGACCATTTGCACTTGAGTCAAGTTTTCAGGCAGCGAGTTTAGCCTCCTGGATGCCGCGATCAATCTCGGCCTGAAGCGGCTGGAAGCAGCGTTGTAAGGCTGTACCCAGGGGCGGTGCGTTGGGCATCGCCTGAGACAGACCGGGGCGGAGAAGGCGAGCATCCACGCGCGTGAGGAACAGGGAGGCGCGCAGCCCGAACTCCGTCGCTTGATAGCGATGCGTGCGCGGAAGGCGCTCGATGAAGCCGTGCAGGCGGAGCCGCCTCAGATCGTAAGTCATCCGCCCGGGGGTGATCGTCTCGGGCGTTTGCCCGGTGAGCGCGGCCACCTGCTCGCGCAAGTCGCGGTGAGCGAAACCGGTCGGCAGGAGACGGAACAAGACTAAGGCTGGTCCAGAGGACCAGCACGCGGGGATCGCTGAAGCGCAGGGCGGACGCGCGCTGCCCATTCACCTCCCGAGGTCGATTGACCTGTTGGAAGGCTTCTTTTCCTATCCGGCCGTCGTGGCTGAGACGTTGGACTTCGATCAAACGTCGGTTGGCTTGAAAGCCGATCTGTCGCAGGCGCGGCAGATTACCCAGCCGCTTACCCCAGGAGAAGTCGCGGGGATTGTTGATGGTGGTCTGGGTGCGCAGGGCCCGCCCCTCTTTAAGGCACTGCTTAATGCGCGAGGTCTTATAATCGAGGGGCCGCGAAGGCGTGGCGCCCTCCGCAATGACGCGGGTGCGAAAACGGCCCGGACTTCTCGTCCCTCCCGCGCCAGCCGCCGATACCGATCATCAGGTTATACTCAGGCCACTTCGGGAAGGCGTTGTCAGAAGCATGGACCACCACTACGGCTCCGCCGCTTCTCACGTACTGCTCAACGAGGCCTTTAGGTCGCTCGGCCAGCGCTCGTCCGGCGCATCATAATTCAGCACGACCACCTGGTACTTGTCCCAGTCTGGCTTGAAGGTGCTGAAATCGCCTCCGGGCGGAGGCGCGGTTAACCACGTCCGCGTCGAAGAGACCCGTGTCCTCCAGCATCCTTTGTGGGTACGGAGTAGTCTGCCGCCACGCGTGATACGGTCCACCTGACTCGCCATCGAGAATCATCGCCCGGATGGGTCGGGCGGCGTGCACGACCGGTGCGCACGTTAACAGCGCCAGCACCGTTAAGCTCGCGAACAACCGCCCTTTATTCATCCTTAACCTCCGTCTCTCGAGCCCCGGGCCGAACCTGCTGAAGTACTAAAGTCGCTTCAAGCTACCACATCAAAGTACATCCGGTAGGAAGAGTTGTGGCCCATGCGGTAAAAGGGCACAAAGGTGGCACTCGAGTGTTGCTGGGAATGAAACTCAAGAGGTCCACCCTCTGGTTTGATCCACTTTGACGGATCATGACGACTCGGGGCCGTGATCGTGTCGCGCTCGTGCACGAGAACCACCGGTCCGTAGACGGCCGCGACGCGATACCGATGCTGAGCGTCGACGAGCTTCAATATCAACTGCATCGGCATTCGGATCGTCACTCGATCGCCCGGTCTCCAGGTTCTTGCTCTGATACACCCAGCTCCGGCCAAAGGAGATTTAGGAGAGCGGTGAGATTGCGAACGCCCTTGACCTCAATCCGGCAGGCGCCAGTGCTTGCCCCGTCGGCTCGGGCGGCCTTCTCCTCCTCTGCTAGGTGATCTTCGAGCTGCCTCTGCGCGTCGGTCGAGAGATAGACACGTTCGATCATCCCCGCGTGCTTACGAACCAAAATCTGAGCGAGTTCGGCAAGATAGCTCGGCTCTGGCGGGCGGACGCGGGAAGTAAGGTCCAGCTCGCCTACGAAAAGCGCGTTGGCAGGCATTTGTCGTTGCAGATAGGAGCTCAGCAAGGCAACTGCAAGGGGAAGATCCAATTCCTGCGCATAGGGCTGGCGGCCCGGAAAGAAGCAGTTGATGCTGTAGGACAGGTTTGAAACGTCCACGTCGCTGAGCTGGCTAAGCGTGGTCATGAGCTGCTTGACTCGCGCCCTGGGAAGGTTCGGGGCGTTCAGTTCGGCGCTCGACCCATAGCGCGGCAGGCTGACTGTGGCCTGGGCCTCGGTGAGGTTCTCTCCCACGCCGGACCATCCGTAGACAACACTGCTCTGGGCTGTGGTGTGCGGCGCCCTCGAGAGGCGCCCGTCGTTGTCCATGGTCAGCACCAGCGGATCGAACACCGCCGGGCCAAAGCGATTCTTGGGGACAAAAAGCGGGCGTAGACGGAAGGCGCGGCGCAGGTAAACCATGGCATCGATATTGTGCTCCAGGTCTTTTGGTCCGGCGACCTGGCCACGCTTGGTAATGTGGCCGATCAGGAGGCTGCAGAGGCCCGTGTTCTTGGCGAGGTCGTTGTACTTGTAAAGCGATTGATACTGCTTGGTGGCGCCGGCAGCCAAGCCGCGCCCCTGGACAGAGTCATAAACCAAAAACCGGCACCGGTGATACTCTTGCCCGTCCGAAAGGACGCGGCGCGCCAGGAAGTCCGGCATATCCTTGATCTCGGCCACGGTGTCGTCGCAGAAGAGGTTCTCTTTCACCGCTGCTGCCTCCGCAGGCGTCAAACCCCGCGAAATTCGATCCACGACGTGGCAATGTCGGCGAGGCTCTGCTCATTCGTGATGTAAACCACCGGGGTTCCGCGCTTGGCGAGGTCAACGAGAATCTGCACCGCAAGGTGGTCTTACCAATGCCGGGCTCTCCAGCCAGCAAGTAAACGCCGCCCCGCACGAGCCCTCCGTGTAGAGCCTCTTGCAGCCACGGCAGACCCGGGATCTCCAGCGCCTCGCAACCGCTGCGTTGAACCTCGCCAATTCTTGGCATGAACGGCCCCCCTTGAATGAAATCCTTTCCGATGCGTCGAATCTGATCAACCCTTGGCGCGATGAACTGCTGCGGCGCCGGATGGCGCTCCGACCACCGGGTCCACTCATTCGCCTGTTGCAGCGTCGGTCGCCCTGTTCAAGGGCTTCAATCAGCTCGGGCAGTTCGTTGCTTACCGTATCCCACAGAATCTCAAGGTCTACGGTGTCATAGCCGTGGATGAGCTTGTTTCTCATCCCCACCACGTCCGCCCACGGGATGGCCGGAAGCTTGTCCCGCGTCTCCTTTGGGGACTCGTGCCGCAGCTTCGCCTACGACCTCCACCCAACTGAGCACAAGGCAGCGAAGGAGGATCGAGGCGGTCTGCCTGGACATGTGGAAGCCCTATCGACTGAGCCTGGAGCAGTGGGCGCCGCAGGGCCGGATCGTCTATGACAAATTTCACGTTCTGCAGCACGCCCAGCAAGCTGTCGACGAGGTCCGCCGCGCCGAGTTTTTTCGCCAGGGTGGTCGGAAGCGAGAGTTGGTGAAGGGGAAGCGCTGGCTGTTGTTGAGCCGCGGGGTGAACCTGGAGCCCGGTCAGAAGCGGCAACTCAACCAACTCTTCAATCTGAACCGAAGAGTGATGAAAGCTTACCTGCTCAAAGAGAGCCTGGACCGGCTCTGGAGCTATCGCTATGAGGGGGCGATGCTGCGGTACTTACCGAGTTGGATTGATCAACTTCGCTGGCAACGCCTCAAGCCTTTCGAGAAGCTGGCCTGGATGCTCCTGGACCACTTGGAGGGCATTCTTAACTACTGTCGGACGAAGGTGCCGCTGGGAGTGGTCGAGGCCGTCAACGGAAACATCAAGTCACTGGTCCGGCGTGGACGGGGCTACAAGAACCTTCGCTACTTGTTACTGAAGGCGCAGCGCATGGCAGTGACCAAGACGGAGTTTATCACCCTCCGGAAAGCAGCCTAAAATGAGCCTTTGGCCAAATTGTCGCGCAGAACCAAAAAAACTTCTGGTGCTTCCTTGCCACAGGTGCGGAGGAGACTGCAGCGCCTTCTGATTAGGCTCAGCGGATTCTGTCCTTGGTGCCACATGAGGTTTACCGAGCTGGACAGCTCTTAGACGACTTAACCTAGTATTACTAGGAGAAGCCCAACAGCGGAGGGCCGCCCCCAGCACCGGCACGTAACCCTTGGGGCCGACCATGATCGCTCACAGCCGCTCCATCAGCCGCTGGAAAATCCCCTGCTCCGCGTAATGGTCGCGGTAGCTGACTCCCACGCGGCCTGCGTGTCGCCAGACCTTCGCCACCAGGAACAGAAACCGCAGCCGCGACGTCGCCAGCGTCGTGTGCTTCAGTTCTTCCGCTCCCGCCTCTTCTTCCCGATTGAACAGCATCAGCCAACAGTTCAGGTTGTAGGCCAGCATGGCCAACTGGAAGTGGTTGCAGTTCATCGCCCAGCGCGGGGAAGGATACGCCGCCAGTCCCGCCTCGTTATTGGCCTCTTTGATCAGGTGCTCGGCTCCCGCCCGCTGATTGTAAACCCACACCAGCCGGTCAACGGCGCGGGACATGTTGGTGACGAAGACTCGATAGAAATACTCCGGCGTCTCGAACAGTTGGTACTGCTCGGCCTACCCAGGCTGAGGTTTCTTCTCCTTCAGGTAGGGCAGCGCCAGGAAGCGATAGGCCCGGTCCCATCCCTTCGGCGGATAGCGAAATTCGCACTGCCCGTCGGCATCGGTGCGGGGCGAAGGCTGCCAAGCCGCCGCCTTCAACTCGTCCTCCAAACGCGCCGTCTTGCGCGCCGAGAGAATAAATTGGCAATGGTGCTTCTCGTAGCTCTCCACCGGTTTCCGGCAGTAGAAGCCCGAATCGGCCCGTACGTAGACCGTCTCCACCCCGGCCGGCAAGGCCGCGCGGGCGCTCTCCAGATGCCGGGCGATCTGTGCCCACTCGGCCGGTCCCCATTGTGTACCCCCCCTCACATGCTCCCGCGTCTCCGCCAGAAAAGTGAGAATCGGTTGATAGCTCTTCTTCCTTTGTGCTGCGGGTTGTAGCCCTTGCGCGCTCCCATCTGCTGCCCGAACAGCGTGTGCATGGTTGTGTCGGTGTCCAAGGTCACCGACTTCAGCCGTACGTGCGCCGCTTCCCATACCCGCTCCCGCATCTGCCCCTGCACTTCCAGCAATTGCCGCGCAATTTCCAGATGCAGGGAAGCCCGAAACCGCCAGAAGGTGCATTGCGCTGGCAAGCGCAGCACCCTTAAGATTCCCACCAGCATCGGCTCCCGTGGCGGGAAGCGCAGATGATGAAGGCGCGAAAAACCTACGTAGAGCGCTAACACCATCGCCAGCACCAACTGGTCGGGGGTCATCGCCCGTATCACCCGCTTCACCCTCAGCGTCTCTCCACGACTTGCTGGAAATCCAGCTTCTCCAACAGGGTGGCCACTGGTGGCCACCAGTAACAAGCCACCGTAGGCCGTAAGGTTTTTGCCCTCGAAGTCGTAGGGCGTCACCGCGTTGATTTCATTGGCCTCCCCCTTATGTTCTTCCGACCCTTGTAGGAAGCGCTTGGCGCGAGTATGCTGATTTTTGCGTATAACCATTTGGGTGACCTCCGTGGGGATTTCCTGCAAAGTTGGCGGCTTCGCAGGAATACTGTTTTACCCCATGTTTCGAGGGCCCCAAATGGTCTATTCAGATCAGCCTGCATCAGCCCGGGTTTAATTGTGCATAATCCGACATACATAGGGTCCCATTTCCGCTTGCTTACAAGCGTCGAGCGCTCGGCCGTGCTCAAGCGCTCACCCCTGAAGCAAGGCAGAAATGTGCTAGTTCAGATTACTGACGGTGTTTTATTTATGCGAGATCCCTTAGTATGTGCCTGCAGATCGGATTGGCCTTCGCACTCAGGGTAAAACAGCCGGAAGAACGCGCTACAAGGACGGTTGGGTTACACTTCCAGTGACTACTGCTTAGTGGCGAGCTACCGTTCGGTGTCTGCACTCGCCCTCGCTGATGACGGCCAAATCGCCACTTGGGCGTCGATCGCGAGTTGACTGGCATTAACAGGTTCCTCGGGTGCGATCGCCTGCCGAATGACACACTTCCGCGGGGTAGGCCATGACAGGGCCAATCGCGCGATCCTTATCTGACGCGGGGGACCTCTCATTTCCTCATCCGGCCGCAGCGACTTGCGTTGTAATTCCCCCTAAGCTCTAGACCATCAGCTCATGGCCGATGATACTTCACGCCGCTTCTCCAGCTCAGCTCACAGAGAGCCTCCTAGAATTCCTCCAGCAAGACGCGCGTAGGCCGCCTCCGGTCCGGCTCCGAGTTGCGCGACCGTACAGGCGCTGTAGGAGCAGCAAAGAAACGGACTTTCATACCTAATGACCCCAGCTGCCTCGTCGCCTGGTGACGAGGCGACTGTCGCCTTAAGAAGAAACTTAGCTCAAAGCCCGGCCCATCTGGCATCGGCCGTGCATTCACCACTCACTGGTGAGTTGCAAAAAAGGAGCCGTATGTCAAAACTACTGCGCTACTTGGTTTCCCTGGCTTTGGTCATCGTCTTTCTGATCGTTGCCTGTAACAGCGGTAACGATCCCGTCCCGAGTCCCATCACCCCTAGCAGCTATAGCGTGCTCGCCTTTTCTGACGTTCATTTCAATCCGTTCTACGACCCTTCTCTTTACGCGAAGCTGTCGGCTGCCGATCCCAGCCAGTGGGCAAGCATTTTTCAAACCTCGAAAATCACGGCGCCTTCGGCGTGGGGGAGCGACACCAACTATCCCTTGTTCAAGCTGGCCCTTTCAGCCCTCCAGCAAAACCTGGGAAACACTCAAGTCATTGTCTTTACGGGCGATCTCATTGGGCATTACCTCCCGATATTTTTTTATGAAAACTACTACGGCACAAAGAATTTTCCGAACCCTCCGAGCGCCGCAGCCGTCGCCGCGATGGAGGCTTTCACGGACAAGACAGTTGCCTTTGTCACTTCGCAGATCCGGCAGACCGCCGGAAGCGTGCCCGTCATGTTCGCGATCGGGAACATCGATTCCTACACGGGCTATGGGCCAGACAGTACGTTCCTTTCCCATAATTGGCAAACGCTCTATACGCAGCTTCTCAACGACAGCACGAACCAGCAGACATTCGTCAATACCTTCACTACCGGCGGCTACTACGCGGCGCAGCCGCTGGGGTCAGGCCTCCTGGTGCTCGGGCTGAACACCAACCCGTTTGCCGAGGGCGTGCCCGGGGACACCAGCGCTGCCGTGAATGCGGAGCTCGCATGGCTTGCTTCTGAACTCGCTTCGGCCCAGGCCTCCGGACAAAAAGTGTGGATCCTGATGCATGTTCCGCCCGGCGCCAATACCGGAACCACCGCCACGAACGCCGCCAAGGCCGGCACTCCCACTCACATCACCAGCAGCACGGCGGCCATGATGTGGCTGCCGAATTATCAGTCCAGCTTCCTGCAAATTCTTGCGCAATACTCGGGCGTCGTCACTTTTATTCTCGGCGCACATACTCATATGGACGAATACCGGATCCTGTCCGCGAACAACGTCCTGGAGCAGGTGCCCGCCATCAGCCCGTGCTTCGGGGAGAACCCGGCTTTTAAGATCTTCACCGTCGCCGGGGACACATTTACACCCACGGACTATCAGTCGCTGAATTACGACCTGGCCACTCTGCCGGCACAGTTCGGCAACTTCTATACGTTCTCGACCACCTACAACTTGCAAGGCGCTCTGCAATCGTCGCTAGCGAGCCTCTATCCGGAGCTTGTGGCGAATGGCACCATGCGAAACACCTACATCTATCAGTACAATTCGGGCAACGACTCCATAAGCCCTGCCACCCAAGCAAGCTGGAATTCGATTAACAGCATCAATTGGCCAATTTTTGCTTGCGGCATCGGCAAGGTGGACGAACAAGACTTCATTGGCTGCGTGAATTCGTACTGACACAGTGTTTTTTTGCTGGCGTCGGGGATTTTGCAACGTCCCAACTGCTAGTGTCGTGTAACAGGGGTCCGTTACATTGTCGTCAGCCACCGCCGTCATTCCGAGGGCAGGAGGAACCTGCTTTCCCTTGTAAAGTTAACAGAATAGAAAGCAGATTCCTCAGGCCGGGAAGCGCCGGGCCCTCGGAATGACGTAAATTGACCGCCGGAGTTCTTCGACGGACTTCTGTGACGCGACACTAACGGGGCTGACGAGCGGATCGAAGGCGAACAAAACTCGACTCATTCACACCAAATTCGGCGCTCCAGAATACCTAGTCTGCCGAGCGGATGCATACACGAAGAGCTATTGACGGCGCAGCTAATGAGTGTTAGCCTGATTCAGATCCCTAAAGGGTAGCTGTTCCGATGCAACCGGCCGTGACAAGGTGTGCCGTGTCATGGCCCGTGGAGCGACGAATCCGGAGGTTTCATGCGACTCAATCATCACATTGGCATCTCCCTTATCGCAGTATCCCTTCTGCTTTGCGGCTGTGGCGGCAGCAGTAACAACGTACAGCCACCTTCGCAACTCAGTTACGCGACCAGCAGCGCGGCGTACATCGAAGGAACAGCGATCACGGCGAACAACCCGACCGTCAGCGGCGGAGCCGTCAGTTCTTACAGTGTGAGCCCCGCCCTTCCGGCTGGTCTGAGCCTGAACACGACTACGGGCGTGATCAGCGGGACTCCCACGGTCGTGACTGCCCCTACAAGCTACATGGTGACAGCCACCAATTCGGCCGGCAGCGCCAGGGCCTTTCTGAGCATTACCGTGGAGGAGCGGCCCCCCGCCACCCTGGCCTACAGTGCGAGCACGGCGGTCTACAGCGTCTGGACGGCGATTCCCGCAAACACCCCCACCGTCACCGGCGGACCGGTGACCTCGTGGAGAGTCAGCCCAGACCTTCCAGCGGGCATCACGTTCAATTACAACACGGGCGTGATAAGCGGAAGGCCCACGGCCACAACCGCCGCGAGTATCTATACGGTGACCGCCTCCAACACGACCGGCGGCGTCAGTACGAAGCTGACCATCACCGTGAATGCCGCGGCCGCCGGCGTCCAGTTCATCCCCAACATGAACCAATGGATCACGCCGCTGGCGCCGCAGGGTTCACAGTTCGCGTACCTGGACACGGGTCTCATCGTGAACGGAGCAGACTGGCTGGCCGGACAGGCGGTGTCGACCGCGGTCAGTCCGGATGGCAAGACCCTGCTGGTGCTCACCAGCGGGTTCAACCGCGTTGCCAACGCCAACGATACCCAAAACCCCGACGGATCGTACTTTGACTGGCAGGACTCGCAAGAGTACGTGTTCATCTACGATATTTCGACAGGCCCGCCGGTGTTTAAGCAGGCTGTAACCATCCCGAATTCCTACAGCGGAATCGCGTTCGATCCCATACAGCGCGTGGTGGCCGGGCAGTCACGTAACAACGCTTTCTACGTGTCTAGCGGCCTCGGTGACTATCCTTATGCAGGGCCCCCGTTCACAACTCCGGTCTACAGCGGCGCGGGCGGTGACAATGTTCACGTCTTTGCTCTGAGCAGCGACGGAAAAACCTGGGCGACCGATGAACAACAGCCTGAGCTCGCTTTAGGCCACACGAAGGGCGTTGGCCTTAGCGTACCGCCCTGCGCCGCCGGCGTGGCTGTATCGAGCGATGGCCAGACGATGGTGGTGGTGAATTACTATGACGACTCCCTGACCGTCTTCACTGGAGGCCTGGGTAACTGGGTGAAACAAGGCGAGGTCGACCTGCGCCCCGGCAAAGACACTGTCTCGCCCCAGTCGGGTGTGCCTGGCGGCGAATATCCGTATTGGGCTGTTGTGAAGGGCAGCGGATCGAGCGCCACTGCGTACGTATCGAGCATTCGCGACCGCGAGATCGACGTGGTGAATCTGGCCGACGTCGGCGGAAATGGGGCAGAGTGGCCGGTCACGGCCCGAATCCACGTCAAGGGCCAGCCGAACAAGATGACTCTGAACAAGGCCCTGACGCGCCTCTACGTGGCCGAAGACCAGTCTGACACCGTGGACATCATTGACATCAACCCGGACGATGGCGACCAGCAGAACACGATCGTTGAGACGATCCCGATCACCGCGGCCATTACGCCGGCTTCGCTCGCGCAGTATAGGGGCGCGAACACCAACAGCGTGGCGCTCTCAGCGGATGAGACTCAACTCTACGTGACAAACGGTAATTTGAACTGCGTCGCAGTGGTGGCGCTGACCGGAAGGGATAAGAATGACCGGGTGACGGGACTCGTTCCAACCGGCTGGTATCCGAACTCTGTGAGTGTCAGCAATGATGGCCTATGGCTATACGTGGCCAACGCGAAGTCGCCGACGGGCCCGAATCCCGATTATTGCTATAGCAACGGCCCCTCGGGATACTTCAATTGCCGGCCATCGCAGGAGTATAATCCGCAGCGAACGAAAGCCGGCCTACAGAGCATCCCCACCGCGGCCCTATTGGCGCAGCTCCCGGCTCTGACGGCCCAGGTTGCCGCGAACGACCGGTTCTCCACCACCGAGAGGCCCTGGGATGCCCTGGTGATGGCGGCGGTGCGCCGGGGCGTCCAGCACGTCATCTTTGTCATCAAGGAAAACCGCACCTACGACGAGGTTCTGGGCGACCTGCCCGTGGGCAATGGCGACCCCAGCCTCACCCAGTTTGGACAGGCGATCACCCCGAACCTGCATAAATTGGCGCAAACGTTCGTCACCCTCGATAACCTCATGGCCAACAGTGAAGTCAGCTATGACGGCTGGTCATGGACCACCGGGGCCCGGGCCACTGATGTGGTCGAACACCAATACACGGTGCAATACGCGAACCGCGGGGTCAGCCTGGATTTCAACGGCGCTAATCGGAACGTCAACGACGCCATTCCGACCCTCGCCGGGCGCCTCGCCGCCAATCCCCTCACGCCGGACGACCCGGACGTGATCGCGGGACAGACCGACGTGGCGGCCCCGGACGGACCGGATAACGAGGTGAACACCGGCCATTTGTGGGACGCTGCGTTGCGAGCCGGCCTCACGCTTCGCAACTACGGTTTTTTCCTTGATGTAACGTGCTACGGGATCACCTTGAGGGGACAGTCCGCCGCGACCCCTTGCGCCGGCGATAACGAGCTGACCGACCCTGCGGCAACCCAAAAGGTCGTAGCCATTCCATCGAATGCCGCGCTAGCCCCGTTCACCGATCCCTACTATCACGGTTTTGACACCAACTTTCCCGATTATTACCGCTACACCGAGTTTGCGCGAGATTTTGACGCCAATTACGCAAGCGGCGGACTCCCGCAACTGACCCTTGTTGAAATGGGGCACGATCACACGGGAAGCTTCGGTACCGCCATTGACGGCGTCAATACTCCGCCTACACAGGTGGCCGACAACGACTACGCCGTCGGCTTGTTGATTCAGAAGATCGCCAGTAGCCGGTACGCGAATAATACGCTGATCTTCATCATCGAAGACGACTCCCAGGATGGCGCCGACCACGTCGATTCGCACCGCACCACCGCCTACGTGGCGGGCGCCTACGTGAAGCAAAATGCGGTTGTCTCCACGCGTTACAACACCGTCGATTTCATCCGCACGATCGAGGAGGTTCTCGGCATCCCGCCCATGAACCTGAACGACGCGCTCGCCACGCCTATGGCGGACGTCTTCAACACCACGCCCAGCAGCTGGAGTTTTACGGCTGCGCCCTCGTCGTATCTGTACGGGACGAGTCTGAAACCGTTGCTCCCGCCGCAGGCCGGCCTGATCGTGCCCAAGCCGCGGCACGACGCGAAGTATTGGGCGCGGGTGACTAAAGGAATGGACTTCTCGGACGCCGATCGCATTGACGACGCGGCTTACAACCGCATCCTCTGGAACGGGATGATGGGTAGCCGGCCGTATCCGGCTGGGCCCACCGGCAAGGACCTGCGCCAGAATCGTAGGGAGCTCCTGGCCAACTACCGGCGGTCTCTGGAGCTTTCAGGGGCGCGGGCGTCGAAGGCAGACGCAAATTGAGGTCGGCAAGGGGAGTGCTAAACAGGAGCGAGGCTCCGCTTGATGGGAACCCGGTTGCCTGGATCCCAATCGCGAATCGGTGGTCCGTGCGCCTCGGCGACCTTCGCCGGCGGACGGCTTGCGACCCGCGTTACATCCGCGGCGTTTGACGTTACAGCGGGGCTACGCGGGTGCGTCGGCTACCAGTGGGGGTGGATAGTCAGGGCCAGGGCTTGTCCGGCCCCTACGCCAGGTGTCAGATGTCGTCGAACGAAGCGGATTCCATGATGGCGTCGGCTCCTTAGAACCGGTAACCTTGGTTTGTCCTGACCAGGGCAGCCGGGAAAGGAGCCGTACATGTCGATTACCGGACGTGATTTGCATTCGCGCCACCAAGTAATTGCGGTTGTGGACAAGGAGGACGGCGAGGTAGTGACGCGCCGGCTGGAACATGAGAACGGGGAAGGGAAGGCCTTTTATACGGGCTTGGCCAAGCCGTCGCTGATCGGGATTAAGGCCACCAGTTACACACAGTGGTTCGAGCAGATGGTGAAGGATTTGGGCCATGAGTTGTAGATGAGGGATGCGGCGGAGATCCGGGCGCGCTCAGTGCGGCGGCAGGTGCACCGACACCCGAACTGCCGAGCATCTGCTGGATTTGCTGCTGACGAAAGGCTTCCCACGTATCTGGGTGCCCACGGCCGAGGAACGCGATCTGAGGCAACTGCTGAAGCACCGGGACAAGCTGGTGCGGATGCAGACGTCGGTGAGAAACCAACTGCAGTTTCTGGGGACGAGCCAGGGGGTGTGCCGGATCTCACCGGACCAGTCTAAAGACCGGAACCCGTTCCAGGGTCAAGGTAAATGTTCCGAAGCAAGGAGGATGATGAGCACCACAAAATAGGCCAGACGAGAGATCGTCCACAACGTGGCTGGAAGGAGCGCATGAAGCAGGATGGCTTTCCGCGCCGCTGCGGATGGAATGACCACCATCTTTCCCCAATTCATCTCCGTCAGGCGCTTCAAGAATCCCTGGCTCACGCAGCCTTCGAGGTCGTAGACTCCCGCGATGTCCGCAAAGTGACCAGCAACGATCAGCGCCTGTGAGAATTCTGCCTAGTCGAGCCCGGACTTTCCGCCCGTGGCACCCACCGTGATGCCCTGCGATTCCCGGCCGCGCTTCCAGATCATGGCCGGGCCAATCAAAGGGTTGAAGCTCATGTAAAGCATCACGGCTTCGACGTCGCCCCGGACATCGACTATGCCGAGGAGCGGTTCAAGGAGGGTGCTGCGGGCACGGCGCTCCGCCACAATAATCACCCAGAGACAAACCGGCCGCGAAGTCGCGCACAGCTAAGCACCCTCCAATTGGCGCGATGCAGCACGCGGCCAGGCCGATGAACCGGGAGATCGTGCCCAGGACGATGGCGACCTGCTCAGGGGGTATCGACGCGGCCTGACTTTCCCG